>Ga0182015_10000421_pt1 | contig 60552 bp, 49 predicted proteins | sample 712P3MmetaG_FD_120478 | JGI IMG/M metagenome (GOLD analysis project Ga0182015, IMG submission 120478) | Permafrost microbial communities from Stordalen Mire, Sweden - 712P3M metaG | ecosystem: Environmental > Terrestrial > Soil > Wetlands > Permafrost | place: Sweden: Stordalen | collected...
CGCTGTGTCCAGCGCTGGCATGTCCGCCACTGGCATGTCCGCCGCCAGAGTGTCCACCACCGTGCGAACCGCCGGAGCTTCCATGGGAAGAGGATCCGCGCGACTCACGTCCGCGGCTGCCGCTGAAACCACCAGCGCGCGGCGCGCTTGATTCGCGTCCAGCGAAACCTCGTTCACCGCCAGAGAATCCCCGGCTGCCTGCGTAGGCTCGGTTACCAACCGCGCCCCGGTTAACGGCTGCCCCGCGATTGCTGCCGGCGAAGCCGTGGGACGCTCCCGCGTAGCCTCGAGATGCCCCCGCATATCCGTGACCCGCGGCTGAGTTAAACCCGCGCGCTCCGAATGCGCCATGCGCGGAAGAGAACCCTCGATAATTTCCGTGCACAAAGGCGGCGTGGTTATAAAACGCTCCGCCGCGGAAGGCATAAGGATGGCCGCCGAAGAAGATTCCACCGTGGAATCCCCAGCCCATGCCCCATCCATGCCATCCCCAGCCGAAGCCGAAGAACGGCCAGATCGGGAAGCCAATGCCGAACGAAACGTACGGGCCGCCAACTCCCCACCACGGATAGAACCCAGGCCACAGGCTTACGGGATATCCGTACACATACGCCGGGTTATAAGCGGGCACATACACCACATTCGGATCAGCCGGCTGAATGTCTACATCCGACCCCTGCTCGTAGACGCGCTCTTGAGGCGTGGTCCGCAGATTGCCCGCGTCATAAGCCTTGTGACGCATGTACTGGACCGCTTGCATCACATCATCCGGCTGGTTCTGATAGGCTTCGCCCAGCTCAGAGGTCCATGACAAATTCCTATCCAAGTTCGCCAGCACTGTGGGAAACTCCACCAGAGACTTCACGCTGGGATCCCAATCCTGCTGGTCCACTTCCTGGCCCAAAGCCCGTCCCTTCAGCCCTGGATTCTCCCGAGCCATCCGGTCCGCCACCACAATCTGCGTTGGATACTCTGATGCGGCCAGTATCTGCGCCACCAGTGAATCTGGATACAACGCAATCGGAGCTACCAGCTTATTCAACTGGTCTGGAGGCAACGGTGTGTACTGCCGTTGATCTGGCCCGGTTGGAGGCGGAGGCTCCTGCGCCTGGTCTTGGTATTGATCTTGTTCTTGCGGAGGAGGAGGCGCGACATCCTGAGGCGCGCCCTGCTCCGGCGCATTGTATTGCGGAGAATTGTATTGCGGCGCGTTATACTGCGGCGCGGCCTGCTCCGGCGGCGGCCCCTGATCCACCTGAGCGCTCACGCCCGCTGAAGGCTTGTCCATCGACTGGTCCTGCGCCCCCAACAAAGTGCCAGTTCCGAGCGTCACTGCGCCCGTCAACACTGCGGCAAGAAATGTTTTAGATAATTTGGTTTTCATAATGTCTCCCCCAAAAATCCTGTTACCAGTTTGAACACAAGGAATTCGGGAAAGTTCCGTTCTTTTGATCGACTTACACCGGTTGATTTCGGCCAGGCAGTGGTGGATTTCGCCCAAAAAACGCTGGCGACCAGACTGGGGCTGATGAGATAACCCTGTCGGCTCGTTTCCTCCGAGCCTTGGTCGCTTGAGGGCTTCCAAGTCTACTCGCCCGAAGGGAGCCGACAGGGTTATCTCATCGGCCGTTTATCAGGATTAATCCAGACTGAATCAGTGCATCGGCCTGTTATCGCCACTGATCGTTCGTCGCCATTTGCTTCGTCATCTATACGCAACCGTGATTTGGGCGGTTTGGGAGCCAGCAATATAATGATTTCGCCTTAGAATGGGGGCATCATCATGTCGCGGGCATTTTCACGCGGCTGCATCCTTTTGCTGCTGCTTGGTCTTGTTGTCGAATCTGTGGCAGCGCAAGGGATGCCAGAAAGCCAACCACCCGTCTGGAGCGCCACCCCTGATATCGCTGCGTTCGAGAAGATGGAAAACAACCGCCTGGCCGCAGCTCAGCGCGCGATCGATAAGCTCGTCGCCGTTCGGGGTTCGAGAACAATTGGGAACACCCTGGTTCCCTACGACCAAGCATTTGAGCAGATCGACGACGCGATCAATCTCGCAACGGTAATCGAACAGGTGCATCCGGAAGCGGCCTTTCGAGAACACGCCACCACGATGAACTCCAAGGCAAATGCCGCGCAAACCGCGCTGTCGTTGAATCGAGGCGTGTATCAGGCATTGTCGGCTTTGGACGTATCCAAGGAAGATGCAGCGACCCGTTACTATATGCAGCGCCAAATGCTTGAATTCCGTTTAGCCGGCGTCGATAAGGACGATGCGACTCGGGGGAAACTCAAGAAGTTGCAGGAACAGCTCACCCATGACCAGTCGATGTTGGTTCAGAACGTTTCAGACGATCCGAAAACTATCGAGGTCACCAATGTCGCTGAGATGGAGGGTCTGCCGCAGGACTACATAGACAGCCATAAACCGGGGGCCGACGGGAAAATCCACATCGCCGCCGACGAGACCAATATCATCCTGGTTTTGCAATTCGCTAAGAGCGATGCGCTCCGCCGCCGCTTCTGGGATGCGTATCACACCCGTGCTTATCCGAAGAATCGCGATGTGCTCAGAGACATGATGCAGGTTCGCTACGAAATCGCAACGCTGCTTGGATACCGCTCGTGGGCTGATTACAACGCAGCGGACAACATGATGGTCACCGGACGCAATATCGCGAAATTCATCGAAGAGCTCAATGTAGCCTCCCGTCCAATTGCGGAGCGCGAGTTCGCGATGTTGTTAGCCGAGAAGCGAAAAACCGATCCTGGAGCCACGCAAATCTTCGACTATGAGTATGACTATCTCTCGGAGTTGGTGCGCCGCTCGCAGTACCACTTCGATTCTGAGAGCGTTCGCCCTTACCTGCCCTTTAACCAGGTGAAGTTCGGAATCTTTCAAACCGCTTCGACCCTTTTCCACATCAGTTTCCGTCAGGAGCAGAATGTCCAGGCATGGGATCCCTCAGTTGAAACCTGGGATGTGATCGACAACGGCAAGGCGATTGGACGGTTTTATCTCGATATGTTTCCCCGTCCGGGCAAATACACCCATTTCGAGATGGCACCTCTGATTGACGGGATCCGCGGCAGGCAATTGCCCGAGGCGGCACTGGTGTGCAATTTCTCGCGTCCGACCGCAACGGACCCGGGCCTTGCCAATTATGACGATGTAACCACCTTTCTTCACGAGTTCGGCCACTTGATGCACTATATTTTGGCTGGACAGCAACAGTGGGCAGGGATTGGCGGCATCAGCATGGAAACGGACTTCCACGAAGCCCCCTCGCAGATGCTTGAGGAGTGGATGCACAGCCCCCAAGTCCTCGCAACCTTTGCTCATCAATACCAAACGGGCGAGACAATCCCTACCGAGCTAGTGGCGCGCATGAATTGAGCTTCCTCCTTCGGGCGTGCAGGCGATGTAAGTGACCAGAATGCTGCGGCCCGCAATCTCCTACGATATCTACAAAGACCCACCGGATAAGGTCGATCTCGACGCCGTCACAGCGTATGACGAACAGCACTACTCGTTGGTGGCCAACATTCCTAACGACCCTGCCGATACGCACATGTATGCAGCCTTCTCCCACCTCGCGAACTATTCCTCTGCCTATTACATCTATATGTGGGATGAAGTAATCGCCCAGGATTTCTTTCAGCAATTTGATCAGCACAACCTGCTCGCAGGCGACACTCCCATGCGCTATCGGCGACTGGTGCTGGAGCCGGGCGGGTCAATGTCGGCGAACGATCTGGTGAAGAATTTCCTCGGCCGTCCCCAGAACACAGCAGCCCTCCAAAAGTGGATGGGTGAGGAGTTTGAGAGCGCGCCCCAGAGCAAACCGGTGAGTGGACACTGAGGAACAGCGCAACTGTATCGCGAAGTAAGTGAGAAGGAGACGGGGACAGAGGGTTGGAGTGCACCCCTGACAGGACAGACGGGGGCAGACGGGTGAACTGCCCCCCATTTCTTTCGGAGTCGCATCTGCCAAAAAGCGCACGTACTATAAAAAGTTACTCGCCTCCCCAACGATGTCTACTTTAGACCCCAATCCGGCACCCTCAGACCCCCTCGAAAGTAGACGTTTGTCCCACGGCGTAACCCGTTGCATCCATTCACCCGCCCAAATCGCACTACACAGAATCAATCACTTACACGCCAAAAAATTGTACGATTTAAAATGTTCCACGTGGAACATTGTTGTTATTTAGAAACGAATCCAGCCCGCCTCCGATACCCTCCCTTTTTCATGTACGCACTCATACAGACGGGCGTGTAGGCGCCTCATACCGACGCCGATGAAGTTTTCTATCCGGGATGCTTAGAACTTAGAACAAGAACTTGGTCGCGAATTGAATGATTCGAGGCTGCGCTGTGCCGTAGGTATTCGCGGCAGAGGCGCCAGCCATTCCGGTAATTTGTCCATACGTGGAGTCAAGAAGATTTCCGTCCGGCCTGGCGAAATTGACGTTGTTGAAGGCGTTGAAAAATTCGGCCCGGAGTTCTATCGATAGACGTTCGGTGAGCTTGGCATTCTTGACTGCGGCGAGATCGGCATCGAAAAATCTGGGGCCCCGCAGGATATTCTTTCCAGTATCGCCAAAGGTTCCAATCGCGTTCTGCTGAAACGCGCTGGTATTAAACCATTCCTGAACCTCGGCGGCATGAGAGCGGCCAGTCCCCAGCACGGCCTGCTGAACGCTCGAGACCGCAAGGTCGGCACGATCCCCGAAGATGCCGCTCATCGAATTGTCGTTATCACTGAAAATGGAAAAAGGAAATCCCGTTTGCCAGCTTACCGTTCCGGAAAGCTCCCAGCCATTCACAATTTTATCTGCCAGTGTTGGCAGATTGATACGAGGAACTGCATATTCTCCATTCAGTTTGAACGTCTTCGATAGATCGTCATCGGATGGGCCGTAGTCGAAGTATCGGCCGCACGTGCAGGTATTGGTTAGGTATGGCGAACTTCCGGCCGGGGCAAAGTCGTCGAGTTCCTTTGACCAAGTGAAGTTCGTCAGGAAGGAGAATCCGTGGGTCATGCGTTTTTCGAGTGTGACTTGGGCAGCGTTGTAGTTGCTGTCGACTCCAGAATTGATGGACGCGATCGAACCGTAATTGGGATAAACCGGGACACCGTTTATGTTTGGATTGAGTTCGAGGAGTCCATTCTCCTGATCGCCTGTTCCACTCAGGTGATGCCCGTTGTTGCCAACGTAGGCTGCGCGCAGCATCCAGTCTTTCTTGAACCCGCGCTCCAGGGTCAGGTTATAAGACAGAACCATCGGCAGACGGAAATGGCGATCAAATATCTGACTGAACGAGATGCCGGAAGTAGGAAAAATTGCGGTGCTCGGCGTTGGATTTATCGGGCCGAACTGCGCGGGGAAGATATTCTGCGTCATTTGGCTGCCATATGGATCGGATAGGCTTACCCACGGCTGTCCCGATCCCTGATTCGTGGAGAGGTTAATGATTGGCGCAAACGGCGGAACACCCACTACGTCCTCGAAGGCGACTGTGTTTGGAGCTTCGTAGTAGTATCCAACTCCTCCGCGAATACTCGTATTGCCATCTTGCGTAAGCCGGTAGGCAAAGCCTAGTCGCGGTCCGAAATTTTTCGCATTGTTATAAATGGAAGAATCGGGACATCCGGGGTCATGATTTTTCCCTCCGAACAGCATGCCGACGGGCGCGTTCGGGAAGCGTTGAGACTGCGCTCCGGGGACAAAGCAAGCCACTCTGCCTAAGCTATCGGTATAGGGGAAAAAAGGATCCCAACGCATTCCGGCAGTTAACAGAAGGCGGGGCGTTGCCTTCCAGCTATCCTGCGCAAAAAGACTTTCTCTATATCCGGTAACGTTCAGGTAAAGCCCTCCGCCCTGGGTGAAAGACGAAACCGCCCCCAATTCGAAATCGGCAAGAGGGTTGTTGCTGAGACCTTCGAAATCGAAAACTCCGCTTTCCTGATACTGATTTCCCATGGGAAGGCGAACTCGAAGGATCTCGCCGCCGAATTGCACTTCATGGCGTCCTTTTATCCAAGTGGCGATTTCCCGCAGCGATTGGTCGCCCCGGTCCCAGTTGCCGTAGGGAGGTCCAGGCAAATAGATGTCCCCGCCGATGGTCACGTTTAAAACGGCGGCATCGCCACCGCCAAGATTCGGCGGCACGGCCATGTTCACTCCGGCATCGGCCATGCTGAAGGGAGCCGAGGAAAGGGTTGCGCCATTCTCGCTGTTGTATCCGAAGTAGCTGCTCAACAAGAAAGTAGAAGAAATGGTATAGATATCGACGATGCTGATGTTTTTCAGTGTGAGGTGTTCGGCGTCTCCGCGGAGTTCCAGGAGATTCGTGGGGGGCGGAATGAAAACCGGGTCTGTGTAAGCCATTTGAAAATAATGGCCGCTCAAATGATGCTTCCCGAGGTTGAGGTCCAGCTTGGCTAGATATTCGTTGGTATTCTGAATATCGGGACCGCCGTTGAACGTAAGCAGATCGTTAGGTCCATTGGGAAGAGGAATATGGTTGAGGATGTAGGTGGCGACAGGGCTTACTGGAATTTGGTTGTCAGTATAGTTTCCCCCGGTACTCGGGCTTACCAGTTGAACTGGGTTTGGCCCGGAGAGAAGATCGGAAAAATCTCCGGTGCGTTCAGCCGCGTTGGGAACGGAGGCAATCTGACCGTTCTGAACGGTGCGGAACCGCGTACCCTGATAGCTACCGAAATAAAATAGTTTGTTCTTAATGATGGGACCGCCGATGCTTCCGCCGAATTGATTCTGCTTAAGCGGATTGACGACCCCTCCGGCGAAATAATTGCTGGCGTCGAGAGCGCTGTTTTGAAAAAATTCAAACACGTCTCCGTGGACTCGATCCGTGCCAGATTTTGTGACCACGTTCACCACGCCACCAATTGCATTGCCGAAGCTGGCGCTCATGTTGCCGGTGATGAGGTTGAACTCTTCGATAGCGTCGGGATTGGGGAAGGGCACGTTGGCATTGATATAAGTGTCGTTAGCGTCGACGCCGTCTAAAAGGTAGTTCACCCCGTTGGCCCCGCCGCCATTCACCTTGGCATATTGCTCGCTGGGGAATACTCCGCCCTCGCAGTTGGCTGCGCAATAATTAGCGGTAACGTTGATTGCGCCTGGTGCGAGAAATACCAACTGTTGCACGTCGCGGCCATTCAAAGGTAATTGGCTGATTTCACGTTGATCGATGAGCTGACCCACGGTGGCGGAGTCAGTGGTGACCAAGGTCGAATTGGCGTTGACTACCACTTGCTGTTCCACCTGCCCCACCTGCAATTCCACATTTTGGCTGGCCGCCTGGCCAACGGATAATCCAATGCCTTTTTGGACGTAACTTGCATAACCAGCCATCGAAACGGTGATCTGATAGTTGCCTACGGGCAAACTGGGGAAAAGATACTGGCCGGTCTCCGTAGTACTGGTCGTCTGCGTATATCCTGTGCCGACATCCCGAACGGTAATGGTTGCGCCAGCGATAACCGCACCCGAAGCGTCGCTCACAATTCCGCTAAGACGCGCAGTGGTGTACTGGGCCCACAAAGGGATCTTGCAGCCGGAAAGCAGAATCAAGGCAAGGAGGGAGCAAACGACCCAGCGTGAGGAAGACAAATTCGAGAGATATTGTTTCATTCGTGACCTCATCCAATCAGACCGCTCGCTTTACTTTGTTGCCAGGCTAGGCATCGCACTAGCTTGCGGTTCTTTTGGTGCCGACTTATTTCTGACCACTCGTCATGCGTAAATATTTACATCCTGAACGACGCGGCTTATTGCGCCCCCGGGGCTGGGCCGATCCGGCATCAACTTGCACCGCAGAGAAAAAAATAAACCCAGCAACTGGCCGAACAATATGTCCACGGGTGGACGACAGTCATCCGGCACTGCTGTCTGAATTCCAGGGGAGATGTGCCTCTCGGCCACACCATCCAACGCCAATTTAGAACTGCCACACACTGCGATCTGAGTCTTCACCAGCTTCTTGCGCATGACTTCTTGCAGCAGATCCCTTTCGTAGCGCGCAACCCTGTCGCCACTCGAAACGAAAGCGACGAGTAAAGTGCTTTGATCCAGAGCCGCCATCGGACCGTGTCGGAGTCCCATGACGGATTCGGCCATCGTAAGAACTCGGCCGGCGGTGAGTTCCAGCACTTTCAATCCAGACTCAACGGCCACGCCCTCTAGCGCACCTGTGCCGATGAAGCAGACCCTCTGGTAGGGCTCCTCGGCCAACTTCGCGGCTGCGTCCGCGGCGGCCGGAAGGAATGCGTCCCCTGCTTCGATCAGTTGACGGATGATGGTTTCGTATCGCGTCGAATCGCCGATGTAAGCCATGCACTGACCGAACACGACCATATTCGAAAATGAACTGGTCATGGCCAGTGATCGGTCGTTTACGAAGTCATCCAGGGCCACACCAAATGCCTGCGGGTTACGCGTGGCGCAACGAATCATTTGTCCCTGAGCGTTACAGGAAATGATGATGTGACGCACGTCCGGATGACGGCGCAGTGCATTCTCGAGGACAGCAACCCCCTCTGGACTATCACCCGAGCGTGAGAACGAGATCCAGAGATAACGTTGACCTGGGATTAGCCAATCTTCCGCATGAATGAGTAAGCTGGTGCTTGGAACCGCGATGACCTCACAACGCCAGAGCCGCCGAAGCAAAGGCGCCAGACACCTGCCTACATAGTCCGAACTGCCGGCACCGATGAGAAAAACGATGGGTCGAGGGAATGAAGCATTGTCAAAGCCCGAGCCTCTTAAGAATTCTGCAAGTGCTGAGCTATGTTTCTGAAAGACACGAAGGGTTGAATCCCATGTGCGCGGCTGCTGCGCGATTTCCGCGGAGGTGTGTAACAAGCCACGCCCGGCCCTTTCTTCTTCTGGAAGATCGAGAAGTGTCGTCAGAGCATCCACGTTTCGTACTCCCACCAAGTAAACTTTGCTGGTCCGATCTGCAGCGTTACAGCTTCAAATCTGCAAGGATTACGGTTTCTTTCGTTTTATTACGTCCATAGATGTTTACTTGCGTTTCGCGTAGAAGTCAAGCTCAAATAAACGTTCCCTTGAAGCCGGTTGAAGCCAGCGTCCATCTCATCAAAAAAGGGTAAATAAATTTGCTCGGGCGCAGTTATTGAGGGGTCTGAAGCGATTTTTCGTGGACAAACGCAAGCTGTAACGTTAGAAAAGAAATGCTCGCAAGTCGAGGCCGATCCGTGTTCTTCTTTCTTTGCGAACCAACCTTATGCTGATCGAAGAGCGCAGACGGGCAATTTTAGACGCTTTGCGAATGGATGGCCGGGTATTGGTTCCGGAACTTGCGAAGCGCTTTCACACCTCCCAAGTGACCATTCGCAAGGACCTCGAGATTCTCCATTCCTCCGGGAAGGTGCATCGCACACATGGGGGCGCCCTGCCGGCTCACGAGGGAGCGCTTGAAGATCCCACACTCCGTGAAAAGGAGAAGCTGCACCGGGACGAGAAGGCTCAAATCGCAAGTGCAGCGGCCGGAATGGTGGAAGAGGGACAGGTAGTGATTTTGGATTCAGGAACCACCACGACAGCCATCGCCAAGGCGCTTCGCCATCACCAGAAGCTGACGATCATTACGAACGCGTTGAATATCGCGGCTGAACTTGCGGGTTCTTCTCTGGAAGTGATCCTCACGGGAGGGACTTTAAGAAGAAATTCGTTTTCGCTTGTCGGGCCGATTGCTGAGGAAACCCTGCGCCGTTTAAACGCTGACATTCTTTTTCTGGGAGTCGATGGTTTCGATGTCCGGACTGGCTTGAGCACGCCAAACCTTTTGGAAGCAAAAGTGAATCGCGCAATGATGGATGTTTCCCGAGTCGTGGTGGCCGCGTGCGATTCGAGTAAATTCGGCCGGCGTAGTCTTTCGCTGATTGCTCCAACCTCCGCCATTCACCGTGTTATTACCGATCGGTTCGCTCCCAAGAAGGATGTTGCTGAGCTGCGCAAGGCGGGTATCGAGATCATCCTGGTTCACGCCGCGGAGAGACATGCAAAGCCAAAATCCAAGCGGTGGTCAGACAAACGAGAAGACTCATAGTGAAGATGTTTCTTCGATACGCATAGCTGCCAGGAGGATCTTTGCCACCGTTCGATGTGACTATCGTTGGGGAACTCAATCTCGATTTAATCCTCTACGGACTCCCCGAAACGCTGCCCGTCGAACGAGAGCTGCTGGCTGATGGCATGAGGTTGACGCTTGGAAGTTCCTCTGCAATCGTCGCGCACAACTTGGCCGCGCTTGGCAGCCGCGTGGGTTTTGTTTCCTGCATCGGCGGCGATTCGTTCGGGGACATTGCATTGCAGCGCCTATCCGCCAGCGGCGTGCACGTTGAAGAAGTAGTTCGACACGCGCATGCGCAAACTGGCCTCAGTGTGATTCTGCAGCACGAAAATTCGCGCAACATCCTGACCTACCCAGGAACGATTTTTGATTTGAAACCCGAGCACATCGATTTTGACTATGTTTCGTCGGCTCGACACTTTCATTTTTCCTCGTTCTATTTGCAGCGCGGTTTGCGGCCTCACGTGGCAAGCCTATTTCGCCGGTTGAAAGAGAAGGGACTTACTATTTCGATCGACACAAACGACGATCCGGAGGACGAATGGAAGAGCGATATAGAGGAAGTTTTGCGCCACGTGGACATCTTTCTGCCCAACGCCCGCGAGGCGCAGCAGATTGCCGGAATTCAGAACATTGAGGACGCCATCTCAAAGCTAGCTTCGATGGTGCCGCTTGTTGTCGTGAAACTAGGCGAAAAGGGAGCCCTCGCACAACGTGGGGCCGATCGCTTTACGAGTGCAGCCATGAAGATAGAGGTGGTGGACGCTGTAGGGGCTGGAGACAGCTTTGACGCAGGTTTCCTGAATCGCTTTCTGCAAGGGGACGAGTTACAAAGTTGTTTAGACGCGGGAAATATTGCCGCAGCGCTTTCGGTCACACGCGTCGGAGGCACCGAGGCTTTCCGAGACGAGGAGTACCGCAGACAATTCTTCGAAAAGCATTCTCTGAAACATAGGCGGTGAGGTTATTCCCAGCAGCGCTTACTCAGTGCTGGTAGCGTTGAATGTTGGGTGGATTAAAGGTTGTGGGCATATGCCCGGAGACCGGCAATTGAAAGTGGTCTTCTGCGCTGAGGCCGTCTATCCCTATGGCAGTCAGGTGCACGCTGTATTCCCCTGGTTCGGTGTAGGTGTGCTTTACCTCACTTCCCTCCGAGGCGACGCCGTCCCCGAAATCCCAATGATAGGAAGCGACCGCATCGTCGCGTTGCGAATGAGCTGCAAACCGAAGCGTTGTCCCGGCGGTTCCGGTCGACGGATGATCGGTTTTGATCGAGGGCGCGGCTGCGGGAATGTTAGCGTCTACTATTTTAAATATGCGCACCGAATGAGGCGGCTGGTGAAATGCCAGCATATCGCCGCTGGCAGCTTCGGCGGCGCGATTGTCCAGAACATCTGTAATCCTGTACTGCCCGGCGGCCCGCAAGCCGACAGTTGTTAGTTTAATGGAATGGTCCCTGTCCTTATTCGTCCAATTGAAAGCAGTGAGAATGCTTTGCCTGTCATTTTCTTTCAGAAAGAAAATGCTGGGCTGTAGATCGTCGGGAGAGAAGTCCATCAGGTCCATGGGAACCGATGCTTTTCCTAGTCGAATCATCTGAATCAAGTCTTGATTCTGAATCAGTGCGAGGCGTTCGGGAGCTTTGGATAGGGACGGGAGTTCATCTCCGATCTCGAACATACCTCCGGAGATGGCCGCGAGAGCAATCGAGACCCTGGCCTCATCCAGCGTCACTGGCTTGTCGCTTTCATGCCAGGTCTGATCCGCAATGGTTTGCGTCGATACGGTGAACGCGTCCGGATCGGCCACAAAAAAATTGCGATTCATATAATAGCGTGCGGCAATTCCCGGCGCGGCTTCTTTGCTTGCGTCGAAGGTGTGCCCAGTGTCCTGCGAAAGTCGGCCGTAATCCACGTAACCAACCGGATTCATCATGGGGCTTCCATCCTTATCTAAATAGACGTCGTCCCCGACCGTGTCACGGATGATCTGCAAACCGATTCTCTGCGCCTCCAGCGCGGTAGTATTCAGTTTGTAGTAATAACCTTCGATTCCGCTGTCGTCCATGAAATCCAGCTTGATGTAATGGACGCCCCATTCGTTTACCAAAGTGAAATAAGTCTTTCGGAGATACTCCTGAGCTGCCGGGTTCGTGGTATCGAGGACGAACAACTGATCTTTATTATCTTCAACTGTTCCAGCGTGGATCGGTTGGCCTTTAGCGTTCTTGACCAGCCAATCGGGCTGATTCTGATACACCCAGGAACGCTCCGAGACTTGAAACGGGGAAGTCCAGATCCCGGGCACTAAGCCCAGTCCGCGCACCTTGTACTCGAGTGTACCCAGTCCCTGCGGGAACAAAGTGGAGTTTGGGGTGATGTATTCCCCCCGGGCGTATTGATAACCTTCGTCAATGTGGAAGATGTTATAGCCGAGCGATTTCAGATGTTCGGATTCCCATTCCGCGTTAGTAACAGCGGCTCCCGCATTTAATCCAAAGTAGTATGCAGTCCAGCTCCACCATCCCATGAGCGGCGGGCCCGAAATTCTGGCGTGATGAATCTGCCGAATTAACGAACCGTAGGTTTCCAATTGTTCGTGATAATCCGTCGATAGACTAAAGAGCACACGTTCAGACGATAATTCGGCGTTTGGTGCAACTGGGACATTCAGCTCAACCTGATCATCGAGAGGAGAATGCTCCAAAGAGTTTTCCTTCGCCATCTCTGTGGTTCCCGTCGAATCTACTTCGTATTTAGTGGCGTGATCAGCAGTGCCCTCCGGTCCGGAGACGTGAAGGCGAAGGATGGTGAGAAACCGATCCGACGTGAGAGCTCCGACAAACAAACTTTGATGACTTCGGCGATTGAAGATCAACTGGCTGCCCACGGCTCGATGCATCTGCTTTTCCGCGTCTGAAAAATCACGAATCGTGATGGGTGGACGATCCTCGCTGAAGCTGTCGGAGAGAATTCGATTCTCAACAGACGGCCCACCCAGATCAACGATCGCTCCTCCAATCGCATCGACGGGACGAATACTTTGGACCTGAATTGGCTTACCTGTCGTATTGCGAACCGTTACTTGGAGGTCGGCAAATGGTTTGTCCGCGTAGGCCCGTAGATGATAGACGAGGTCTGGTTTTCCACTTAGACCAGAAAAGGTAACCTGCCAGTCGGTGGCATTGCCTAAATATCCTTGCGCTGGCGAGTGTTCGACGGCATGCTTTGGATAATCGGAAGCACGAAGCCACTGCCCGTCTACCCTAGCTCCAATGCCTGCGCGCAATGCATAGGAATCGGATCCTGGCATTGCGATCATGTATTGGCCGTCCGACGAATCCACCGTGGTACGCAGAGCCCGAGCTTCGCGGAAGGATTGCGCCTGAAGTTGGCCAAGGGTGATTCCGAGAAGCAAAAGAGTTGTCAGCAATTCCATGAGACACAGTTTGTTCCGTCTTATCCACACGATCACCGGATCCTCCATGTGAAACGCATTGTTGTGCTCAAAGCTGTACGACGTTCATTTTGACCTTTAGAGCGCGATGCGGAATGAATAAGGCGTCCCGCAAAGCATGAGAGCCTATTTCGTGGAAGACGGGGATGCGACCGGCGTCGGGGCGGTATCAGGCAGAAGCGCTCTCTTTACGGGATCGGAAATTTCATTCGCGTGAGCGAGCAACTGACTGACCTGCCACATCTGGGTGTCACTAAGTTTGTTGTTGAAAGAGGGCATCCCTGTGAGGCGGATGCCGTTGGCCACCTTCCAGTAGGTTTCAGAGGCGGGATCGTCGGTCACGCCCTTTCCCTGAAATAGCTGCGGCGGCTTTGGGAACATCGTGGTCGCGTAGTCGGTGGGAGGCTGATTGGGAAGTCCGTGGCACAGGGCGCACTGCTGTTTGTAGACGGTTGCTCCCGCGAGAAAATTAGGCTCGTCCGCCGGCACGGGAGGCTGGGGAATATGTTGTTTCTCGATGTGAGCGTCCAGCGCCATATTCGCCAGCCGCCGCTCGAATGGCATGGAGGGATCGGCAGTGGCGGCTGGCGCCATGCCGGAATAAAAGTAATAAAACACTCCTCCAATTAGCAGGACAACCGCAAGCAAGAAACCGACGACGAAACCCTTGAGCATCTTTCCATCCCTATGTCAGGCAAGTGTTGAATCTGGATTGCCATTCTAGCAAAGGGACATCACGGAATGATCTTGAAAGGTTCGTCCCGGTCCACACTTGTCACGTATGCACCGGGCTTTTCCACGCGCTACGGGACTACCGCTTCTACGGGCGGCGTGGAGCGGCTACTCTCTTGCCCAGTGGAATTCACGGAGGTCGCGGCGTAGTAGTAGGTCTGACCTGATGCCACCGTGGTGTCGGTGAACGCAGTCGTCGGGTCTAGGCTGGAATTGATTTTTGAGTAGTTGCCGTTGGAAGCGGTGCTGCGATAAACGTTATAGCCCGTTACGTCCGTGCTTGGATTCCAGTAGAGGTTGACGCTGTAAGAATCGACCGTGCCGGTGCCAGATAACGATTCAACCGCTTGCGAATCGGAGGCGTTGCTGGTGAACGATAGAGAACTGGATTGCACGCCGGAGTTTTGGGGTGTAAAGGCAACGTTGAAAGATTGACTTTGGCCGGCGGCGATGGTGAAGGGAAACGACGCGCCATCTAGAACGAATTGAGAGCTGCCGCTGGCCGCGGAAGAAACCGTGACACTCGTGCCGATCGCGCTCAGAGTTAGTGATTGAGTGGCTGTATTGCCGACTGCGACATCTCCGAAATTCAAAGGAGCCGGAGACAAAACCAACTGGCCTGTAGCCGCCGAGCTTGTCCCGGATAAAGGTATGACCAGACCGGGTGAAACAAAGATACTTCCACCTATCGTGCCGGAGGATTGTGGAGCAAATGTAACGTCAACCGTAACGCTTTGTCCGTTACTAAGAGTCAAAGGAACATTCGCTCCAGTGACGGAGAATTCGCCACTCGTGCTCAGGATGGAGGGGATGGTCACGTCCGACGTACGGTCGTTCGTAATTACGACCGGCAACGTGACTTTCGCTCCAACGGCAACCTGGTTGAACGACAAAGTTGGGGGATTTGCAACGAGAGCCACGCTGTTGGTGCCAGTTCCCATGACCTGCAGTGCGAGAGCGGGAGTCGGCGCGTCACAGATAAATCGAATGTTTTCACTTGTCCAGCCAGAACTTGTCGGCGTGAAAATCACATTCACGTCAACACTCTGTCCCGCGGGCACAACCATCGGCATGCTCAGCTCGGCTGTGCTGAATTCGGAATTGCTGGACGAGATATCCGTGATCGTCACACTTGTCGGATTGGTGTTGGTTAGAGTGATGAGCAACGATTCCGATTTGCCAAGATCAATGGATCCGAATCTCAGCATTGAAGGGGAACTGGTCAATTGTTGCGTGCTGGTCGCAGCATGCGCCGGGAACATGGCAAGCGCTTGCAACGTTAGACCAATGACTAAGAAATTTGTGGCGCGGAAATAAAACGATTGGGCTTTCAGCAGGGGGAGTCGCATGCAGCCAGTGTGTAATCACAACCGGGAGGAGAGAAGATTCCGAGAGTACATAGAGCGTTCGGCGATGGTACAGTGTTCCCGAATTAGGACTTATTAAGCTTGGCTTTGAGAATGAAGTCATCGATGTAACTTCCGTTTACAGAGGCTGTTAGAGAGTTGCCGGATCTTCAGCAAGCACCGGGATCCTTCTAAACTCTTATCTGACGCGGGGTCCACGCTGTGGATTTAAGACCTTCGATTAACTTTATTCGCAAGTGAAAGTCACGATAAAAAACCACACTTGCAGTCGACGGTCGCGCGCCATCTAGTGTGCGATCCGTTTTTGGAATACGCCTCGGGAACCTCCCTGTTCGGTTTTTGCTTGCCGCAACCGCCTCCGGGCGACGACAATATCGAATATATGCAAGCATTTGCGCGCTATCGTTACCTTGGTAAGTCGACGGTCCCCCAAGGTAATCATTCTAAATAGCTTAGTGGCACGAGAGGGCCATTCTCCCCGGCCATGGGGATGCGATAGTACTAGTACTGGCAGCCAATACTCAACGTTCACCGAAGTAATGCCGACAATTATGTACAGCCACAGGTCCAACCCAATGCTCAAAACTCTAGGCGTGATTATGCTGGCTTTTCTCGGCCTTGGCCGCCAAGCAACTGCGCAAGAGGTCGCTGTGGCGCTTCTGCACCCGGTAGAAAGCCCTTTAGGAGTGGCCGAGTCTGGCGTGACTCAGCCGGGGGCGACGGAAGCGGAGCCCTTGACTACGTCATTTGAGACGACCACGGTGCAGCACCCAGTTCCGGATCGTCATCGATTTTGGGATCGAGAGAATAGCTTGCTGTTTGCGACGAATGCCGCATTAAGCGCAGCGGATTTCGTGGTCACCCGGGATAATTTGCGAGGCGGTGGGCGCGAGTTGAATCCGGTGACGGGGCTTTTTAGCGGAAGTACCGCCGGTCTAGCAGCCAACTTTACGGGTGAGACCGCCGGGGTGATCGGGCTCAGCTATGTACTGCACAAGACCGGGCACCACAGGCTGGAACGACTGGCTTCCATGATGAACATTGGTTCATCTGCAGCTGCGGTTACGTTCGATCTCGCGCACCGATGAATTCCTCCGGTTGCGCCGACTGATGAGGCCGTATTCGCAATCTCGCTGCCTCTAAGACTTCGAATATTCAGTCGACGAAAAACTGTGCAATTCGAATCTGCGAATCTCGGCACGGCCAACTGATGAAATCCTCGCAGTGACTTTGTCTCGCGTCGCGAATCAATATAGGATTAAACAAAGAAAACCAACCAATTCGCATTGATCGAAAGAATCGGAGAACTGTTTTGCAGGATCGTCGTAAGCTTTATATTAATGGGAAGTGGGTCGAACCAAGTGTAGTGCACGATGCACAAGTCATCAATCCCGCGAACGAGGAAGTTATTGCCACGATTTCGCTCGGCACTGCGTCAGATGTGGATAAAGCTGTAAAGTCAGCCAAGTCAGCTTTCGACTCCTATTCTGAAACCGGCGTCGAACAGCGTCGCGAACTTCTGCAACGAATCATTGAAGTGTATAAAACGCGCTCTGAAGAAATGGCCAACGCGATTTCGCAGGAGATGGGCTCCCCGCTTTCTTTCGCACGGGCGGCTCAAGTGCCGGCAGGATCGGCACATTTCTTGGAGATGGTGAATGTGCTGGGAAGCTTCAAGTTTGAAGATCTGAAAGGTTCCACGCTGATGCGAAAGGAAGCGATCGGCGTATGCGGGCTCATCACTCCCTGGAACTGGCCCATGAACCAGATCGCGGCGAAAGTGGCTCCCGCTCTTGCCGCGGGTTGCACCGTTGTGTTGAAGCCAAGTGAAATGGCGCCACTCTCTGCTTTTTTGTTCGCGGAAATTTTAGACGAGGCAAAAGTTCCACCAGGAGTCTTTAATCTTGTGAATGGCGATGGTGCGACTGTGGGGACGGCCATTTCCTCGCATCCTGATGTTGCGATGGTTTCCTTCACCGGATCTACCCGGGCGGGGATTGCAGTAGCCACGGCGGCTGCACCCACCGTGAAGCGAGTTACCCAGGAACTGGGCGGCAAGTCCGCTCACATAATCCTGGAGGACGCCGATATTGAAGGCGCTGTCACGCAGTGCGTTCAAGCTTGCTTTCGCAATAGCGGGCAATCTTGCAATGCGCCCACCCGGGCGCTGGTTCCGCGCTCGAAAATGGAGTTGGCGGCAGGGGCCGCGAAACGAGCGGCGGAAGCGACGAAGGTCGGCGATCCGTCAGCAGAAGAAACCCATATCGGACCGCTTGCGAGCAAAGCGCAGTTTGAAAAGGTTGAACGAATGATCAGGAAGGGGATCGAAGAAGGCGCAACTTTGATCGCAGGAGGTCCCGGACGCCCCGATGGTTTTCGTAAAGGTTATTTCGTGAAGCCAACCGTATTCGGGAACGTTCACAACGATATGAGCATCGCGCGGGAAGAGATCTTTGGACCCGTACTCTGCCTGATTCCTTTCGAGGACGATGACGATGCGGTTCGAATCTCCAATGATACGATTTACGGGCTGGCGGCCTTTGTGACCTCAGGGAGCCTGGAACGTGCGCAACGTGTCGCACAGAGAATGAGAACCGGTAATGTACACATCAACAATGCGAGGGTCGATTTCGGAGCCTGCTTCGGGGGCTACAAGCAATCGGGCAACGGGCGGGAATGGGGGGAGTCTGGGCTGGAAGAATTTCTCGAGCAAAAAGCGATCTTTGGTTATGTGCCGCGCACGAAGAAAAGTTAGCGTATCTCGCGGTACGCCGCGTTCGTAATCATCTCGGGAACTACGGGAGAAGGAAGGAATAGATGGCGCTGGGAACGGGCTGGTCGAAGACATGGACGTATTTTGAAGATGGCTGGCACGAAGGCAACGTGCCAATCATGGGTCCTCGGACTCACGCTGCGTGGCTTTGTTCCTTAGTATTCGATGGGGCCCGGGCATTTGAAGGGGTAACGCCCGATCTCGATCTCCACTGTGCCCGCGTGAATGATTCCGCTAGGAAGCTCTTTCTCAAGCCAACCGTCTCGAAGGAACAGTGGATGGCGCTGGCGCGGGAAGGAATTTCGAAATTCGATGAGGAATCCGCACTGTACATCCGCCCAATGTATTGGGCTGAAAAAGAAGGCCCTTGGGTCCAAGCGCATGATCCGGAGTCCACGCGCTGGTGCCTCTCGATTTACGAAGCCCCGATGCGTGCACCGAAAGGTTTTTCCATTACATCGTCGCCTTACCGGCGTCCAACGATTGACACGATGCCGGTGGATGCAAAAGCAGGATGCCTTTATCCCAACAACTCGCGTGCGTTGTTTGAAGCCCACGCGAGAGGATTCGACAATGCGATTGTGTGCGACATGCTGGGCAACGTCGCCGAGCTCGCCACCTCAAACGTGTTCATGGTGAAAGATGGTGTGGTGTTCACGCCGATCTCGAATGGAACTTTCCTGGCTGGCATTACCCGGAAGCGAGTGATTGAATTGCTGAGATCCGCGGATATCAACGTGATTGAGAAGACTTTGACCTATCGCGATTTCGAGACAGCAGACGAGATATTTGCGACGGGAAACTATTCCAAAGTTGTGCCGGTAACGCGGATCGAAAAGCGTGAACTTCCATTCGGTCCGGTTTACACCAAGGCTCGGGAGCTGTATTGGGCGTTCGCTCACTCATGATCGATCGAGTCCTCCAATCGTGAAGTTTCTGGGAAGGAACTCCAGTAGCATGGCGCCACCGGGGATTGCCTGTGGCCACTAAGGCCGGCACAGCAACAGTAGACGCGGTTGCCGCTATTTGGCAACGAGTGCTGCGGCGTTCATCCATTGGAACACAAGAGAATTTCTTCGATCTCTGCACGGACGACTCTCTGGCGGATGCAATTTTCGCCGAGATTATGCGCGTGTTTGGCAGAGAACTGCCGGCCGCAACAATATGCTACGCCTCCACGATCTCCGCGCTAGCGGCGGTGTTGGAACAGCCCATCCTTCCCACATTCTCACCTCTCGTCCAACTCAAAGCCGGAACTGACAAGACGCCGATTTTCATTGCGCCGGGAGTCGGAGGGCGCGCTAGCTTTTCAGGTTTAGCGAGGAGCATGAACACGGAGTTCCGGATCTATGGAATTCAGGCTAGAGGGGTTGAGGGTATCGAGGCTCCGTTGGAGCGAATTGAAGATATGGCTGAGTTTTATCTGAAGGCAATCTTGCAGGTTCAGGCCCAGGGCCCGTACTTCTTAATTGGCTATTCCTTTGGAGGTCTAGTTGCGCTGGAAATGGCGCAGCGTATTGCCTTAGCTGGTCAACGAGTGGCTTTACTAACGCTCATCGACACTTATCCACATCCTCGGTATTTGCCGTGGGGAGAGCGCTTACGGTTTGGCGCGAAAAGAATTAAGGGGGCTTTATCCTATCGCAGGCTCACGAGCGATCATCAGCACCGCGCTCTGGATGAAAGATACTGTCAGCTATCGTTTGCCGAGACGACTCGTCGAGTTAAGCAAAGCGATTTTGTAGCACTGGCTCGGTATCGTCCCAAGTTGTGCAAAGGCAGCATGAGATTTGTGGCGCCCGAAGCCGACGCTTATCTTCCAAGCGATCCGGTTGCAGTTTGGAAAAATCTTACAGAGAAACTGATCGTCGAGACTGTGCCCGGCAATCATTTGAAGATGGTTGCCGAACATTCGGAAAAGTTGGCTGCTGTGCTTAGCCGCTATGTGCGAGAAGCGTCGGAAGGATATTCGTAATCGCGTTATGCTGTAGCGCAGCCAGTTTTCTATGCTCAATCGAGTTCACCACATTGCCATTATTTGTTCCGATTACTCGAGATCGAAGCATTTCTATGTCGATGTTCTAGGTTTGAAGATTGTCAAAGAAATCTACCGAGAGGAACGAAAATCTTTCAAGCTCGATTTGCAGGTTGGAGAGTATGACCAGATCGAAATCTTTTCTTTTCCTGATCCGCCGATGCGCGCTTCTCGTCCGGAGGCTTGCGGTTTGCGTCATCTTGCCTTCGAGGTAGACGACGTACAAAATGCTGCCGAAGAGTTGCGAGCTCGCGGCATCGAAGTCGAAGCGATTCGGATTGACGAGACAACGCAAAAACGGTTTACTTTCTTCCCGGACCCCGATGGCCTGCCAATAGAAATTTACGAAAGGTAATCTCGATTCGATGGTGAAACCGATCACGGGTGCAGAAAGTTTGGTTCGCTCGCTGCTGGCTGGCGGCGTCAGAACCTGCTTCACAAATCCCGGCACGTCCGAGATTCACATCGTCGCGGCTCTTGATCGGACACCGGAAATGCGCTGCGTGCTCGGCTTATTTGAGGGAGTGGTGACCGGTGCAGCCGACGGCTATGCCCGTATGATGGAGAAGCCGGCATGCACGCTTCTGCATCTTGGCCCCGGTTTCGCGAACGGCCTGGCAAATCTCCATAACGCAAGCCGAGCACATGTGCCGATGGTCAATCTGATCGGTCAACATCCAAATTATCACTTGCGTCACAACACGCCCCTTACCTCTGACATTGAGGCGATTGCTCGTCCGTACTCCAAATGGTTGCGGACCGCCAGCTCCGCGCAGCAGGTGGGAAGGGATTCGATCGAGGCGATCGTTGCTTCGCGCAATGCATCTGGACAGATTGCCACCCTCATCGTCCCAGCGGATGTTGCCTGGAGCGAAGGCGGGGTTGTAGCGGAGTGGTCTTCTTCACCGAAGTCTGCGCTTCCATCAACTTCCGTGATCGAACGTTCTGCGGACATGCTTCGCTCCGGCTTACGAACGGCAATTTTGCTCAGTGGCCGAGCGCTTTACGGCCAAGGACTTGCCGCTGCTGGCCGAATCGCAGCGTCCACAGGCGCGAAGCTCTTCGCTCCTTACCCTCTCGTCCGTTTAGAGCGTGGCGCAGGCTCGGTTCCGGTTGAACGCATGCAATATGTGCTGGAGCAGGCGATTGAGCAGCTGAAGGAATTTCGGCAGCTTATTCTCGTTGCAGCAGAGAGCCCGGTCGCGTACTTTGCGTATCCAGGCAAAGATAGCGTGATGACTTCGCCGGAATGCGAGATCCACGCTCTCGCTACTTCCGAAGAAGATTCTGTGGGCGCTCTGGATGCGATCGAGGCCGCGCTCTCGATTCGTCGAGCCCGGCCGACCGGGGAAAGACGCAATCGACCGTCGCTACCGAATGGCCAGATCACATTGCCGGGACTCGCAGCCACCGTGGGCGCACTCCTCCCTGAAAATGCAATTGTGGTGGATGAATCCATGACCTCAGGACGAGGCATGATGGCGGCGACGAAAGGATCTCCGCCGCACGACTGGCTGGGAAATACGGGCGGCTCGATAGGAATTGCTTTGCCGCTGGCTGTGGGTGCCGCGGTGGCCTGCCCGGAGAGAAGCGTGTTGTGCCTTACTGCCGATGGAAGTGCAATGTACACACTTCAGGCATTGTGGACCATGGCCCGGGAAGGTCTCAAGGTCACAACCGTTGTTTTTGCGAATCGAGACTACGCGGTCTTAAAGCGGGAGTTTTCCTACCTGGGTGTGGGTGATGCGGGACGGCGCGCGTTGGACATGTTCGAGATCGGGCGCCCGGATCTCGACTGGGTGAATCTGTCAAAGGGCATGGGTGTGCCCGGAACGCGCGTAACCACTTTGGAAGGATTTGCGAAGGCGCTGCAGGAGGGATTCGAGAGTGGAGGCCCCAGCCTGATCGAAGTGCTTCTGTAGAAGGTCGGGACTGACTTGGTTAGCGGGGCTGGAGGCTATATTCGAGTCTTCTTGCGAGTTCCGTCTTGGCTATTTTTCCCGTTGGAGTGAGCGGCATGGCCGGGACAATAATAATTTCTGAAGGCCGTTTATACATGGCGAGATGCCGCGAGGCGTATTCGGCCAGCTCGGCGGTTGTGAGCAATGAGCCCGGTAGAAGCTGCGCGAAAGCGATTACTTCTTCGTCGCCGTCTACTGATTTGCCAACCACCGCAGCCTGCACTACCTGGGGATGAGAACCCAGCACGGACTCGACTTCCGCAGGGTACACGTTGAAGCCGCGGTGAACGATTAAATCCCTAGTGCGGCCAAGAATAAATAGGTTGCCATCTTCGACCCGCGCCAGGTCGCGAGTGTTGTACCAGCCTCCAGGGTCGACGGCAGCCGCTGTCTCTTCAGGAGCGCGATAGTAGCCCTTCATTACATTCGGACCGCGAACCCAAAGTTCGCCGGGCTCCCCTTCCGCCACAGGTTGGCGCTCGGAGCCGACCAGTTTGATTGCTACTCCGGGGAATGGTGGGCCGATCGATGTGTCGGTTCGGGGGGCATCAATGCGCGTTTGCGCGATTGTGGGCGAGCACTCTGTTATGCCGTAGCCGTGGTGAAGATGCAATCCAAATAGTTTTTCTGTGGCTGACTTGGTGGCGCCATCAAGCGGGGCCCCGGACGCGGAGATAATTCTTAACGTAGGAAAATTTAGAGACTTCAAGCCCCGGAGTTTGGCGTACTCCAGAAATTGTTGGAACGTGGCGGGCGCACCTAACATGATCGTCAGCCGTTCTTTTTTCAATGTAGCGCTAGCGGTCATGGGATCGAAACGAGGAGACAAATACACCGTGGCGCCTCTGAGCAGGGAACCTAGAAGAACCACGGAAAGTCCTACCGCATGTGTCATGGGCAGAATGCCGTAGAGACGGTCGTCTGGAGTGAGAGAGCGGATATTTGCAGCTCCGGCCGCCATAAAGAGCACGTTGCGATGACTCAGCATGACGCCTTTGGGCGTCCCAGTTGTGCCGGACGTGTAAATTAAGGCGGCGACGCGCTCCCCAACGCAGGCCTCGAGAGGTTCGGGTTCGCAGGAAGTGTTCAGCGGGCCCAGTCCAACCGATCCCAAGCCCTCCACCTCCTCGATAATTGCTTCATGCCGCTTCGCATGCTGGCTCGCATGCGGCGAAACGCCAGTCGCGTAAAGGATGCGACGTGCGCCGCAGTGATCGCGAATCTGGTCAAGCTCGCGCGCCGAGAGCCGTGCATTCGCGAGCACGGGCCACGCATCAAGGGCGGCAGTTGCGAATAGGATTGCGACAAACTCGCGGCAATTCTCGCCCACAATCATGAGGCGATCGCCGGGGCGCACGCCCAATTTGCCAAGCCATGCTTGGGTTGCAGAGATTGCCTCGGCCAGTTCGCGGTAGGTCCAAGTGCCGGACGCTTCGATCAGAGCGGGGTGATCAGGCGACCGCTCTGCCCATGGCTTGACGATGTCGCTAATGCGGTCAGGCAACGAGGAAAGTGAATCGGAGGCGAGGGGTTTCGGCATTCTATTGCGGAGCGAAGCTACACTTTGCCTAACAGGCAAACACCCGTCCAGGGAAAGTTTGCGGGAATGCAATTTGGATCAAGCACGACGGGACGTAATTCTTTCGGGGAACGGCCAAACTTTGCGGCGGTTTGCAGCAAGCCCTGAACATCTGCCGCGCACCAGCCATACGGCAGAAAGAAATTCGGTCCTTCATGTGGACCGAACTTAAACGCGGCCCCGGCCTCGCTAAGTTTCGTACCTGATGTACGCTGCATCAGTTTTAGTTGCCCCGGCGAAGCGAGATCGATGACCCAGCTTTCAAAATGCTCGACGGCTGCCAGATCTTTGGCGAATTCGGAAACATCCTCGGAAGTGAAGTAAATTAGCAGGCCTTCGGTGACCACCACAATCTTCTTTGCTCGCTGATTCAGCTCTGCGAAGAGCCTGCGCCGGGCTGGAACATTCGACAGGTCCAAAGCGATTCGCTCGAAGCGACATCTTGGTTTCTCATTTGCGAGGATCTGTTCTTTGTAGGAAACGATAGACGGAAGATCCACTTCAACCCATTGGAGTTCCGATGGCAGATCCATGCGGTAAGGCCTGGCATCCAATCCAGCCGCGAGATTCACCACTAGGTCCGCGCCTTTTGCGATCTCTTCGGTAACATATTTGTCGAAGAGATAGGTGCGCGCAACCCATGCCCACTCATGTTTGTTTCCCTCCGGCAGCGTGTTGGCAATCTCGAAGCCACGCTCGCCAGCCAAGCGTTCGGCATAAGGATCGCGAAAAAGGGCGTCGGGCCTTTCGCTTTCGCGGGCGCGAAAGTAAGCCACCCAGAGGGCAGTGTCGGCGATGTTGCGGACGGAAGAATTCGCTTCGGTCGTTTTCATTTTCTCGTCAACTGGGAGTGCTAAGCCAAGTCGTGGCTGGTGAGCGCGACACATTTGAGATCGTTTACACCTACTTGGATCAATCGAGAATCGTCGTTTTTTCTGGACGCAAGATGCTGTAGCCAATTGCGATATACGCAAATCGCGGAGGCTCGCCATGTGTTCTGTAACGCCCCCAGCAACAAAGCATCAGGAAAAAATGTCAAGTTCTCTTCGCGCGGATGGGCAAGCACGACGTCCCGGAACTCTGAGAGCAGTTTGGTCGATGCTGTATCAAAGTATCCCTGAGGGATGCTCGGGTAAGTTGTTCTTTCCTGCCGCAGAAACCTCTTTATATCCCGACGGTATTCCTTCAATAGAGTAAACGCCGTATATTCCGGGTGCCCCTGGAAGTGCACGAACAGGCTTTTGCGTTTCTGCTTCACAAAAAGATCAACACCAGCCATGGCAGATTTTGTCAGCACCGAATACCCAGCGGAAGCGAGAGCGTCTTCCCGCACTTCATTCCAGCGAGAATGGGGGAATCGGATCGGACGCAATGCATGGCGTGTCAGTTCGTGGTCGCGAACGTTATCCGACTCGAATACCCCGAACTGCTTGTCGGGCAGTCGCTCCCGCTGAACTCCGTCACTATGCAGCACGCCGGCATGAGCCGCCAAACAAGAGAGAATGGTGGAGGCGGTGTTTCGTTCCGCCCAATCGAGAACGTCGGTCATGGCATGCCAATAGGGCTCCTGACGCAGGTCAGAGTGAACTGGTTCGGTTCCCGTCATGATAAGCGCGTCGAATCGGCTGTTCCAAAGGCCATCTATCCCTGAGTAGAAGCGGCTGAGATGCTGTTGTCCCCGATCTCCTCTGGGCACATTCGGCAACGAAAAAAGCTTGATTCGCACGGGGGTGTCGCCGGCCGCCGCGTCGATCAATTCCATGAATTGCACTTCGGTATCTTCAAGCGCGGAATCAGGCATGTTATTAATGAAGGCGAGGCGGATGCCTTTCGTCCCGTTGTCATCGCCATTCGAACTGGCGGCGGCGTTCTTTTGTTCCGCCCAGCGCGGTGGAATTCTCCCTCCGTCAATTAGCAGCGCCATGACGCACCTCCTGCATTGTTATCGTTGCCTTGTCCAACGCCTGGGAGAGGTCCGCCAAAATGTCATCGATGTGCTCGATGCCAACGCTCAACCGAATCATTTCCGGAGTAACGCCTACCTTCACCTGTTCTTCGGGAGTGAGTTGCCGATGAGTGGTCGATGCGGGATGGCATGAGAGCGATTTGGCATCGCCCATGTTCACCATTCGCTTAAATAGTTTGAATCCGTCAAAACATTTTCTTCCAGCTTCGAATCCACCTTTCACCCCAAAGGTGAGAAGCGAGCAACGTTGTGAGCCCAGATAGCGCTGCGCCATGGGATAGAGCGGGCTATCGGGAAAGCCAGCATAATTTACCCAAGCGACGGATGGATGGTCGCGAAGGAACTCCGCCACTTTGCGAGCGTTTTCGACGTGCCGCTCCACGCGAAGCGCCATGGTCTCGACTCCTTGCAGCAGTAGAAACCCGTTGAATGGAGAAAGCGTTGCGCCGGTATTGCGCTGGCAAACGGTGCGGCAACGCGCTACATACGCCGCATCGCCAAAGTGATCCACGTAGATCACTCCGTGATAGGCGATCTCCGGCACATTGAACATATAAAACTTTTTAGGATATTGCCGCCAGGGGAACTTTCCGCTGTCAACGATCATTCCGCCCAGAGAGGTGCCATGTCCACCCATGAATTTTGTCATCGAGTGGACGACAACGTCTGCTCCGTGTTCGAACGGCCGCAGCAAGATTGGGGTTGCGACGGTGTTATCGACAATTAAAGGCACGCCGCGTTCGTGTGCAACCTTTGCAAGGCCTTCGATGTCGGCAACATTGCCGGCAGGATTGCCCACGCTTTCGCAATAGACGGCGCGTGTGTTGTCGTCGATCAGCTTCGCAATGTCATCCGGATGATCGGTCTTAGCGAACCGTCCTTCGATTCCGCGTTTTGGAAAAATGTGCGCGAGAAGGGTGTAGGTCGCACCGTAAAGCTGCGGCGTGGAAACGACGTTTGTGCCAGCCTCGGCGATGTTAATGAGAGAGTATTCAATCGCCGCCATTCCCGAGCTGACGCTAAGAGCTTCCACCCCGCCTTCCAGGGCGGCTACACGTTTTTCGAGAACTGTGTTGGTGGGGTTGCCGATTCGAGTGTAGATGTTGCCCTTGACATCCAAATTGAACAACGCTGCGCCATGCTCCGCGCTTTCAAATTCAAAGGCGACAGTTTGATAGATAGGGACGGCGACCGCCTGCGTGGTAGGGTCGCCGTCGTATCCAAAGTGAATGGCAATCGTTTCTCGTTTCATACGCCTATTTTCTGTTACCGTGAGCTTCCGTGAGTAGCAGCTCCCGCCTTTTCGCGCTGCACTTCTCTTTTCTTGGCTTCCTGATGCGGTTGTGAAACCTTTACCGCGTGAAGTGGATTCTCTGCGCCAGAAAGCGATACGTAATTTCGCGATCGGGAACTCGATAAGGCCCGCGTTAGAGAACGCGCTGCAAAGCCGGCTCCGAAGGCGAACCGCATGACTGGGCCAAAACTGTTTGCGGATGCCAATCCGGCGAAATAAAGTCCGGCCACCGACGACTCAAACTTTGACGATAGCACTGGCGAGCCGCCGACGCATTCGATTCGCGAACATATCTCCGGACTAAGAAATTTCAAGCGGTTGAGATCCACTCTGTAACCGGTGGCGGCAATTACATGGTCCGCCGAAAGCTGTTGTTCGGCGCCATTCTGATCTCTTAGATGCAGCCGCACTCGATCGTCCCGAATTTCGGTGCCCTGGACTGTGCACCCCAGATGCAATGGAACCTTACCGACAACTTTGTCTTTGGCGAAGTACGCGCCCGATGGCCCAAGAATCCTTCGGACAGCTTCGAGCCGGAGATTCTCCGGCAAAAAATGAAACGCGAAAGGCGCTTCCGCGAGAAAGCGTAAACGCCATCCGGGACCGATGCCGGATTGAGGCCGTTTGATTTTCTGCCACAATGTGCGCAGCTTTCCTACTTGCGGAGCACCGTGGAACTTGAGTGCGCTCTGTCTGGAAACCAATTGCACTTCGACGCCTGTTTCACGAAGCAAGCCAGCCAAATCCGTGGCGGAAGATCCGCCTCCGACGACCACCACGCTGCGCCCGCGAAAGGACTCCAGTTCATGGTGGTGAAAGCTGTGCGAAACAAGTTCCGATGGCAGATTTGCCAAGTTTTCAGGCATGTGTTCGAAGTGAGTGATTCCCACCGCCAAAACCACGCGCCGAGCGGTTAAGGTCTCGCCGTCCTCGAGCAGCAGTTTGAACCCGTTTGGTATGCTTTCAATCCCGGCAACTAATTTATCTTCGAGCTCCGGGACCATGCGGTCTCGAAACGCCAGGCCGTAAGCGCTGAACGTATCCAGTCGTACGGGTATTCCCGAATTTGCATACTCGATGCCTCGTGCGGCACAAAAATTTGCCAGAGTAAATGCGCTTTCAGGATCGTACAGGTTGGAAGCGAAGCCTTCTGATTTGAGACACATGCCCTTGGGCATGTGGTTCTGCCAGCTGTCCATCAGGCGTCCGAAGATGCGAAACGAAATACCTCGACGCCGAAAATGAGCGGCTATGGAAAGTCCGTAAGGTCCCGAGCCAACGATTGCGGTTTCAAGCATGGTCTTTGAATTCCTGTTCGATTGAATTAGGGAAATGGGTTTAACTTGCCGGGGATGGACGGGGAAAAAGAGCTACAGCGTATGTCTTAAATACGTCTTCTTAAAAAGCTATGCGGAGACAGAAGCGGATCGCGCAGCGAGCTTACTCTGAACATAGGCCGCGGTTTTATTTACTGAGTCCAGGTTGTTGGTATTGACTTCATCATCTTCCACTTGAATCGCAAAATGTTCCTGCAGAAAAACCACGAACTCCACCACTCCGTGCGAATCGATCACGGTATCGAGTAGAGCAGTATCGTCCGTCAGTTCTTCGTTCCGCCCAAAGAGGAAAGTCTCAATCAAGAAACTTCGGATTTCTTCATGAATGTCGGCTACCTGCATATTTTCCTTTTCGTTGTGGCAAGTTCTCTGACACTGCCAAGTAGTCTAGGCTTTTCTTGTCATGTAAGAGACCAGAGGCGACGCAGCTTTTGCCGCAGCAGCCGATTCAGGTGATCCGACGGAGACCGGCGGATCGAGTTCGGCAAGGGTGCCATCCATGAAGGCTCGAATCGTTGCAATCAGGCGGGGCGAAGCCTCAGGATTGATAGGATCCATCGCCGTCAAAGTGAGAGCGTAGTCGAGCTTCTGGGCAAAATCCTTTTGATTATCCGCTACGATAACGCGGCCTCGCGAACCGAAGCGCTCTGCAGTCGCCAGTTGATGGTCGTTGCGAGTTTCGCGCAGGAACCCGCGACGCGGCATCACCACAATCGGTTTGCCGATTTCGAGCGCAGAGATAATGGAACCCATTCCCGCATGGGCAATAACCACACTTGCCGCCCGAATGACCCGGTTAAACTCCGACGGCTCGAGAAACTTGGTGAATTCAATGTTTTTCGGCCGAAAGCTTGAAGCGCCTATCTGGGCCAGAACATCGAAACGACCGCGCGACCCAGCCCATTCGTCGACTGCACGAATAAGACGGTCGAACGGCTCTTGCGAACCAACAGTGGCGAAAATCACAACACACCTCCTGCATAATGCGGACCTTCACCCTTGGCCAAGTGCGGCCATTGAGTGAGCCAGAGGTCCGCGTAACGGCCGACGCGCGCGCCCGACATCGAGAGGTCTTCGATGTTGGCCATGCTGTCGATCCATATCGTTCTTGCTCCAAACCACTTCCCCAACAGCAGCGAAAAGTACCCCGGGGCCGCACCTGTCGATATGACAACCCCCGGTTTCTCCTTGATAAAGATCCAGATCAGATTGAACGCCAGAATCATCAACCCAAGTTTGTTCCACCGGGTTGCATCATGTACGGAATAGAATTTGTTATCCGGCACTTGCGAGCGATAAGAATCGATCACCGTGACGTAGACGACCTCGGAGTCCGCAAACGCCGGTGTAACCCGGCGCAATTGCACCCAATGGCCGCCACTGGAAGCTACCGCCAATACTTTGTCCCGATTGGGATTCCCCTTTACAGACATAATTCCCTCAGTGGTACGACGTTGAGCGCTTCTTGCCGCGCAACGTCAAGAAGTGACGCGGTTAGTTCGAGCACATAACGATTGCGCTCGTGCGTCCGGTCCAGGTCGTGCATCAAGACGATTCCTCCACCCGACCGTCGCACTTTGTCAGCCACTTCGGTTGGGGTGGGAAGAATTTCTTGCGTGTCGCCTGAATCAATGGTCCACCACCAGACCGGAGCTTTCCGGCGGCGAATCGACCAGTACGTGGGGAGGGTCATCTTGCCGTAAGGCGGACGGAACATCCCGTCCGGTTGAATCCAACGCGAAAGACTTATATATCCATCTTCTATGTCCGCCACCGATTGCCAGGGCAGAGTCTTCCACGCGTTGAGGTGTCGATCGGAATGGCAGCCGATGTCATGGCCTTCTCGCAAAACACGATCAGTAATTCCGGAGTAATCGCGAGCATGCCGTCCGAGCATGAAAAACGTGGCCCGCGCGGAGCGATTCTTGAGTAAGTCGAGAAGCGGTTCGGTGAGCGCAACGCTGGGGCCATCGTCGTAAGTCAGCGCCAGCATTCGCTTCTTTACCATTTGCCTCTCAACGCGGCCCATGCGATAGCGGCGCCAAAGCCAAGGAGAGAAATAGAGAGCGGGAACGGCCAGTCCTATTGTGGCCACTAGGGCCGTTTTTATCGTGTCGTCCATTTTGCGGTTGGGCTTAAGGGGGAGGAGTATTTGATCGAAAGAAATATCTAGGCGGTAGCGCGAGATGTTTTATCGCGCTCCCAACCCACCGCGCCAGCGCGCAACCGTCGCTGGGCTCTCCGCTTCGCGATTACCGTTACAAAGCAATAAACTCCAAGCTTGCACCATAGTTGCGGGTTTTTCGCTAGTCCGACGAGCGATCGAAGATTACTCTCTCCTCTGTGCTTCCACCCTTCGGGAAAGAGTCTCGCCAATTCGTACGAACCGTAATGGGAGCGAGTCTTGGTGATAATCAGGTGCTTGATACTGCGCGGCGGATATACGGTTGATTGGGCCGAAGCGAGCGTTTCGCGCTCATTTTCGAGGAACTGTATGCGGACGTAACCATCGTCCGCGGTAACCGCCGGAAATTCGCGGAAGCGCGCGCGTCCGGCTGCGGAAAGAGCGTACACTCCTGATCCTCCGATGCCTTGACGGGAGGAGGGAAGATAAGAGCGAATATCGTAGCAGGCCCGAACCGGCCAGGAGCATCCGGTGAGATCGAAGTTTGGCTGCGGAGCGACGACCAACACATCTCCGCGTTCCAAACGGCGCGCCAAGGTTCGAATCGCATCCACCGTGAGAACCACGTCGGCATCGCTGTATATCCGCGGGAAACCACAAGCTGCCTGGTCCCCTAAATTAAGCGCGTGCGGCTTGCTCGCGGTTTTCGTTTCGATCACTCGTACGGGTGGCCCGAATCGCCTTGCCACCGCCGCCGTATCGTCGGTGCAACCATTGCAAACCACAATCACGTCGAGTTCGCGCGGTCCGGCGCCTTCCGTCATCGCTTTCAGAGTTCGAGCGATCACAGAACCCTCATTATGGGCGGGAATAATAACGGAAATCATGGTTTGCAAAGTTTTTGCTGGAATTCAATTGGGAAGATCAGCGTCCGGGACTGGCAGAAAGGGCGGCGGCGGATCCCATCACCCATTCGCCCTTGGAACTATCGAATTGCTTGACCACTCGAGCTGGATTGCCGGTTACAACCGAGTTCGGCGGAATACTGCGGCTTACCACAGCGTTGGCTCCGATCACGGAGTGTTTGCCGATCACAAGGTCTCCCTTGCCGCATACGATGGCCGCTCCATAGCCGATCCAGCAGCCTTCCTCGATGCGGATCGTGCCCCCGCCCGTAATCCCCTGAAACTTGATCGGGACATGGACGTCTTCAAAAGCGTGATTGTGATCCATGACCAGCACCTGCGGAGCAAAAACCACGTTGCGTTCAAAATGTACGCGATTGATCGCTGAAATCACGCAACGTCTTCCAATCTTCACACCCTCGTCGAAAAGGATCACGGGTTCGCCGGACTTCGGAGGCTCGGGAATATTAATCCACACGTCGCGTTCGATCAGCACCGAGTCGCCAATCTGGATGAAAGGTGCGATGGAACGAGGCAGATCGCACGAATAGTGCACATAGAAACTACTTCCGAGAGACGCAAAAGGGTAAAACCATTGCATGCTCAAGGTACGAAATTTATTCGCAATGCGAGTGATCCATGAGAGCGGATCCTCGGCGCAATATTGGGTTGTTTGCGGCATTGTTGGTTGGAGCGTACCGGTGTGGGCTGGCCGGAGGTTAATGTTCAACGCCGGTCCGCTTCTTAAAAACCACTTCCAGGCATGGTCCCGCGCCTGCGAATGCTGCGATATGCACGAGCGGGGATAGCGCAATGCGAAATGTTTTGCGAACGGCCTTGTGCACGAATCCCGCCGGCGTCGCCTTAGCCTGTGAGGTTGCGGAGAACCCTAATTTTTTCAATACGCTTGAATAGACATAATTGATGCTGCGTTCGTAATAGGAACACGCGGGCGTCTGTACGCAAATCTCCTCAAATCCCAGTTCGTTCATGAGGTAACGCAAGGAACGCGGAGAAAAATGAGAAAGGTGCCGCGGCAATTCCAGGCCAAACCAGTGGGTGCCGAACAGCCCCGCTTCCCATGAATCGATGTTGGGCATCATCGCATAAAAGATTCCGCCCGGCTTCAGCCACTCCTGCACTTTGGACAGGAACTGTCGCGGGGAGTAGACGTGCTCTAGAACGTCGAAACAGGTGATCACGTCGAAGGTGTTTGGTAAAAATGGAGCTTCCATCGCATCTCCGACGAAAACTCTCGCTCCGGTGGTTGCGCGCGCACGTTGTGCTGTGGATTCCTCCATTTCGATTCCGTAGAGACTCCAGGCCGGATTCATCATCGTGCTCAGAAAGCCTCCCGAGCTGCACCCAATGTCCAAGAGATCTCCGCCCGCTTTGTGCCGCGAAATCATCTCCACCTGGCCCTTCCACCGATCCATCGCCGACCCTTCACCAGCCGTTACAATGGCCCTGTGATAATCCTCGGTATAGTGTTCCCCCATTTGCGCCGGTATAGGCGGATCGTGAAGCCATACGGCGTTGCAGTCGTCGCAACGCATGAGCCGATAGACCTGCGTCCTCAGATGGAAACGATCCGGCGCCGTCAGAAAAGGCGCAAGATGATGGCCGCCGCAAGTGGGACAGGTTGTGCCGGTCATACTTTCGGCGACGGTTATAGTATTGTTGTCGGTTTCAAGTGTGCTAGTCATGGAATGATTTACTTTACGTACCTGTCCTTCTGCTCTTCGACATTCAACGGCTGGCCCTAGATGGTTGAGAATCTGCTAGAAGGCGACTTTTTCGTGATTGCGCAAGAAGGCAAACGCCCAGAAAGCATAAGCGAGCGCGCAACCCAGTGTCCCCAGCAAAATATTTGCAGTCGGCCGTGATAGCTGGACGAACGGATGGGTCAAAAGCCAGATCAAAGGGATGATCAGGGATAGCAGTAGGCCGTACCCAAAAGGCTTTGCGAATTCAATCAGGCTGAGATCGGTGAGCTTGCGAATTCGAACCAATTGGAAAATAAAGCCAGTCACAACTGCAGCCAGACACGCAAGTTGACCTCCAGCAAGCCCAAACCATCGCGCGCAGGGGTAAACCAGTGCAATCATCAGGACTGCCATAATCGCGACGGCGCGGCGGTGCAGCTGAGGTTCGCCTCTTCCGTAGAAAAGAACTGTGATCTGACCATTCAGAATATTAATGAGTGCAACACAAGCCGCAAGCATCAACGGCAAGGTTGCGGCGCCGTAGCGCGGTCCGTAAAAAAGTGTAAGCAGCGAGTGCCCGCAGAAAAATATAAATACAACGGCGGGCAAGCCCAATTGCACCAACATGGACGTTACTTGAAGCAAGATCCGGTTCTCTCGAACCTTGTCTCCCTGTACTTTCGAGAATGTGGGAAGCAGAGTCTGTCCAAGTAAATTCATCAGAAAGCCAGCCGGTGTTTGCACCAGATAGATGCCCATCACGTATAGCCCCAGATCTGCAGGAGAATAAAGCTTGGCCAGCACGAAAACGTCAGCGCGGGAAAAGACCAGATTTAAGAAGGACAATCCAAATAAGCGGCGCGAGAATTGCAAAAGATCGCGTGCGGCTTCCCTGTCCCAGGAAAATGACGGAAAATAAGGACAAAAGACATACGATAACAGGCACCGCATGGCGCTTTCCGCCAAATTGCCCAGAACCAGGGCCCACACATCCCGAATGAAAAGACTCAGAAGCAGGGTGATGACTACCCCTGCGATCCCTCCTCCGTGGTGGATCAATGCCCACTCTTTGAACCGCATGTTCTTGATAGCGGCGTAAGCCTTCGAACTTAATGTGCCTTCGAAAATTACACCGAGCGCAACCACGCGCAATAAGGGGACGAGCTCGTGGTTTCCGTAGAATTTCGATATCCACGGAGCTAGGAGAAATACGCCCGAATAAATCGACAAAGATCGGAGGAATGCGAGCCACCATGCGGAGCTCAGATAATGATTTTCTGTGCCACGGGGGTTTTGGATAATCGCTTCTTTGACGCCGATGTCCGTGATGATCTGGATGAGGCTTCCCGCGGACAAAACGACAGCCATGGTCCCGAAAGCTTCTGGCGCGAGCAGGCGCGTCAGAATCATATTTCGCCCAAAGCGGGTCAGTTGCTCGGAAAAACTTCCCGCACCCATCCAAACGCCGCCGCGAAATACTTTTGCCTTTAGACCGCCGCCTCCCAGAGATGCCTGACAGAATCGCTTTACACGCTCGAAAATGCTGGCGGGGCGCAAACTCGGAGCCGATGTCTGGGCTTCTTCGATCGGATTTTCTATTGTGGGCATGTTTTGTGACGCTTCGGATTTCCCCGAAAGCATATTTTCAGTATTCCAGGCGCTGCAATCCGAGGTTTACGCGTGGCCTTATCGTCATCTCAACTTGTTGAATCAGTTGCGGCACGTCATTGGCACGAATTCCCTGGCTCTTTTGTTGCCGGACGTAACGGTAATAAAGCTCCTGCAATCTCCTCTTGTACATGGAAAGGTTGAGTTTTGTGATTCGAATGCAACTGGCCTGGATCGGCAGGTGAGATTTCCAGGTTTGTTTTACGTGCCAGTAACACTCGTAAAACTCTTTTGGCAGAAGAAATCCTTGGTTCGTGTTATGGATACAGAACGCCGGAATGGCATAGCTGGTTCTCCCCGCTTGCCCGGCGCGAAGACAAATGTCGGTGCCGTACAAATGAAAGTGAGGCAGGTCTTCGTCGAATCGAAGCAAAGACGATTTTCTGAAGATCAGGACAATCTCGTCCAGGGTCTGAATCGGCACGGGACGTTCAATTGTTTTTCCAATCAGTCCAAGCCCGGACTGGTACACACTGCCGCGTCCTTTGCGGTCGCGGGTTTCGCCATAGCACCCGAGAACTCCCCAATTCGGATCGTTCTGTTCAAGATAATCAAGAGCATACTCAACCTGACCAAGCCATTGCTCCGGGAAAATCATGTCCTGGTGAGCGAAAACAATTAAGTCGTTCGGACTGCGATCAATTGCGTCATTGTACGCGTGACCGGCGGAGCGAAAGCCTTCCTGAACGAGAATTTCATGCGCGTGCGGGCTAGCGAGGCACGGTGACGCAAGAAGGTTGTTCTCGAGAACACTTCTGTCGTTAACCGCAACCGCGAAAGTAAACGTTTGGCTAGACATGTTTCCACGCATAGACGGGAGGCTCGGCGTCGATACCCGCGGGTGCCCCGGAGATTGCCGGAACTAAATCCACTTCTGACGAAGCGTCCGCCTGCTGCGGCTTCGATCCTTTCTTAGAGCGGCCCGCCGCCACTGCGGAGATCATAGCCAGCAGGCAATACCACGTGACGATATTCTGGTCGAAAAAAGAAATGCCAAAGAATGCCACGACATTGGCGAACAGCGCCGACCCCAGAGCCCATAGGAACAGCGCCCGGTTCTTGTCTTTCTCTCTCGACGCAACAAGCCGCTCTCGTCCCAAATACTTGAATCCGTAAACCAGGACTGCGATGAACAGAAAAAAAGGCAGAAGTCCGGAATTGTCGCACGTAGCGACGTATTGGTTCGCTGTATCCCACATGTCCCAGCCCCAAACACTCGTATCCTTCACGCCGATTAGCCACCAGTCGCCGAAGTGTCGAATGCATTGATCGATCAACATGAACCGGTGCCAGGAGGAAGAGCCGCCGGTTAGGTCGATCTTCGTAATTAGGTGCCAGACTGGATTTTTCAGCACGATTTGCAGGAAAACCAAAGTCACTACGATTCCCCAACGGATGGCCCGCATTTGCCGCCGTAACGGCCATAAACAGAGCGCCAGAACCCCCGCCGCATACGCCAACACCGGAGTGCTGGAGTTGCATGCCAACGTGATTGCCGTACCCGCAATCACGCCAACGATCGCGACCGTGCGATATTTTTTGCCCTTCCACCATAGGGATACGAACAGTGGCACCAAAACTGCGCCGAAGGTCCCCGCCAGAATCGAATGGGCAAACGGGCCTTGAGCACGAAATCGGTCGTCGCGGGCTGCCAGTGAGACGTAATGGGAAGCTGCCGCTCCTCCGAGAACGGCATAGGGATTGTGGCCAGTGGTCACTTCGTAGGACATCACGATGGCCACGACTGCTGCAATCCAGGCCAGCGTTTGAATCGCCTGCAGAACGTCTTCCTCATCTCGAATGAAAAAACGCAACAAAAAGTAAGTTCCGAAGATACTGTAGAGTTCCCCGAGCTGGTAGACCAACGCCCCAATCTCCTGGAACAGGAGAACTGCGGCCACAGCGATCGACACAGCCGACAAAATTACGCAGATATCAATCTCCCTGAAACCCCCGCTGAAGATCGGCTGCCTTGAGCCAACCTTCTCTCTCGTCATTCGGAATACGCCGAAAAGGATCAGAATGCGAAGCATGGGGAAGTGCGCTGGACCGATAAGCAAAACCTGATCCATCGGGATCAGCAGGGCGGCGGCCAAAAATGCCGCGACAGCTTTTTTTCGGGGCCAAATGCATATCAGTATGCCGGCTACAAGAACAACGACCAGCACCGCAGGATTGATGACCGTCTGCGATACGCCTCCGCCAAAATGAAGGTTTTGGAGACCCTGTACAGGTTGTATCGAGGCGCATGTCATCGCTTAGCTACGGCCCTTGGGCCAGGATGAACGAAGATCTTTGTTTTTGCCGTCATTAGTTAGGTCTTTGCCGTCGCAGCACTTGGAAACCATCGTTCTCTTGCGTGCAAAGCTGGAAACTCGACCAATCGAGCCATAAGTATTCCCAGTGCACAGCTTGCGAGGAGGTACACCGCAAACGCCCGCCATGGGCTAAGAGAAATATGGAGCGCCCGGCGGGCGATTGCTAACGTCCACGGAACTAAGGCAGGCTCGATTGGTGACCATTCATTCGCCAATCCTGCGGCGTGAAAAGGGGGCAACGCAAACGGGCAAAGCACCGTTAGGATTTTATCGAGTCGCTTCGATTATGTGTTACTGAACCACCACAGAAAGCCCAGTCGGCGGGGCGGGGGGCTGTACACCACCAAACTCATAGGCGCCGACATCCCACGCTCCGGAGGATGGTCGGGGCACAAGGGGAATAGCTGGGTTTACTGCAATCTGTCCGCCATTGCCTGCCTCTTCCGTCGAGGCGTCGCTTGTTCCTGAACACAATGCGGAGTCACTGGAGAATGTCGGGCAGGAAGACGTGAGATTTCCGCCTACCCCCACGGTTGATCCATTGGCTGAGGTTGGGGCATAGTTATCGGATGCTGTGTAGCCCTGTCCGTTTGCGGCCGAAATGCTTTGATAAAGCTCATTTCCGTTATCGGTGATCTTGCAGGTCTGCTCCGTATTACAGATGTAAACGCCGGCGAGGTTGGTGTACCCGATCAAGTGATTATTCTGGAAGTAACCCGTTCCGTTCCACGGCGTTAGCGGCGAATTCGCTACTTCAAATTTCAGGTCGCAACTGGTATCTCCAAAAGTGTTGTTGGCGATGTAGGCAGTCTGGCTTGACGCGCTGTTGCTCACTGAGTTGAAGCGGATGCAACCGCCAGGCAGCACGCCGAGCCCGGAATTCATGTTGTCGTAAAAAACGTTATTGAACACATAGACTGAAGTTCGAACGGCGAAATAGATATCCTCTGTGACAAACGTATGCCGCAGGATGTTGTTATAGAAGTAAAGCGGATCGTTGGTCGCGCCGCCTAGACAATTCATGACATTCGGATGCTGCTGAAGTGAACCCGAAGCGAAGCTGTCGTACAAGTATTCATACAAATTGTCATGACGGGTGTGGCAGTTGCCGTCCACGTCCATGTTAGAAACGTATCGAATGATGCTCTGATGAATGTCGTAGACGTGCGTCCCATTGAATCCCTGCCCACTAGCGCAGCCCGCCGGATCGTTCGCAAACCATTGGCAGTTTGCATCACCCGCCGCGAAATGCGGTGAATCCGAGCCGTCGATTACGAGACCGACGAACTGATTAAAATCCGCCGCAGGTCCCCCGCCGTACGACTGAATAGAGGCGAAGTTATCACTGGCGCTACTAGTCATCGTCCAACCATGAAAATAAAGATTGGAAACGATAATATTCATGTCTCCGCCGGGAGCGTTCAACATCGTTCCGTTGATGCTGGCCTGCCCCGTCCAACAGAATCCGGAAAACTCAAAATTGTCCAAAGTTACGTAAGAAAGGGTTCCACCAGCACTCATTGACACCTGTGAATTGCTGTTCGCGTGTGCGCAGCTTGCCGGAAATCCCTTTCCGGACCAGAGCGGATTATCGCCGCTAAGGATAGGGCGCGAAAACGAGCCGCTACTGTACCAGGTCTGATCGACACCAACGTAGATCGGGTTTCCGTCTGATCCGCTCCAGTTCCATGTCCAGCCGCCAGAACCAACAAATGGCGAGCTTGAGCTGTCCCCGAAATGCCAGGTGTCGCCGCCTCGAAAGATAAACTGATCTCCTGGTTGCGGATTCTTGGAAGCGCAAGTCGCAGTACAACTCGGCATGCCCGGGGCGTGCAGCCAGGGGCTGGTCTTAGAAGTGCCGCTATTTGAATCGCTGCCATTCGCCGCAATGTAATAGGTCGTGGCTGACGCGGTGCGGCTCATGCTAAGAGTAATCATTAGACTGACGCTTGCGATTAAAAGGGAAAAGCGAATCAGGCGATTCATTTCGGGGGACTCCTGTTTTAATCTATTCTTGCTGGTGGGCAAGTACGATAAAACAGGGTAAACCGCGGTTAGAGCCAATCCAAGACACACAAGGACATTGCACCATCTCATACCGGGACGCAATTCCGGACTTGGACCTTTGAGTTCGCTTTCTGAACCCCTAGGTCCATCAGTGCTTCCTGCACCGTCAAAATCTTCGAATCGCTCTGGACTGCGCAGTGTACGACCGCGTCCAGCAGTTCCGGGGTACAACCGTAGGGCGACGGGTGAGGGCGAACGTCGTGGGTGTAGAAAATCAGCCAGGTCTTCCGATCGGAATTCTCGCGAATTAACCTGGCCGCATCAGGGGACCGGTCGGCATCGCCGTAGAGGCTGTTCGCCCGCAGCAGATTAAGATCCACCGCCGGACCGTTAACCCCTGGAATAATCCCGCGCGCGCTGGCTGCGGCTGGCGAGACACCTCGAGCGTTGAGCGTGCGCTTGTTGGCGAGCGTGACATCTCCGAATGGATAGGCGAAGTTGGTCGGATTTACGCCGGTTGCCTTCTCAATTGCTTTTCTGCCTTTTTCGACGTCGTCGCAGAAATCCTTGCATGAAACCGTCCTGCTGGAAAAGTGAGTAAAAGTATGGCTGGCGAGTTCGTGGCCACGTTCGAGCAGGGAATCGAGATCCGCGGCGCGAAATTGGTCGCCGAGTTCGTTGCAGCTGTTCATCAATCCCATCGCCGTGTAATAGGTGCCGCGGACGCCGTATCGTTCCAAAATGGCACCGCCCGCCGTGTAAGCCGTGCGCGGAAAATCGTCAAAGCTGAACGAGACGATCGGGCCGCGACCGTTCAACGAAATAGAGCGGACGTGGAGAGAACACAAAGCTTTCCGCCTTGCCGCGCCTAGAATGGAACGGACCTTCATGCTGAAGTCTCTTGCATCGCAGGCTGAGCAGCGTCCGGAGCAACGTTGGGAGCAGCGTTTGAAACAGCATCCGAAATAAGGTTCTGAACAATCACGTGAATTACGCCGTCATCCGGAACAGACTTGCTTCGAGGGAATTTCAGCGAGAGTACGGCATCGTTGCTTTCGCCCTGACTGCAGCCTTCCTCTTCTATTTCCATGCCGAGATCGGAAAATACTTTGCCGGAAGGAGCGTTGCGTGGCGTCTTGCGATAGTCGGCGTAAAAGTCACCGTTCGTTTCAGCAAGGCATCTACGGATCAACCATGCCAGGAATGCATGCTCCACGCGCTTGGACTGGATCCGGCAGCTAAACATCAGATCGATCATTCTTGGCTGGCGGCGGTCCACTACCGAAAATCCGATGACGCCATAGCTGCCGAAGCGGTCCTTGCAACTCAGCACATACGTGTCTAGTTCCGGGTTACTCAGCAACCGCCGAAGCACTTCGCGATCGTAGCGATTGCCGGAGAAGTTCATCTGGTTGGTTCTTTGGGTAAGCTCATGGACCCGCTCCAGATTTTCCTCCGTCATGGGACGAACCGTAAGCTCAATTTCGCAATGGCGCAGGAATGCCATGTAGTCGTGGCTGAAGGTTTGCGCCACTGCCTGACGGCTGGCTTCCACCTGGTACAAAACTCTGCGTTGTTGACTCTCGGCGGTGACTGGAACCTGGCACTCGCTTTGCTCCGGCAGATCGAAACATAACTCGGCGTTGAGCAAGCGCACATCGGGACACGCGGCGTGAACTTCTCCCAGTTCGAAAGCGGAGTCGTCAATGAACAGAAGACTGTCCAAGCCGATGTTCAGTTGTTGAGCGATGGCGCGGATCGATTGGCTTTTGGGCTGCCACGAAATTTGCGGGCACAGGAAATATTGCTCAAGATTAAACTTCCGGATTGCCCGCATCGCATCTTCACTATTATTTTTGCTGGCAATCGAATGAAGGATGCCACGGCAATCGAGCGTTTCGATGATTTCCTTCACGCCGGGCTTGAGCCGCAATTGTTCGACCCCGTCTTCGACTAAAACTCCATCCCATAGGGTATTGTCAAGATCCCAAACCACGCACTTGATTTTCTTTTTATCTTGGGGGGCGTGATCCTCGCCCTCGTCCGTTTCGCCGTTAGGGCTACCTTTATCTTCCGCCACTTCAGTCACGAACTCCATAAGACCGAAGTAGAGCGTGGTTTCGTTGGTTTCTTCATTCGGGATGAGTTCGATTCCGAAGGGCAGGCGGAGGTCGAGAAACGGACTGATTTCCTGCATGGGAATACGCACGCGGTGAAACCCTGGAGCGAGGGACATTAGTTTCTGAAATGGAATATTGGAGCCCTCATCGGTAGCCCGCATAGTGAGTGACAATTGAACTTCTCGTTGCTCGGGGTTGTAGCACTCCAAAACGAAACACGTTGGCAGCGTTTGCCCCGTCGAAGCGGAGCCCGCCAGCTTCTTCTTGAATCCGTAGCGCTTCTTAGCGACGGCAATCTTTACCAACGAGGGCAACGGAGATACCACCAGCGTGTGCCCGATGCGATAGTCCCGTCGTTCCAGCTTTGCGGCTTCCTCTGCGGAATGCTGTCGAATGTTTCCCGGGGTCCAAAGCTTGCCCCAGCGTTTAAACCGGATTTTCAGAACGTATGAATTAACCGTGCCTGGCGCGTCGACTCTGACCATACCTTCGCTGAAACGGCGGCATCGTCCATCCTCGCGAGGGGCGTACAGATCGCAGGAGGTATAGCATGTCGGCCATACGCACTCGGTGCAGTGCTCGCTCCAGGGAAGAACAGTGCGCGACAAGAGACGTCCGGAAAGATGCTCGAACGATCGCATCACCTCGGCCGGAACTCGGCTTGCGCTCTCAACCCCTCGATTTGCTTCAGTCTCGTACATGATAATTTGTTGCCGCTCCGCGGCAGGAGCCGACTAAGCGGCCTTTTCGCTGGTTTCCAGATGCCTGAATCTGGCTGCGCTGACCCACTGCAAACATGCCAAACTTCTCCTGAACTTCGCCGCCGTATCGGGTCTTTGGGAAGGCGAGCAGAGGTAAAGCAGGCTCGATCCGATTAGTCGGAGAGAATGATGTACGGCAAAAGCCATCAGGAACCCAAGTTGAGCGATACCGTTGTGATGCTTCCGCCAGTATTGCCAGGTTGCGCGGTAGAGCTCCAGATAAAAACGGAGTGGCGCATTCGAAGAACTCGCTCCGCCGTAGTGAATTGCTCCCGCTTCCGAGAAGAAGACCACGCCTTCGCCGGCCAGGTGAAAGCGATAACACCAATCGACGTCTTCTCCATACATGAAGAACTGGGGGTCCAGGAGGCCAACCCTCTGGAGCGCATTCCGCTTGACCATAAGAAACCATCCATTTAAAACTTCGACATGGGCGGTGGTTTGATGGTCGAAATCCGACATTAACAGGCCGCCGAACGATCGTGAGTGCTTGAAGAGGTAATCGATTCCGATGGCTCTGCAGAAATTGTTCCACACGGTGGGGAAGCGCATGGTGGAGCGACGGACCTCGCCGTTCTCACCCAACATCTTGGGTCCCAGCATTCCCGCTTCCGGATGGTCTGCGAGATAGCGCACCATCGGCGAAATGCAGTCGTCCAAGAATTTCACGTCGGAATTCACCAGGCACACATAATCCCCGGAAGCTTGGATGATTCCGATGTTGTTCGCCTTCGCAAACCCAAGGTTTTCGGAGTTTCGAATCAATCGGAATTCCGGAAACATCTGGGAAATCATCTCCGGAGTTCCGTCGGTGGACGCGTTATCGACAACGATGACCTCGGAGTAAATGCCCCCACAATGCTGGCGCAAGGATCCAAGACACTCCGCCACGTACTTTTTGGCGTTCCAGACCACGATCACAATCGAGATCGCAGCCGGGCGGGGCCGCGTTCCGGGGATGGGGAATGAATCGGGCATTCTTGAAAGCGCAGTCATTGACTATCCAACATGTTTGTAGAGAATCCTGCCGGCCAGCGATAATAAGCCCGGCTGCATATGAGCCAGGAGTGATTTTGCCGTTCTGGATTTCCAGTTTTCGGCGGAAGCTTCAAAGAGAGGGGTTACGCTGTCGGCCAGTCCATATCTCGTGTACGCCAGTTCCGACTCGACGGTCCCCCAGCGCTTCTTGAAAGTAATCAGTCCCGATTGATCGGCTTCGGTGCGCCCAAAGTCGAAGATGCGAATCCCCTTCGCCTTGGCATCCTGGATTGCGTTCCAGAGTAGTAGATGCATGCCCCCCAAGTGATTATATTGCCGGTCACTGCCGCCATACTTGTAAACCATGGTGTTCTTGTGGCGAATTGTCACGATTGCTGCGATGGCGCGGTTTTGGTGGAAGGCTACACGGACTTGAAAATTATCGCCGATTGCCTCACGTAGATCGCGAAACCACTTCCGCGGTTGCGGGGGACGATGGTGGCGCTTCCGGGTGACCGTGTGAAGCCCGTAAAAATGGTTCAGCAGTTCTTCCGAATTGCCTTCGCGATAGGTCAAGCCTTCCCGTTCAGCTCGCCGAATCTTGCGCTGCGTCGAATCTTTATGACAATTGCGAAAAAGCTTCTCCAGACTGGGCGAAAGATCCAGGCGGTGCAAGGTGTAAGGAATAGTAGTCTGCGGAAGATCGATCGGCAGATCTCTCGGCTGGAGCGGACGCAATTCGATGTATCGCCAATTTCTAAGGCGGAACTCGCGATCAAGCGCAATCCCCATGGCCTTCACGTCTTCTGGACCATCGAGCAACGGATCGCAATGATCGGAAAAGGGCAGGGAAACCAGCCTGCGTCCTGTCAACCAGCTCTCAACCTGGCAAAAAACCACTCCGTTTTCCAACCGCTCTCCCGCATCGGCGGTAGTGAAGGCGATTGGCTTATATCCGTACGTTCGGTATAACGCCGTAAGCCATGCCGAGGAGTGGAACAAAGACGATTCAGGATGCCGCTGGATAAGTTGATCCCAGCGAGAATCTTTGAGCGGCTCGATGCGATGAGCTACTTTCGTTTTGTTCGAGAAGGGAGGAGCACTGCTGATGCACGCAGCCACAGACATGAATTCTATTTTCCTTTGTTCTCCGAAACTCGTTTTTGGGCGTTACGCCCGAATCGGTTCCGGTTTGGTGTAAGTAATGGCCACTTGCTTTCGGCGCTTCGTCACAGCAGCTTTACTGCACGCGAGGCAGCCGAACGGGAGAGAGGTCTTGCGAAGGAAATTGTTGCAGGTTGAAGGCCAATTGTTCCTTGCGCTTGCTGGCGCACGCCCGAAGTAACTCGGGTTCGTCCCAGGGAACGTCATGATAACCCGATTGCAGGAATGCGCTGCCCGGGTCACGGGTCCATTCCTGCGGGAACAGAGCGATTGTGTCATTCTCGGTAAGCTTAGGAGTGGTATGGATCGCCTCTCCCGTCAAGGCTGCATGGATGGCGGCAGGTAGATCGTGGCCTGGTCCCAGCGTCAAGTGCCCGACTTGCGTTGCGCGTGGGTTGATCTCAATCAGGTGCGCATTTCCCGATGGCTTCTCCAGCATGAAATCGAACCCGTGCAAGCCAGACAGTCGCAGCTCGCGAACCATGGTTTCGGCCGCAAACGACATGTCGGCATTCTTAATCAAGCGTAAGACGCTCGAAGGGCCGGCCGCATCCCGCTTCTGGAGAACTTCGAAATGAAGGCTGGCCAGAATCTTCCCTTGCCAGCATGCCACGGCGCTGGTAGCTTCGCGGCCAGGAACATATTCCTGGGCATTCACTATGAACCTGCGGCGTAGGGCGGCTGGCCAAATCAATGTCTTGTCCTGGTCGACCATTGCCCGCTTGGCCGCGCGAAGAAGTGACGGAGGAGCTTGCAAACGTTGGAACGCCAGTTCCGCCTCTTCGAAAGTCCGGACAACGCTTACGCCGTCGCCACCGGATGTGCCGTTGGCTTTCAGGACAGTCGGAAAACCGGAGTGGGCGATCCACGACCTCAATTGGGAAAGAGTTGAGATAATTTCAGTTCTTGGAGCCCTGACCTGCGCTTTTCGAGCAAGATCGATAAAAGATGCTCTCGCGTAGACAACCGGGAAACTCGCGGGCGAACCCAGCGAGCGCTCAATCAATTCCCGAATCTGTCCAGCTTTGCACTCCCGATAAAGTTGATGCAGATGGCTGGTCGCAAGGTCATCCCCCGGAACAATGAGGTCCGGTTTTATGGACCGGACAGCACTCTCAATTGATCGCAAAGCGAAAAGGCCATGATAGCGATAAGTCTTCCTCATGGCGCTGATCTTTTCAAGCGGATGCTCAACGCTGCAAACCGCATCAACGATGCACCCGGCCTGCGCCAAAGCCATGGCGAGCCGTGCCGTTGGGATCCAACGGGAAGTGGCCACAAGCAGAATGGTGGGCTTCATCATGATCGGTCCTTCGTGCCAATATCGGGCGCGGAAGTGCTCATTGAATTCAAACTTCGCGAATGGGAATTTGGGGGTAGCGCTGTGAACGAAAGTTTTAGATTCTGTTGCAATGATTGAATGGAATCTCGCCGAGCATTTTAGAACCTTACTGGAATCCCGGAAGATTTGCGGTTCTTCAGTCTAGAGCCTTCGACGAGGCTGCAGGGCCGTAGCGCTGATAATAATCGCTGTGGGCGGCATCGCTGGAACCGTTTACTACGGCGCCGAGCAACTTCGAGCGGTCGAGCGCTTCCAGTCCGCGTTGCAGTTGTTTTTTTTCGGTAACACTTCTGCGAGTCACGATCAGAATTCCGTCCGCCAGCTTCGCCCACATGCTGGTGTCCGCCAGCGGCAGAATCGGCGGAGAATCAATGACAATCCAATCGAACCACTCCGTCAGCTGATCCATCAGGGACGGCAGCCTTCCGGACTGCATCAGTTCCAGCGCGTTCTCTGGCGCGCTTCCCGCAGGTAAAACCCACAGCCCGAGTGTATCCAGACGGTAGATATTCATGCTGTCGCTTTCTCCACGCAGCCATTCGCTTAATCCTGGAACTGGTCCCAATCCAAATCTTTGGGCGATCGTAGGGCGCCGCAGGTCGCCTTCGAGCAGCAGGGTCTTATGCTGTTTTCTGCGGGCGAGCGTGCAAGCGAGGTTGGCGGAAACCGTGCTTTTCCCCTCCTGAGGAATGGTGCTGGTAATCAGGATTTTCTTGATTGCACGGGTCTGGCGAAGTTGCCGCAACCGGACGGCTAGAAAACGGAACTTCTCCGCGCCCAAGCTTTCCTCTTTCCCGACTGCAACCAGCTTGCTTTCCGGCGTAACCCGCACCGGCAGGGATGGAAATTCATACAGAATAGCGGGCGAATCCGGCTGCATAAGGCCTGAATCCGCAGCGGCCGGAACACGCGGCTCATTCGGTCTGCGCCGCTTGCGCTCGGCGATTTCGAGAAGTTCGGTCGCCACCGAGAATGTTGGTTCGTTAAGAGACGAATTCTTTCCCGACTGTTCGGCTTCCGATCGTTGTAGGGCGTCGAATATATGGCTCATGAATTCTTGCCTTTGGAATGCTATTCAGGAACTTGAATGGGCACGCGGTTTGCCGGTGTTTCTTCGTGAGTCTTCTGCGATTGCAGATGGGCGTAAAGCTCGAGCAAGGTGTTGGCGGCCTTTTTCACGTCTACTTCCGGCAGTCTTTTCAATTCGGGCGCAGTATGAACTCCGAGACGGAAGTCGATTGCAATTCCATCGATCATCTCCGGGGTAACGCTCGCTTCTTGCCTTGCGTAAGCTACCACCAGCGCGTTCTCGCAAATCGTATTGATCAGGCGGGGAAATCCCCGGGAATGCAGATGAACTGCGGCAACCGTTTCTGCAGGAAAGATTCGACCCGGGGCGGGATTCCCCGCAAGTTCAAGCCTTCGCTCGATATAACCTTTGGTTTCGATCAGATCGAGCGGTTGAAGATGCGACCGCAGTGCAATCCTCTGTTTTAGCTGCCGCAGGTCGACCGAATCCAGCTTATCGTCCAATTCGGGCTGACCGACGAGCAGGATTTGCAGCAGCTTTGCGTCGGCTGTTTCCAGATTGGTTAAGAGCCTGATCTCTTCCAGAATGTCGGTCGACAGATGGTGTGCTTCATCCACCACCAGCACCGTGGTTAGCTTCTTCTCGCCGCGGGAGACGACGTATCCCGCCAACTGCAATAGAAGCTCGCTCTTATTTTTCCCGGAAGAAGGCAGTCCGAGGTCGCCGGCAATATACTGCAAAAACTCGAGCGGAGTCAGCCTTCCATTAAAAACGTAAGCATATTTAACGTCGTCACTCTGGTTGAGCAGCTGCAGCAGGCATCGCAGAAGTAGCGTCTTGCCAGTCCCGACTTCGCCAGTGAGAACAACAAATCCTTTATTCCGCCGCACTCCGTAATAAAGCGCCGCCAGGGCTTCGTTATGCCTCCGGGTGGGAAACAAGAAAGACGGATCCGGAGTGATCTCGAACGGATTTCGTTTAAGGCTGTAAAAAGCTTTGTACATAAGACTCTAGCCGCGCAAATAACTGATTGCTGATCCTATTAAGATGGTAGCCGATACGATGCCCGCCGTCACCCATCCCAGCCAGAGTTGCCGCTGTTCCGCTGTCTGGTCCGTAACCGTCATGATCGGCGGGATCTCGGCGATTACGGCCACCGGCAATAGTTCCTGGAAGTTCTTTTCGTCGAAGATCCTGTCATCCAGTATTTCAAAAGATGCGGCGACTACCGTTCCCAGAAACAGACCCACTCCTAATCCAATCATGCAGAACTTCAGCCGGTTGGGGAAGTCAGGCTTGAGTGGCAAGCTGGGAGCATCGATGATGCGGAAGCGTTCCCCCTGCTGCAGCAACTCCATGCTGGTCGCCATCGCCGACTCGTTCTTCTTTTTCAAAAGCTCGTCGTAATTTGCCTTCGACTGGTCGTACCCTCGAGTCAAATCGGAGAGTTCCTGCTCCCGCACCGGCTCCTGATTCAATCGCGCCTGATAGTCCGTTACTTTCGCGGAAAGATCTCTGATTCCTTGCTCGCGGTTGGCGATCTCCACCCGGTTCGCCTGCATTTGCCCTTGCAGTTGCATCAATGGGGATGACGGGTCTCCCTGTTCGGCATTTGCCGAGTTGGATGCGCTGCTGGGATCAGACTGGGCGGCCGACGCACGGGTTTTTTGATCGGCGACCAGTTGACTTCTCATCTTCTCGGTTTTCGCAATCTGTTCCTTCAGCTTGCGAACATCCGGATGACGATCGGTGTAATGCGAGCTTAAGTCGGCGAGTTGGGCCCGAAGTTTGTCCAGTTCTGCGTCCAGCGCAGGCAGCCCGACGGATGTTCCCCCATCGGATTTCGGCGCTGGCTGCAACGAACGGTACTGATTCACCAGGGTTTCGAGATATACACGCTGTTGCTTTGCCGTGTTGAGCGCGTCTTCCTCGGTTTGAAGTTGGGATTGCAAACCGGCCAGAATTTGCAGATTGCTGCCTACTTGCGCGGGAAGCTGCCCAACGTGCTGGCCCTTGAACTCGCGAATCTTCTCTTCCTGGTCCGACAAAGTTTTTCGCGCAGTCTCCAGTTGGCCTTCGAGAAATTTTGTGGTGTCTTCCGACTGTTGCTGCCGAACTTCCAGATTTTCGCTGATGAACAGATTCGTCAGCTCGCTGGTTACTTGCTGCGCGATATGTGGGTCTTGCGATGAGTAAGAAACATTGAAGGCGTTTACCCGGTCGCCGTCGCGCACCAGTTCAATCTCAATTTCTTTTCGCATCCGCTCCACTTTGTCGTCGGCGGTGGCATGTCCGGGATAGAGGCCTAACTGATCGATGATGTGCAATAAGCGGGTACGGCTCAGGATTTGCTGCGTGATGCTTTGCAAGCGATCTTGCAGGTTGTCGCTTACGTTCGGCGTGACATAATCCTTCGGCATGGTGGGCTGCTCCACCAGGATCAGAGTACTGGAACGGTAGCGCGCGGGAAGAACCCAGCTGGCAGCCCACACCAGAAGCCAGCCCGCAAGGAGCGGAATCAGAAACTGCATATGGCGGCGGCGGATCAGCCCCAGATAATGCGGGAGATCGAAACCGCCGCCGGATTTCTCGTCTTCTAAGTCTTCTGCCATGATCTTCATTCTCACAGGTTCCGTGGTGTCATTTTTCCAGCCTCGCGGTGATTCATCGTCCCAAGGGTCGGGCAAATTGATAAGAGAGCGAGACCCACTCCCGATTTGTATTCGGATTGTCGGAAAAAAAGCTATAAGTCTGACGCAGCCGTGTATATCCGGCCTGCACGCTTACCCGTTCCCCAATCTGCCGTTGAAGGGCGGCGCTGCCGGAAATCGAGTGTCCGCCCAACGAAGCCAGCGAAAGTACTCCATTATTTGCATAGCCGCCAGCCAGGGAAGCGCTGAGATTGCGGGTAAGCTGCTGCCGAAGGGAGCCACTGGCGCTATCCAGTTCGACCGCTCCCAGCAACCCTCCCCCGCCGCTGACGCTGTGAGAGTAACTCAAAGCCACAGCCGTATGCGGTGCTTGCCAGTTGAAGCTCAGCCCAGCCGCCGGAGTCCAGGCCTTCATACCGGCTACCGCGGGCAAAATCGTACTCACGTATTGCGGTCCCTCATTGTAATACTGCGGACCTCCGAAAAAGGATAATGAGAGCGCGCGCGAGGGATAGTACGTATAGAAAAATAAAGCTGCGTCGGTTTGAGTCTGATTTGTGGCCGCCGCGGGATAGGAAAGTAGTTCCTGATATTGATACGTCACGCCCACGTAGTGTCGTGGCGACAAGCGGTGGCTGTAAAAGCCCGATCCGCCGCGCGAGGCCGCATCGTACAGTCCAGGCACCTCGGTTGGATTCGGGTAGTGCAAGTTGGAAAAATTACCGTTCGCTCCAATCATGTCATTGGCGCTCGATTGGTAGGAAATTCCCCCGGTGCCGCCATTGCTGAGCCGGTCCGCCAAGGGTGCGATCACGAAATTGTTTGCGCCCAGGTCCGAGCCGGAAACAGCTCCTGCTAAACCCTGGCCCGGCTGGTTAAAGACGTCGGATGATTTCTGGAAAGAATCGCGAAAGCTGACGGTTACATGCGGACTCAAGCGGTACTGCAAGTCTAGAGAAAGATTCTGATCCTCCTCGTTACGGGAGGTGATGCGCTGATAAAACGTGAATCCCGGAGCGTAAGAGAGCACCCAGTGGAGACGGGTGAGAGTTTGATCGATCGCCAACGTGGGCCAAACCGAATAACTTACATCGCTGACGGGAGTGCCGCTGGTCGACGCTAGAACGTTATCGGAATATGCAGTATTGAAGACCACGCCCCCACGCAGATAATTCGCCCGCTCTTCCGAAGCAACGGACAGAGGGTACACCTGGCCGCTGACCGGGGGCGGAGTAAGCATTCGGTCTTCGATGTTGCTATCGTTAACGTTGCTGTCATTGGCAATAGAGCCTTGGTTGTTGCCGCCACTCTGGTTGTTCGAAGGCACAGTGAGAACTGGTGAGTTGACGGCGGGCGCCGGTGCTGCGGGACTATCCTGCTGCGGCCACGCGGAAACGCCGGCCAGCAGAACAAATCCCAGTTGAATTGAGATGAAAAATCGCATGGAACGAAAGAATGTCAAAAGAAAGACTGTTAAGACAGAAGTTACGGAACGATGATGGTGTCGCCGGGCTGAAGCTTGATGTTCTGTGCCATATCCTTGCCTTCGCTCACGGCCTTGTAATTAAAAGGCAGCCGCGACTCGCCATTCGGACCTTGGCGCAGAACATACATGGATTTTTTCTTCGCAAAATCACGAAAGCCGCCAGCCAGCGCGATGGCATCCAGCACAGTGGGAGAATTCGCGATCACATAGGAGCCGGGACGGACAATTTGCCCGAGGATATTGAATTTTTGGCTGTTCACCTGTTGCACCATCACGGTGACTTCCGGCTCCGCGATGTAATTCTTCAGTCTGACGGCAATATCTCTTTCAAGCGCAAGAGGAGTAAGTCCAGAGGCTTGCACTTCGCCGACCAGGGGCAGCGAGATTTTTCCATCGGAGCGAACTGGAATGGATCGAGAAATATCAGGTTCTTTCCACACGTTGATCGCCAGCACGTCATCGTTGCCGATCACGAAACTGCTGTCGTGCGGCTTGGCCGTAGAAGGTGAGGATTCAGCAGAAGTTGCCGCCGGCGAACTGGTGTTCGTATTGGTCGACACAGAACTCTGCGCAACAAGCAAATTGCAGAATAATGCGCAAACCAACAAAGGAAGCAACGGCCAGCTGCACTTCGGCGTGGTTAAAGACATAACGGTCCTCGGCGAGAGATTCGAAGCATGAGACGCTATTCGATTCAATTGGCCTCTCCATCGTCCTTTATCTGCCGTCTGTACATCGAAAATTCCGCCCATGATGAAGACATTATGGATTCTGGCGCCCGCATCTGATATTGCTCGATTTTGTAGAGCAAAGTTCGATAGCTGACGCTCAGCAATCGAGCGGCCGCTTTGCGGTTCCATCCCGTTCGTTTGAGTGCCGCGCCAATCGCGTTTTGTTCCGCTACCGATTTAATTCCTTGAATAAGCGATTTCAACGACTCCGGTTTCTGTTCCACCCCGAAAGGTTTGTGTTCGAGCAATGACGGGGACGACTTTATCCGCGCAGCGATGGGCGGCTCGCAAATTTCATCGAATTTAGGCGCATGGTCTCGGGCTGGCACCTGCGGGTCACCCGATACCAAATAGCGCTTCACGAAGGTTTCCATTTCCTTAAGATTTCCTGGCCAGGAGTAACGTTCGACGGCTTCGATCACCGAGGGCAAAAATTCGCGGGATGGCATCCGATAATGTTTCGCCAGTTTGTACATGAAATAGCGTAGCAAAACGCCGATCTCTTCCTTGCGATGCCGGAGCGCCGGAACATGGACCGTAAAGGCGCTCAACCGATAATATAAATCCTCGCGTAGCCGCTTTTCCGTCAAAGCTCGGTCGAGATTCACGCTGCTACCGGCAAGGATCCTGACCTCCGCGGGGGGTGCGCTTCCTGCAGAATTCGCGGCCTCCTGATTCCTCAGCACTTGCAACAGTCGAGACTGCAAGTCCAGGGGCATGGCCGTGATTTCATCGAGGAAAAGGGTCCCCATTTCCCCGCTGTCGAATTTTCCCAGGCTCGTCCGCCGCGCTCCGCCGAAACTGCGGTTCTGCTCCCCGAAGATTTCAACCTCAAGCAGGGTTGACGGCATCTCCGCGCACTGTACGGTTAGAAGTTTGAACCCGGATCGAACTGAGAGCTTATGAATGAGACTGGCAACGGTGTTTTTGCCACTGCCCTTTTCGCCGGTGATCAGGACCGGAACGTCGGTCTGCGCCAGCAGTTCAGCCTGGGACCGTAACTTGCGCATCACCGGGCTGGCGGTGAAAAAGAACGCGTTTTGGCCGATCTCTTCCACATTGCCCTCGACCATGTCAGCGCTACCAAACAGAGCCGGCTCGAAATAACGGCAAATGGCGGATTGCAATCGTTCCGCATCGAGCGGCCGAAACAGAACGTCCTCGGCGCCCAGTTCCAAAGCTTCATCGGCCAGCGCGGCGTCCTCTGCATGGCAGACTGCGATTACCGGAACTTCAGGACGAAGCTTCCGCAGCCAGCGCATGAAGTGCAGCGTGTCGTCATCTCCCGCAGAAATATCCAACAACAGCACACGGTTCGCATTGCCAGACTGCACACGCTCCATGGCCTCCCATCCATTGGAAGCAATATCAACTTGCCACGAAGCAGAGTCTGAAATGGAGCACAGCAAATGGACAAGATTTGCTTCCCGGCTCACCACCAATAACCGAGCAGTCGGAATCTGCGCCAAGATGGAATCGATTTCTGCCAAAGGGAATGTATCTCTAAAAGAGGTCAGACGAAGAATCTAACACTAAAAGGCTAAAGTAAACGGGAACAAGAGGGCTTTCAAACCGCCTCGACTTCATAACCTTCCACCCGCACCGCCAGTGAGCGCTGGATTGCATCGACAGAGATCACCAGAGTGCGATCGCCATTGCGCGCGATGAGGATGCCTTCGATTCCGTTGAGAGCACCACTTCGGATTCGGACTCGCTGGCCGATTTTAAGAAATGGATGGCTCGACCACTTCAGCTTGGCTTCAATCAGATTGCGGACTGCGTCAATTTGCTCGTCGGGAATCGATGCCCCTTCTCCCCCGGCGCCGACGAACCCAAACACACCTTCGACCCGCAAAACGCGTAGCCGCTCTGAGCGTTCCGGCGCAAATTTCGCGAACACATAACAGCTAAACAGCGGCACTTGGACAATTTTTTTTCGGTCGCTCCATCGGCGCGTTTCAGTAAGCAACGGGAGAAACGTGGTGACACCCCGTTCCTCCAGTCTCTGAGAGACAATCTTCTCATGCCGGGGACGAGTTTGCAGGCCATACCAACTTCCAATGCCGATGGCTCCTGGTTCGCTGACCTGCGGCGCCGGCTCGGAACCCAAATTTAAGCTGCTAATGCCCATAGCTTCGCCCTCTAAGTCACAAATGATGTGACTTCAAAAAATCGATACGGGTGCGAATAAGAAACACAAAGCTCTTAACTAATCGATCTCGCCGTGAGATCTAAAGGGGGAATTGAACCGGGGGAAATTCCAAAACCAACCACACAGTCGAGAGGCCGGACTTTACTACTCCGTGCCTCCTATGTTTACCGGCAGAATCGGGGGGATGTTGCAACCTGCCACTCAGAAACGAATTGCCTGTTTCGTCTATCTTCATCTTTCTTCGGAAATCCTCCCATTAAATCGAAGGACCTCCAGTTAAAATTGCCTTTTTAATGGTGGGATGACAGCTCAGAGCATACCTCGGTTTGCAGTTCGTTGCAAGCTCTAGATTGTAACTAATTGTAAGTTACTTTCGTTTGAAAATATTAGCCTGAGAGGCGGTTGATAAAGAGAGGTCCGAGCTTGCAAATCGAAGAGGGGAATACACTTAGGGGTACAACCTATAGCTGCATTCGAGCACGGGTTGCACACGCGAAAGCGAAATCCTTTATCGATAAAGGTTTTACGCTGGGGAGTCACCGGATCCCCAAGTATATTGCAATGCGGTGCAACATGTTGCAGAAACTTGCTGCATCATTGCGCGGTCATTACCCTCAGGATTGCAGGGCCTTGCAACCCGTGAGAGGTGCTGAAGCGCAAGAAGAAATCCATTGCTGGGTATTGAACTCCGTAAGCTCACCTGACGGCCTTTGATTCCTGGAAGATGTCGCAACGCCCTCGAAACACTTCATGGAGCAGGAATTACAGCTCTGACCGATTGTGAGGCTGCGCTCTCCTCTCCGCTTGAGTTGACCGCAGTGGTCTCATAATAGTATGTCTGCCCATCGATGACAGTCGTATCGTTATAAGAGGTCAGTGCATCGAGCGTGCTGTTGATTTGCGCAAAGCTTCCGCTAGTTCCTGTGCGGCGATAGACGTTATAGCCAACGATCTTGGGAGAAGTGCTGGCCGTCCAGGAGAGATTCACATTGTAAACGGGCGCGGCAACCCCAGTTCCTGCAACTGTGAAAGATGCGATGGAGTTCGATGCGTCGCTGGTAAAGGACGCGCCGGCCGACGCAAGCCCGCTGCTTTGCGGCGTGAAGGTCACCGTAAAATTCGCGGATTGCCCTGCGTGAAGAACGACGGGGAAAGACAATCCACTGATGGTGAACTCCGAACTTGCCACACTGGCGGAGGAAACCGTTACGGTTGCGACGCTGGCGGTGATCGTGCCCGATTGACTGCCGCTGAGGCCCACGGTGACGTTGCCGACGCTGATCGTCGTGGGACTAACGCTCAATTGTCCTTGAGTTCCGCCGGTCGCGGATCCGTTCAGCGATATCACGAGATTCGAATTGGTGGCATTCGACGCAATCGCGACGCTTCCGCTCACCGATCCCGAAGTCAGAGGTGCGAAGGTCACGCTGACTGTCGCGCTTTGTCCCGGGAATAGAGTGAAAGGCGTATTCAACCCCGAAATACTGAATCCTGTTCCAGCCACCGAATCCTGAGAGATCATGGCCGCGGACCCTCCAATGTTTGTGACAGTGGCGCTTTGTGTTTGACTCTTGCCGACTTCCACGCCTTTGAACGTTAGCGTCGACGGATTTGCGGTCAGGCTTGCAGGCGTCGCTCCCGTACCGGAAAGGGCCATGTCAAACGTAGTGGTCGATCCGCCGACGGTCAGAGAGAGCAGTCCATTACTCGCGCCAGCGATAGAAGGCGCAAAAACCACATTGAAGGTCGAGCTTTGTCCTGGCGTCAGGATTAACGGAAACGTGAGGCCAACATCACTGAAGCCTATACCTGTAACTGCGGCTTGCGTGATCGTGAGGCTCTCGCCACCCGTATTGGTCAAAGTTTCAGTCTGGGTCTGGCTGGCGCCCACTTGCACGGTGCCAAAGGAAAAACTGGTGGGCGTTCCAACCAAACTCCCAACCGCGACCGCATTGCCGGAAAGAGGTAGGACGAGTGGAGTTCCCGACGAGTCATCCGTAAGTGACAAACTGCCGTTGGCAGCTCCCACCGAGGAGGGTGCAAAAAGAATGCTCACGGTCGTGCTTTGTCCAGCCGCCAAAGTCACGGGCAAGGTGAAACCGCTGAAGCTAAACCCCGCGCCGCTCGTTGTCGCCTGGGATAGGGTGAGAGTGCTTCCTCCCGTATTGGTAAGCGTGTCCGTCTGAGACTGGCTCGTGCCGACTTGGACATTTCCAAAGGTAATGCTGCTGGGTGTGGGAGTTAGATCTTCGGAAGATGCAGGTTGCGGTGCGCCTTGGCCGGCCGCTTTCCCCGAACTGAATCCCTGGCAGCCCACCATGGTGGCTAAAACCATCGCCGAAACGATAAGCAGGACGGCAGGCCTACTCCAGTGAGTGGGGGAGCGTTTCATAGAGATCGACTTTCGGTGTTCTGGCGACTTCTAAACTGGAAAAGTGGAAAGGATAGTGTGCCGGTTCGGAATGGAATCGGATAGTACCGAAAGGACATGCTAAAAAGACCCTAGTGGGCTAGTCCTTTACTCCCCGCCCTTTAGTCGACTGGCGTCTCGGCTTCGATTCTTCCCAAGCCGCCGCCTGTGCTTGAAATCATCAGAAGGCGACAATGAATCAACACAACCGGCCAACCTTCTCGATATAGGCAGAGGATCCCTAGAGCTATTTCCCTTGTCGGACTTTTTTTGCCGACAACCTTTTGCCTTGTCCAAACGGTCGAATGCAGCGTGGCGATGAGCTCAAAAAACAAATGTTTGACCACCGCAATCCGTTTTCGTTTCTCATTCGTACAAGCTTTTGAAAGGTCGTCAATTGCCTGTACGAGTTAACGGCTCCGCTCAATAGGCCGCACATCTTTTGCCCGTCCGCCTGCGAATCCCGCTCGGTTCGTGTTTCAGTCCAACCGCCAGCCTCCCGAGGTAAAGCCTCGGGTGAAAAAATGTGAGGAGAATTTCGATGAAGAAAGAAGTAATCGAGCGAATCGTTAATAACCCGTCCGACCGTCGCAAGTTCATGAAGCGTGTAGGAATGACAGGCGTGGGAGTTGCTGCGGCGAGCATGATGGGGGGTAGCTTCCTGGGCAAAGCTTATGCCGCGCCAACCCCAATCACCGACACAGATATCCTCAACTTCGCGCTCAATCTGGAATATTTGGAAGCCGAGTTCTATTCCATGTCAACCTATGGATCGACGCTACTGGAACTGGGAGTCCTCACAAAAGCGGAAGAAAGCGGACCCACGACCGGTGGGAATATGGTGCCCGATTTTGGAGCATCCCCCTTGGCATTCCTGGCCACAGCCTTGCGCGATAACGAAATCGACCATGTTAAGTATCTGCGATCAACACTTGGCTCGGCAGCGGTATTGAAGCCCACCATCAATCTGAATGCTCTTGGATATGGATTCGCAAGTGTCGATAGCTGGCTAGAGTTAGCTCGGCAGTTCGAGGATGTGGGCGTGAGCGCCTATTTGGGCGCCGCACCGCTGATTAGCAGCAAGACCTATCTGTCCGCAGCGGCGGCCATTATGGCCACCGAAGCTCAACACTCGGGATCGATTCGTCTGGCTTGTATTCAAAATCACGTTACCAGCCCGGCTGTCGATTCGCTCGATGTTCCCCCCACATCGCAGGCTCCCTACGATGTAACCACCAGCAATGCTCTGAGCATTCCGCGCACCACGGCGCAGGTTCTGAACGTTGTTTATGCGGGCGGAAACTGTTCTGGTGGGTTCTACCCCGATGGCATGAACGGCACGATCATTTGCCAATCGTAAGAGTGGGGCTGGCGGCGATGCTATCTTGCAAGCCGCCAGCCTATCCTCACCTTGTTAGGCCACTCTTGCAGGCCACTACGCATTTGAACAATTATCGTTGCGCACTTGAAAGATAAAGATCCCGGAGGTTCCAATGATTGAAGGACTATTTCAACCAATGCATTTGTTGCTGATCGTAGGGGTTGTTCTGCTGGTTTTTGGGCCGAAGAAATTGCCCGAGCTCGGGAAAGGTTTGGGGGATGGGATTCGAGGCTTCAAAGCGGCGATGAATTCAGACGAAAAGCCCGCGGAGAAAGTCAAGACAGAGGAAGCCAACAAATTAGTGTGATCTCGCTTCTCGCATCTGTTCTTAGGACTGATAATCTTCGGCCCGGAGATACTATTGAGTTTGAGCAGAATTGGCCGGTGGTCGGCATCCAAGATGCCGCCTGCCAACGCCTATTATCTTCCAGGGATCTTCTCCTCCATAGCGATTCAAATCCAATTCATAGCTATTTCTGACAACCTACGAAAGATAAGTATCTTTAAATTCTCAAGTTTCATCCTCCAGCGCCGATCTGGCCCTTTGATGGCAAGCAATCTTGCCAAGTCGCATTGAGCGAGATTCGATTCTGAGGAGAGGCTTATGTCAACAGCAGCGGTTTCCAGCGGTACGACGAACCAATATCATCAATATCTTCAAACCCGACAGGGTGATTTGCAGCAATTGGGCCAGGCACTGCAGAGCGGCAACCTGGCCAGTGCTCAAACCGAATTCAACAACATCACTACGCTGGGCCAGAGCGGTCCCTTTGCGGGTGGAAACGCCTTCTCACTTTCAAACCGCCAGCAGGATTTCACCGCTATCGGGAAGGCTTTGCAATCGGGTGATCTAGCCGGAGCTCAACAAGCATTTGCCACCCTGAAAAGCGCATTCAAGGCCGGAGGTGGTGTTGCAGCGACCCCGGGCGGCTCTCCGGCGACTCCCCAACCTGTCGTAAGTTCGGCCTCCCTCGGAAGCTCAAGCCCGGTCGGGCCGGAGGTCATATTAAATCTGGCTAGCGCGAGTGCCAGCAGTTCGAGTGCGAGCTCAAGCAGCGGATCGGGCTCCAGCACGGGCGGTCCTGAAATCATAATCAACCTCGGCAGCGCAACTGGCAGCGCATCGAGCCCGGAGCAGATCACGATCAACGTCGGAAGCGAATCCAGTAGCGGCAGCGAACAGGTCTCGCTCAGCGTGGGAAACCAGGGAGCGAACCAACAAGAAGTAACTCTGAATTTGAACGCCAATAGCAACGATCAGATCGTATTGAACTTGCTGAACGGTCAGTCCTCTGCTAATTCCGGTTCGAGCGCCACGGGAGGCGCTACATCCACAGGAAGTGCGGCGAGCGGAGGCATCAGCGTTTCCGCGTAACCAGGCAAATGCAGCCGGCACGATGAGCGGAAAGGGCCACTTTTTCGCTCGTTGTGCCGCCGCAGCTGCGAAGCAAAATGACCTTCCCGCTTACTTCTCCCCCCGCCATGATCTGAATGGACATGGCCTGTGCGTCCCATATCGTGGCACGCGGACCGCTCGCCTTCCCCACCAGCGCGAGCGTTGAGGGCCCTTAGCCGTGAAATGGCTACAACCCTCCTCCTGTCTGAAACAGATTCGATTACTTTAGTACCTTCATGGGCGCAGAACCCGTTCTGCGGGCGCGTTTGGTCGTGGACGAAATAGAGGCCGCCTACCCTTGGAAGTTGTCGCCGAATGATTATTCTTATGCAGCGCAGACTCTTTTCCTTTTGTGCGGAACGATGTAATGTAGCTACGTAGAATTTTCTTCCCTTTTTAACGCGGAACACTGCGCTTAATTCATGTTGGGCGAGGCTGACTGAAAGCGGAATAGTACATGCAGTGCCGGTCAAGCACTGGTCTATAGGGGAACACTGTCTCGGTTTGCGCTTCGGCGAAAGTGAACGGACAGCTGGCGGCAAGGAACGCGCTAGCCTGCTCAGCGCGGTCGGACGCTCGAGTTGTTGATCGCTCATTGAAATTGCTCTGCGAAGCCAACGACTGAGCTCGGCAGTCACTCAGGAGAGTGCATGAAAAAGTTAACGAATCTCGTGTCTCTGACGTTGCTATTGTGCGTAGCGACGGGCACGTGGGCACAAGACAATGTGAATCACGATGCGCCGAAGACTGCGAATGCGCCTGCCTCCGGCAGCAGTACAGCGGCGACCGGAGCGCCTGCCGACTATGTGATTGGAGCGGATGATACTTTGCATATTTCGGTTTGGAAGGAGCCCGACCTTACGGCCACCTTGCCAGTCAGACCAGACGGAAAGATCTCTCTGCCGTTGTTGAATGACGTCGCCGCATCCGGCTTGACCCCTATGCAGTTGGCAGCGTCCATCACGGAAAAACTAAAAAAGTATATCGCCGACCCACGCGTGACCGTTGTGGTTGCGGCGATGAATAGCCGCAGAATCTTCGTGACCGGCGAAGTTGTGCATCCAGGAACCATGGCCCTGCTTCCTCACATGACGATGTTGCAGGCGCTCTCCAGTGCGGGCTTTACTCAGTTTGCCAACCCGAAACGAATCTATCTCTTGCGTACTGAAAATGGTCAGCAGGTAAAGCTGCCATTCAACTACAAGGAAGTTGTGAAAGGAAGACATCCCGAGCAAAACATCATGCTGCAGCCGGGAGATACGGTGGTGGTTCCGTAGCAACATGATTAAACGCCGAAGCCTCGCAATCTTGGTCGTAACTGGAGCTCTGAGCCTCGCGTCGGCACAGGATTCTTCGAATCCGCAACAGCCTGATACCGGTCAGGCCCAGCAGTCAACCCCGGCCAATGGAACGGACCTTCAGATCTCCCCTGGCCAAAGCTCGGATAACACAGCGCCGGGCACAAGCGAGAATCCCCCGATATCGGGGGTGGACCTGCCCAATCTGGAGCCCCACGCGGCGCCGTTGAGCTATCTACAGGCGGGTGCACACCTGAGCGAGTCCGCAGATTCTAATATTCAGAACAA
>Ga0182015_10000422_pt1 | contig 60452 bp, 52 predicted proteins | sample 712P3MmetaG_FD_120478 | JGI IMG/M metagenome (GOLD analysis project Ga0182015, IMG submission 120478) | Permafrost microbial communities from Stordalen Mire, Sweden - 712P3M metaG | ecosystem: Environmental > Terrestrial > Soil > Wetlands > Permafrost | place: Sweden: Stordalen | collected...
AACACGGCGGCTTCATTCACGACGAACACGAACTGGCAGAATTACTCGCCCGAGACCACCATGAGCTATCTGACTCAGATGGTGGGCCTGGCTTACCACAACTGGGTTTCGGCGGCAGCGGGCATGGCGCTGGCGATTGCATTCATCCGCGGTATCGCGCGGCGCGAGCAAAAGACCATCGGCAATTTCTGGGTGGACATGGTTCGCGGCACGTTGTGGATTCTGGCTCCGCTGTGTCTGGTGGGCGCGCTGGTGCTGGTGTCGCAGGGCGTGGTGCAGAACCTCAAGCCTTACGACACCGTTCAGCTCGTTGATCCGTACCAGGCGCCGCAACTTGGTTCCGACGGCAAGCCTGTGACTGGGCCAGACGGTAAGCCGGTGATGCAAACAGTTAGTCAGCAGGTGATCGCGCAGGGGCCCACGGCTTCGCAGGAGATCATCAAAGAGCTGGGCACCAACGGTGGCGGATTCTTCAACGCGAACAGCGCGCATCCTTTCGAGAATCCCACGCCGTTCACGAACTTTCTGGAGATGTTCTGCATCTTTGCGATTCCTTCCGCCTTAACTTGCACACTAGGGAAAATGACCGGCTCGCCGCGTCACGGGTGGGCTGTGTGGGCAGCGATGGCCTTGCTGTTTTTGGCTGGAGTGACAACCGCATATTCGGCGGAAGCGCGGGGAAATCCTTTGCTGATGTCTGCGGCGCAGCATAGTCTGCAGCATCCATCATCGGCTGTGCAAGCCGTGGGCAATCTAGAAGGAAAAGAAGTGAGGTTCGGCGTGGCGAACTCAGCGCTGTTCGCAACCGTGACCACCGACACGAGTTGCGGCGCGGTCAACTCCATGCACGATTCGTTCACCCCGCTGGGGGGAATGGTTCCGATGATCAACCTCATGCTGAGCGAAGTGATCTTCGGCGGAGTGGGTGCGGGGATGTATGGAATGCTGGTCTTCGTCATTCTTTCCGTCTTTATTGCGGGATTGATGGTGGGGCGCACGCCGGAGTATCTGGGAAAGAAGATCGAAGCCTACGACGTGAAGATGGCGATGCTAGTGGTGCTGATCTTTCCGCTGGTGATTCTGGTGTTTACGGCGATTTCGGTTCTGTACAGCTTCGGCACTTCTTCGATGTTGAATGCGGGGCCGCACGGATTCAGCGAAGTGCTTTATGCTTTTACCTCCTCCGTAGCCAACAACGGCTCAGGTTTCGCGGGGATTAACGGAAACACACTTTGGTACAACACTTCGCTGGGCATGTCCATGCTGTTAGGGCGTTTCATGATGATTCTGCCTATGCTGGCGATTGCCGGGAATCTGGCGGGCAAGAAACAGACTCCAGCAACGCTGGGCACTTTCCCGGTGACTGGGCCGTTGTTTACGGTTCTGCTGATCGGCGTGGTGGTGATTGTGGGAGCACTAACATTTTTCCCGGCGCTCAGTCTGGGGCCGATTCTTGAACACTTGCTGATGCAGGCGGGAAAGACTTTTTAGGCAGGCTTTCTTAGGGAACCCTTCTTAGGCAAATATGGCGAGCAAAAAATCAAAACGCAGCTTGTGGGACATGAAGATTGTGCGCCGTGCGGCATGGGATTCGGTAGTCAAGCTGCATCCTGTGACCATGATGCGCAATCCGGTGATGTTCGTGGTGGAAGTGGGCAGCGTGGTCACCACCGTGCTGCTCATTCTGGAACGAATGCACGGGCAGCCTGGGTTCGGGTTCAATCTGCAGATCACGCTGTGGCTGTGGTTCACGGTGTTGTTCGCCAACTTTGCCGAGGCGATGGCGGAGGGTCGGGGCAAGGCGCAGGCTGACGCGTTGCGTCGTGCGAAAGCCGAGACGATGGCTAATCGCCTGCTTCCAGACGGAAAGACGGAGACGGTGCCAGGGTCCCAATTGCGCTCGGGAGACATGGTGCTGGTAGAGGCGGGCGAGTTTGTTCCCGGCGACGGCGAGATCGTGCAAGGCGTGGCATCGGTGGACGAGTCGGCGATTACAGGTGAATCGGCGCCGGTGATTCGCGAAGCCGGCGGCGACCGCTCGGCGGTGACCGGAGGAACGCGCGTGCTTTCGGACTGGGTCAAGGTGAAGATCACCTCGAACCCCGGTGAAACCTTTCTGGATCGCATGATCGCGCTGGTGGAGGGCGCGGAGCGGCAGAAGACGCCGAACGAGATTGCGTTGAACATTCTGCTGGCCGGGCTGACGATTGTGTTTCTGCTGGCGGTGGTCACGCTGCAGCCCTTCGCCATTTATGCGGGCGCGCCCCAGACCGTGTTCGTGCTGGTGTCTTTGTTGGTATGCCTGATTCCCACGACGATCGGCGGGTTGCTCTCTTCCATTGGCATTGCAGGGATGGACCGCCTGGTGCAACACAATGTGCTGGCGATGTCGGGACGAGCGGTGGAGGCCGCGGGCGATGTGAATACGTTGCTGCTCGATAAGACGGGAACTATCACGCTGGGCAACCGCGAGGCGACGGAATTCGTGACCGCACCGGGGGTGACCGAAGCAATGCTGGCGGATTCCGCGCAACTTTCGTCTCTGGCGGATGAAACTCCCGAGGGACGCTCGATTGTGGTATTGGCGAAGGAAAAGTACGGATTGCGCGGACGTGAAATGAGTACGCATGACGCCGAATTTATTCCGTTCAGCGCGATGACGCGCATGTCCGGCGTGAATCTGGATGGGCGGGCGGTGCGGAAAGGCGCGACCGATGCGATCGCGAAGTACGTGGAAGAGCAAGGCGGCACGTTACCCAAAGAAGTGCGAGAGGCAGTGGAAGCGATTTCGCGCTCGGGTGGCACGCCGCTGGTGGTGGCGGAGAATGGCCGAGCTTTGGGAGTGATTCACCTGAAAGACATTGTGAAGGGCGGCATGCGGCAGCGGTTTGATCAGCTGCGCGCCATGGGAATCAAGACGGTGATGATCACGGGAGATAATCCGCTGACGGCGGCGGCGATTGCAACCGAAGCCGGCGTGGACGATTTTCTGGCGCAGGCGACACCGAAGGATAAGTTGGATTTGATCCGGCGTGAACAGGGGCAAGGAAAACTTGTTGCCATGACCGGAGACGGCACGAACGATGCGCCAGCGCTGGCGCAGGCCGATGTGGGCGTGGCGATGAATACGGGTACGCAGGCGGCGAAAGAAGCCGGCAACATGGTGGATCTGGATTCGAATCCGACCAAGCTGATCGAGATCGTGGAAATCGGCAAGCAGTTGCTGATGACGCGGGGTGCGCTGACCACGTTTTCGATTGCGAATGACGTGGCCAAGTATTTCGCTATTATTCCGGCGATGTTTGCGGGAACATTTCCGGTTTTGCAGGCGCTCAACGTGATGAGGCTGGCGACGCCACAGTCAGCGATCTTGTCGGCAGTCATCTTTAATGCGCTGATCATCGTGGCGCTAATTCCGCTGGCGCTGCGCGGCGTGAAATACGTTCCCCAGGGAGCGGCGGTGTTGTTGCGCCGAAATCTGCTGGTATATGGGTTGGGCGGAGTGATCGTTCCATTTATCGGAATCAAGTTGATCGACCTGGTGATTGTGCGGGCGGGATTGGCGTAGGCGACCATGAAAAAAAATCTGATCATCGCCGTACTTATGACGGTAGTGACGACCGTATTGTTTGGCTTGCTATTTCCACTATTGATTACGGGCCTGGCGCAAGTTTTGTTTCCGAGTAAGGCCAATGGAGAATTGTTGACACGAAACGGCAAGCTAGTGGGATCGCGGTTGATCGGACAATCATTTTCTTCGCCGGGATATTTTCACGCGCGTCCGTCGAGCGCGGGAACGGGCTATGATGCGGGCAATTCGAGCGGATCGAATCTTGGGCCAACCAATCAAACCTTGATCGCGCGAGTGCAGGGGGATGCGGACCGGCTTCAGGTGGAGAATCCCGGAGCGTCGATACCGATGGATTTGCTAACGACGTCGGGTTCGGGACTCGATCCTCACATTACGCCGGAGGCGGCGGAGTTTCAGGTCCCACGAATTGCGAAAGAGCGCGGACTGAGCGAGGATGTAGTTCGCGAAGCCGTGCATCAACATACAGAATCACGACAGTTTGGATTCTTAGGCGAGCCGCGGGTGAACGTGCTGGAGTTGAATCTTACCTTGGATGAGATCGCGCCGAAGCCGGCGAACCGCTGACTCTTCCTGCTCCGCCTGAAGGCGCGGTCCGATCGTACACACTTACGGTATGCCCGAAGGCACACCCCGATACGAAGCCTGCCGGCAATTCTCGGAAGACGCTAGTCCTTTACCTGCCCGCTATTGGCCAGGTCTGGCCGAAAACCACCACCTTGCGGCAAGAAACTAAAGGTATCTATTCGTGTTTATTTGGGTGTGGATAAGATTGAGGCCTTGAAGCTTCTGTATTCATCGGGGAAGAGATTATGAAGACACACAAGCAGTGGTGGAGCTGGGCAGTGGTGGTGGCGGGGTTGGCCTTCATGCTGGAGGGGCCGTTTACAGTCGAAGCGCAGGACGCGCAAGTCGCGCCGGATTCGCTGGCGGCGCAAGGGCCACAAGATTCACAGGATGCGAACGCGCAGGATCCTCCGGGGCGGGTGGCGAGGCTGAATTATGTGGAAGGATCGGTTTCTTTTCAGCCGGGCGGGGAAAATGATTGGGTTGATGGGGTGCTGAATCGTCCGCTAGTGACGGGCGACAATCTTTGGGCCGATGAAAATTCTCGGGCGGAAGTACACGTCGGATCGACGGCGCTGCGGCTCGGGGCGAAGACCGGAATTACGTTGCTGGAGGTGAGTGACCGGGCGGCGCAGATTCGTTTGGCGCAGGGATCGCTGATTGTGAAGGTCCGGCACGTGGACGACGAAGACTCTTATGAAATCGATACGCCGAATGTCGCCTTCGTGGTGATGCAGCCGGGAGACTACCGCATTGATGTAGATGCGGACGGCAACCGAACCGAAGTGACGGTATGGCGCGGACGTGGCGAGGTCACGGGCGGCGGTTCTTCTTATACGGTTGTGGCGAATCAATACGCCACATTTACCGGAACTGATCAGTTGGATTACGAACTCGGCCAGATTCAGCCGGTCGATGAATTCGATAGCTGGGCTCTGGATCGAGATCGAGCGGAGGACCAGTCTGATTCCGCGAACTATGTTTCGCGCGAGATGACCGGATATGAAGATCTCGACGAATATGGCGACTGGAGCTATGTGGCGGGCTACGGTACGTGCTGGCGGCCTCGAGTTCTGCTGGCAGGATGGGCTCCGTATCGCTTTGGCCATTGGGCTTGGGTGGGGCCGTGGGGTTGGACGTGGGTGGAAGATGAACCTTGGGGATTTGCTCCATTCCACTACGGGCGGTGGGCATTGGCTGGCGGCGGATGGTTGTGGGTTCCTGGACCGAGCGTGGTGCGGCCGATCTACGCGCCAGCGCTGGTGGCCTGGGTGGGTGGCGGGCCGGGATTTAATTTCTCGTTCTCGTTTGGAGCAGGAGTGGGATGGTTCCCGCTGGCCCCGGGAGAAGTGTTTATTCCGGGTTACCGCGTGAGCCGGGTTTATGTGAACAACGTGAACTTCACCAATACGCGAGTGGATCTTACGAGAGTGACGAACGTTTACAACACGGTTGTTATCAACCGGAGCACAACCACGAACAACATCGTGTATGCGAACCGAAATGTGAATGGCGGGGTGACGGTGGTATCACGTGACACGTTTGTGAATGCGCGGCCGGTTGGGCGGAATGTGGTGTCGGTTCCGGCGAGGGAACTTGCTGCTGCGCCCGTGGCACACACGGTTGCGTTTGAGCCGGTCCGGAGCAGCGTGTTAGGCGCGGGAAAAGTGGTCGTGAACCGGCCACCAGCGGCGGTGATGAGCCGTCCGGTGGTGGCGCTGAGAACGCCGGCTCCGATGCCGAGTTCATTTGATCAGAGGCAGGCGCAGGCGGGCGGACATTTGAATCAGCAATCGGCAGCACTGGTGCGGCAGCAAGCGCCGGGCCGGCCGGTGCCGGCCGCTCCGGTGACGCGGCAGGCACAGGGGGACGATGGATTCCGTTCGTTTGGCCAGCCCAGCGGTGGAAGCACTCCGGCGAAGACGCAGCCGCGGGTGTGGGAGGCGCAAGGGACTCCGGAGCCGGAGAAGAGCGTGCCGAATCAACCGGCGAACCGAAATGCGCAAGCGGCGCAGCAGTGGTCGCATCCGCTAGCCAAGCCGGTGGCTCCCGTGCAGCAGGGAAACGCACAGCAACAGAAAGAAGAGGAGCAGAAGTACAGTGCGTGGCACCAGAGCCGACCTGCGTCAACTGCGGGGCATCCGCAGCAGAGTTCGCATCCGGCGGCTCAGAGTCACGAGAGCGCGCCTAAGAAAGGTCATTGACGCGAACCCGTGGGCTGCGGTGTGATAGGGCTTGCCTGCCTTTTGACTGGCAAGCGGGCCGAACCGAAAGCGTGGAAGTACAATAGCGCCGGGAGGCGGGTCAAGAACCCGAACCCGGCGCGGATTTTTTGTGCATTCTGATTATGAGCGAAGAGAAGCGTCCGGCGATTAACTGGATGGATGTTCTCTGGCTGCTGTTTCTTGCCGGACTGGCAGCTCTGCCGCCGGTGTTTGAAATTCACAAGCAACTGGTGCTGTTGGCGTTCGGGCTTATGCAGTTGAGCGAAGGCTGGGTCTTGAGCAAAACGCCGCAACGCGGCGCGGTATACATCGTTCTCTTGAAAATCGCTCTGGCCACCTTGCTGATCGACCACACCGGCGAGGTCGGGATCAATAGCAGCTACTGGCCGATCTATTTTCTGCCGGCGGTAACAGCGGCGGAATATTTCAGCCCGTTGGCTACCCTGTTGTGGACGGCGTTAGCTTCGGCCGCCTACTGTTCATATCTATATCCGGCGCTCGAGGAATATGAAATCACCAGAGAGGGCTATGGGATTCTTGCCATCCGTATTCTTTTCTTTTTTCTGGCAGGAATGGTAGTGAACCGGTTCATGGTGGAAAGTCGGCGTCAGACCAAGTTGTATCAAACGTTGGCGGAGACATTGACCGAAACCAATCGCCGGTTGGAGCAGGCGCAGGACGAGGCGCGGCGATCGGAGCGACTGGCAGCGCTGGGGCAGATGTCGGCGGGACTGGCGCACGAGATTCGCAATCCGTTGGGAGTGATTAAGGGATCGGCGGAGATGCTACATCAGAAGCTGGGAGAATCGAATCCGCTGGCTACCGAATTGGCGGGGTACATCTCGAGTGAGACCAACCGCCTAAGTGCGCTGGTAACGAGGTTTCTGGATTTTGCCCGACCGCTGCATGCGGAGCTGATGCCACAAGACATTACAGCGGTGCTCGAGCGGTCGTTGAACGCAGTGTCACGAACGCACAAGAACGGAAATGGATTGGTGCGGGTTGAGCGGGAGTATCAGGCCAACTTGCCCCTGGTTCCCTTGGACGAAAGTCTTAGCGAGCAGGCGTTCGTGAATTTGATTCAGAATGCTTTCGATGCCATGGGGAGCGCGGGAGGAACGTTACGGGTAACTGCGACCAGGACTAATGACGCGAATCGCGATGGCGTGGAAGTGAGAATTGAAGATACTGGTCCGGGAATTCCGGCTGCACTGCGAGAACAGATCTTCAACCCGTTTGTCACGACGAAGAAAACGGGAGTGGGGTTGGGCTTATCTATTGTGTCCCGAATTGTTGATGGCCATCATGGAACGATTCGCTTCGAGAATTCACCGGAGTCGGGAGAATCAGGCGGGGCGCGATTCGTGATTTTTTTCCCCGTGGGTGAGGCTGCCGAGCGGGAAGCTAAGGGCTGAGAGCGCCGACGAAATCCCTGGCGCATCTGAAGAAAGAGGCGGCGGCAGACGCGCCTTGCCAGGCCGGTTTCGGCGGGGAGGATTCTTCGCTGCGCTCGGAATGACAGGAAATGAGGATATGCCAACAATCTTAATTGTCGAAGATGAAGCCAAGATGCGGCGGCTGCTCGAATTGAATCTTGGGGAGGATGGGTTCAGCACGCTTTCCGCCGGCGACGCCGAGAGCGGGCTGAAGCTTCTGCGCGAGAGCGACGTCGATCTGGTGGTAACGGATCTCAAATTGCCGGGGATGAATGGCCTGGAGTTCTTGCAGGCGATCAAGCGGCAGAACGCGGCGCTACCGGTGGTGGTGATGACTGCCTTCGGGTCGGTTGAGACCGCAGTGGAAGCGATGAAGACTGGAGCCAGCGATTATGTTTTGAAACCGTTCTCATTAAGCGAGATGAGAATGGTGATCCACAAAGAGCTGGACGTGCACAAGCTGAGAGAAGAGAACCGGTCGCTGCGGGAGGCGCTGGGCAAGCGGTATGCGCACCCGAACGTGGTGGCGCGGAGCGCGAAGATGCAAGAAGTGCTGGCAACGGTGGAGCGCGTGGCGCCGACGAATTCGACGGTGTTGCTGGGCGGCGAAAGTGGGGTGGGCAAGGATTTGATCGCGCGCGCGGTACATGAGAAGTCGCGGCGAGTTTCGGGGCCCTTCATCAAGATCAACAGCTCAGCGATTCCCGAGAATCTTCTGGAGAGCGAACTGTTTGGATATGAAAAGGGCGCGTTTACGGGTGCGGGCGCGAGCAAGCCGGGAAAGTTTGAACTGGCGGATAAGGGGACTTTGTTCCTGGATGAGATCGGTGATGTGCCATTGGCAATTCAGGTGAAGCTGCTGCGTGTGCTGCAGGAGCGGGAGTTCGAGCGACTGGGTGGGACGCGAACCGTGAAAGTGGATGTGCGACTGGTCGCGGCCACGAACCGCGATCTGCGCGAAGCGCTGGAGCAGGGAACGTTCCGCGAAGATCTTTACTATCGCTTGAACGTTGTGCCCATCGACATCGCGCCGTTGCGCCAGCGGAAGGAAGACATTCCGGATCTGGTGAATCTTTTCATCTCGCGTTTTGCGGGGGATTCGGGAAAGCCGGTGGAGGGGATTACGCCGGAAGCCATGCAGATTTTGGTCAACTATCACTGGCCGGGGAATGTGCGCGAGTTGCAAAACATTATCGAGCGGGCGTGCGCGCTGGCCAAAGGCAGGGTGCTGAAGGTAGAGGACATTCATCTGGATACGCGGCCGGCGAGGGCAGTGAATGGGAGCGGCAACTTTCTTCCGGAAGGCATGACCCTGGAGCAATGGGAAGATGAGATGATTCGGGAATCTCTGCGGCGAGCGAACGGAAATAAGAGTCAGGCGGCGCGGTTGCTGGGGCTGTCGAGGAATGCGCTGCGCTATCGGCTGTCGAAGATTGGGATTGCGGATGAAGGGGAAAAAGCCGAATAACAGAACTGAAGCGCTCGGTTTCGCTCTCGCTGGCTGAAAACCACCACCTTGGCTGCACGTGGCCACCGGCTTCTGATGCCGTTCTGTACTGCTTCTCAAGAACTCGCTTTTACTTCCTGAAAACAAAGGGATTATTGCACTTGCTAGGCGGTGAATTTTGGCATGGCAGTTGCTTTGTATTATGCAGACTACTCAATCGAAGTTGCGGGTTTGAGCAAAGCGTTAGGGCCGTTTCGACAAGGTACACTGTCATGAAAAACAAAATCATAGGAAGTTTGGCAGTCTTGACGTTGGCGCTGGTTGGAGTGCTTTCCGTGAATGTGCAGGCGCAAACCACGGAGGAAGGCAAGGGTCCTTCGGAACAGCCGAGCGCTCCGATGGAGATCGGACAGCCACAGTCTGCGCCGGTGCCTCCGGCCGGGCAGCCGGGGCAAGCGGGACCACCGCCGCGACCCGGGCAGCCTCAGCCGGGACCACCGCCCCAGATGGGAGAACAAGATCAGCCGGTTGGGCCGTCGGGCGAAGGGCCGGCTAAAGTTGATCAGGGTGTGGGCCGCATCAGCATGATCCACGGGGACGTTTCGACGCAGCGTGGAGATTCGGGCACCTGGTCGGCGGCGGTATTGAATCAGCCGGTGGTGAATGGCGACAAGGTTTCTACGGCGGCCGGCGGACGCGCCGAGGTGCAGCTGGACTACGCCAACATTCTTCGCCTGGGATCGAACGCGCAGGCGAACATTGCGAACCTCACGCATAAATATATTCAGATCCAGATTGCGCAGGGCCTGGCCAATTACTCCGTCTTTGGGGAAAGCGAAGCTGAGCCGGAGATCGACACGCCGAACGTCGCGGTGCATCCGGCGCACACCGATGGTGTGTTCCGCATTGAGGTGCGGCCCGATGGGGATAGCATCATCATTGTGCGCAAGGGGCAGGCGCAGATTTCAACGCCGCAGGGCATCGCGGATCTCAAACAGGGCGACATGGCGACCGTGCGCGGTTCCGGCGCCGATGCGCGCTATAAGGTCAGTCCGGCTCCGGAGCGGGACGATTGGGACCGATGGAACAGCGATCGCGACCGCATGATCCACAACGCGGATGCGTGGCGCCACACGAACAAATATTACGTTGGAGCGGAGGACCTGGACGCGAACGGCCGATGGGAGAACGCGCCGGACTACGGTCAGGTTTGGGTTCCGAACGAGCCGGATGATTGGGCGCCGTATCGCGACGGCAACTGGGTTTGGGAGCCCTATTACGGTTGGACGTGGGTTGGCTACGAGCCTTGGGGATGGGCGCCTTATCACTACGGACGGTGGATGTGGTATGGCGGCGCCTGGGCGTGGTGGCCGGGACCGGTGGGGGGGGTGGGATTCTATCGTCCGTTCTGGGCGCCAGCATATGTTTCGTTCTTTGGATTCGGAGGTGGGTGGGGATTTGGTTTCGGAGGGGGAGGATGGGGTGGTTTTGGATGGCTGCCGATTGGGCCTTGTGATCGCTTTTTCCCGTGGTGGGGTGGGTATCGCGGAAGGTTCGGAGTGGCGGGGTTCGGTAGATTTGGCACTTTCAACCGCTTCGGCGGGATTGCGCCGCTGCATGGCGGTACGCGATTCTCGAACCTGGCCCATATCAATGATGCGCATATCGGCGGCGCTGTCTCGACCGTGGGCGCGGGGAGATTCGGGGCAGGGGGAACGACTGCCGTAGCAGCGACTCATGAACAGCTAAGTAGCGCTCGCATGATGACCGGGAATCCGCCGGTGGTGCCGACGCGCGCTAGTTTGTCGGCGAGTGGAAGGGCCGCGGCTCCTTCGACGATTCACAGTGGGGCGTCGCAACATTTCTTCGGGACGCAGAGCAGTTCGCGGCCGGAATCGTTCCAGCAGCAAACGGCGCACCTACAGCAATCCATGCAGCAGAGTCACTTCAGCGCGGTGACGGCTGGACGTGCGACTGGAGCCGGAGCTACGGAGTCTCGTGGGACCACAGCTGCGGCGGGAGGGAAGCCGAGCGCGGGAACGGCTGCAGCGGGCAAAGAAGCGAGTAATTCTGCGAGCAGGGGCGCGTCGGACACGGCATCGTCCACACGAGGCGAACCGAACCGCAGTGAGTGGAAAGCCTTTACGCCGCCGTCGCATAGCAGCGAAACGGCGGGACGCAGCGGGGGCAGCGCCGAGACGGCGGGCCGAGGCGAGAGTGGCAGTTACTGGAACCGTTCCGCTCCGAGTTCAGGCTACTCGCGCGGCGGTTCGAGCGGCTATGGGGGCGGCGGGGGTTATTCGCGTCCGCAGCTGAATATGAGACAGCCCATCGTGCAGCCGCGATCCTCCGGAGGAGACGGCGGGTATCACGGCTCGCCGAGCTATGGAGGTTCTCATAGCGCCCCAAGTTCCGCTGGCGGTCACGCCAGTGGTGGAGGCGGGCACTCGGGAGGCGGAGGTCACCGGTAGAACCCGGCGACGATTCGCGCAAGATGGTTTTTGAGTGAGGCAGGGTGCTGTAAACGAAGTGAAGCGAGCAGAGGCGAGGAGGGCGTGCTAACCGGCACGCCCTTCTTATTTTCAGAAAGCTCGGAGCTGCTCGAGCATGGCTTAATCTGCGAAGATCCGTGCGCAGCTCTAGGTCGCTTTCGTGAGGGCTACCGTAGAATAGAAAGCTTGCCGGTTCCAGCAGAGTTCGATGGGTTGCGCGTGGTGCTTGTGGATGTGCGGAATCCACTCAACATTGGTGCCGCCGCCCGGGCCATGAGCAATTTTGGATTTCCCCTCCTGCGGTTGGTGAATCCTTACGAGGTAGCGTTTCGGGACGCCCGTTCGGCAGTGGGCGCGGCGGCTACGCTGGCGACGGCTGAAGTTTATAGAACTGTGGCGGAGGCGGTCGCGGACTGCTCTTTGGTGATTGGAACCACAGCGGTTGGCCATCGCGACCTGCAACATTCACTGGTCCGGTTGGAGAAGGGCGCTGCGGCCATTCGAAGACATCTCGCAACAGGACCTTGCGCGCTCTTATTTGGATCAGAAAAATTTGGGCTCTCGAATCTGGATATGAGTCATTGTCATTGGCTGATGCAGATTCCCACCCGCGACGAGCATGCATCGATGAATCTGGGGCAAGCGGTAGCGGTGTGTCTGTATGAACTGGTGCGCGAGGCGAGGAAGGTGGATAAGCCAGCGAAGGGAACTCCAGCTTCATCCGCGGAGGTTGAGCGGATTACCGATACATTGCTCGACGCGCTTCGAGCCAGCGAGTATCCCAAGCTAAATACGTCGAAAACGTTTCATGGGGCGGTGCGGCGGTTGGCGCGTCGACTGCGCCTGCAGCAAGGGGATGCGGAATTCCTGCTGGGCATGCTGCGCCAGATGATTTGGAAGATGAAGAAGAATGAAAACGCGGAAGAATGAAGAGCTCAGCGTTTTATTTGCGCGGGAAAAACCTGGGTTGACGTTCTGCCAAACTGAAATCGCAGAATCCACTCGCTAGCGGTTGCTTGCCCGTCTTCTTGGGGTGGTTGGAATTTCCAACGGCGTGCCGCGGCTAAAGCCTGGTTCGCGAAGTACTTGCTTGGGCCGGGAGAAATCAGCTTGGCTTGAGACACATTCCCGGACGCATCTACGGAAAGCTGAACGCCGACTTTTACGTGGCCTTGGATCGTGTTCTGGGCACCGCGCGAGACCTGCGGCAGAACTTGCTGCAGAACACTTCCTGCAGTACTTCCCGTTGGGGCTGGCGACGGCTTCTCAGGAAATGGAGCTGTGGCTGGGGTCGCGGGAGGGGTCGCGGGAGCAGTTGGAGATTCTGGCGCGTGGGTTTCCGCGGCCGGAAGCTGCGGCTGATGAACCATGAATTTTCGGCCAAACAATACCGCCAGCAGCAACAAGACAACGACGATGGGCAGGATCAACCACCGTTTCGTGCGCTTCACAGATCGCGGCTGCTCAACCGAGCCCGGAGGAGCGGTTTCTTGCACTTTGAGCTTGCCTAAGACTTCGCCGAGAGTGCTGCGCCGTTGCGGTTGGACTTGCAAGCATCGTCTTGCGATTTCGCGAAAAGGTTCGGGAACGGTATCGGGTACTGCAACCTCACTTTGTTGTCTGCTCCTTACCGGTTCGTGCTGAGTCAGGATAGCAACCAGCATCACTCCAAGCGACCATACGTCGGCGGCTGGGGAGAATCCCATGGAGGCTAGTTCGGGAGCGTCATAGTCCGTCGATGCTCTGGTTTCCCGCTCGCCCGTTTTGCGAAGGTGGTCAGCGGAGATTTTCAGCTGGTTACTCACCGCCATGACGTTCGAGGGCTTCATATGCCCCTGCACGAATCCGGCGTGGTGCAGAAAAACTAGAGCGTCGACCGTGGGTGGAAGCATCTCTTGAACTTCCCCGGTCGAGAGCGAACGCAACGGAACAACCTGCGCCAAATCCTCTTCGGCATATTCCATGACGACGTAAAGAAGACTGACGCCGTCAATCTGGCAGCGGCCAGACTCAAACAGCCGGATCAAATGGGGATGAGAAAGCTTGGCGATGTCAGCCCAACGGAGAAGTTGAGCCTCCTCTTTAAGGTTTTCAGCGGAACAGGCTTCCGCAGGAATCAACTTGAGGGCGGCCTTCTGGAATCCATTTACGCTGCGCTCGGTGAGAAATACGGCGCTGCGCGCAGATCCTCCAAGCCACTTTTGCAGCGGGAATTTGCCATCGACGATGCGGCTCTCCCACTGTTTCGAGATGTCGATCAAACTGCTCATAGGACAGGACTTGCCGAACCGTTATTCTATGCCAGCGGGGCTGATTCTTGCCGAAATTGTGCTCTTTTTCTGGCTCTACGGAGATTTCCCGATCTTCGATCCACCTCGGTCGGGGAGGTCAGTCTTCCTGGGATTCTTCCCCATTTCTCGTTGTGGATTCGGTTGTATCATCTGAAGATCGCTATGCGGCGGCAAAATCCGGTGGTTGACGATCATGCGCTCATCCAGATTGTGGATTCTGCGTTGGCCGAGGCGACGCGTCGCAGCGGGGAGTGGCTGGTCTGCCGGCAAGGATGTACGCAATGCTGCATTGGAGTGTTCCCCATCAATCAACTCGATACCCTGCGATTGCGGCGAGGGTTGGAGGAGCTGGCCGTAAGTTCGCCAGCGCGAGCAGAAGGCGTACGCGCCCGCGCTCGGGATGCTGTCGCTCGGCTGACCCCGGGCTTTCCGGGCGATCCTGCGACCGGATTACTTGATGAAGTCGCGGCGGCAGGGTTTTGCTGACTTTGCCAATGATGAGCCGTGTCCTGCGCTCGATCCGGTAACCGGCAATTGCGAACTCTATGAATCACGACCGATGATATGCCGCGTTTTTGGGCCGCCGGTGCGCTCCGAAGATGGATTGGGAGTGTGTGAGCTTTGCTTTCATGGCGCAACGAACGAGGAAATTGCTGCTTGCGAGATGAAGCCTGATCCTGACGATCTCGAATCCGGCCTGCTCGAGCAACTTGAGACCAGCACAGGGACTCGGGGAGACACGATCATCGCTTTTTGTCTGGCATCCTGAAGCTGGCACTCCATAGAGTTGAATGTCGTCTAGCTTTTCTTTTTTTCGAGTTCAGCCCAGCGTGCGTAGAAAGCATCTACCTTTGCCTGGGCTTCTTCCATCTCGGCGTGAGTAGTCATCAGACGTTGGCTGTCGCTGACAATTTCAGGATCCTCGAGTTGAGCTCGCTTGCTCTGCAGGGCTTCCTCGGCATCCGCAACGCGCTGCTCGAGGGTTTCATATTCCCGCGCTTCCAAGTATGAGAGCTTCTTCTTCCTTGTAGCTTGCCGCCCCCGGTCATCATTGTCATTGTCCTTGTCATGGGCGCGCGCCGGGGAATCTGCAGCGGTCCGGGTTCGCATCGTCCGCGCCATTTTCTGGCCTTGCTCCAGCCATGTCTCCCATTGCGAATAATCCGCGAAGAGTCCTAGGGCTCCTTGGCCATCGAGCCCTAGAACCACGGTCGAGACGCGATCGAGCATGTAGCGATCATGCGTAACCAGGACTAGAGAACCGCGGAACTCCAGCAAATTTTCCTCGAGAATATCAAGAGTCGGGATATCGAGATCATTCGTGGGCTCATCCAGCAGAAGGACGTCGGCCGGCTGCAGCATGAGTTGAGCGATCAGGACGCGAGCCCGCTCGCCTCCGGAAAGCTTACCCACGGGTTGATTGAGTTGCTCGCCTGCGAACAGGAACTTTGCCGCCCATGACGCCACGTGAACTAAGCGGTCCTGATAGATGACAGAATCACCTTCCGGAGCCAGGGCGCGTCGTAGAGTTACATCGGGATCGAGTTCGCGGCTCTGGTCGAAATACACAATGCGCAGGCGTTCGGCACGATAAATCGATCCACTCGCGGCGGCGGACTCGCCCCGCAATAGGCGCAGAAGGCTGGTTTTCCCGCTGCCGTTCGGCCCGACCAGTCCGACTCTCATGCCAGCGGTGATCACGAAGTTGAGGCCGGCAAATAGTTTGCGGCCGCCGACCTCGCAGGAGACGTCTTCCAGTTCGATCAGACGTTTGGTCTTGCGGTCCGTGGCCGAGAAATCGATTAGAGCGCTCCCAGTGCGGGTTCTCGCGTTGAGGTCGGCGAGCTCGCCCATCAACTCGGCAGCCTTGTCGATCCGCGCCTTGGATTTTCGCGTTCGCGCCTTGGCACCGCGGCGAAGCCATTCAATCTCCCGATGAACCAGATTTTCCAAGGCCTCCTGCCGCTTCGATTGCGCGTGCAGGAACTCTTCTTTCTTTTCCAGAAATCGGCTATAACTTCCGGCCACGCGCAGGAGTCCGTCGGGATAGGTCCGGTTCAACTCCGCCATTTCGGTAGCAACGTTCTCCAAGAAGTAGCGGTCGTGACTGACCGCCACACACGCGAATGGCGCAGACTCCAGTAATGCTTCCAGCCACTCGATTCCAGCAAGATCCAGATGGTTGGTGGGTTCGTCGAGCAACAGAATGTCAGGCGACTGAACGACGGCTTCGACAATCGCAAGCCGCTTCTGCCAGCCGCCAGAGAGTGCGGAGGCCTGGGCCTCAAGGTCGTCGAAGCCAACGCGACCGAGTGTCTCGGCGAAGCGAGTGCCGCGTTCGGACTCCGGCACAGCGGCACGCTCCATCGCGTTCTGAACCACGGAGCGCACCGTGTCGCCGGACTTGAACTTCGAATCTTGCTCCACGTAACTTAGACGAATCCGTTTGCGTGCGGCGATCTCACCGCTGTCGGGGCGCACGTCACCGGCGAGAATCCGCAGGAGCGTGGACTTGCCTGAGCCGTTGGGCCCGATCAGCCCAATGCGGTCGCCTTCCGAGACCGTAAAGGAAACGTTCTGAAAGAGTGGATTCGCTCCGAAAGACTTCGAAATTCCCTGCGCATTGATGATTGGCGGCAAACGATCATGATCTCCTGAATATCCAATCTGAGATTAACAGCAAAACTCTGATGACATAGCTCATGGGCGGCTGCTCGAGTCCTACCCGCGGGCAGACTAAAGCTCCCCCAGTTTTTGCCGATGTGCCAATGACGGGAGTAGTGATGGAATGGATCGGTCGTGATCCCCATTTTGGGAGGCAGGTGGGAATACTAAGAATCTCATTCCGGGCACCGAGGACATACACAAGGAGCGGCCTCCGGTGCTCGAGTTGGCCACACAGCGGGAAACTTCAAGAACAAGATTTTCGGGCTTGGGGACGGTTGCATGCTCTTCCCACCGTCGGTGATCATCGGCGATGACGATACGGTGCACTCTCAGCCCGAAACTCCAACCATGGAGGTTAGCATGCTGTTTGAAACCATGCCGCTGGTCATTTCTCTGCATATTCACATCTAAGGAGCCGTTGGGCGGCTAGGGTTGCAGAGGAGCCGTCCGTCAACCCCGATCTTCAAGAGTTGTCTCCCGAAGCGTTCAAGCGACCTTGACCAGCTTCGGCGGTTAGCCGACCCTCTTGCCTTAGTTTTCGAGGCTTTGAGCCAAAACGGCGCTCTCTCAAACGTCTTTGGCGAACTCGAACTGTTGCCGCGCCCCCCAGAATCTTCCCAAGGCAACCAGAGCAACTTGAGTAAACTGCACAAATCTAATTGGAATGATAAATAGTTTCGATTTCCTTAGAATGATGGCAGGCGATAGAGTGAGCGCGAGCCGAACTATTTAAAGATTTGGGTGGCGCGGTGCGGGTTGGAGGATAATACTCGCATCGGCCCGTGCGGAAGATACGGCAAGGGTCGGGGCCGATTAGAGTTCGAGAAAAAACAATCATGACGAAAGTGGAAGCAGTCATCCAAAACTCCAAGCTGGAAGCGGTTAAGAGTGCGCTGCAGGAGATAGGCGTCGAAGGCATGACGGTGATCGAGGTACGCGGCCATGGTCGGCAGAAGGGCCACACGGAAGTGTACCGTGGACGCGAATACAGCGTGGATCTTATCCCCAAGACCAAGCTCGAAATGGTGCTCGCCGATGCGCTGGTAGAAAAAGCGGTGCAGGCTATTGTGGCGGCGGCCCGTACGGGCAAGATTGGCGACGGGAAGATTTTTTTGACGCGCATAGATGAGGCGATTCGCATTCGCAACGATGAGCGCGGCGAAGGCGCATTGTAAGATTGCGATTTGTGCGTGGATCGCAAAGATAAGTGAAGGGAAGATACTGGGGAACCCAGGGGAACATTCTACCGGGACGCGACCCGACGGCATCTTAAAAGCCGCGTGTCACCAGGAATGGTGCTATGACATGCGGCATGAGAGTGGCAATCCTTTGTCATGACGGCAGCGTCCTTACTGATGAGTGAACTGCGAAGTTCTCTCGCCGAAGAGTCGGCGAGAATCGCACGCGACTTCGCGGCCACCGGAGATGGCCGCGCCGCGGTCGCTCAACGCACCCAACTCATCGAAGACATTCTCGGGCGACTGTGGCGGGAGTGCGTCTCCTCGGACGAGTGGGGGCCACAGGGTTTCGCTCTGGTAGCCACCGGAGGCTTCGGTCGTGGCTGGCTCTTTCCTTATTCCGATATCGATCTGCTCTTTCTCTCCGCCGATCGCGCCAGTGAGATGTCTCACAAGGAAGAGGTCCAGCGCTTCTCGCAGGAGTTGTGGGACCTCAAGCTCAGGTTGAGTCCCGCATCGCGAACCCTGGCGGAATGCGACCGCTTTGATCCTAACAATACTGAGTTCACCATATCCTTGCTTGATTGCCGGTTTCTGTTGGGGGATAAGGAACTGTTTGCGCGGCTTCACGACAAGACGATTCCGAAGCTGGCGGTCCGGGAAGCGAAAGCACTGCTGCAGGGACTGGCCGAGGTAACTCGGGAACGGCATGGAAAGTTCGGCAACACCGTATTCCATCTCGAGCCGAATCTGAAGGAGACTCCGGGCGGGCTTCGCGATTGCAATGTCGCTTCATGGCTGGCGCTGATTTCGGCTATGGGGAAACTGGGCGATTGGCCCGACACCAGTTCGCTGCGGGCGCCGGTGCGGAGGCAACTGGATGCGGCTCTCGAGTTTCTGATGGCGGCTCGATGTTTCCTGCACTATCGACATGGGCGTGACGACAACGCTCTGAGCTGGGAGGCGCAGGACGAGGCAGCGGCGCGGAAAATTGGAGCTTCGGATTCGGCGAAGCTTACGGCCGCGGATTGGATGCGTATTCATTTCGGACACGCGCGCGCCGTACAACGCGCGGTGCTGCAGCTGATGGAAGAGATTCCGGAATCGTGGTCGGCGCTGCGCCGGCAATTTCAGGGCTGGCGATCGCGCCCATCGCATCCGGATTTTTCCGTGGTGGATGGGTTGATTTTCTTGCAGCAGTCCTCCTCGCTGAAAGATCCGGAGATGCTGCTGCGTCTGTTTCACTTTATGGCGCACCATGGGCTGAAATTGAGTGCGACCACCGAGCACCGAATTGAGCAGGCGCTTCCATCGCTGGCGGTAACCCCACCGCGAGGGGCAGAGCTCTGGCTCTACTTGCAGGAAACCCTGTTACAGCCGCACGCCGCGGAGGCGCTGCGTGCGATGCATTCCTTGCGCCTGCTCACTTTGTTGTTGCCGGAATTGAAGCCCATTGATTCGTTGGTGGTGCGGGATTTCTATCATCGTTTCACCGTGGATGAGCACTCGATCCTGGCGATTGAGAGTTTGCACCGCCTGAACCAATCGAAATCGGAATGGGACAAGCGCTATGCGGAGTTGCTGGGCGAACTCGAAGATGCGGAGCTGCTCTATCTAGCTTTGTTGTTGCACGACACGGGGAAGGGAGTGCCCGGGGTCAATCACGTGGAAGCCAGTCTGGAGATCGCTGGCCACTGCCTGGATCGACTGGATGTTGATCCGGGAGAAAGAGCGGCGGTGCTGTTTCTGATCGGAAACCATCTGGAGATGTCGGCACAATTGCGGCGCGACATTTTTGATCCGGAGACGGTCGCCGCTTTTGCGGAAAAGATGGGCACGCCGGAGCAGCTGAAGATGCTGTGCTTGCTGACCTACGCGGACATCAAGGCGGTAAATCCGGAAGCGCTCACGCCATGGAAGGCGGAGAGTGTGTGGCAGCTCTACATTGGCGCTGCGAATTACTTGAATCGCAGTGCCGACCAGCGCGTGCATAACAATGTGGGAGACGAGAAACTTGCGCGCCTGCGCAGCCTGGCTCCGGTCACGGGAGCAAAGTTCAGGGATTTTGTGGAGGGGTTTCCGCAGAGATATTTGCAAGTTCACTCCGCCGAAGAGGTGATGCGTCACATGGCAATGGCCGAGCAGTTGGGCCATGATGCCGTGCAGGTGGACCTGAAACGTGGACGGCATTGGTATGAGCTCACGCTGGTCACCCGGGACCGGCCGTCGCTATTCGCGACGCTGACCGGAGTGCTCGCCGCGTGGGGCATGAACATCGTGAAAGCGAATGCATTTTCGAACCAGGCGGGAACCGTGGTGGACTCGCTCTATTTCACGGACCGCTTCCGAACTTTGGAGCTGAACCTATCCGAATGGGATCGGTTCAAGAAGAGTATCGCTGCGGTTTTGGCAGGCGAAGCCGACCTCGACAAAATGTTGCGCGATCGTCAACGCGGGGAGAAAAGCAGCAAGATCAAGGTGATGGTAGAGAGCCGCATCGATTTTGATGATGAATGTTCTTCAACCAGCACGCTGCTGCAGGTGATTGCTCAGGACAAGCCGCGGTTGCTGCACAGAATCAGTTCGTGTCTTTCTAAGCAGCAGTGCAATATTGAAATTGCCCTGATCGATACCGAAGGACAAATGGCGATTGATACTTTTTATTTGACGTCGGAGGGCAAGAAACTCTCCGTGGATCTCCAGAAAAAAGTGCAGAAGGCGTTGCTTCATGAGTTGAAGGGTCTGGAACTCGCCTGACCTATGTCTCGCGGCAAAAGCGGCCCCGTCGGTAGATACTACTGCTGGATGGCCGTCTCGGTGCTTGGAGGTTTTTGCGTAACTTGTCCGGGACTCGGCAATTGCGTAGCATCCCACCCGCCGCCGAGCGCCTGCACCAGTGCCATAGCGTAGGTCATCTGTTGCACCTGAAGAGCGTTCAGCGTCTGCTGATCGGACAACACCGTAGTCTGGGCAATCAGCACATCGACGTAGGGATCGATACCCGTCTCATAGCGAGCTTCCTCCAACTTGAGATAGGTTTGCGCAGAGCTCACCGCCTGCTGCTCCTGCTCGATTTCCTTGGACAGGATGCGGACTTCAGCAAGACCGTCTTCCACCTGCTGGAATGCGGTCAGCACGGTTTGGCGATAGTTCGCGAGATCCGCATTGTAGGTGGAGACATATTGTTGCACGGTAGCGCGACGCAGGCCGGCGTCGAAGATGGTTTCCGAAAGCGACGTGCCGACGGACCAGAAGCGGCTCGGCCAGGAGAGCAAATTGCCGATGGCTGAACTCTCAAAGCCGGCTTCTCCCGTCAAACTCAGGCTCGGAAAGTAGGCGGCCCGAGCAATACCGATTTCCGCGTTGGCTTCGGCCATTGTGCGCTCCGCGGCTGCGATGTCGGGACGGCGTTCGAGGAGCTCTGAGGGCACGCCGACCGGGATCGGAGGCGGGGCCACGGTCATCGGCTTCACGGGGATGGAGAAATTGGAGGCTGCCTTGCCGATGAGCACGGCGATCGCGTGCTCATATTGCGCTCGAGCGATTCCAACGTTGGTAGCCCCGGCTTGCGCGCTCTGCAAAGTAGTTTCGGCTTCGACTACGGAGATGTAGTCGTCGATGCCGGTTTCATAGAGGCCGCGAGTCAGCTCCAGGGCTTTTTGGTCAGCGACCACGGTGTTGTCATAGATCTTCTGCAGTTGATCCTGGCCGCGGATCTCGAAAAAATATTCCGCCAGGCTGGCCTGTTCGGTCAGGCGCTCGTTTTCAAGATCGGCCGCACTGACCTGGGCAGCGTATTGAGCCTCGCGCACGGTGTTGCGAACTTTGCCCCAGAGGTCGGGGGCCCAGGATGCTTCAAGAGGCAATGTATAAAGCGTGCTCTGGAGTTGCGATGTAGAAGACGTAGTCGTGGTCGTGCCAGTGCCATTCACGTTAGTTACACCTCTAAGATTCGCCGAGGTACGCGAGTGGCTGATGGAAGGCGCCGCCGATAGGGTCGGAAAGTATTGTGAGCGGGCCTCGCGCACGATGGCGCGAGCCTCCATGAAGTTCTCGAAGTATTGCTTGATGTTCTGGTTGTTGATATTCAGTTGTTCCTCTAGGGCGTTTAGCTCGGGATCGTTGAAGATCTCCCACCACTTGCCGCGGAGCTTGGCGTCCGAGGGCTGAGCTACAGTCCAGCCTCCATTGTCCGGAGTTTGCGTCGGAGATTCCTTGTAGGCGGCCGCAGGCGCCTGCTGCGGCGCGGGTGCGTGATATTTCGGTCCAACTACGCAGCTCGAGAAGAGTAACGAGAGCACGGCCATGTAGAATAAAATCGGCAGTCGCGGCTTTTTGTGAAGAATCGTCATAGCTTTGTACCTACAGCAACAGTCTCATCTTAATTATTCAGCGAACTCTTAACTGGCCTCCGGCACGGGAGACGGGAGCGCACCCTCAGGCTTCTTTTGAAATCTGAGCCGCAAACGATCAAGGAATAGATACACCACTGGGGTGGTATAGAGTGTGAGCATCTGGCTCACGATCAATCCACCTACGATGGTGATCCCGAGCGGTCTTCTGAGCTCCGAGCCCGTACCGGTGCCAAACGCCAGCGGTATCGCCCCGAACAGAGCCGCCATGGTCGTCATCAAGATCGGACGGAAGCGCAACATACAGGCTTCAAAGATTGAATCCGCGGTGCTTTTGCCTTCCTGCCTTTCAGCGACCAGAGCGAAGTCGATCATCATAATGGCGTTTTTCTTCACGATGCCGATGAGCAGCACAATTCCGATGATCGAAATCACGTTCAGATCAATTTTGAAAAGCATGAGCGCGAGTATTGCGCCTACGCTGGCCGAGGGCAACGTCGAGATGATGGTCAGCGGATGGACGAGGCTCTCGTAGAGCACACCCAGCACGATGTAGACCGCTAACAGCGCGGTCGCCACCAGCATGGGCTCCGTGCTCAGCGACTGCTGATAGGCTTGTGCAGTTCCGGCGAAGAAGCCGCGAACGGTCGCGGGCGTGCCCAGTCTCTGCTGCATTTCGGCGACGCGCAGGGTGGCATCGCTTAATGAAACTCCGGGAGCGAGATTGAATGACACGGTCACGGAAGGAAACAAGCCGGTATGGTTTACCGCGAGCGGCGTGGTGTTCGATTGAGCGCTTGCGACTGCCATGAGAGGCACGTTGCCGGAGCTAGGCAGATTGCCGCCAATCGACACGCTGCCGCCTGAAGTGCTGCTGGTGCTAGTGCTCGCGCTGCCCGTCGTCCGCAGATAGATATCCTTCAGACCTTGCGGAGTTTGCCAGTATTGCGGAGCAACTTCGAGCACAACATAGTACTGGTTCAGTTGCGTATAGATGATGGAAACTTCTGCCTGGCCGAAGGCGTTATAGAGCGCGGAGTCAAGGGACTGAGCGGTGATTCCCATCCTGGCGGCGGAGGTGCGGTCATACGTGAGGAGTTCTTCCAAGCCGCCATTCTGTTGGTCGGAGTTGACATCCTGGAGGCCGGGTAGCTTCTTCATTTCGGCCAGAAGGATGGGCCCCCAATGCGAAAGATCCTGAACGTTGTCGGACTGAATGGTGTACTGGTACAGCGCGGCACTCGATCTGCCGCCGATACGCAAATCCTGGGACGCCTGCAAGAAGGCCGACGCCACCGGGAGACGGTTTAACTTCGGGCGCAGGCGGTTGATGATCTGTGCGGCGCCGATATTGCGCTCATTGAGCGGCTTCAGGGCGATGTAGATAAACCCGGCATTGGTAGCGCCGTTGCCGCCGGTGTAGGCGTTCACATTGGCAACCGCGGGATCGCTCTTGATGACGCCGACCAGTTGCCGGATCGAATTGTCCATCGCGGGAAACGATGAATCCTGCGGACCTTGCACAGCGCCGACGATGGCACCCGTATCCTGCTGCGGAAAGAAGCCTTTGGGAATTCTGACGATGAGCACGACGTTCAGGGCAATCGTGACCAGCAGAATCACCAGCATGAGTGTTGAGTTATCGAGCGCCCAGAGCAAGGTCACACGATAGGTCTCCAGCATCCAGGTGAAGAATTTTTCGCTGGCGCGATACATCCTGCCATGACCTTCCGGCTGTTCCTGCTTCAGGAGGTAGGCGCACATGGTTGGGGTGGTGGTCAACGAAATCACCATCGACACGACGATGGCAGTCGAAAGGGTGATGGCGAACTCCCGGAACAGCCTCCCAACAATTCCCCCCATCATCAGGATGGGAATGAAGACCGCGATCAGAGAAACGCTGATAGAGAAAACGGTGAATCCAATCTCTTGTGCGCCCTTGAGGGCCGCCGCGAATGGCGCCATGCCCTGTTCGAGATGGCGAGAGATATTCTCCATTACCACGATGGCATCATCCACCACGAATCCGGTAGAAATCGTTAGCGCCATCAGTGAGAGATTGTCGATGCTGTAGCCGAACAGATACATCACGGCGAAAGTACCGATCAGCGAAACCGGAACGGCGACACTCGGAATCAAGGTGGCGCGTCCGTTGCGCAGAAAGAGGAAGACCACCAGAATGACCAGAGCTACCGAAATGATCAGGGTGCGTTCCACATCGCTCACCGAAGCACGAATGGTGGTCGTGCGGTCGAGAACGATGGTGGCCTCGATCCCTTGCGGAATCGAAGCCTTGAGAAATGGCAACTGGCTGCGAATGTTATTGACGGTCTGGATAATGTTGGCGCCCGGTTGCCGGAAAATGATGACCGTGACCGAAGGAATGCCGTTGAGATATCCGGCGGAACGGATATTCTGCACCGAATCGGTGATCGTAGCGACGTCTGACAGGCGAACGGCTGTGCCGTTGTGGTAGCCGATGATGATCGGTTTGTACTCTTCGGCCTTCGAGATCTGGTCGTTGGCGATAATGTCGGCTGTGGTTGAGCCATCGGAGAATTGGCCTTTGGCGAGGTCGGCGTTCTGAGTGCTTAGGACTGCTTGAACGCTAGCCAGCGTCAGACCGTAGCTGTTGAGCTGGGTGGGATGGACATCCACGCGGACGGAGGGCAGGGAAGCGCCACCGACCACTACCTGGCCAACACCCTGAATCTGAGAAAGCTTCTGCTCCATGATGGTCGAAGCTTCGTCATACAGTTTGCCAGTGTCGTATTTCGTAGAAGTCAATCCCAGGATCATGATCGGAGCGTCGGCGGGATTCACTTTCCGATAGGTAGGATTGGCGGGAAGATTGGTCGGCAGATAACTGCGGGCCGCACTGATGGCTGCTTCAACATCGCGCGCCGCGCCGTCGATATTGCGGCTGAGATCGAACTGAATCGTGATCGATGTGCTTCCCAGTGCACTCGCGGAAGTCATTTCGGTAACTCCAGCGATGTGGCCGAACTGGCGCTCCAGCGGTGTAGCCACGGAGGAAGCCATGATCTGAGCGCTCGCGCCGGGAAGGGAGGCTGATACCGAGATGGTTGGAAAGTCGACCTGAGGCAGGGGAGAAACCGGCAGCACGGTAAAGGCGATCGCTCCGGCGATGGCGATGGCAATCGTTAGCAACGTGGTTGCTACCGGGCGTCGGATAAATAGTTCCGAAGGGTTCATGCCTGTTCAGCCGGTTGTGTGGGGCCGTTCGAAGTTTCGCCGGGACGTGTTTCGCGCGAACCCGAACGGGAGAATCTATGCCCCAGATTGTCAAAGAAGATGTAAATCACGGGTGTGGTGTAGAGGGTGAGGGCCTGGCTCAACAAAAGTCCTCCCACCATCGCAATCCCTAGTGGGCGCCGAATCTCAGAGCCGATGCCGGTTCCCAAAGCCAGCGGAAGTCCGCCGAGCAACGCTGCCATAGTGGTCATCATGATCGGGCGGAAACGAAGCAGGCTGGCCTCATAGATAGCGTCGGTCGCATTCTTGCCGTGCTGCCGTTCTCCTTCCAAGGCAAAATCGACCATCATGATTCCGTTCTTCTTCACAATTCCGATCAGCAGGATGATGCCGATAATCGCTACCACGCTTAAATCCTGGCCGAAGAGCATGAGCGCCAGCAGCGCGCCCACGCCGGCAGAAGGAAGTGTGGAGAGAATGGTGACGGGGTGAATGAAGCTTTCATAGAGCACACCGAGGACGATGTAGACCGTTACCAGGGCCGCGAGGATTAACAGCGCCTCGTTCGACAGTGAGTTCTTGAACGATGCTGCCGTGCCCTGGAAGTCGGCCTGCAGGCTGGCCGGTATGTGCATACTCTGCTGCACTTTATCGATTGCGGTAATGGCGCTGCCCAGCGCGGCGTTTGGCGCCAAATTGAAAGAGATAGTAACGGAGGGAAACTGCCCTTGATGGTTGATGGAAAGATTCTCGGTCGTGCGCTGGAAGTGAGTAAACGCGCTCAGCGGCACGGCATTGCTTAGCGTGGAGGTGGCCGAGGAGTTCGATGCACTCGAACTGCTGCTTGGCGATAGTGCATTCGAAGGCGGGGCCAGAACGTTGGGAGAACCGCTTGGTGTGTAGAGCACTGAAGTTGTGGTGGCATTTGATCCGGCGGAGGACGACCCGGAGGATGAGAAAGAAGAAGAAGCTCCCGGCCCGGAGGTTCCGGACGAGGCGTTGGCCTGAATATAAAGGTTGTGCAGCGTATTCGGGCTCTGCTGAAAGCTGGGTTCGGCTTCCAGGATCACGTGGTACTGATTGAGCTGCGTATACATGGTGCTGATCTGGCGCTGTCCGAACGCGTCATACAGAGTATTGTCGATCGTCGACGGAGCGATGCCGAGCCGAGAGGCAGTCACGCGATCGATGATCAGGGAGACGGCAAGCCCTCCAGTTTGCTGGTCGGTGGCGACATCCTCAAGCTCCGGCAGACTTTGCAGCTTTGCCACAAAGCGCTTGCTCCAGTCATTCAATTCGTCTTGGTCGGGATCTTCGAGCGTGTATTGGTACTGGGTGCGGCTCACGCGGTCATCGACAGTGATGTTTTGCACCGGCTGCATGTAGAGAGAAATTCCCTGGACCTTCTGCAAGCGGTTCTGCAGTCTGCGCACAAGGTTCGCGGCGCTGATGTTTCGTTCTGAAAGGGGCTTCAGGTTAATCGACATGCGGCCGCTGTTGAGAGTGGTGTTGGTGCCATCGGCTCCGATGAACGAGGAAAGACTTTCGACGGCTGGGTCTGCGAGGATCACCTTTGCGAGTTCCTGCTGCTTCTCCGCCATGGCGGCAAATGAAATAGTTTCTGGCGCTTGCGAAATGCCCTGGATTACGCCGGTGTCCTGGACGGGGAAGAACCCCTTGGGGATCACGATGTAGAGAAAAACGGTGAGAAGCAGAGTGCTCAGAGCGACCAGAAGGGTGATGGTTTGATAGCGCAGCACGAACTTCAAGGTGCGGCCATAGAAAGCGATCATGCGATCGAAAACGCTTTCGGACCAGCGGTAAATGCGTCCTTGTTGCTCCTTCGGTTCGTGGCGCAAAATGCGCGCGGCCATCATGGGAGTGAGCGTCAGCGATACAACGGCCGAGATTACGATGGTCACGGCCAGGGTTACGGCGAACTCGCGGAAAAGCCGGCCCACAACGTCGCCCATGAACAGCAGCGGGATCAACACCGCAATCAGCGAGACGGTCAGCGACACAATGGTGAAGCCGATCTGTTCCGCTCCCTTGAGCGCCGCGTCCATCGGTCTTTCGCCTTCCTCGATGAAACGAGAGATGTTTTCGATCATCACGATGGCGTCGTCCACCACAAATCCGGTGGAGATGGTGAGCGCCATCAGCGAAAGGTTATCCAGGCTGTAGCCGAGCGCGTACATCGCGGCGAAGGTTCCCACCAGCGAGAGGGGAACGGCCACGCTCGGGATGATGGTGGCATAGAGACTTCGCAGAAACAGAAAGATCACCATCACCACCAGCCCGATGGTCAGCATCAGTTCGAACTCGACATCCGATACTGAGGCTTGAATCGCGGTGGTCAGGTCGGTAAGTGTGGTGACTTGAATGGAGGCGGGAAGGTTGGCTTCGAGCTGTGGCAACAGCTTCTTAATACTCTTGACCACGCTGATGGTATTGGCGCCGGGCTGCCGCTGGATGTTGAGAATAACGGCCGGAGTCTGGTTCATCCACGCAGCTTGATTGTTATTCTCGACGCCATCGATGACTTCTGCCACATCGGTGAGCATGACGGGAGAGCCATTGCGGTAAGCCACGACCACAGTGCGGTAGTCAGCACTACTGATGAGCTGGTCGTTGGAGTCGATCTGGTAGTCCTGCCGGGGCCCGTCGAAGTTGCCTTTGGCGGCGTTTACGCTGGCCTGAGTGAGAGCTGTGCGCACACTTTCGAGATCGATGCCATACGAGGAGAGTGCGGAAGGGTTGACGCGAATACGAACGGCCGGCTTCTGCCCGCCGCTGATGCTCACCAGGCCGACTCCGTTGAGCTGCGAAAGTTTCGGGGCCAGGCGGGTATCCACCAAGTCTTCCACTTGCGGTAGCGGCACAGAATCAGAAGTAATGGCAAGCGTGAGGACGGGTGCGTCCGCGGGATTCGTCTTGCTATAAACCGGCGGCACCGGCAGGTTGGAAGGTAAGTAACTCTGTGATGCGTTGATGGCGGACTGTACTTCTTCTTCGGCGACATCAATGTTGAGACTCAAGTTGAACTGCAGGACGATGACCGATGTGCCTCCCGAGCTGGTGGAGGTCATCTGGCTGAGTCCCTGAAGCTCGCCGAATTGACGCTCCAGCGGCGCGGTCACGGTGGTCGCCATCACGTACGGGCTGGCACCGGGATAAAAGGTGAGCACCTGGATGGTCGGATAGTCGACCTCCGGCAGCGCTGAGACTGGTAACTGAGTGTATGCAACGATACCGACCAGCAGGATGGCCGCCATCAGCAGCGCGGTCGCAACGGGCCGCATGATGAATGGGCGAGACGGACTCACGGGGCTTGACTCTCAGTCGAGGGAGCGGGCGGGGGCTGCTTGGAAACTACGATCTTCGAGTTGTTTTGCAGCTTGTCAAAGCTGCTATCGGCTACAACGTCTCCGGGATTGATGCCGGTTACGGCCGTGTTGCCAGCGTCCGCCACTCCGGTCTTGATATTACGGATCTGGGCGGTGTCATTCTGAATGACATAGACGAAGGCAGTCTGGCCATTACGTTGAATCGCAGAAGTCGGAATCAGCGTGACGCCTTGCAGGGTGTTTACTAAGAGCCGGGTGTTCACGAACTGGTTGGGGAAGAGGGCATCGTTCTTATTATCAAAGAGCGCCCGCATCTTCACCGTGCCGGTGGTGGTATCGATCTGGTTATCGAAGGTCAGGAGCTTGCCGGTGCCGAGCTTGGTCTGCTGTGCCCGATCGAAGGCATCCACCGATAGTCGCTTTCCGTGCTTCGTTTGGGCCTGCACTTGAGCGAGGCTATCTTCTGCGATAGTGAAAATCACGGTAATCGGCTGTAGTTGGGTGATCACCGCCAGCGTCGTGCCGCCGCTCGATTGCACAACATTTCCAGGGTCCACCAACCTTAGCCCTACCCGCCCCTTAATCGGCGACGTTATATGGCAGAAGCCGGCTTGGACCTGATAGTACTGCACCGTGCCCTGATCGTTCTTGACCGTGCCTTCGTCTTGCAGCACGAGCTTTTCCTGATCGTCGAGGGTCTGCTTCGGAATGCCGTTGCGGGCCCATGCATCGCGGTAGCGCTGGAGGTCCATTTTTGCTTGGGCGAGCACGTTGGTGTCGCGCTCGAGCGCGCCTTGGGCTTGCAGGAGTTGCGCCTCGTAAGGGCGCGGATCGATATCGATCAGCGGTTGGTCCTTGCGAACGAGTTGGCCTTCCCGGTAATGCACCTGGTTTACGAGGCCGGTGACTTGGCTGGTAATCGAGTCGGTGTAGACCGGAGTGACGGTGCCAATGGCTTCGAGATACACCCCGATATTTCCCTTCTGTGCCGTGGCGACAGTAACGGTCACCGGGCCAGTGACGCCGCGGCGGGGCGACGCACTTTGCGTTTCGTCGCTGTGGCGAAACACCAGGAAGAGAATTAGGACAAGGACCAGCAGCAAGAGGGCCCACACAAGAATCCGTCGCCACAAGGGCTTAGGCGAACTACTTGCTGGTGGCAACTGGTGCTGCGGATCAATGGATGAAGCAGGAGGTTTAGTTTCCATCCGAGTTTTAGTGAATCAGCAGATCTAGACCTTATGATTCCGCGCTATACCGAGATCGGGGCCATTTAGTTACTCCGGCTTCGTGCTAAACTTTGCGAACTCCGCGACATTAGCACAAGGTATATGAATTGCGCCGATCATTATAGCGTCCTAGCGTTCTTAGCACCCTGCGAATTTAAGGCCAGGTCCAAGGCTGGCGTTGAAAGGCATTTGGTATCCGGCAAAATAGAGTCCCCAGGCTCTTCAGCATGCTGTCCGGAGTTGCGCAATTGATCTACGGTTGGTTGCGTCTGGCTTGCAATGTGTTGCTTGTTTCGCGCAGCTTAACCCGATGTGCTTTCGGCAAATCACCCGGTAGTCTTCATATAACCGTTCACCCTAGCTTCTCATGCCCACTGCGGGGAGCTCACGCCAGCGCTCCTCTAATGAAAACACCTCCTGCCTTCGCAGGGCGTAAAGAATCGGTAATGGAAGGTAAATGTTCGTAAGCGCCGGAGCGTTCCGGTCATCTTTCATTTGGGATCGACCGAAAACGCCAACAGCACATTCCCCGCCATGGCGTTGGTGTAGCCGGTATTCACGTATACCATGCCACTCACGATCGTCGGACCAGCGCCGTTCGGCGAACCGCCATGCGCCTGCAGGCCGTTGGTAGTGTGAAACTCTCGAGCGGTATCGAAATTCCAAAGCACGCTGCCGTTGCGCGTGTCATAGGCGCGCAGATGGCCATCCAGCGAGCCTGCAAAAATGACCCCAGGAATCAGGCTTGGGGGCGCCATCTGCGCCGGACTCAAGCGCGGTGAGAATGGAGAAAGCCATCATTCGGTGGAGAGCTTCCGGTTCTGGCGCTCGCATGTCATTATCCGGGCGATGACAGCTCGCGCACTTCTTGGTAAAGAGGGCCGCGCCATCTGGCGCCGGAGGAGGTTGCCGATGCGAACAGCCATCCAGCAGAATCCCTGCGCCTAGGTACAACAAGAAGATCCCGAAGCGTTTCCGTTTACTCGGATTATAGGCCGCGGAACGCGGAGCTATTCTCGGTGTCAGGAGTCTCTGGCCTATCAAGTTGCGAAAGGTCGATTTCATGCGTGCTAAGCGAATATTCACTTTCGCCTATTGGATGACGGGCGGGGCGGGGGTGAACACAAGGTCCGAATAGAAAATAGTAAAGATTCGTCAAACTATTTTTCTTGTGAGCGCTCCGTAACATATTGAACGAGCAGGAGATCGTTGGACCCATCGTGCCGCACCCGAAAACGATGCGCCCGAAACAATACCGTGTCGGTCTCAGGTGTTAAAGGAGAATGATGTGCACGGGAACAGAACGTTAATAGGCGGCTCGATTTAGCCAGCGGTCTCGCTCCCAAGTCCCGATAGTTGATCGAGGACGTACTTTCCAGTAAACTCAGGCCGCTTAAAAAGGTCTTCCTGGAGAAATATCAATCATGAGCTATACCGGAGTATCCGACCGAACGCGAGTTGAAGTATGTCTTGCTGCCGCCAGAAACGAACGCCAATCGGAGAAGCTACGGTTAGAGAAACTGACGATCCGGCTGCGGAAGAAGATGGAAGCGACTGCGAGCGAAAAGAATGATCAAAAATATCGCCTAATTGTTTCTCAAATTTGATGAAGTTCGATCGCTGTGATCTGCGGGCTGCCGAAATACTCCTCCCGAGGCCTTGTTATCTTCCATACAAAAGGCCTTCTATCCGCATGAACAAGAATTAGTTTTTCCACGATCACAAGCGTCCGGTGCGACGTGCTATTGCGCATTTTCGGTGAAGGTGACCATCGGATGCCCCAGTCCAAACGGGCCCTCAGCGGTCACATGCACCGTGCCAGCCGTAGAAGGAAGGGTTAGCGTGACGCCGGCGTTGCCGGATGAGTCCGTTGTGACAACACGGGACGAGACCGAACCGGAATCGGGAGTAAAGAAAATACTCGCTCCCGAAGCGGAGCCGCCTGACGAGCCCGCATTCAGCGTGAGCGACAGCGTCAGCGTACTGCCGGGAGCGCCAGACTGATTGTTAGTGTTCCCGGCTATGCTTAGAGCCGCGGGAGGGTTCCCCACGACGATCCAGCCCCCTTGGTCCTGTGTAGCTACCCCGTCGCTGCCCGTTACGGTGAAGTGATAAAACCCCGGGTTGTTGCCCGCCGTGATGACAACAGTCCCGGTCTGTGTGGTTGTTACGACCGGCTGCGTGAGAGCCACGCTGATGCCGGAATCGGATTGCTCTGCTGTTAGCGTTATGTTTGCCGCCCCGCGGGTGATCTTTGGCTGCAGCGTGACTGTGCCGCCAGCCGCTACCATAATGGTGTCAGGATTCAAATCCCACTCCGAACTCGGAATCTCTGGCGTGGTGCCAGTGATCACCAGCAGTGTCGCAGAGTAGGGCGCCAGGCTCACGGTCGATGACCATGCATGTGAAGAAGAAACCGTGATCGCGGTTGGCGCCGAAGCCGCCAGAGTGTATGCCGTCACCGTGCCGGGTGTGAATCCGTTGAACGCGAACTGTGTGTTCACCGTGGTTTGAGGATCCTTGTTCAGCACTAGCAACGTGAGAGAAGTACCAGCTGAATTTACTGCCGCGTAGCTGCTGAACAGATCTGGATCACCGTCGTTCGTGTCGGAAACGGAAATCGTTCCAAATCCATGGTGAGCTCCGTCATAGTTCGTGAACAGCTTAAGAGCCAGATAGTTTGGATTGCCCGGCGTGGGGGCTAACCATCGCGAGGCGAGATAGGCCCGCTCGCGCCCGATAATTCCGTAAGCGTCGGCATCGCCTAAAGCTGTGGAAAAATCCGATTCCCCCGCAAACGCTGCGCTCCATTCCGTCATAGCAAGCGGCGTCCCCGGATAGATTGAATTCACAATCGCTCGCATGCGGGGAATACGAAAGGGAATCGTCTTGTTCGGCTGAATCTGCGTGACCCAAGGTTGGTTAATCGAGCTCGCCTCGCTCCCGTAAGTCGGATCCCAATAATCGCGATAGATGCGCACGGCCAGCGCCTGCAACTGAGCCTGAGTCCAGCCGGAAGTATTGGTTTCGTCCGGATAGGCATGGATGTCAAATAAATCGAGCGATCGCGTGCCGGCGATCTGGTCTTGCCAATAGACCTCATTAAGCCACCAAGGTAGAAAGTCCACTCCACCGTGAGCACCTTTGTCATTCCCGTTCGCACCGTTGAAGTAAAACCACCAGCAGCAACTCACCGGCCCCAGCCGAATCGCCAGCGGATCCCAGGTTTTGAGATTTCTCGCTTCGGTAAGATATGTATCGCGCAGTTCGTTATACCCCGACGGATTGGGGTGGATATCGCGATGCGTGCCGCCCCAGATGTCAATCTCGTTGTCCATGTCGTAAAAATGGGGAGCGCTGCCAAAGGCCGTCGCTAGCGCCACCGCCCACTGGTCGCGATAGACACAGCTCTGACCAGTCGGACAGGTTTGGCTGGAATCATCGAGTAGCGGCACATAGGCATCGCTGGGATCAGCCGTGAGATTCGTCGCACAGTCCGACTCCACTCCATTGCCGGCGTCGGTGTTGTAGGGATCCACGCTGCATTGGGCTCCATATTTGGCGACCGAAAAGCTCCACTGACCGTTATTGTTTTCGGCACTTTTTGCTACCCAGGGCAGCATCACCATTGTCATGAGAGGATTGCTTCCCGCCGCTTTCACGTCGTTTATGTATTGGGCGGAATCGCTGTCCCCAATCTCTGAGTAGTTGAAGTCCTCGAAATACCAGTCGTTGTCGGCGTTGTTGGTGTGGAGCTGCCAGTTGTAAGTGGAAGTTGCGTTACCACCCCAGCGAACCACGGACAATCCGCTGTCGGTGATGGTCGGAGCGTCCTTGGGATAAGCGCCTCCATAAACATAGGGGGTGATCGGATGCCGGTTGGTGAGCACGTCCACTGTGACGTGCACGGATGCTGAAGAGGACACAGGCGTCGCGTTGACCTCGTTCGAGTTGGCGCTCTCTCCAGCGGAGCCTACGGCGCTAACCACATAGTAATAGGGAGTGCCATCGGTAAGTCCGGTATCGGTTTCGCTCGTTGTTGTGGGTGCGGCCACTTGTGTGTAGGGCCACCGCTGGTAGTCCCTCGCTTCACGTGATAACTCGTGGCGCCACTGCTCGCATTCCAGGAAACCGTCACCTGCGCATTCCCGGCGGTTGCTGTTAGCCCAGTTGGCACAGCTGGAATGGAACCGGCGGTTGAAGTTGCGGACACTTCGCTCGAATTCCCACTCTCTCCCGCAGAGTTCACGGCGCTAACCACGTAGTAATAAAGAGTGCCGTTGGTCAGGCCGGCGTCGGTGTCGCTGGTCGTGGTCGGTGCGGTAACTTGAGTGTACGGACCACCGCTTTGAGTTCCGCGCTTGACGTGATAGCTGGTGGCTCCGTTGCTGGCAGTCCAAGAGAGGCTGACTTGCTGGTTTCCGGCAGTTGCGTTCAAGCCCGTGGGTACGGAAGGAACTGATACCGTCGGCGAGTCTCCGCCCGAGGGGGACGTCCCCCCACAAGATAATGCAAACGATAAAGCCAAGACCGTGAAAACGGCTGTTACAGGCGTGCCCAAGCCCGTTTCACGCTGCATTCCCATGGGGAAATGCTAATGGGAAAAGCGTCCATTTCCGACATCCGATGGTACGTGTCGCTACTTGCCCAATTGCGTAGTGAGGAAGCGCCGAACGGACAGGCCGTGCCATGGCATCCGACCAAAACGTATACGGATCAGCGGCCAGCGTTTTCCGATCTAGGCTCGGTCGTAAAAACGAAAGAACAGGGATTGCTTCGATACGGGTTGCGCCTTCTCCGTAAGCGCCGCCATCTGTTGCTGATTGAGCGGGGTAAACTCCCGTGCCAGTTGCACGTTCTGTTCCAGTTGGCCGAGGGAATCGCAGCCAATGATGACGGTGCTGACCGGGAGAGAGAGCGAATAATACATGGCCTGCCGCATATCGAGCGTGCCCGAGGTAGGCGCCAGCACCATCCCTTCCCACGAATGCTTTTGCTGCTCAATGGGCGGTGGCGTCCACGACGAAAGAATGCGTCCACGCGCCGGGACTTTCATTCCAATAATGCCCATCTGCTTCTCGACCGCCAGGGGCAGCAGTTGCTCGGAGAAGCTGTAGTGATGAGGGTCGGCGGCATTAACTGCCATTAGGATCGTGTCGAAGGAATAGCGGTGGATGGCTTCCATCAGGGCCTCGGGCCGGTAGTGTCCGGTGATGCCGAGATAGCGCACGATTTTCTGGTCGCGAGCTTCGAGCAGAGCCTCCATCGCTCCGCCCTTGGCGAATATCTCATTGATATCCGTCGTGGTTCCGATATCGTGGAGCTGCCATAAGTCGACGTGACCAGTCTGCAATAGCTTGAGCGAGGTTTCGATCATGCGCATGGAACCATCGCGCGTCCGCTCCTTGGTTTTCGTCGCCAGAAACGCGTCGCTGCGGCGATTTTTCATGACCTTGCCGATGTATTGCTCGCTCCAACGATCGGGGCCACCATAGATCGAAGACGTGTCGATGTAGTTCACGCCCAGATCGAGAGCTCTTTCGATGATAGGGACAGCGACGGCTTCATTGTTAGGCTTCTCGAGCGAAGCTTGACCGCCCAGACTGAAGATGCCGACTTTGTATCCGGTTTTTCCGAGATTCCGAGTTGGCATGGAATCTGAGCTCGCAGTATGGGTTGGCGGATTCGATTGGCCCCTAACGACATCGGGAAGGGCAGCGGAGCCAAGCACGGCGGCGCCCATGATCCCGCCTGCCTTCAGAAAACTTCGTCGATTGCTGTTGGATGGTTGTTTTGTTGGGTGTTTGCTCATCATGCCCTCCCCTTGCCGCGTAGCCCTCAACGATAACTCCAACGTGGACTGAAATCTACCTCATTCGAACTGCCTCGCCTTCAGCCTTGGCTCGCAATGCCCATCCCTGCCAGGACGCCTCGCATATAAGCGAAGCTGGCGATAACGCCCGGCATCGGATCGTCGGGATGGATTTCGTATTCCAGATCTACGAAGCCTCGGTACTGTATCGCGATAAGGGCTTCAAACATTTTCTGTACAGGCATGATCCCGTCGCCTACCGCAACCTGACTCTCTTTGCTTTCAAAGCTCGTGAGGTCCTTCATGTGCACGTTAAACAGCCTCGAACCTGCCTCGCGAATCGCCTGCACCACATCCGTGCCGGCGCGAACCGTATGGCCGACGTCTATGCAGCAGCCGATGCGGGGATCCATACTCTTCACCGCCTTTAAAACATCCAGGGGCGAATGCCACAACTTATCCTCGGGTCCGTGATTGTGGATCGCCAGGCGAATGTCGTACTCCTTGACTAACTTCTCAATTCCCGGCAGAGTTTCGGGCGCAGGGTCGCCGGCGATAATGACCGAGATACCTGCTCTCTTGCAGTATTCGAATTTAGACCGGATGTCCGCATCTTCATCTTTCGCGAAATAGATGGCGCCGGCAGCATGAAGCTTGATGTCCGCGGCGGCATAGTCCGCGAGCGCAGCGGCTTCCTCCTGCGCATTCATCGGGAGATGATCTTTGACGTCTTTCACATTCAATTCGAAGACATTGAGCTGCTTCATGAAGCCGATCAGTTGCGCGCGAGTGAAATTACGGAAGGTGTAGCTGGCCAGACCCAACCGAATCGGGGATGCTTCGACAGAGGAGCGCCGTTGTTGCGCCAGCGCCCAGACATGATTCGGAGCGACGAACACACCCGCAGCAAGTGCACCGGTGCGAACGAAGTTACGACGGGAGAGAGTACTGTTAGACATGCGGCGCCCAACCCTTCTCGTACTCTCGCCCCCACATTCTCATCGCTTCTGGATCGCCCTTGATTCGTCCGTTTTTCGTATCCAGATTCAGTTCGCGGTTTACTTCCCAGGCGATGTTCGAAAGCTGCAGCATGGTAACGGCGACGTTGCCGACCGAAACTTCAGAGTTGAGCCTCTCGCCTTTGCGAATTCCCGCGATGAAATTTGCGAAGTGCGCGTCCGTCATGGAATCGCGGCCGACGAGATCAGCGGATGAGGTCGTGGTGCCAGCACGAACTACCCCGACCTTGTTCCCTTTGAGGTCGTAGATCTCATAGCCATCACGATCGACCAGGATCGTGGCTTTGGTTCCCATGATGATTGAACCACGATCGCGGTCGTAAAATTTCATGCCCTGGCAGCTCTTGCCCTCCCATGAAATCAGTGCGTCGTCGTACTCGAAACTTGTTACCAGCGTGTCATAAAACTGCCAGTCGTCTTTAAATTGGTATCTGCCTCCTGAGGCAGTGATCCGCTTTGGGTAATCGACGCCGAGCGCCCAGCGGCAAACATCGACCTCGTGGGTGCCGTTGTTGAGAGTTTCACCCGTGCCATAGATTTTGAACCAGTGCCAGTTATAGGGATGCACATTGTCTCTATACGGCCGGCGCGGAGCCGGACCCTGCCACAGGTCCCAATCAAGCTGCGGCGGCACGGGAACTTCCTTGCCTACACCAATCGATTTTCGGGTATTGACATACCAGGACTTTGCGAAATACGGCCGGCCGATCATGCCTTGACGAATTTTTTCGACGACCTCGATGGTGTGCGGCGAAGAACGCTGCTGCGTGCCCATCTGCACCAGCTTTCGATATTTCTCTTGCGCCTCGATCAGCATCTCTCCCTCGGCAGGATTGTGGCTGCAGGGCTTCTCCACGTAGACGTGCTTGCCCGCTTGTAATCCAGCAATCGCCATCGGTGCATGCCAATGATCCGGAGTGGCAATCGTGACGGCATCGACGTCTTTTTGTTCGAGAATGGTGCGGAAGTCTTTCTCGGCCACAGGAGCTTCACCCATCTCCTGCTGCACGCTGTCGGCAAACTTCTTGAGAATATTGCTGTCCACATCGCAGACATGTGAGATGCGCGCTGCGCTCTTATTCGCCTTGAGCGACGAAAGATGCGCATAAGCGCGGCCATTTAGTCCAATCACAGCAAAGTTGAGCCGGTCATTCGACCCAACGATCTGGCTATAACTCTTTGCCGTCGTTCCCACGGCAAGTCCCGCCGCGCCTACGGCAAGAGCGTCGAGAAACTCACGTCGTGTCACCATCATTTCTCCTTGAGGCTGGTTGGAGGATAGCCTTTGCTAATCTGTCGCTAGCAAGCCGAGGTCCGATCCGGCTTTTCATCAGCAAGAAAAGCCAGCCTTCGTAAGCGTCTTCTTGAGTCCATCCATACTGATGCGTGTGGAAGCTTCGGGCGTGCCTGCGCCACGCCAGTGAGTTTCAAGGCTCAGGCCGTAGTGAAAGCCGTCGCGCCGCAAAGCTTCCAGTTGCCCGACCCAATCCACAATGCCGCTTCCGACCGGAGCCCAATCGTATTTATGATCGGGCTTGCTCACCACGTCTTTGCAGTGGCAGTGCCCGATGCGATCTTTGGGCAGCAACTGATACCCGGGGGGATAAGGCGTGCTTCCTATGGCTGCGGCATTGCCGGGATCCCAGTTGAGCATCAGGTTCTTGTTCGGAATCGCGTTCAGCACGGCCGCCGCTTCCTCGCCCGTTGCTGTGTTGCAGGACATCTCGTTTTCCAGCAATAGGATAATGTTGTCTTTAGCACAACGTTCCGCGGCCCGCTGCAGTTTGGCATTGATTGCTGCTCGGAACGGCTTCTGATCATCCAGTCGCCAGTAATCGAAGCAGCGAATCCGATCGGTGTTGAAAGATCTGCAGAGCGAAATGCAACGCTCGAGCAGTTTCTCTTGAGCGCTGGCATCAAAGTTGGCGTGGAACTGGTCGCGGGTTTCGCTCTGTGACGACCGTGGAGCCCCGGGCCAGTCTGCCTTGAACAGCGGGCTTGCAATATCGGTGACTTGCAGTTTGTTTTCGTCGAGAAGTTTTCGGGTGTCCTCAATTTGTTTTGCGTCGAGTTCGGTGACGTTCTCGTTCCACATCGATCGCAGCTCAATCCAACGCAGCCCGAAATCGCCGGATGCGATCTGACATGCCTTCTCGAAGTCTTGAGTGATCTCGTCGTTGATTACAGCTAGCCGAAACGGGCACGTGCTTGCCCCCCCCGCCGACGGCTCTGCCAGCGACGATGCGGCGGCTTTCTTGAGCAGCGACGGGATCGCCGTCCCGAGTCCCGCTAGTCCTAAGCCCGCGAGCACTCTGCGTCGTGTGTACCCCATGAACTAGTCCTCCTGCGATCCAGACGATTCTCTGCGGCGGCGGTGATTATCTTAAGCCATTTCGGTAAGCGGTTTTCGTTTCGCGAGGCTATTGGTTGACCCCGCTAGCGAGAAAGCCTCCGTCGATCACCAAAGTCGCGCCCGTGACGAAGCTGGCGGCATCGGAGGCGAGGTAGACGGCGGCTCCGACGAGCTCTTCGGACCTGCCGAAACGGCCCATCGGCGTCCGGGTCAGTAGCTCCTTGCCGCGCGGGGTGTTGTCGAGCAGGTCTGCATTCAGGGCCGTATGGAACACGCCGGGCATGATCGCATTCACATTCACGCCTTTCTTTGACCACTCCACAGCAAGCGATCGCGTGAGCGAGACAACCCCAGCCTTGCTGGCGGCGTAGGCGGCGACTTCATTGAGCGCAACGAAACTATTGAGAGAGGCAATGTTGATGATGCGGCCATAGCTGCGCTCCAGCATGTGGCTGCCGAAAATCTGGCAAGCGCGCAGCGTCCCGGTGAGATTCGTGTCCATGATCTCCGACCAATCCGCTTCCGACATCGTGAGCGTGGGCATGCGCTTTATGGTTCCAGCGCAAATAATAAGGATGTCGACTTTTCCGAAGCACTGAAGTGAGGCCGCCAGCAGTTGTTTCAGGGACGCCCGGTGGCGCACATCCGAACATAGGCGCAAGGTCTGGCGTCCGCGCCGTTCGACCTCGGTCGCGGTGGCATCGACTTGTTCCTGGCGGCGCGCGGAGGGGATGACATCGGCGCCCGCATCTGCGAGGCCGAGGCTTAGAACGCGCCCGATTCCGGAGGTGCCTCCGATCACAACGGCGGTTTTGCCTTCGAGGCTGAAGATGTTGCTGGTCATTGTTTCGTCATTTCTGTACTCTGCGCTCGATTATGCGGTGAGTTCCACCTTCCTTAGTCCGGGAGCCAGCGTAGATAGAGCTGCGAGAGCCAACAGGTAAGCGATGGACGCGATGGCGAAGAGGCTCGCATAGCTGTGCGTGAATTGCAGAATGTGGCCGGCGAAGAAGGCGAAAAGCGCGCTGCCCAGAGATCCCGCCATGCCCCCGATACCGACCACCGAGCCCACTGCGCTGCGCGGAAACATATCCGATGACGTGGTAAAGAGATTGGCCGACCAGCCCTGGTGCGCTCCGGCGGCCACGCTGATCAGCGCGATAGCGGTCCACTCCGACTTGACGCTGCTGGCGGTGTAAATGGGAACGACTAGAGCAGCGCAGAAGAGCATTGCCATAAGCCGCGCGTTGTTGGGCGAAAGTCGCAGACGACGGAAGGGCGCGGGCAGCCAGCCTCCACCGATGCTGCCAACGGCCGACGCGTTATAAACGATGATGAGTGGCAGCCCAAGATGGGAGAGGTCGAGATTGAATTTCGCGCTGAAGTACGACGGCAGCCAAAAGAGATAGAAATACCAGATTGGATCAGTGAGGAATTTGGCGATCGAGAAGGCCCAGGTCTGTGGGCATTTCAACAATCGTCTCCAAGGCATGGACGGACCCAAGTCCGCAGCTGCCTCCTGGTAGATATGCCGCAGCTCCTCGCCCGTCAGTGTGGCGTGATCTGTGGGCTTCCGGTAGTAGCGAAACCACCACAGAATCCAGAGCACACTGAAGAGCCCAGTAGTCACAAAGGCCGCGTGCCACCCAAACCGCAGCGTAACCCAGGGCACAATGGCGGGAGCCAGAATCGCGCCGACATTTGCGCCGGAGTTGAAGATGCCCGTAGCCAGTGAGCGTTCGTTCTGCGGAAACCATTCGGCTACTGTCTTGATCGCTGCAGGGAAGTTACCGGATTCCCCGAGTCCAAGGAAAAACCGTACGAATCCAAATTGAACAACAGAGCTCGCCAGCGCATGGCCCATGGCCGAAGCGCTCCATACCGCCATCACCAACATATAACCGATGCGCGTTCCCAAGTTGTCCATCAAACGGCCGGCGCCCAGAAGTCCGATCGCGTATGCGATCTGGAACGCGTCCACAATGTAGCCGTAACTCACCTCCGTCATGCCGATGCTGTGTTCGAGGGTCGGCTTAAGGATCGCAATCACCTGACGATCCATATAGTTGATGGAAGTGGCGACGAACAGCATGGCGCAGACCGTCCAGCGCACGCGTCCCAAGTGCGGGCGCGGAGACTCATGGCCTTCCACTTGGCTATCGAAAACCGTAGGGTCCTCCACTTCGCGCTCCTAGAGCCGATAAGCTTTTTTCACCAACTTATAGGCGAGATCCTGCGCCACTTCCAGAGCCTCATCTTCATCCATGCGATGCTCCGCGACAAGTCTCGCCAGAAAGGCGCAATCCATTCGCCGCGCCATATCGTGGCGTGCTGGAATGGAGAGGAAGGCTCGGGTGTCGTCGTTGAATCCGACGGTATTGTAAAAGCCCGCTGTCTCCGTGACATGCTCCCGGAAACGCATCATTCCCTCGGGACTATCGTGAAACCACCACGGTGGCCCTAGCCGCAAGCACGGATAGTGCCCAACCAGCGGCGCCAGTTCCCGGCTGTAAGCAGATTCGTCGAGCGTAAAAAGAATAATTGTAAGATTGCGCTCGTTGCCGAACTGATCGAGCAACGGACGGAGCGCGTCCACATAATTCGTCGGCATCGGGATGTCCGCACCCACATCGCGGCCGTATTGTTTGTAGAGCTTACGATTGTGGTTGCGCGCACTGCCCGCGTGAATCTGCATCACGAGTCCATCTTCCAGGCTCATCCGCGCCATTTCGGTCAGCATCTGCGCGCGGAAAAGTTCTTGCTGCTGAGCGTCAGAGTCGGCCCTGGTTACCCGACGAAACAGTTCCGCAGCTTCTCTTACGGAGAGATTCGCGGTTCGCGCAGTGGGATGCCCGTGGTCAGTTGCCGTGCATCCCAGCTCGCGGAAACGCAAGCGAGTCACACGGAGGGCGTTTAAGTAGCCCGCCCAGCTTGACGTATCCTCCCTGGTGTTCGTGCCTAGCTTCGCAATATTCTCGGCAAATCCGCAAAATTCGGGATCAACAACCGGGTCAGGCCGAAACGTCGGTAGTATTCGCGCTTTCCAATTCGACTCCCGGATCGCTCGGTGATCGACCAACGAATCCAGCGGAGAATCAGTCGTCGCCAGCACTTCCAAATTGAAGCGCTCGTAAAGAGCTCGCGGCAGGAAGTCCGGCGTAAGCAGCTTTTCTGAGATCGTCTCGAAGTAAAGTTCGGCGCTCTCTTCCGACAGTCGCTGCTCCAGTCCGAAAAGTTCCTGGAAGGCGAAGTCCAGCCACATACGGGTGGGCGTTCCGCGAAACAGATAGTAATGACTGGCGAAGATGCGCCACACCTTTCGGACATCCTTCATCTCAGGTTGCCCAATTTCCAAATCCTTCAGCGAGATCCCCTGGCTGAAGAGCATTCGAATGATGTAGTGGTCGGATTGGACTAAGAGCCCCGCCGGATCGGGGAAGGGCTGATTCCGAGCAAACCATGCCGCCTGCGTGTGCCCGTGTGGACTAACAATAGGCAGCGTTCGCACCTGCTCATAGAGCGTCCGGGCTATCGTTCGTGTACCAGGGTCAGTAGGAAATAGACGATCTGGATGGATCAGCATGACTCCGACGGTACGTCGGCCCCTCACATCGACGAATGGCGATACAGCAGCGCAGATTCAGACCACCAGCATACACGTCATTTTTTGCTTTCGTTAGCAGCTTGGGGAAAAGGGCGGTATTCATATCGAGTCGAAATCGCGCGCCTAGCTTGATTTCTGCGAGGAGGGATCTTGGGGTGCATTAGGCTCTGATTCACAGACCGTATAATCAGTTGGAATGCGGCTTCTTTTCGACATCTTCGGGCAAACCTTGCGTACGCTGTGGGGACACAAACTACGGTCGTTTCTGACCATGTTTGGTATTGCCTGGGGAGTGTTTTCACTGTTGCTGCTGGTGGGGCTGGGTGAGGGGTTTCGATCGGGAAACAAAAAGCAGTTCGATACGCTGGGCGAGAACGTGATGTTTATCTGGTCGGGCCGGGCCCCAGCAGTGCAAGGGAGCTTTACGGCTCTGCGGCAGTACTACCTCACGTACCGGGATTATCTGGATATTTTGCGAGAGTGCCGGAGCGTGGGAGCGGCAGCCCCAGTCATTTCACGAAACGACATCCGGGCAGTGAGCGATTTTTACCAGGCCAGCGGGCAAATCAATGGCGTGCTCCCGATGTTTAACCAGATTCGTTACCTGCCGATTCAGGAAGGGCGCTGGCTGGATGCGATGGACGATGCCCAGAAGCGGCCGGTGATTGTGCTGGGTGATGAGGCGCGGCGGACCTTGTTTTCCGGGCGGCCGGCGGTAGGCAGCACGATTCTGCTGAATGGGGTGCGGTTTCAGGTGGTGGGAACGCTGCAGCGCATTGGACACGGGGACAACAATAACCAGAACCTAAAATGCTTTGTGCCCTACAGCACGATGCATGAGTATTTTCCGCCGATGAATGTGGGCGAGGCGGACAATGTGATCTCTCTAATCGAGTATCAGCCGAAATCGCGCGCACTGCACGAAACAGCGCAGCAGGAAGTTCACCAGGTAATCGCGCGCAATCATGGCTTCGATCCTAACAACCCGGATTCATTCGACGAGTGGGATACGGTGAATACGGTGGACCAGGTGGGAAAAATTTTTGACGCTATGAATGTCTTCTTGGGAAGCGTAGGACTGGTGACTCTTGGACTGGGAGCGATTGGGATCATCAACATCATGCTCGTGGCGGTCGCTGATCGGACGCAGGAGATTGGATTGCGGAAGGCTCTGGGAGCCACCAATGCGAGCATCATGTTTCAGTTTTTTGTGGAGGGTGCGTTCTTGACGCTATTGAGCGGAGTCACCGGGATTGCTGCAGCGGCCGGAGTGATGGCGGTGTTATCGGGAGTGTCGCTGGGCGAAGGATTCGATCCCCCGAAGCTGGTAGCGCGGACTGCGGCTTTGGCGGTGGCAGCGCTGGCAGTTGCAGGGGTAGCGGCGGGATTGTATCCAGCGCGGCGGGCGGCTCTGCTCCAGCCGGTCGAAGCGCTCCGGAAAGAGTAGCGAGTTGCGAGTGTCGAGATAAACCTTCGGCGCGGGCCGGCAGAGGAAACACAGAGCACGCTGGGAACACAGGGAAAAGAAAAACCATGCATCGGGATTTGTTAGGACAGGCGTTCGCGGCGATGCGGCATGACTTGCGCAAGACTACGCTGACCATGGCGGGGATGGCGTGGGGGATTGCGACGGTAGTATTGCTGCTGGCGTACGGGAACGGCTTCGGGCGGGCCATTGAGAATATTTTTCAGAGTTTTGGGGCGACCGCGGTGGGGATATTTCCGGGGCGTACATCGCAACAGGCGGGCGGGAACAAGGCGGGTGTGCAGGTACGCTTCACGAACGACGATATCGAACTGCTGAGGAATAATGTGCCGCTGTGCAAGCACGTGGTGCGGATGTCGCAGAAAGATTCTTCGGTGCAGAACGGAAACCGGACATTCACGATGCCGGTGGTGGGGATGGATGCGGCGATCGAGGAGATCTGGAATCTCGACATGGGCGAGGGACGCTTTCTCGACGATGAGGACAACGATCGGCACAGGCTGCTAGCGGTGATCGGTTCGGAGGCGAAGGACAAGCTGTTCTCGGGAATGCCGGCGGTGGGGGAGAATATCCGAATCAATGGCGTGGAGTTTCAGGTGGTGGGAGTGGTGAAGCCGCGAATGCAGGAGGGCGATGACGACGATAACCGGACGATCTACATTCCCTATAACGCGATGAATGTCCTGAAGGACAATCATTATCTGGACGGGATCTGGATGGATTCGCAGGGGCTGGATCATGACAAGCTGGACCAGACGGTACGGGACACACTGGCGGCGGCACATAATTTCAAGGCGGACGATAAGCGGGCGATTTCTGTGTTCGACGCACAGAAGCAGCTCTCCCAGTTCGGGATCATTTCGTTGGCGCTGAAGATCCTGCTGGGATTTATCGGCTCGCTGACGCTGGGAATTGGCGGGGTGGGGCTGATGAACATGATGCTGGTTTCGGTAACCCAGCGGACGCGGGAAATTGGAGTGGAGAAGGCACTGGGAGCGCGGCAGAGAGACATCCTGTTTCAGTTTCTGGCGGAGGCGATGGCGATTACGGCGGTGGGCGGGGCCCTGGGGATTGCGCTGTCGTATGTCGTGTCGGTATCGCTGGGACGGATCACGTTTTATAGCGCGATGGCGAAACATGCGGAGGCGGGGGACATCCGGCTGATTGTGTCGCCGATGATTCTGCTGGTAGCGGTGGGAATCTTGGCGGTGGTGGGGGTGGTCAGCGGCATGGTGCCGGCGATGCGCGCGGCGGGATTGGATCCGATTGAAGCGTTGCGATACGAGTAGCGAGTACCCAGTTTCGAGCAGCATGACATCGTCCGATGACATTTTGAGTCTGGCTCCGCCTAGGGCGGATGCGCGAGTGGCCTACGGCAACGATGCGAATCAGTTTATAGATTTGCGAATGCCCAAGGCGGGCGGGCCGCATCCTGTCGCTATTTGCATTCATGGCGGGTACTGGCGGGCCAAGTACGATCTGGAATATTTGGGGCACGTGTGCGTGGCATTGGCGGCGAAAGGGATTGCCACCGCTAATCTGGAATACCGGCGCGTGGGGAATGCGGGTGGAGGATGGCCGGGAACGTTTGAGGATATTCGCACGGGGTATCAATTCCTGCTGCAGAATGCGCAGCGGTACCGGTTCGACACACAGCGGGTGATCGTGCTCGGACACTCCGCCGGAGGTCAACTTGCACTTTGTTTAGCCGCGCATGAGACGGGAATAAATGTAGCGCTTTCTCTGGCCGGTGTTGTGGATTTGCAGCGTGCGTACGAGCTGCATTTGAGTAACGATGCGGTAGTGGGGTTTCTGGGTGGGACGCCGTCGGAGGTGCCGGAGCATTATCGGGAAGCGGACCCCATGAAGCTGGCGATTCATACCCGGCAGTGGCTTGTGCACGGTGCAGACGATGACATTGTGCCGCCGGAGATCAGCAGAGATTATGTGAAGGCGAAAGGGAAGAGTAAGGAAGAAGCGCGGTTAATTTCGATTCAGAAGGCGGGGCATTTTGAAGTGGTGGATCCGCGATCGCGGGCTTGGCCCGAGGTAGAGAGGGTTCTCGTAGACGGCGTGAGAAAACTCTAGCCACGGAAGGTACCGTCAACACCCGGTAAGGCCCCTCGTTGGGAACTCCGCCGATCAGGCTACTTTGGGCTTACGTTTCTTTGAAGTCGACCGAGGGCGGCCAACAGAATGTTCGGGATTGCTTCCAGGCTCAGGGAAGTCAGAGTCGGCGTCTTTCAGGATCGGATCCTGATCGCGATGGCCGAGTTGGCTCGCCAGTCCGGCGTTTCCATCGTGATGATGCTCTTCTGCTTCAGTTGCGCCTTTGGCGCGGTCGGGATCGTTATCAGAAATTTTGGTCATACGGGTACCCCCTGTGTCGAAGAGAACTGCGTAGGCAAACCTCATCTGAGTTATGCGCCGGAATGGCCGGCGGGTGAAACGCCCAGTTTGCGCAGGCGCTCGCGGGCCTGTAGAGCCTCCGGGGAACGCGGATAGCGCTGGATCACGTGGCGGAGTTCCGCGACTCCGTCTTCCTGCTTGCCGAGTTCGATGAGCGAGAAACCCTTTTTCAACTGAGCGGAAGCAACCTTGCTTCCGGTTGGAAAATTCTGCAGGACCTCATCGTAGCTCTGCGCGGCCTGCTGATAGTTTCCCTGACGAAATTGAATTTCGCCGAGATAGAAGTAGCAATTTCCAGCGAGATCGGTGTTGGGGTAGAACTTGATGTAATCGGAAAACTCCTGGATGGCAAGGTCGTTCTTGGCCCCGTTGTAATCGCGCAAGGCGTTGTTGTAGAGGACATCGGGTGGGGGCGCCTGGGACTGAGCCTGTTGCTGCGCTTGTTGTTGAGCCGCCGTGGCTGCCGCGCTCTGCTGCGACGATTGCATGTCTTCGAGTTGTTTGCTGACTTTGGCGAGCCGGGCCTTGAGTTCGTCGAGACTGTCGTTGAGCGCTTGGATCTGACCAGAGAGTTGGTCGACGTGCGAGGCCGAATCGCCCTGTTGTTTTTGCAACGTGGATTGCAGGGTGCTGACGGCGGCAGCAACCTTGTTGACGGCGTCGGTGTCGCGTTCGACCAGATTGTTCATGACGCCCATGCGCTCGTCGAAGCTGCGCTGCATGGCGGTCATCTGCTCCTGCAGTTGCTGGACCTGAGTTTGCAGTTGAACCATTTCTTTGCTCACGCCCCATGCGGGCATGGTGGCGAGGCAAAGGGTAGCGAGAAGGGCTAACGGAGAGCAGTCGCGTCGTAGTTTCATATGCAAAGGTTCCCTGAAACCATTTTAGATGGATTGAGGGCAGTGTGGGTTGTGAAGTGTTGGCCGAGAACATGGAAAGTCAGGGGCGAAGGTTTCTCCGCCCCTGACCGGAAATGACCAACTACTTCTGATAGACGAAGTGGCCACGGCGATTCTGCTGCCAGCACGCTTCGTTTTCTTCCATGCAGAACGGCTTCTCCTTGCCATAGCTGATGGTCTTAATACGGCTGGCGCTGACTCCAGCCGCCGCCAGAGCGTTTTTCACAGATGAGGCACGCTGATCGCCCAGGGCCAGGTTGTATTCGGTTGACCCGCGCGAATCGCAATGTCCCTCGATTGTGAAGTTGATACCAGCATGCTGGTTGAGGAACTGAGCATCCGCCTGGATGTCAGCCTGTTGATCCGGGCGAATATCAGACTTGTCATATTCGAAATAGATATCCTTCACGCTCTGGCCGAAGAGGTCTTCGTCCGTGGGTGACGGAGTGGCTACCACCGGAGCGGGCGCCATAGTTACCGTGAGGCGCGTAGTGGCGTCCTGCGTTCCGCCGGCACCTTTGGCCGTGAGGTGGTAAGTGGTGGAAGCAGCCGGGCTGACCTGTTGCGATCCGTTGGCCTGAACAGCGCCGATTCCGTCGATCGAGACGTCGGTAGCGTTGGAGGTCTGCCAGGTTAGAGTCGCGGACTGGCCCGGCTGAATGGTATCGGGACTGACGGAAATGGAGGCCGTAGGTGAAGGCGGCGGCGGCGGCGGCGGTGGTGGTGGAGCTGCTTTCTTCTTGCAGGCTCCGAGCATGAGTACCGCGCTCAGTGCGATGACGGTGGCGACAGACTTGAAAAGTTGACGTTTCATGTTAATCCCCTTCACGTTAAATCCTCCTGCGAGCTCGAAATCGGTGTCGAGTTCAGACGAAGTGCTTTATTTCCAACTCCAATTCGGTTGCGAATTACGTCCCGTAAAGGTCAGCTGATGGAGCTTGGTGCCGTCGGCCAGCATCTCCCAGATTTCTTCTTTGCCGGAGCGGCTTGACTGAAACACGATATGGCGGCCGTCGGGGGCCCACCAGGGAGAATCGTTGCGGCCGCCGTCGTGGGTGAGTTGCACCCATTGCTTGCTGGCGATATCCATCAGATAAATGTCAGAAGAGCCGGGTTCTCCGGGACCATACTTACGGATCCAGGCGAGGGTGAGAAATTGGCCGTTCGGGGACCAGTTCGGCGACACCGCATAGCCCTGGTCGGTCATACGCTGCTGGTTGGCGCCATCGGCCTCCATGGTGTAGACCTGAGGCAATCCGGTGACGCCACTGACGAAGGCGATTTGAGCGCCCGTCTTGCGATTCCACGTCGGCGAAACGTCGGGCCCTCTGCCGGTCGTCATGGGATGAAGGTTTGCGCCGGAAGCATCGCAAACGTAAATTTCTGAGTGACCACTGCGCGAGGATGAGAATGCCAGACGAGCGCCATCGGGCGACCATGAGGGCGCGAGATTGGTACCCCCGAAATGCGGAAAGCTGACCGAGCGGTTGAGATCGCTAGAGAACATCAAGATTTCCCATCCCGATTTGGTTAGAGAACTGAAAGCGAGGCGCGAACCGTCGGGCGAGATGCGGGGTGAAAGCGAGATGGAGGCCTGGTGAGTGACCTGACGCTGGTTGGAACCGTCGTAATCCATCACCCAGATTTCTTTGTGGCCGGAGCGGTCGCTGACGAAATAAATCTTACTTTCAGCGATGCCGGCGATACCCCCGCCAAGTCGGGAGATGATTTCATCCGCAAATCGATGGGCGATGACGCGGGCCGCGTCGTCGGTGGCGACGTCGGTATATTGTTTGCCGATCACCAGCGGCGATGCCGTGTTCCGTACGTCGTAGAGCCACCCTTGCACGGTGAGTTTGCCCGCAGCGACACCGAGATTGCCAAAGGCCAGCATGGCGGCGTTGGGAGGCGGAGAATTCCACACTCCGAACGTCACCTCGGGCGGTTGGCCGGGCACCTGCAAGGGATAAAAGCTTTTGGAGATGAGTTCGACGACCCCGGAATTATCGAGGTCGTTCCAGAACGTATCGTCGAAAATCTTAAGGAGAGCAGTGTTCTGCGGGTCGCTGTTGGAAGGCTTAAAGTCGGGAACTGCGAGACGAACCTTCTCAATGCCGAGTCCAGAGCCGGTGCGAACCCAATCCTGAGCGGAGGAACTGGAGGCAAGCGCCAGAACCAGGACGAGAAGGAAGCTCAACCCGTAACCCCCCGGGAGGCTACTAACGAGCGAGCTTTGTCTATGGCTATCGTCCATCCGTTTGGAGCCGTTACGCGAGCCCAGGCAACAGTATCCTGCGAACGGCAATATCGTAGTCCGATATGTTCTCTTTGGCAAGTTAGTCTCAATCATACTCACGAATGTGGAACCTCAAGAATAATCAAGGAACTAAGTAATCTATCGTTTGTAATCAAACCAGTACTCCACCGAAATCTTGCTGCCGCCATAGTCGGGTGGCAGAGAGCCGAACGTGTCGATGCGCTGCAGGGCCCGGACGGCCGACACGTCGAGCGAGGGTACGCCGCTGGATTGCTCGACCTGCACGTTAAGAGGATGACCGTCGCGAGCAATATCGAAGGTGATGTAGACGCGCTGCGCCGTGGTGATCCGCGGATCGACTTCGTACTTTAACCAGTTCTCGGAAACTTTCCGTTGAATCACTTGCACGTACCAGCCATATTTTGTGCCGAAGTCGCCACCGCCGCCGGTCACGCCGAATCCGCCCTTGGCACCTCCGGCCGCGAAGCTACCATACGGGCCGCTGACCGGACCGCCCTCCCCGAAGGCCACCTGGTTGGTTTCTTCCTCGGGCGCGGGCTCTGGCTTTGCTTTGGTCGGCGTTGGAGGTTTCTTCGCTTTGACTTTGGAATTCTTGCCCTGGATTTCGATGGCGTCGGGTTCCTTCTCTTCCACTTTCGGCTGAGATTTGGTGACGCCCTTGGATTCATTGGCAAGAACGTTTTGGGTTTGCGCGGGAGTGCTGGGTAAGGGAACCGAGCTGACCAGAGTTACGCCCATGGCGTCGCCTCCGCCGCCGGTTCCCCAACCTTGGCCGCGGGATCCGGTGAACACAACGGAATAAAGCAGGAGGAGAGCGGTAACCGCCATGTGGAAGCCAGCCGACCAGCCGAGGGCGCGTGGCCAACTATCGTGCTCGAAAAATATCTCAGCGTTTTGCGCCATTTTCTTCCAGAGGCTGAGTGACGATGCTTACATTGGTGATGCCCGATTGCTTGACCGCGTCCATGACCGTGGCGAAAGCGCCGAAGGGGACGTTCTCATCGGCACGAATAAAAATAAACTGGTTGCGAGGATCGCGAATTTTCTGGCGAAGCCTGGCGGCAATCTGGTTGATATTGATGGCATCGTTGCCCAGAAAGACGCGTTGATCCTTATTAATAGTGATCACGGTCCGTTCTTCCGTGATCTCCTTGACGGTACGGGTCTTGGGAACAGTCACTTCGATGCCCGACTGCAGAATCGGAGCAGTTACCATAAAGATGATGAGGAGGACCAGAACGACGTCAACCAGCGGAGTGATGTTGATATCGGCGAGGGCGGTTTGGGTGCGGCCGTTGGACGAAGTAAAGGCCATTAACGCCTCACTTCGGCCGGAGCTTGGGGCTGGACACTCTCGATGGCATTCAGCACTTCAAGCGAAAAATCATCGCCGCGAGCGGCGAAGACGCGAATGGAATTGCCAATCAGGTTGTAGGCGATAACAGCAGGAATGGCGGCGGCCAGTCCGGCGGCGGTGGTGATAAGAGCTTCGGAGATGCCGGGAGCGACTGCTCGAAGGGTTGCGCCGCCCGCTGTGCCGAGGCCATGGAACGCATCGATGATGCCCCAGACCGTGCCGAAAAGACCGATGAACGGGGTGACGGCGGCAGTGATGGCGAGCCAGGGAACGTTGCGCTCAAGGCGCGTGATTTCTTCCGAGACCCCGATTTGCATGCCGCGCTGCACCGCCGTAAGGCTGCGAAGAGTGGCACCGGGATTCGAAATTTGGCGCTTGTATTCCTGATAGCCGCCCTCGAAAACTCCGACCAAGGGGCTGGGACGGAACTGATCGGCAACGGTGGCGAGGTCCTGCATGCGCTGGGCTTTGCGAAAAGCGCGTAGAAAGCGTCCGCTTTGCACGCGGGCGCGGCGCAGCAAGCTCCATTTGGTCAGGATGATGGCCCAGGAGATCAAGCTGAAGGCCAACAACGTGAGCAGGACGAATTTGGCGACCGGACCCGTGCTGGAAACGAGATCAAGGATTTCGCCGCCGACGAAAAAGGCAGAGTATGGGAGCAGTTGCATCTTGGTTTGGGGAATACCTTGAAACGATTATAGATGATTGGAGTGGCTACCTTCGCGGGACGTATCCGAAACATAACGTCGGGAGTCTGATCTCGCCCATCCATTTCATAAAGTATTTGCCTGATATACGCCGGGGCGGGCAGTGACATCCAAGAGAAGCACGGTCTGGAAACTTTTCCGGGAGGAAATGAATGGCGAATTACGGCATGCTGCGAAACTATCGCTTCACGGATGAATCAGAAGACATCCGCGGGGCCAAGTTGTATGGTCTGGACGACGAAAAATTGGGAAAGATTGACGATGTAATTTTCGACCACACCACCGGGTTGATTCGCTACGTGGTGGTCGACACGGGTGGATGGCTGAAGACCAAGAAGTTTATTGTGCCGGGAGAGCGCCTGCAGGCTTCTACCAAGCATGATGACGACTTTTCAGTGGAACTGACCAAGGCACAGATTGAGAATTTCCCACCGTACTCGGAGACTGACTTGGAATCCGATGAACAATGGTCAGGTTATGAAGGGCGCTATCGCTCAAAGTGGGAAGCCGATCCGGTGATGCAGCGGGCAGGGACCGACCGGAACATAACGCCGACCATGCAGCAGATGCCAGAGAATTCGCCTTCGGCACGGGCGGCAGGCCCTCCGGATGCTGATGCGAGAGGAATTGGTGACGCGGACATTGAGGACACCGAGTTCATTGAGCCCGGATTTGCCGCTGGGACCAGTACGGTGGAAATCGATACCAGCGCGGTTGGGATTGGCCCTCGATGGGACACATTCCAGGATCGCTTGCGCGAACGGCGGAAGGAAGTAATCGGCAGGGGAAGAGGCACCGAGGACGAGTATCGAAAAGCTGGCTAGATTAGGCACTTGTTGCGAAGCCACGGCTTAGGCCGTGGCTTTTTTGTTGCGCTAGGCATCCGCCCCGGCATCAAGATTTCGGGGAAATTAATTCGGTCGAATTTTTGAGGGATCGGATAGGGCGATTAATTTGCCCACGGGATAGTCTTCCTGAGAAATGGGAATCTCAGGTTGAGGGCTGATTATGGTGAGGACGTCGCCGCTGTGAACTCCTTGTACCCGGAGGCGGTCATTCTCCACCCCGACGACCCTATATTTTTCGTCGAAAATTGACATAGGAACAGTTTGGCTTGTCATTGGATGCTCGATGAACCTCAGGCGATGCCGGGAATACAGGGATAATAGGCGAATTTCGACATGAACTAGCTGTTACGTGGGACGGCCTGCCAATTCTCTCTCCGCACCGCGGAACAGGGATCGCAAAGCTTTCACGACGGCACGGACCAAGACGGTGATCACCGCCAGCAAAACTACGACAATAGTAGCGGCGGCATAGGGATGGCGCGTAGCTAGCCAGGTGAGGCTTACGGCCAGAACATCTTCACCCAAACTCAGCGCGATGTTTGAAATAGGTTCTGGAGATGGCGTGACGGCCGCTCGCAGCGCAGTCTTGCCCCCGTGAGCCGCGAGGGCGACAGCAGCTCCCAACAAAGCAGCCAGCAGTTGCTGCCCGGGGCTGAGCTGCCGTGTAGCTCCGTAGGCGAGCAAGGCGGCTACTGGAACGCGAACGAAAGTGTGAAGAGCGCTCCACAGCAGATCGAACGCTGGGATCTTGTCGGCAAAAAACTCGATCACGAATAGGGCTGCGCTGGCGGCAATAATCGGCGAGCTTTCGAGTAATTGCAGAGCTGGAGGAAGAGGCACGTGTCCAAGGCGAGCCAGCAAGCCCAAGGCAGCCACGGTGGCATAGACATTCAGGCCGGACGCAAAGGCGACAGCTGCCACCACGGCGAACAGTTCGGGGAGCGGAATGTGCAACCAGTCCAGCATGCAAAAAAGGAAGGGCCGCTATTCAGCGGCCCCCAGGGAAAACTGATTTTCAAGTTTTCGCTTATAGCGTGGACTCGATCTCGAAGCCCCAAGCCTCCAATAGAGGCTCCGGGATGTACTTGGAATTCTTGTTTCGACGCGCCCACTCCCGCAAACGAGTTGAGCGCAAATATTGGTCGGGGGTGAGCTTGTACTCGCGCACCACCTGTTCAAACTCCGTAATGGTAGGGACGACCGGCCCTATTGGCTCGGGTTTACCCCAGTTTGGATTTCCGCGTCGCTTCGCCATGGACAAATGCCTTTCGTACGAAATGGGGGATCAACTCAAAATTAAGAAAACCGTCTATCTATATGATTCGCCGAGCGCTCCAGGGATTCAAGGAAAGGAAGCCCACTCTCAGACGACGAGTCGAAGCTTAGCGTCTGGTAGCTAAAAGCGAATCGGAGACTCAGTATGTTAGGACAAGGCTCAACCGAAGTCAACCACAACGCGCCCGGTCGACTTTATATATTCAGCCTAACTCGTTGTCTTCATTGATTTTGCAATAAGCCTCAAACTCGCCAGTCTCGATTGGGCATGGAGCTTTTGAGCCTCGTCATTCCGGGACAGGCAAGGGGCATGCACGAGCGGTTACAAACGTAACATTGACGGAAGGAGCGTCATTGCCTGACCCTCAGAGCCGGCATAGAGTTGAAGGTAATTTCTTGAGGATTTCAGGCTGAATACGCGACGCGGAGGGGTTTAAGGGCGGGCTATGACTTTGAAGTCGTTGTTGCTGTGTTCCGACGATAAAATCGTGCGCGTGCTGCGCCGCACCCTGGGCGACCTCGACATTGGGGTCGAACACTGTGCGCATGCGGAGGCAGCTTTGCGCCATCTGACTCGGGACCGGTACGAGGCAATCATTGTGGATTGTGCAGGACCGGGCGCAGCCGATGTGCTCCGAGGAGCCCGAACGGCGCCATGCAACAAGCGCGCGGTCGCGGTCGCAATTCTGGACCCCGAGACCGGACTGCGGTCGGCTTTCGACATTGGAGCGCACTTCATCCTGTACAAGCCCGTCTCAGCTGAGCGCGCGAAGTCGAGTTTTCGCGCGGCGCGAGCCTTGATGAAAAGGGAACGCCGGCGCAACTCCCGAGTGCCGGTACATATGCTCGTAGAGATGGCGAATGCACTGTCAGGAGCGCGATTCAAAGTGAACACTACCGATGTCGGTGAGGGTGGACTGGCGATCTCGCTTCCACGACGCAGCAAGCCCCAGGGGCGATGGAATTTGTCGTTCACTCTTCCGGGGTCGGCCACTCGACTGGAGGTGCCCGCGGAGTTTGCCTGGGAGGGAAGCGGCACGCAGGTGGGATTGCGTTTTCTGGATCCATCCCCGCAAGTGGCGCATCAGTTGCGCGAATGGATTGAGCGCAACGCTCCGGAAACAGAAAAAGACGACCCTCCGGTCAGCGGTCAGCTTACGGACTTGAGCCTGGGTGGCTGTTACCTCGAGATCACTTCGCCCTTCCCGGTTTCTACTCGGGTGACACTTTCGATGCGGGCTGCGGGAGTGGAACTCCGATCCGAGGGCGTGGTTCGCGTGATGCATCCGGACAAGGGGATGGGCGTGGAGTTTACCCAAACCACTGCGGAGCATCGCGCTTTGCTGGAAGGATTTCTAAGCCGGCTGGCAGAAAACCCCGATACTATGCCGGAACTGATGGTTGAACCCGAAGGTTTAGAAAACGAGACGGTGCAGAACTCGAAAACTGTTTCCGAATCAGGCCATACGGAAGATCCGTTGCTTGATCTTTTCCGCAACCACGCTGGGATCGCGGCGAAGTCGTTTGTGGAGATGCTGCGCAAGCAGCGAGGGCTCAGCGCCACTGCCTCCTGAGCTGACAGGCCTTCATCCCTATCGCGATTATTGCTGCAGCGGAACCCCTTCCGCCGCTCCACCTTTTACCAGATCAGTCTTCACTGTTGATTTCTGATTGGGCACTAAATCAATATCTGTTTCGAAGGTCTGGTATCCCGGCAAACTGATGGTGATCTTGCGCTTGCCAGGCGTAACGAGCAGGGCTCTGCCGATGCCTCCGAACTCGGCGACATGACCCACGAAGACTCCGTCGACAAATACGGCGGCGCGATTGGGATTTACTTCCAACTTGATCTCAGCTGTGATTCGAGGCAGTTGAACCCGAGTGTCTGGAGCGTATGACTGAATAATGTCAAGTTTTATAACAAAAAAACGTGACACTGTACCGAAGACCCATTTCTATGCAACCTCCGATCGAATTATGTGGCGGCGGACATCGAAATAACCTCGTAACTCGATAGGCCACCGTTCCAACGCCACATAACGGCCTGCGCCACAGAAGATTCCAAGCTTGGTTTCCTCAACCGCCAACCGGGCAAGATACTGAGCTTGACCCAAACCCGCCAGCACCATCGCCTTGACGATGCGATCCACGTCCTCTTGGGTGAATCGGGTAAAGACGGCGGCGGCGGTTCTGGCTTGACGGACTAATCTCTCCAGGTACGCAATGCGTTCTTCACCCAGGCTTTCGGTGGAAAGCGGCATCTCAACCCACCCCGGCTGCACTACTTCGCGCGTGGCCATTAACTACCCCCTTTAAGCCATACGTCGGAGTATGGGGAGGGACGCTGAGTCTTATGTTCTCGTCGTGAACAAGCGAGGAAGCGAACCGCCGAAAAATGACCTGATCTCTATCTCTAACTTCTATCTCGGCTCTACGCGTAATCGATCGGATGCCTGGTCAGCCAGTGCTCGTCGCGCACGCGGCCAATGTTTTTCAAAGCACCACCAGCCGCGCTTGCCGTTAGCTGGCGGCTTTCCCAAGCGACGCCTGCACCCAGGCCGATCGCTCCGCCCAGCAAGCCCCGTGCCAACGCCCTGCCGATGGATCTGTGTCTGTTTCCCGGATAACCGCCCAACATACCCAGGCACGCGCCAACAGCTGCGGGTTTCAATGCGCTTCGAACTGACTTGCTGATAAACGGTGTAAGAGGCTCGCCCTTAAGAAATGCTGTTCGACCAGCACGCACGCCCTCGATTCCAGAATTAACAAGCCTTCGGCCATAGGTAGCATTCGATTTCGACCACTCGCGTAAAGCCATTGGACTTCCTCACCGTCCCAGAACGGGAACACCAACACAACTACAGCACCAGACGTGGGGCTGTGTCCGTACCCGATATCACACTTGGCTGTGAGCGTGATTACAACGGAAGGTGAGCTAGATCTGCCTGGGAGGCGATCCCTATTGCCTAGCCAATGGCACACTCCATCTTCTCAACCATGCAAATCGTGATTCCGCCTGGCGCGGCATCACGAAACGACATTTTTCTCGGCCCTCCAGTACTTCTTCCGCAGTTCGCGTTTCAAGACCTTGCCCGTGCCGGGGCGAGAACATATCTTCTCTTGAAGTTGAAAAGGCGCTGGTCGCCCATCCTGACGTGTACGAAGCCGCCGTGATCGCTGTTCCGGACCAGAAGTGGGGCGAAGTCCCGAAAGCGCTCGTGGTCTTAAAGCCGGGATCCTAGTCGGAGAAGATGAAATCCTGGAGTTCTGCCGCTCTGTGCTGTCGCATTTCAAATGTCCGCGGTCTGTCGAGTTTCTCGAGAGCCTGCCCAAGACTGTGTCAATACGTATTTGCGCAGCGTGCGTCGCAGCAATCATTGACTGTGAAGCCTGCAACGGTCGTCATCAAGAAATACGGAAACCGCCGCTTATACGATTCCTCCAACATCCGGTACGTGAATCTCGATGACATCGCCGAATTCATCCGGGCGGGCAAGGACGTTCAGGTGGTGGATGCCAAGACAGGTCAGGATCTCACCGCGTCACGCTGACACAAATCACGGAAGACGCCAAGGACAAGCCGACCGGCCTTCCGCTCGAGTTGTTGCGCCAACTCATCGTCGCGTCCGACGAGGTGCGCCAGGAATTCATCATGTGGTATTTGAAGTCCGCATTTGATACTTATCAGAGAGTGCAGGATACGGTGCAAAGTCGGCTGGGCGAGGTCCAATCCGCCATCCTGTCGCCCGTTGACATGATGAAGCAATTCCTACGCTCAGCTCCACCATCGGAACCGCGCGCGCCGAACCCGAGCTCGATGCATTGCGCAGGCGAGTGGCGGAGCTTGAAGGCGGCTCGCGATGACTCCGCGAGGTAAACAGCACTCACGCCGAAAGCGCGAAGGGAAGCTATAATGCGCGGGGCGCCGCTCTGTAGCGCCCGTGCCAAGCGCGTATTGGTGGATCGATCGGGATGAAGTCGCGAACCAAAGGAAGGAAGACGGCAAGCTCACCGAAAACACGGGGCCAGCACAGTCAAGGGGCACATTCCGAAGCCGATATCTCGCCCTGGACAGAAGCTCTGTTCGCGGCTGAGGTTCTCATGCTGCACGCCACTCCTATCTATTATGGCTTCGGCGTGCCCCGCGGAGATGACTCTGCCGTCATTATTATCCCGGGTTTTCTGGGCACCGATCTTTACTTGATGGAGTTGTACGCCTGGCTCGGGCGCATCGGGTACCGGCCATATTTTTCCGGCATCGGTATCAATGCCGATTGCCCGAACCTCCTGATTCAGCGCCACGTGATCGAGACGGTCGAACGAGCGCTGCGCGAGACTGGACGCCGAATACATTTGATTGGCCACAGTCTGGGAGGCGTGATCGCGCGTTCGATCGCCGGTCAGCGGCCAAAAGACGTCGCGTCCGTCATCACGTTGGCTTCGCCGATTCGCGGCACAGTGGCGAACCGCAACGTTGTCCACGCCGCGGATGCGGTTCGCCTGCGCATTCTGCAGGAACATGGCGAGAGCGTCCTGCCTGACTGCTACACGGGACGCTGCACCTGTAATTTTATCGACTCCCTGCGGCGCAAAGTGCCGGATTCCATGCTCCAGACTGCCATCTATACTCGTGATGATGGCATTGTGGACTGGCGCTATTGCAGGACGAGAAATCCTGAAATCGATTTTGAAGTCCCGGGTACTCACATTGGAATGACATTTAATCCTTCTGCCTACGCCGTGGTCGCCCAGCGACTGGCGAAGGCGCAGCGTTCCAAGTGACGTCAGCCTACCATCTCTAGCACGGCTCCAACGTTTGTTCCCAGGGTCTCGATCGTGCGGCCACCCTGCTCCAGTCGCACGGTTGCGCTTGCCAGGCTGTTGTTCACTACCTCAAAGGTGTCCGTGCAATTTGTCTTCAAATACGGCAGCCGATGGATGCTCGGCCCCGTACCATCAAACATGGCCTGCAAGCTGCGTCCGTCCTTCGCGCAACAATTGAATTTCCAACCAAGCTTATTTCGATCTCTATCGACTTCTTGTAGATTTCGAAATTCCTGTTTCTTTCCATCGTGCCAAAGCACAGCTTTGTGGAAGACCAATCCGAGTGGCATCTCGTACACCAGCACTTCCAGGGTAGTTGCAGGTAATCCGGGACGAGGAAAATACGCATGGCTCCAAGTCCAGAAGTTACGATGCCGGTATCCACAGTTATGTCCTTGAACTCCGAACCCAAGAGGATTCCCCGAAGCAGTTCGCGAAGAACCACGAAATTGGCGGCGCGAACTTCTTTGAGCATAAGCTAAAACGTGGCGAACTGATTACAAGTGCGTGTGTGGAACAACGGCCCGGTGAGGACGATGACTGGATAACTTTCGAATTTGGGCCTCCCGACGTCGCAGTAGCGGCCTTTGAGAGTCCGGCTTCAAAGATAGACAAGACGAAAAGCTAGTCTCCTACTCTGAGATATGGATTGGAAAAACGGGGGACAGACGGAACGTTCCTCAATTTCCATTGTCGAAAAATGAAAACGTCCCGTCTGTCCCCGATTTCGCCGAGGGTGCCCTGTCCTTGCGTTTTTTGCAAGGGCGGGTAGCGATGCTGCCGACGCAACTTTTGTCCGTTCTGCACAAACCCCGTTGCGTATGCGTTCGTGGTATCCGCCCTTCGCCAAGAACGCGAAGGAACGGGGCACCCACTGTGTTAGTAATGCCCGCAAGATCAAAAGCCCGGGCCACCGGCATCGCCGACAGTGTTGTCACTGCCGCTCGGTTGCTTCCGTTGGGTCCTCCGTCAGAGAATCGGGCGCACCTCGACCGGCGCCCGACAGGCGACGGCAGCCTTGCGCCCCCACGCCAGTGCCTCGTCCAGGTCAGCGGTTTTCAGCACCCAAAAACCGCCTACGTGCTCCTTGGTCTCCAGGTACGGCCCGTCGGTGATGAGCACCTTACCATTGGGCTGCGCCCGCAGCGACCTCGCGCTGCGGGCCGCGGAGAGGCCGGCAACGAAAATCCTGACACCGGCAGCCACCATCTCGTCGTTGAGCGCGTCGATATCGCGGGACATCGCTTCGGTCTCTGCGGACGGGTCGTAGTCGTCATGATTTCTCCTTCTCCTGTAACGGTCTTCGGGCGGGCCGGTTGCCCTGCCTTCACCATATAGACGAACGGCCGGACCGGAATTCGACAAATCGTCCTAGAAATTTTGCTTCTTCCGCGCTTTAGAACTATGCTTTGCGCCTGGTCATCTCAATATCCGCATCGGCTTCTGACGAGCCTTTTTTTATTTCAACTGCCGAATCCGCTCTTGCAGGAATTGCCGCTCTGGTTCCTGTTGGGTCAGGGCCAGAGCTTTCTCATAAGAGGACCG
>Ga0182015_10000425_pt1 | contig 60338 bp, 52 predicted proteins | sample 712P3MmetaG_FD_120478 | JGI IMG/M metagenome (GOLD analysis project Ga0182015, IMG submission 120478) | Permafrost microbial communities from Stordalen Mire, Sweden - 712P3M metaG | ecosystem: Environmental > Terrestrial > Soil > Wetlands > Permafrost | place: Sweden: Stordalen | collected...
AGTGGCTGAGGGACGAGCCCTGTGACGCCACGACAACCTGCCCGCGCAAAACGGGAGTATGGTGTCAACTCTTGCCCGGAGACGGGGAACATGAGATTCGGGGGTCGCTTCAGCACTCTTTGCTTCAGCGGCTCGCACGTTTATTCGAGTCAATTCACGTTCGCTCTTCCTGAGCCAGTCACACGCTCGTAGCTTCAGGTCACTCGTGTCGATGCGAGGGACTTTTGATGGCTGGTTACGAACTGCGATGTCGGGAATGCGGACGATCCTACGGGATTCAGCCGCTATCGATCTGCGATGAGTGTTTTTCTCCGCTTGAGATTGTGTTTGATCTTGAGGCTGCGCGCAGCCGGTTTACCCGTGAGGTTATTGCCCAGGGCCCGCTGAACATGTGGCGCTATCGGGCGCTGCTTCCCATTCCAGAGAACTACGAACCGCAGACCCCGGTCGGCCTCACGCCTCTTTTGAAGGCTCCGCGGCTGGGTGCGCGTATAGGCGCCAGCAACCTCTACATCAAGAATGACGCGGTGTGCCTGCCTACGCTGAGCTTCAAGGACCGCGTGGTGGCTGTGGCGCTGGCTAACGCTGTGGGATTCGGGTTTGACACGGTGGGGTGCTCGTCTACCGGGAACCTGGCGAACGCGGTTGCCGCGCAGGCAGCGCGCCTAGGGTTAAAGACGTTTATTCTCGTGCCCGCGGACCTGGAGCCGGCCAAGATTCTGAACACTCAGGTATATGGAGCGACGCTGGTGCGAGTGGATGGGAACTACGACCATGTGAACCGGCTTTCGTCGCAGATTGCGGACCGCTACAACTGGGGATTTGTGAACGTGAACCTGAGGCCCTACTATGCCGAGGGCTCGAAGACGGTGGGCTACGAGATTGCCGAGCAGCTCGGCTGGCGCCTGCCCGACAACATTGTTTGCCCGATGGCGGGAGGGTCGCTGATCACCAAGATTCGCAAGGCGTTTACCGAGTTGGTGGCGCTGGGGCTGGTGGAAGAGAAGCAGGTGCGATTCTTTGGCGCGCAGGCCACGGGTTGCTCGCCGATTTCGACTGCGGTGAAGAACAATACCGAGACGATTGAGCCGCAGCGGCCGAATACGATTGCGCGTTCGCTTGCGATTGGGAACCCGGCCGACGGCTCTTACGCTTCGCGGGCGATTCGTGCCTCGGGCGGATGGGCCGAGGATGTGTCGGATGTGGAGATTGTTTCGGCGATTCAGGAACTGGCGGAGACCGAGGGCGTTTTTGCCGAGACAGCCGGCGGCGTGACGACGGCGGTGACGGCGCGGCTCTATGCGCATGGCCGCATCCAGCCAAACGAATTGACCGTTACCTGCATCACAGGCAACGGCCTGAAGACGACAGACTGCCTGCAGGGCGCGTTTGAGCAGGAGCGAGCGATTCGCCCGCGGCTCAGCGACTTTGAGGCTTATGTGGAAGAACGCAGTTCATTAAGCCAGGGACTCGCCCTGGCAGGAGAAAGAAATGTCCGTTAGGGTTCTGCTGCCGAATGCGTTTCAAAAGCACACGAATAACGTCAGGGAAATCACATCGAACGCAGCGAACCTGCCGGAGCTGATTACCGAAATTGAAGGCTTATTTCCAGCTTTGCGCCAGCATTTGCGAGGCGAGGATGGCAAGATCCGCCGCTTTATCAACTTTTATGTGAACGAAGAAGACATTCGTTTTCTCGGCAATGAGAAGTACGCCTTCCAGGAAGGCGACGAAGTTTTGGTGATCCCGTCGATTGCGGGGGGCTGATGGAAATGGGGCGGCCTCCCATCCTTCGCCGAACAAAAGGGGAAGAATGGGACACCTCACTTTGTTTGACTCCCAGGTCCCCAAGTGCGAGGGACCTGGGGCACCCGGCTATTTCAGCCGACAGGAGCGCTTCTGGACGAACGAGGAGTTTCCCGACGCTGCCGGAGTTCGGGGGCGGACCGAGGCCAGGATCAAGTCCATTGGATTGAACGACCCCAGCATCCAGGATGCCTGGGAGACGCTGGGGTCCATTCCGAAGGATACTGCTCAATAGGAGGGCATCTCTTTCCGGCGGGAAACTCTTTTTGGGGGCTTTTCGGTTAGGAAAGAGCTGGACAGTAATCTTTACGGTTCAAAAAAAGATATTCGCACCGCGTTTGCATTCGGTTTACAGTCCTTTTACAATTTCCGGCGGATACTAATTCAGTGATTCCGCACGCCAGGCTGAAGGTACCGCTGAAACTCGCGCTGCATTCCACCCCCACGGTGGAGCTTGCGCTCCCCACCTATGCGCCAAATCTGTCTCTACCGGCCGCACCGCCGAAGCCGCAGATTCATGCCGAGGTGGGCCGTTATCGTTTGCGATTGGCGGAGAGTGCGGAGGATCGGCTGGCTGCCTGCCGGCTGAGGTTCAAAGTCTTCAATATCGAGATGGGCGAGGGGCTGGAAAGCAGCTACCAGACGGGGCTCGACACCGATCGGTTCGACGCGATCTGCGAGCATCTGCTGGTGGAAGACAAGCAGGAGGCCAACTCTTCGCGCCGCGTTGTAGGCACGTATCGGATGCAGTCAGGGATGACCGCAGCGGGGAACCTGGGCTACTACTCGGAGCAGGAGTTCAATTTTGCGCCGTATGAGCCGCTGCGCCCTGGGATATTGGAGCTCGGCCGCGCCTCGATCGACCGCGAACATCGTACGCCCGAAGTGCTGACGCTGTTGTGGCGAGGCATCGCGCAGTATGCTACAGACATGGGGCTGCGCTATTTGCTCGGATGCTCGTCAATCAACTCCAAAGACCCGGCTGAAGGCTGGCAGATGTATCGCCAGCTGGAGCACTACCTGGTTTCGCCGGAGTTCGAGACTTCGCCGACCGAGGCCTACGCCTGTCCCACCGAGCTGGAGGGCGCTCATGCACAGCCAGCGCCTTCGTTGAAGGATGGTGAGGGTCCGGTGGCTACGCAGGCCAAGGCTCCAAAGGTTCCCAAGCTGTTGAGGACTTACTTGACGATCGGGTGCCGCATCGGTGGTCCGCCGGCCTGGGATCGCGAGTTTGGCACCATCGATTTCCTCACATTGCTCGATCTCAAGATGGTTTCAGCCTCGGCGCGTAACCGCTTCCTGGCTCCGCTGACACAGTGAGTTTGCGCGCCGCCCGGCGTGCTGTGACGCTGGCGCTGGCCCTGAACTACAGCCTGTTTCGGTTCTGGCTTCTGTGCCTTAGCGGGCGTGACAGCCTGGAACGTCGCGCGCAATGGCAGCATGAGGCTGCGCTGCTGGTGATGCGCGCGCTCGGTGTCCGCTTGAGAGTCACGGGCAGTCTGCCACAGGGCGGCTTGATGGTTTCAAATCACCTGAGCTATCTCGACATTCTGGTCTTTTCTGCCGCGCTGCCGGTGTATCTGGTTTCGAAGGTCGAGATTGGCAGTTGGCCGTTGTTCGGCATCCTCTCTCGCGCGGGCGGAGCGCTTTTTGTGGACCGTTCGAGCCGCGCCAGCGCGGAGGCAACCACGGAGCAGATTGCGGAGCGGCTGCGCGGGCCGGTTCCGGTGCTCTTTTTCCCCGAAGGGACAAGCACGGACGGGTTACGGGTGTTGCGCTTCCACTCGCGCTTTTTCATTCCCGCTGTGGAGGCTGGGATTCCTGTGACCGCGGCCGCGGTGCGTTACGTGCCGACGGACGGAAGCCCGGAAAGCAACCTGTGCTGGTTTGGCGACACGAATTTTGCGCCGCACCTGTTGAGGAATCTGGGAGGGCCGGACTTCGATGCGGAGATTCAATTTGGCGAAGCGCGCGTCTATGAGAGTCGACGTGTGGCGGCCCAGCAGACGCACGATGAAGTGGAAGCGATGCGCGGGCCGGGTGTGCCGGCTGGTCAGGAGCGCGAAGAAGAGGAGCCGGTGGTGTAGGAGCGGGCGGGTCGGGTGATCTGTGAGAAGCATCAGATGATCTGAAGGAGAAGCAAATGCAAAAGAGAATACTGGGAAAGAGCGGACTTGAAGTTTCGGCGATCGGGCTGGGATGCATGGGGATGAGTTTCAGCTACGGCCCGCCAAAGGACAAGCAGGAGATGATTACGCTGCTGCGCGCGGCGGTGGATCGCGGCGTTACGTTTTTTGACACGGCGGAGGTGTACGGTCCGTGGACGAACGAGGAGCTGGTGGGCGAGGCGCTGTCACCGGTGCGGGCCCGGGTGGTGATTGCGACGAAGTTTGGCTTCAATACTACTGCCGGCGGAAGACCGGGCTCACACTCGGTAGACAGCGCCCCGGAGCGCATCAAGGCGGTGGCCGACGCTTCGCTCAAGCGCCTGAAGCTGGAGGTAATCGACCTGTTCTATCAGCACCGGGTTGACCCCCAGGTTCCGATTGAAGATGTGGCCGGCGCGGTGAAGGAGCTGATCGCGGCCGGAAAGGTGAAGCACTTCGGGATGTCGGAAGCGGGGGCAAAGACCATTCGGCGGGCTCATGCGGTCCAGCCAGTCGCAGCGCTGCAAAGCGAATATTCGCTGTGGACGCGTGGGCCAGAGGCGGAGATTATCCCCACTCTTGAAGAGCTTGGCATCGGCTTTGTGCCATTCAGTCCGCTGGGCAAGGGATTCCTGACCGGTGCAATGGATGCAAGCACCGAGCTGGGCAAGGACGACTTCAGGAGCACGCTGCCGCGGTTCACGGCCGAAGCGCGTGAGGCGAACCTGGCGCTTGTGGATCTGTTGGGCGCCGTCGCCAAAAAGAAGAACGCAACGCCTGCGCAGATTGCTCTCGCGTGGCTGCTTGCGCAGAAGCCGTGGATTGTGCCGATTCCCGGGACCACGAAGCTGCACAGGCTTGAGGAGAACATCGGGGCGCTGAATGTGGAGTTGACGGCTGCCGACCTGAACGGAATCGAGGTCGCAGCGGCGAAGATTCAGGTGGTGGGCGCGCGGTATCCTGAGCACATCGAGAAGATGACGGGGCTGTAGGGGTCGGTGGCGGGCGCGCGGCGTCGGCTGAAGCTGGCGGCCTTCGCAGGGAGTAGAATTTCCCTTTCGATTGAGAAGGAGTGCAATGGAGATCAGGCGGGTTGGATCACGACCGTCGGGTAAGGGGCCTGCGGATTGGTTCACAGGCACGGTGCGGGTGGATCCTCTGTTTGAGGCACCCGATCCGGCGCGTGTTGTGGGTGCGCATGTGACCTTCGAGCCGGGTGCACGCACGGCGTGGCACACACATCCGCTGGGGCAGACGCTGATTGTGACTTCAGGGTGCGGACGGGCGCAGCGCTGGGGGGGGCCGATCGAGGAGATCCGTCCGGGGGACGTGATCTGGTTTGCGCCGGGCGAGAAACACTGGCACGGGGCCACGCCGACGACTGCAGTGACGCATATCGCGATCCAGGAGAAGCTCGACGGGAAGACGGTGGATTGGCTGGAGCAGGTTGGTGCGGAACAGTACTCGGGTCCGCCGGAGAGCGACGGAGCTTGATTTCCCATCCCACCCTTTTCGCAAAGAACGCGAAAAGGATGGGGCACCCAGATGCTTAGGCTGTTGCTGGCTTGGCGGTGGACCCGCGCAGGACCAGGCTGGTAGAGACCAGGAACTCTCTCTGCATCTTCGGGTCGCGGGGGTTTTCGGCCTGCTGGCGGAGGGCTTCAAAGGCCGCGCGCGCAAGGTCGGAACGCGAGAGCCGGATGGTGGTGAGCGGCGGGAGCGTGAACTCAGCAAAGTCGATGTCGTCGAGCCCGACGACGCTGAGATCCTGCGGCACGCGCAGGCCTTCCATGTAGGCGGCGCGCAGGACGCCGATGGCAGTCATGTCGTTGGAGCAAACGATGGCTGTGGGCCGGGATTGAAGAGCCTGCAACTGAGCGAAGCCGGCGACGCCGCCCTTGAGGGTGTGGTCGCACTCGATAACCCATTGCTTATCGAATGACAAATCGACTGCTTGCATGGCGGCGCGAAAATCGTTCTCGCGGGTGACTGCGGAGTGGAGTTTGTGCGGTCCGGCGAGGAACGCGACTCTGCGGTGGCCGAGATCGACGAGGTGATCGACTGCGGCGCGGATGCCGGTGGAGTAGTCGAGCAGGATGGTGCTGGTCTTGGGTGCATCAAGTCGAAACTCTGCCAAAACGATAGGCACATCGTGGTGGGCCAACTGGTCGAGTACGGGCTCTTCTTCGCCGAAGGTGAGTACGGCTACGCCCTCGACCTTGCGCTCAAGCATGCGGCGCACGCAAGCAGTGAGGGTTGTGGGATCGCTGTTGGAAGAGCTGACAAGGATTTCGTAGCCGTGGGCGACGGCGATCTCTTCAAAGCTCTGGATGAGCTCGGGGAAAAAGGGATTGGTGATGTTCTCGACGATGATGCCGAGAATGCGGCTGCGCCCGGAGACCAGGCTTCGCGCGTGGGTGTTGGGGAAATACTTGAGCTGATCGATGGCCTGCCAGACGCGCTGGCTGAGCCGTTCGCTGACCGCTGGCGAGCGGTTGATGGTGCGAGAAACGGTGGCGATGGAAACTTTTGCCAGTGCGGCAACGGAGCGGATATCCGGGGTTTTTGGGGTGGTGCTGCGTTTTGCTTTTCGAACCACGAATCGATCCTCGTCATTGTAATTCTGCGGCGATGCCGTCACTGGGGGAGTTGGGCTAAAGGGGCAGCCGGAAAGGAATCCAATTGACGCAGGAGTCCTGGTCACGTTGGAGATTGAAAGCAATGTTACCGCATGGAGGGACGTAGTTGGCAGTGTCCCTATCGAATTGCTGTGGAAGATTCCTGGGGGGCGATCGAACCTGTCAAGCGGCCGACGCAGTCAGGATTTTTCGGCGACGAGAAGGCGCAGGTCGCGCAGGTTCTGGCCGGTGGGCCCGGTGGCCACCGAGTCGCCGAGGGCGGTGAAGAGCGGACAGGCGTTGAAGGCAGCAAGCGAAGCCTCGGGGTCGTACCCGAATGCTTTTGCGCGTGCCACGGTGGTGACGTCGGCGATGGCTCCTGCGGAGCGAGTGTTGCCGTCTATGCCGTCGGACCCGGCGCTGAAGACGGTGAGCCGCTGGTGGGGATACTTTGCGAGGTCAAGCGCGCAATGCAGAGCGAACTGCTGATTGCGGCCGCCGGCTCCAGGGGTGCGGTTCATCGTGACGGTGACCTCGCCTACCGAGATGAGGCAGAGCCGGTCGTGCGAAGCACGAAGTGCGTGGAAACGCTCGAGCAGGTATCGTGCGGCGTCTGCGTAGTCCCAATCGTCGCAACTGTTGTCGACCGCGACAAAATAACCGGACCGTGCAGCGAGCGCGCGGGCGTTTACGACGAGGTCGTGGCTGGAGAGCAGGATTTCAAAGACCGAGTCGCGAAAAGACTCGTCTTCGCCTGTCATCGACGCAGCGGACGTGATTTTGCGCGCCAGGGTCGCGTCGGCTCTGCGCGGGAAGAAAGCTGGCAGCAAGCTCTTGTTGCCGGGAGATTCGGGCAGGTCTTCGCGATCGAAGAAGCGGTTGACGGAGGCGGGGAATTTCGCTTTGAGGCCGTAGCGCTCGATGAGTTCGCGCACCTCCTTCACCGTGGAATGGTCGGGCGAGGTGGGACCGGAGGAGAGCGCGTCGAGGGTGCGAAGGGGAACGTCTGGAACCAACAGGCTGACCTTCTGCGCTTCGGGAGCGGCAATTGCCAGGCGGCCGCCCTTGACCGCAGAGAAGTGCTTGCGCAGCGTGTTGACTTCGTTGATGGGCGCGCCGGAAGCGAGCAGAACCCGATGGAAGGCGACGGTGTCTTCGAGGGTGATCTGTGGGTCGAGTGGCAGGTCGAAGATGGCTGACCCGCCGCCAGAGATGAGGAAGAAGATAAGCGTGTCTTTGCGGGCTTTTCTGAGCATGGCCAGTGCGGCGCGCGCGGCGGCGAAGGACTCTTCATTGGGAACGGGATGGCCGCCCTCGAAGTAGCGGAATCGCCAGTTACGCTTGGCGGGCAATTGGTTGGAACAACAAATGCCGCGCAGGCCCTTGCGACGATTCATGCGGTCGAGCAGAACTTCAAGCATGGGGCCAGCGGCCTTGCCGAGCGCGATGACCTGGATGCGTTTGTATCCGGCCAGATTAATGGTGGCAGGACCGGCGCCGTCGGGCATCAGGCGGTGGAGGATGTTGCCATCAATGTGGATACGACGGTCAAAGGCGGAAGCGATGTTGCACTCGCTCAGCGCGCCGGTAAAGATCTCGGTGGCTGTAGCGTGCAAGGCGTCTAAGGCGATATCACTGGCCGGTGTCATTGCAGTTGCTCCGAGGATTGTGGGGGATAAAGGGCGCTCAACCAGTGGTAGAGCGCTTGTTGCATGGGTTCGATTTGGCCCGTGAAAAAATGGTCGGCGCCCGGAATGAGCGCCAATTGCTTTGGTTCGTGGGCAGAGGCAACAACCTGCACGAGGTCGGCAGCCGGCGCGAATTGGTCGTTGTCTCCGCTGAGGAAGAGCTTGGGAAGAGTGCAGTTGGAGAGGAACGCGTAGTTGGTTTCGCGGTCTTCAATGCGGGTAGGCAGGCCGAGCAGGGCGAGGGCGCGAACGTTAGCCGCAGGCAAACGGACACAGCAGGCATTCAACGCCATCACCCCGCCAAAGCTGAAGCCGGCCACGACGATGGGTAAGCGAAACTCCGATGCAAGCCAGGCGAGAGCAGCCTGGACATCGTCACTTTCGACGTAGCCATCGTGCGTGCCCTGGCTGAGCCCGGCGCCGCGAAAGTTGAAGCGGAGTGTGGGCCAGCGAAAGCCCCAGGCCGGGTCGTTGAGCACCTTCATAGCGTGATAGACAACCTTGTTGTGCATGGTGCCGCCGCCGGGGGGATGGGGATGGCAGACGAGCGCGGCAAAAGGTGCGTCGGACGCTCCCTCGTTGAGAAGTGCCTCGAGGCGGCCAGCGGGGCCGGAGATGGTGATGCTGCGGAGCGCTTTTGGGGGAGTGGAACCCGTCCGATAGGGAGCAGGATTCCCGCCTGTGGGCGAAACGAGTACGGAGCTGGCTAACACTGCGCTTTCGGGCTGTGCGGTCATACCACTCACCATTCTACGCTGATTCGTTAGGAAATCTTCATGGCGGCAAGATGAACAGGGCATCGGGTTTCACGAGGCGGCACGGCTAAGCTACGGTGTGCAAAATCGATTCACTTCAGGGGATCGGGCCTGAAGTCATTTGCGGCTTCCCGGTGAGATATTCTGGCAATATCATGCCTGAGTCCGATCAGCCGCAAGTAGTTCATCCAATTACCCATGCTCACCCGGCGTTGACGCAGGCCGACTCCGTGCTGACGCCAGTTGACCCGGTGCGCCTGACGCGGGCGCTATGCGAGATCGATTCGACCACCTATCAGGAGGGTGCGGTGGGGGACTTTTTGGCAGATTATCTCGCCACACGCGGCTGGGCGGTGGAGAAGACACCGGTTCCGCAGCCGGCGGAGAACACGCAGGGCGGCGAACGATGGAATGTGTTTGCGACTGTGCCGGGAAAGACTCCGGACGTTGTCTTTTCGACTCACATGGACACAGTTCCACCGTACATTCCTTTTACTGAAGACGATGAGTTCATGTATGGCCGTGGTGTATCGGACGCGAAGGGGATTATCGCTACGCAGGTGGCGGCGGCTGAAGCGCTGCGGGCAGAGGGATATGCGGTTGGCATGCTCTATGTGAGCGGTGAAGAGCGCGATTCGGCGGGGGCGCGGGAAGCGAACAAGAATCCGCGCGGCAGCCGCTTCCTGATCAACGGTGAGCCGACGGAGAATCGCATCGGGCTGGCGTCGAAGGGCGCCTTGAGGGCATCGCTCAGGAGCACGGGCAAGATGGCGCATTCGGCGTATCCGGAGCTGGGGGACAGCGCGATTCACAAGCTGATTGAAGCGCTCGACCGGTTGCTTGCGCTGGAGCTGCCGGTGGACAAGGATGCGGGCCCGTGCACGCTGAATGTGGGGCAGATCAGCGGTGGCCACGCGCCCAACGTGATTGCCGATCATGCGGAGGCGCAGGTGCTGGTGCGGGTGGTGGGCCCTTCGGAGCCGGTGCGGGCGGCGATTCGCGAGGCGGTGGCAGGGCTCGCGGAAGTGGAGTTCACGCTCGATCTGGCATTCATCCGGCTGAAGGCGGTTGAGGGGCTGCCGACGATGGTGGCGAAGTTTGCCACCGATATTCCGATGCTAACGAATTGGGGCGAACCGCTACTGCTGGGGCCGGGATCGATTCACTGCGCACATACGCCGGACGAGAGGCTGTCGAAGAAAGAGATGCTGGAGGCTGTGGAGCTCTATGTGAAGGTGGCCAAGCAACTGCTGAGTTAGGAAGGCCACCTTCGCTCGATTGCGATCCTGAGCCAACCCAGGCTGGTCAGTTTTTTGGCGGCTTTGCCTTTGGCGAAAATCGAGGATAGGATCCCGTGCATGGCGGCCGGGCGAACAAAATGGACATTCCGGTTTATACGCGAAGGGCGAGCAGGCCAGATGTTTCCGTATGCCTTCAATTGGACCCATGACCCAGACCGGGTTTCCAGCATCTGGGGAGTAATTCGCCGCGGGTCCGCAGGACCTATCGGAAGTTTCTCTTCCCATTTACGTCGAGATGTGCCTAAAATGGAGCCTTCACAGAAGCCAGCAGAAGCGTTCCCGTTTTTCCCCGTGTAAGTCCCCCGACGGCGCATGCATTCCCCTTCCCCCTGCCGGCTCAAAAACATTGCTGCCGAAGCAACTTGGAGGAACCATGAAATTCAATTTTCGCCCTCTCTGCGCACTTGTTGCCCTTCCCTTGCTCTCCGCGTCCGCCCAGGACCTCAAATTCGTCGCGCCCACAGCCACAGCCAACCCCGTGGTTTCAGACCAAACCAAACGCGATGCGGTCCATGCGTACTGGACGCCTGAAATGCTGGCCACTGCACGGCCGATGCCGATTCCGCAAGTGGACTCGGCGAGCCTAGTCTCCAACAACGCGCCCTCGACGCCGGAGCCCGTTCATTTTAGCGCGCCCGGGCTCCCCACGATTCACTCCGATGCCGAAATCGAAAGCAGCACGGAGGCCTTCCCGCTGAACCAAGGTCTCGAAGCCGGTGCTCTCGCAACCCCTTCGCCAGACGCTTTCAACTATGAGATGCCCTTCAACAACTTCCGCACGCAAAACAACAAATTGTTCCCGTATACCGCGATCGGCAAGCTTTTCTTTACCATCCCGGCAGGAACGTCGGAGCCGGCAGGCAACTACGTCTGCTCCGCGGCGGTGTCGGGCACCTCCAACATTGTGGTAACCGCTCGCCACTGCATGTGGGACTACGTCAGCCAGAAGTGGTACAGCAACTTTGTCTTTTATCCGGGCTGGAATAATGGGCTCGACAGTACGCTGAAGGGCGCCTGGTTTCCGGAATGGGTATCGACCTGGACTTCCGGTACCGGTGTTCTGAGCCTTACTACCGGCTGGGACATTGGGATCATGGTGATGGAGGGCGTTACGCGGAAGGGCTGCGGCGCCAGCGGCGGCAATGCGATTGGAGTGTACACCGGCTGGCTTGGGTGGACCTATGGCGGCGACTTCACACAGCGGCAATGGGACATCTTCGGCTACCCCCAAGCCCCGCCCTTTGAGGGCAACTACCTCTACCAGGATGATGCCGGGACCGGTGCGTTCGACCCGCTCGGAACCACAAACGTCGTCGAGGCCGGCGACCCGCAGACGGGCGGCACAAGCGGCGGTCCCTGGGTGATCGGCTTCAACCCCAACAACGGCCCCAACACGAATCCGAACAATAACACGAGCCCCGGCTTCTATAACCTCGAGAACGGCGTGAACAGCTTCCAGTGGACGAGCCCCAGCGAGCCGCTGGCCATCAACGGCACCATCTTTCAGGCGGCCAACTTTTTTAACCTGTACACCTATGCAAAGGGCCTCAAGTGCTCCTGACGGCCTCGACTTAACCGGTTCAGCGGCCCCGGACACCTACCAGTGCCCGGGGCTTTCTGTTTCACTACCGAATTGGAGTTACGGACACATCGGGCCAATGGTGCTGCCGGAAGTTGGGGAGAGAATTCTTCTCCATGGTACGGAGCATGGAAATACCCCTTCAGGCGGTAAATTTGTAGAATGGGAGAGTCAAAGGAGAAACATGGTGGCCGCATCCATCTACGACATTCCGGTGAAAAAGATTGACGGTGAAGACGCTTCGCTTGGCGAATATGCCGGCAAGGTTGTGCTGGTGGTCAACGTAGCGTCGAGATGCGGCCTGACACCGCAGTATGAAGGACTGGAGGCGCTCTACGAGCGGTTCCACGGTCAGGGGTTGGTGGTGGCGGGCTTTCCCGCGAACGACTTCAAGGCGCAGGAGCCGGGCACGGACGAAGAGATTCTCAAGTTCTGCACGTCGAACTTCGGCGTGAAGTTTCCGATGTACAGCAAGATCACCGTTGTGGGCGGGGAGAAGCACCCGCTGTATGCGGCGCTTATTGCGGCCCAGCCGCATGCGATCAGCCTGTCGAATCCATCGCTGCGCGAGAAGCACGTTGGCTGGGGCATTCCGACGAATGACGAGCCGGAGATTCTTTGGAACTTTGAGAAGTTTCTGGTGAGCCGGGAGGGCAAAGTGGTGAAGCGGTTTGCGCCGGACACACAGCCGGATGCGCCGGAGCTGATCGCGACGATTGAGGCGGAACTGGCGAAGAGCCAGGGCTGAGACCGCAGAGTTTGGGCGGTTGAGTTTGTTGACTCCCAGGTCCCCAAGTGCGAGGGACCTGGGGCACCCGCACATTCACGAAGAGCGGAGACTGAGACCGGAGAGTTGGACCGGTTGGGTTTTTTCATTCCCAGGTCCCCAGGTGCGAGGGACCTGGGGCACCCGGCTGAACAGTTCGGTCGATTGAGTCTATTGAATCTCAGGTTTCAGAATCGAGATCTGAGGCACCCGCACATTCTATTGTGATGAGTTTGGGCTAGTGTCACTCTGCGGGCACGGGCGCTCGTTTGGCCCGACAGATGGAGTCGGAGACGGCCCATACTGCGCCGCAAATGGCAACGCTGATGCCATTGGCCCCCCAGAAGAAATGTTGATGAGGGTTCGCCATAAGGCTGGGAATCCAGACGAATAGTTCGAAGCTGACAATCTCTACGGTGAGCAGGCGCGAGGCGAGCGGGGCCATGATGCCTGTGAGGATGGCCAGGGCGGCGGCGAAGAAACCGATGGTGGTGGCGTAGCACCAGAACACTTGAGATGGTGGAATCCAACTGGGAACGAAGTTGGCAAGGCCGGGCATGTCGTAGATGTGGACGACGCCGAAGGAGATTGCGGAGAGGCCGAGGAGACGGGCGAAGAGGGACTCGCGGCGCGCGATGGCGGAGCCAGCCGGCGAGAACTGTGCGAAGAGAACGGCTCCGGCGACGACGAGAGAGAACTCCTCAAAGAAGTTGCCGGTGGGGTCGAAGTCGGTGTGGGTCGCGAGCATTTTGGGGACCCAAAGCAGCGCGAAAACGAAGTAGAAGAGAGTGAGCGTCAGTGCGCCGACGCGAGCGGTTCGACGCCAGAGGAGGGCGAGTCCGGCGGTGAGTTCGATGACGGCAGTGAGATAGGCGAGAGGTTCGCGAAAGGGAATGGTGGGGACGACGCGCTGCCAATTTGTGGCGAAATCGCCCGACCTCAGGCCGACAACGCCGAGAAAGATGGCGCCGGCGGCGTAGGCACAGATGCCGAGATTGGATGCGAGGCTACGGTTCTGCATGATTCGCTGGCTCCGGTATCTGTCAGGAATGATTTGGGGAGGCTGCCAGATTAGCATGACTCTGCCGGCAGGCTTGGGAGGCATGCTCGGGTGAAGATGAATTAGTCCCCGAAGTCGATCAAGAAGGCAGCTAAGATTCGATGTGATCTTTTGACGCAATATACGGAGTTTGGTTAAGTTTGAGGGCACGCAGGTTTATCCTCACCCCATGGACGATGGACTAAAAACGCACGAGGTAAATTCGCTTCAGAGCGCGGCTTCTTCTTATTTGCGCTCGGCTCAGCATCAGCCGGTGCGCTGGCACGCATGGGGCGCGGAGGTGTTTGAGCGCGCGAAGGCCGAAGACAAGCCCATCCTGCTCGACATTGGTGCGGTGTGGTGCCACTGGTGCCACGTGATGGACCGCGAATCGTATGAGAACCCGGCGATCGCCGCGATCATCAATCAGCATTTTGTAGCGATGAAGGTGGACCGCGACGAGCGGCCCGACGTCGACGCACGCTACCAGGCGGCAGTTTCGGCGATCAGCGGACAGGGAGGCTGGCCGCTGACGGCGTTCCTCACGCCCGATGGCCGGCCTTATTTCGGCGGGACGTACTTTCCTCCCGACGAGCGTTACGGGCGGCCGGGATTTGGCAGAGTGCTGGAGACGATGGCGCAGGTGTGGAGGGAGCGTCGCGATGACGCGCTGGAATCCGCTGCGAGCGTGATGGCGGCCATTGAGCATAACGAGAGCTTCTCTGGCCGTGGCGCCGAGTTGAGCCTGGCACTGGTGGACAAGATTGCGGGGTCGGCGCTGAGCCAGTTTGACGCGCGCAACGGCGGTTTTGGTTCGCAGCCAAAGTTTCCTCATCCTGCGGCGCTCGACCTGCTGCTGGAGCTGGCCATGAGCCGCGACAACGAGCAGGCGGGCGATGCGTTCGTAACGACGCTCGAAAAGATGGCGCGAGGCGGCGTCTACGATCAATTGGCTGGTGGATTTCATCGCTACTCCGTTGATGAGCACTGGGTGGTTCCGCACTTCGAGAAGATGCTCTACGACAACACGGAGCTGTTGAGGAACTACGTGCATGGGTTCCAGAGTTTTGTGCGCGCGGATTTTCTGGAGACGGCGAAGGAGATTGTTACGTGGCTTGACTCGACGATGACCGACCGCGATCGCGGCGGATTTTATGCGTCGCAGGACGCGGATATCAACCTCGACGACGATGGGGACTACTTTACATGGACGCTGGATGAGGCGCGCGCCGTGCTCGATGCGGGGGAGATGGAGTTCGCGTCGAGATACTGGGATATCGGCGAACTCGGCGACATGCATCACAACCCGGCAAAGAACGTTTTGCACGTGAAGGAGACGCTGGAAGAGATGGCAGGGGAAGGCGGAGATGTGGAGGCGCTGCGGGCGATGAGGGATCGCGCGCGGGCGAAGCTGCTGGCGGCACGCGCTGAGCGGCCGACACCGTTTATCGATCGCACGCTCTACACGGGCTGGAATGCGATGGGGGTGTCGGCCTACCTGGATGCTGCGCGTGTGTTGCGCCTGGAGGGAGCAAGGGAGTTTGCGCTGCTGACGCTGAACCGGTTGCTGGATGAGGCGTGGGACGGGGCGGAGAATCTGTATCACGTGATTGCATACTCGGATGGCTTGCCTGCGGCGGAGAAGATTGCGGGCACGTTGGACGATTATGCGTTCACCGTACATGCTTGTATGGATGCGTGGCTGGCAACCGGCAATATGAACTTCTATCGCGTGGCAGTGAAGCTGGCCGATGCGATGATTGCGCGCTTCCGTGACGAGACGGCGGGGGCGTTCTACGATGCGGTTGCGCCGGCTGCTGGAGCGGCCGTGCTGGGAGCGCTGGCCGCGCGGCGTAAGCCTCTGCAGGACTCTCCCACGCCGGCTGGCAATCCTACCGCTGCCGCGGCGTTGCTGCGGCTTGAAACGCTAAGCGGGAAGCAGCAGTATCGCGATATTGCGGAAGACACCCTGGCCAACTTTGCCGGCATTGTCGAGCACTTTGGGCTCTACGCTGGGAGCTATGGGCTGGCGCTGGAGCGGCTGCTGCTCGATCCCGTACAGGTGGTGATTGTTGGGTCGGGGCCGGAGGCATTTCGGCTGGAGGCAACGGCGATCGCGCGGTTTGGCGTGAATAAAACGGTAATGCGGTTTGCTCCGGGCGAGCTTGTGCAGGGAGGAATTCCCGAGGGGCTGGCGGAGACGCTGCCGCAGGCGCCTGCGCCGGCTGGAGCGGAGGCATGGGCGCTGGTCTGCCGGGGGCGGACCTGCCTGCCGCCGATCTCGAGCGCGGAAGAGTTGTTGAAGGCGCTTGAAGAAGGGGAGTAAGGCTTTGGCCGAGGTTGCAGGCCGCGTCAATTGGTGGTTTGCGATGGAGCCGGGTGTATTGGAGTGGGGGAGGGGAAGATTCGGCTATCGCACGGATCTGCGGGCTAACCGCGCTGGCCACAATGCATTGAGCGCCCGGCCGGGTGCACCGCCGATTCTGCGGCGCGCTGTCCCGAACAATGCCAGAACTCCAGTACCGAGGAGCAGAAAACTGGATGGCTCAGGGGTAGCGGAAGTGGGCGCCGAGCCAGCCGAGCCGTATGAGAAATCAGTAAGGTCGACCTGTGTCCCCGCCCCGACCTGTTCCGCGGAGATTGTTAAGCTCGATATCGGGCTGGATGAAGTCAGACCAAAAAACACGAGCCCGGGGGCCGTATCAGTTCCCACGACATACGTCGTGCCATTTACATCAATATCTGCATTCCCGGCGAGTGATCCCTCGAGATCCCCGAGTGTGACCGTGAAAATGTCGAAGCCTATCGCCGTCGTATTCGCTGGCAGGGTGACAACCAGGTTGTATCCCGGGGCGCTGCTGAGTGAGTCGGCACCCCTGGCGTAAGTCGAGCAGCAGTAATTTTCGCTCACATCATAGATGTCAGATCCCGTGCTGGAGAAATTCACCCCGGAGGTAGTCAAGCCTGGCGGCGTCGCATAGGTTATGTATGAACCAATTGGTGGAGAGAGAGCGCCGAAATTGATCGCCGTGACCCCCGAAGTTGCCGCAATCCATTGGGCGCTGTTGTTGTAAATGGTGTCTGCCTTCGATGTCGCGGCAATTGCCGCGAGCAGAAGGACGCTGAGTGCGAACCGCTTTCTGAAGCCGAAAATGAGCATTTCTCGTTCTCCTTTGAGATGGATTTGGCCCCAAGACGGGCCCAAGGGGCGGTTTCAGGTGTATTTCGGGCTTCCTACGAGGGGTGCGATAGCACCCCAAGATGCGACGCAAGTCAATCAAAAGGAAGTGAAAGTTGCGAACTTGTGCGGCTGATTTGAGGAAGACGATGAGTACAATATCTGAATGAGTGAACGCGCAACCCACTGGAAGTTATAGTCTTAGAAATCTGCAGGTTGTGAAAGTGCCGTCTCACGCCAAGTGGAGGTCATCTCGTGTCATCAGGCCTTTTGGACGCGTCGAAGCAACACGAGGGGAGTTCGGCGGCTCGTCTGGACTCCTGGAAGGAGATCGCTGCCTACCTGGGCCGGGGGGAACGCACGGCGAAGCGGTGGGAGCGCGAGCGATCGCTGCCGGTGCATCGCGTGCCTGGTGGGGGACGGGGGAGCGTCTACGCGCTCGCGGCCGAGCTGGATGAATGGCTGACGTCGCGCCGCGCCCAAGGCCTGGACGAGGCCGAGGTCGGTGAGAACTCCACCGCGCCGATTGCCAGAGTCGAGGCAAGCGGTGCAGGCGGCCGTGATTTTCCCATCGCCGGGCAGATGGCCGCGATTGCGGAAGGTCAGCTAACCGTGAATGCTGGAGACCTGCATGCCGGGCGGGATGCCTTCAGGCCAGGTTGGAAGACGGTGCTGGCTGCAACGCTCGTGGCAGGGGTCGGCCTAGCAGCATTCGCCGCGACCCATCGATCAATCATCGGTGCAGTCTCACATCGGCTTTCTTCGACATTTGACTTTGGGAAGGCAGCGTCTGTTCATCCCGGCCCGGTATCCGTTTCCGATGAAGAAAAAGCTCGCGCGCACGAGCTTTACCTCAAAGGGCGCTACGAGTGGAATCAGCGAACGCCGGAGAGCCTTAACCGGGCTCTCGACGACTTCACACAAGCGGTCGTGCACGATCCCGACAGTCCGGAGGCCTACGCGGGCATGGCGGACACATACAACCTTCAATGCATTTTCTTCACCCTTCCCGCCGGCGACATGTATCCGAGGGCGATTGCGGCAGCCAGACGTGCAGTGGAATTGGATGATTCCAATCCTGAAGGGCATCGCGCATTGGCGTTCGCTGAGGTGTGGGGTGCACGAAACTTTCCCGAAGGATACAAGGAGTTTCGTCGCGCCATCGAACTGAATCCGAAAGACCCGCTGGCGCACCTTTGGTTTGCCAATGCGCTCGCAGTAGGAAAGGGGACTCCAGAAGAAGCGAATCAAGAGGCGTATCAAGAGTCACTGGAGGAGATAAGCAAAGCGCAGGAATTGGATCCCGCATCCCATTCGATAATCGCCAGCAAGGGCATCATTCTATACAAAGCGGGCAAGAAGGACGAAGGGGAAGCGCTTCTCAAGCAGGTGGAACGGGCAGACCCTGGTCTGGCAACTGTACACACAAACCTTGCAATAGTTGAGTTCGAGCGTGGCGATTATCCGGCCTACCTCGCCGAGTCAGAAAAATCGGCAGAGCTTCATAATGACGCGGCGCTCAGAGAATTGACGGCAGTGGTACGCGCCGGATATACGCAAGGTGGCGAACGCGGACTTTCGAAGGCTTTGTTTGATAAGGCCGAGTCGTGCGATCCGTCAACGGACATGCCTCGCGTCTGGCGAGCTTTCGCGTGTGTTCGTCTGGGGAAGAACCAGGAGGCTCTGCAACTGCTCGAAGAGGCCAGTGCAAACCATGACCCGAACTTCGGTTCCTGGTTTTCGCCAGGAGTTTATCCTGCATGGACCCCAATCGAGAATGAGCCTCGGTTTCGAGCACTGCTGAAGAAGATCAACGCGCAGGGTGCGCTGTCGCAGGCGCTTGCGAGTTCCGCTCGTCCTTCGAATAGTGTGGATATTCATGCGTCTTCAGAACGGCAATGAGGTCTTGGGTTGCCAGATTTGTAGAAGTCAATCCAGTCTGAAAACTAGTTTCCTTTCAATGAGCCTGGGAGGCTTGCAGCGTCTTTGCCGTTTGCTGACTGCTGCGCCGGGTCGGCATTGGCGATTGGGTCGGACTTGGCGGTGAAGCGGCTGATCCTCGTGTTGAAGACGCGGTTGGGGTCGCCGGGGAGCAGGTTGTTTTCTTCAAGGGCGAGGCGGACGCGGCGACGAAACTCCCGGACCGGAGCGAATTGTTTAGTGGCAAGTGTCTTGAAGACAACGGGGATGACGACTTCGGAGCCGTGAAGCGCGTCGACACCGAGCACCTGCGGGTCGTCGATGAAGATAGAGCGGAAGGCGTCACCGGTGCGAACTTCCATGGCGATGGATTTGAGCAACACGGCCACCTTGTCGGGGTCGGCCGAGAAATCGACGCTCACGTTCACAGTTGCCACGGAGTAACCAATGCTCTGATTTGCGACGGTGGTGATCTGCGAGTTGGGGATGATGTAGAGGGTGCCGTCGCCGTCGCGAAGAGTGGTCTTGCGCAACGTCATGGCCTCGACGGTGCCGGCCAGGCCAGCGATTTTGACGGAATCGCCCACGTTGAACTGATCTTCGATGAGGATGAGGACCCCGTTGAACATGTCGCGGACGATGTTTTGCGATGCGAGGCCGATGGCTATGCCGACCACTCCGGCTGAAGCGAGGAGCGGCGCGAGGTTAAGGCCAAGAATTTCGAGGACTTGTAGACCGGTGATGAGGCCGATGACGGCTACACCCGTTGCGCGGGAGACGCTGGCAACGGTCTTGACCTGGTTGATGTGTTCGGGGCTGGCTGCGTGGCGCTCGGCCACACGCGTCATGTGAAAGGTGATGAGGCGGAGAATCCGATAGAGAACAATCGCGATGACCAGCACCACAACGAGGTGGGGAAGTTTGAGGCGAATGAACTCCTGTGCATCGACGCTCCACTCGTCGAGGACTCTTCCCATAAAGCGGCCTTCGGCAAAGATACCCGACCGAAAAACAGCCAAAAAAGAATGCATGCCGTCGCTCCTTTTTCTAGACTAGACTGTGCGCAGGGGAAGCGTCCCGGACTACCTGTTTAGTCGGGTTGCCGACTGGACGCAGTTGGTCAGGCCGGGGCATTACGCGGCTTGCCGGTCGAAATGGAGGTTGCGATGCAATTGATTCATCGAACGAAAGCCGGAGCCGAATTGCGCGGCTCACAGATGCAGTGTTCAAGGAAAGCCGCGGTGAAAGCCGCGATCCAGCGAAACCGAAGCTGGCTGCGGGCGGCGGCCTTCCTTTTCGCCGGAGCATTGATTGTGACGGCGGTGGGCAGGGGCCAGGAGGCTCCGCCGGGAAGTCCTGACAGACCATACCTGCTGCCCGAGGCGAACCGCCCGTTGGACGCCAACCAGCGGATGCAAATGCAAGATCAACAACAGAAAAAGGCGAATTTTGAGGTCGCCAACGCCGAGCGCAAGAAGCAGTTGACCGACGACAGCGCGCGGCTGCTGAAGCTGGCGAATGAATTGAAGGCGGAGGTGGACAAGACGGACAAGGATACTCTGTCGATCGCGGTAATCAAGAAGGCGGAGGAGATTGAGCGGTTGGCCCACATCGTGAAGGACAAAATGAAGCTGACGGTTGGGGCCAACTGAGGCCACTTATCCGTTCATCGGCGGGAGTCGTTTACTTCGAGGTAATGACCATGCAAAGCCGGCATTTGAATGCGTCGCAAAGGCTGCGGTTGCGGCAAAGCCCAGGAGCGACGCGGGCGGCGATGCTGATGGCATTTTTTCTGGTGTTGCCGCTGGGCGGCGCGCAAAACTCTCCCACCGGACACATTGGCGGGTTGCCTCAACCGATTGGCCAGGGCGTGGGGGACTCGCCGCTGGGGGGTTTGAACAATGGGAGCCCGGACGATCCGGAACAAGCACGGCGCATTCGCATGCTCAACGCCGAGCGCCAGAAGTCGCTGGTGGCGGACACGGTGAAGCTGCTTAAGCTGGCCAACGAGCTGAATGCAGTGATGGCAAAAGACGATGCGTCGGCCCCTACGCAGGCGGAGATTCGCAAGGTTGCCCACATTGAAAAGCTGGCCCGTAACGTGGAGGAAAAGATGAAGATAACGGTGATTGGGACTCCCAATTACCCTAATCCGATTCAGCCTCCGATTCCGTAGTTTGTGGCCGGAGGCGATAACCCTGCCTGGGTTCGATCGGACCTATCGGGGAATTGGCAAGGTTGTTACAATCATTTCTGGATTTCTCGAGCGAAAGCGGCTTTTGGGAGAGTGGACGGGAATGGACCTGGCAATTTCCAGCGCTCGCGTGCCAGAGCAGGCGAAGGCCGACAGCCCTTTAAGCCCGGAGCAGATGGTGGAGATCTACCGGCTGATGTATCTCTCTCGCCGGATTGATGACCGCGAGATTCTGCTCAAGCGCCAACAGAAAATCTTCTTTCAGGTTTCGGGCGCCGGCCATGAGGCGCTGCAGGTGGGCGCGGCACTGGCGCTGAAGCCGGGCTACGATTGGGTGTTTCCGTATTATCGGGATCGCGCGCTTTGCCTGACTCTTGGAGTGACGCCAACGGAGATGATGCTCCAGGCGGTGGGCGCGGCATCGGATCCGGCCAGCGGTGGGCGGCAGATGCCGGCGCATTGGAGCAGCCGCAAGCTGCACATCGTGAGCACGTCCTCGTCGACAACCACGCAACTGCTTCATGCAGTTGGCTGCGCCGAGGCTGGGAGGTACTTCAGCCGTCATCCCGAGGCCGCGGCCAAGGCGGATGGCGACTATCGCGCATTTCACGAAGTCGAGTTTCATTCGGACGAAGTGGTGTTCACTTCGCTGGGCGAAGGGTCCACGTCGCAGGGCGAATTCTGGGAGGCTCTGAACACTGCGTCGAATCAGAAGCTGCCGGTGATTTTCTGCGTGGAGGACAACGGCTACGCGATCAGCGTTCCGGTGGAGGTGAATACGCCGGGCGGTAACATCTCGAAACTGGTAGCGAACTTTCCGAATTTTTACTTTGCCGAGGTGGACGGTACTGATCCCGAGGCCTGCCTGCGGGTTTTTCAGACGGCGGTGGCGCATTGCCGCGCGGGCCTTGGACCGGCCTTTGTCCACGGGCACTGTGTGCGGCCGTATTCCCACTCGCTTTCAGACGACGACAAGCTTTACCGTTCTGCAGTCGAGCGTGAGGCCGACGCGATGCGCGACCCACTGGCGAAGATGCAGATGCGCCTGCTGCGCGAGGGGATCCTGACCGAAGAGCAGATCAACAAGCTCGAGCAAAGCCTCGATCACGAGGCTGCAGAGGCAGGGGAGCGTGCGCTGGAAGCGGCGCTGCCCGATGTAGGGAGCATTACACGGCATGTGTATTCCGAAGAGCTCGACCCCACGGCCGAGTCGATATCAACGGAGAGCGCGCGAGCGACTGGTGCGGCGGCTGCGGCGGTGAAAAACGGCAAGCCCGGTGCGGACAAGGCAAACGCGCCTCGAACCATGTCGGACCTGATCAACTTGTGTCTTCATGACGAGATGCGCCGAGACCTGCGGATTGTTGTTTACGGTGAAGATGTGGCGGATGCGAGCCGTGAACCAGCGCTTGGTGAAGTGAAGGGCAAGGGCGGCGTCTTCAAGCTAACAGCGGGCCTGCAGACCGAGTTTGGCTCGGAGCGTGTCTTCAACTCTCCGCTGGCCGAAGCAAATATTGTGGGCCGCGCGGTGGGCTACGGCGTGCGCGGCATGAAGCCGGTTGTGGAGATTCAGTTCTTCGATTACATCTGGCCGGCAATGCACCAGATCCGCAATGAAATGGCTCTCATGCGCTGGCGGTCAAATGGCACATGGGCCGCGCCGGCAGTGATTCGCGTGCCCATTGGGGGCTATCTGACCGGCGGGTCGATCTACCACTCGCAGTCGGGCGAGAGCATTTTCACCCACATCCCAGGGCTGCGGGTTGTCTTTCCCTCCAACGGCCTGGATGCGAATGGGCTGCTGAGGACGGCGATTCGCTGCGACGATCCGGTGCTGTTTCTCGAGCACAAGCGGCTTTATCGCGAGACGTGGGGAAGGGCGCCGTATCCTGGTCCGGAGTTTGCGATACCGTTTGGAAAGGCGAAGATTGTGCGCGCTGGTTCGCATATAACGCTGGTGACCTACGGAGCGCTGGTGCCGCGCGCATTGCAGGCCGCACAGAAGGCAAAGAGCCAGGGCGTAGATGTGGAGATTCTCGACCTGCGCACGCTGAATCCGTACGACTGGGAGGCCATTGCAACGTCGGTGCGCAAGACAAACCGGGTGATCGTGGCTCATGAAGACATGCTGAGCTGGGGCTACGGCGCGGAGCTTGCTGCCCGCATCGCCGACGAGCTGTTCGACTCGCTCGATGCGCCAGTGCGCCGCATCGGCTCGATGGACACTTTCGTCGCGTACCAACCGCTGCTTGAAGACGCAATCCTGCCTCAGCCGGAGACGATTCTGAAGGCGATTCTGGAGCTGAAGGCGTATTAGCTCGAATCGCCATTTTTGCTTCGCTACAATGAAGGCGGAGCGGGTTTATGGCGAATGCAGGACTGCTCCCGTATTCTTGACGGTTTTCCGTGCAAACGCCGCGGCCCTTTCGCTGCACGCCATTCGCGGTGGCCTTGCGGGCAGGCATACAACGAGTCTGCCCCACCTCATTGGAGAGATTGATTGTCCTCTGCATCGCCGCTTCGCAACGACCAGATTCATAGAGTCCTTATCTATCGCCTGGGCAGCCTCGGCGATACGGTGGTTGCTCTGCCGTGCCTGCACCTGATCGCCAAGACGTTTCCCAGCGCCGAGAGACGCCTGCTGACGAATATTCCTATTTCGGCAAAGGCTCCAGCTGCGGCGGCTGTACTCGGCTCGTCGGGGCTGGTGCACGGCTACATGCGTTACACGGTGGGGACGCGCAATCCGATTGAACTGCTGCGCCTGGCCGCGCAGATTCGCAGCTTCCGGCCCGACCTATTGATCTTCCTGATGGATCCGCGTCCGTTGAAAAGTGTGAAGCGCGATGCGCTCTTCTTCCGGTTTGCCGGGGTCAAGCGCTTCATCGGCGTCCCCGGCGTGGATGAGCTGAGGCACCGTTTCGACGCGGCCACCGGGCTTTACGAGCCGGAGGCCGATCGGTTGGCGCGGTCATTGCGCTCATTGGGCGACGCACATCCTGAGATTCTGGCGAACTGGGACCTGGTGCTGACGCGCGAAGAGAAGGCCGCGGCCGTGGACGCGCTGCGACCGATTGCGGGAAGGCCGATTCTTGTCTGCGCTCCCGGCTGCAAGATGCAGGCGAACGATTGGGAGCCGCACAATTGGCGCGCACTGCTTGCGCGGCTTGCGCGCAGGTATTCCGATCACGCCTTGGTGATGGCCGGTGCACAACCGGACGCCGAGCTTTGCGAAATAGTCTCTCAAGACTGGACCGGGCCCCGGATTAATCTCGCCGGAAAGCTTACGCCGCGCGAGTCGGCTGCCGTCTTTGCACACGCGCGCATGTTTATTGGCGCGGACTCGGGGCCCAAGCATCTGGCGGCATGCATGGGCGTGCCCTGTGTCTGCGTTTTTTCCGCGCGCGGCCTGCCGGGCTCATGGTTTCCGCCGGGCGACCGCAATGTAATCGTCCATCATCAGACGGAGTGCGCCGGTTGCTTCCTCGAGACCTGTATCGCGATGGAGAAGAAGTGTATCCGCTCGGTGACCGTGGACGAAATGGAACAGGCTGTTGAGCAGGTGATGGGCTGGACGGATCATACGGTGTAGTTCAGGTGCGGAGACAGCACTCCGATCATTTCCCTGGGAAGCCCAGGCACATGGAGCTGGGTTTCGTGTCCGGCATCCTCATCTTCAGCAAGTTTTCTACAGCATCCAGCAGCGAACCGGCCTGCAGGTCGGCCAACGCTCGGGCAGCCTCGGCGCCGGGCTTCTGACGTGCAGGGTCGCTGTCGATAAAGACGGTCATCATGCCGAGGCGCCGACCAAACTCCATGTCGGATTTCGAGTCGCCGATCATGACGCTGGTTGCCGCTTGTATCTCGGGATGGTCGGCAACGGCCTGCTCAAAGAGGCCCGGCAAGGGCTTTCTACAGTTGCACTGGGAGCGGTCATGCGGACAAAAGTAGAAGCCGTCGACGCTGGTCCCGAACGCTTCGAGCATCTGCTGGAACTTGTTGTGAATTGTGCGGACGTCGTCTTCGGTGAATCGTCCGAGTGCGATTCCGCGCTGATTGGAAACGACGATTACGCTCAAGCCTGTGCGCTTCATCGCATCGACGGCTTCAATGACCCCTGGCAGCACCTGGAAGTCGCTCCAGCGCGTCACCCATTCGCCTTCCGGCATCTTCTGGTTGACGACGCCGTCACGGTCGAGGAATACGGTTTTCAGGAAGAAGGCTCGTGGGATGTTGGCGGGGTCGAACACACCGTTATGATAGCAACAGGGGATTTGCTCGGCGCGGCATGGTCGTCGCGACGCAGGTCCCATTTTCGCGAAAGCGAGGAATAGCGATGCCGAGCGGTCCAAATGCCGCAGACGTTTTTGGCAAGGCCATAGCGGCCCACCAGGACGTAATTCGACAGATGGAGAAGCAGCAGGCACTGCTGCACGCCATCGCGCAGGCAATGACTGCATCGTTGCACGGCGGAGGTAAGATTCTGTGGTGCGGCAACGGGGGCAGTGCGGGCGATTCGCAGCACCTGGCCGCGGAGATCGTAGGCCGTTTTCGACAAAGCCGTCGCGGTCTTGCGTCGATCGCTCTCACGACGGACACATCGATTCTGACAGCAGTGGCCAACGACTTCGGCTTTGAGACTGTCTTCGCGCGGCAGGTAGAGGCGCTGGGAAGTGTGGGCGATGTGCTGGTGGGCATATCGACTTCAGGCAATAGCCCCAACGTGGTCAACGCGCTCAAGCAGGGGCGCGCGCAGGGCATGGTTACGGTTGCGTTCACTGGGCAGGGAGGCGGCAAGTCGGCGGCATTTGCCGATCATCTGTTTGCTGTTGAGTCGCGCGAGACGGCGCGCATCCAGGAAGCGCATATTTTGGCAGGGCACATGCTGTGCGACTGGATCGAGATTGACTGCATTCATTGTGCCGAGCCGGCGAAGGCCGAGGTGGCGAAGTGAGCCAGGCAATCGGCAACCTGAATGCCGTGCTGCAGGAGATTGAGCACAACTGGGCGTCGAAGCGATTGCTCGTGGTGGGCGACGTGATGCTCGACAAGTACATTTGGGGCGAGGTGGGGCGGATATCGCCCGAGGCGCCGGTGCCGATCGTGCGCGCCACGCACGAGAGCCGGCAGCCTGGAGGCGCGGCTAATGTGGCAATGAACCTGTCGCGGCTGGGCGCACAGGCCACTGTCGTCGGCTTCACAGGGGGCGACGAGGACGAAGGGCTGCTTACCGAATGCCTGCGGGCCGAGGGCATCGCGCAGGGATTTGTCGTGTCAGCAGGGTTTCCGACGATTACGAAGCAGCGCATCGTGGGCGGGCGGCAACAGATGCTGCGACTGGACTCGGAGAGAGTGGGGACGCGGCCGCAGGAGGACTACGACCGGCTCGTCGCGGCTGTTGTTGCGCACCTGCCCGGCAAACATGCTGTTGTGCTTTCTGACTATGCCAAAGGGGCGCTCACACCCGAAGTTTGCCAGGCCGTGATCAAGGAAGCGCGCAGGCTGTCGATCCCGGTGCTGGTGGACCCCAAATCTCCCGACTTCTCGCGATATCGAGGCGCGACAACGATCTGCCCGAACCTCGGTGAGCTCTCTGCCGCTGCACGCCTAGCCTCAGCGGGGGTGGAGGCACCAGACCTGGAGCGGCTTTTGTCTGCGGCTGAGGCAATGGTTACCACGTTCGATCTGGAGTTCCTCACCGCGACGCTCAGCGAGAAAGGCATTGCCCTTGTGCGGCCTGGGAATCGCTTTGTGGCCCCGGCAGTTGCGCGCCAGGTGTTTGACGTATCGGGCGCAGGAGATACCGTCATCGCCGTCCTCGCGCTTTGCCTGGCTTCCAGCCTTAGCCCGGAGACTGCGGTGCAATTGGCGAACATCGCAGCTGGGATAGTTGTGGGCAAGGTGGGTACGGTGCCGGTGGAGAAACACGAACTGCTGGCCGCTCTCTCGCCCAATATTGCGCTGCACGCAGAAGACAAAGTCGTGAGCCGAGCCGATCTGGTGACGCGGGTAGCGCTGTGGAAGGCGAACGGAGAGCGCGTGGTGTTTACGAACGGCTGCTTCGACCTGCTCCACGTCGGCCACATCACGGTGCTTGAGCAAGCCCACAGCTTTGGCGACCGGTTGATCGTCGCGATCAACTCTGATGCTTCAGTCAGCGCACTCAAAGGTCCCACGCGACCGATTGTGAGCGAGAGCGATCGCGCGCGTGTGTTGGCCGCGCTGGGTGCGGTCGACGCCGTGTGCGTGTTCTCAGAGCCGACGCCGTTGGAGCTGATTGTGGCAGTGCGGCCCGATGTGCTTGTGAAGGGCGGCGACTACGACATCGACCACATTGTAGGCGCGCAAGAAGTGCAGTCGTGGGGCGGGGAGGTGAAGATCGTTCCCATTGTGGCCGGCTTCTCGACTACACGGCTCATTGCACGCGGGGCGGGCAAAGAGAACTGAGGCCGCGAGCCGAGACGCCAGATACAATTACGAGATGGAGTTACCAACCCACGGGGAACAGCCCCAGCGGCGTGTTTGCCGCTTCGCAGGCCGGCCGGCATGAAGAACGTCTTCCGGCTGTTGCGCTACGGGTTTCCCTTCACTCTCGAATGGCTCCCCGGCGTATTGCTGCTGGCGATGGTTGGTGCGCTCGACACGTTTCGTGTACTGCTTTTCCAGCCAATCTTCGACCAGGTTTTGCGGCCCGATGCGGCGGAAGGCCCGGTTTTGCTGGGCCTACGCAACAGCCGCTGGCAGTTCGACCTGCGAATGTTATTCCCGCCCTCAATCCACGTGCACAATGACTGGGCCGTAGTGGCGATCGCATTGGTGGCCTCAACGCTAGCCAAGGGCCTGTGCGACTACGCAGGCACTTACCTGATTAACTATGCCGGCTTCGGCATGATTACCGATCTGCGCAACCATCTTTATGAAGCCACAATGCGCAGATCGTCAAGCTTCTTCCATCGCTACGCGACGGGAACGATACTTTCCACACTGATCAACGATGTCGACAAGGTGCAGTTTGCGTTGAGTTCGGTGATCGGGGAATTTCTGCAGCAGTTTTTCACGTTCCTGGTGGGGCTGGTGCTGGTTGTCAAGATGGGCGGGGAGCTGAGTTGGGGACTGCTGCTGTTTGTGCCCGTGGTGATTACTTCGGCGCGCAAGATCGGCGGGGAAGTCCGGCATCGCACACGCAGCGGGCAGGACAAGTTGGCCGAGATCCAGAATATTCTCCACGAGACCGTCACGGGCAATCGCATCGTGAAGGCCTTCAGTACGGAACTGTGGGAGATTCTCCGATTCAAGAATGCTGCGCGGCGGCTTTTTCGCGCCAACCTGCGCAGCGTACGCATTCAAGCCATGAGTTCGCCTTTGATGGACAGCCTGGGCGCGATCGCCATTGGCGCATTCCTGTTCATTGGCCGCAACCAGATTCAGCATGGCCGCATGACGATGGGCACGTTTGCGGCGTTTATTGTGCTGCTGTTCAAGCTCTACGACCCGGTGCGCAAGTTCGCCTATTTCTACAACAGCTTCCAGCAGGCTATGGGGGCGTCGTCCTCCATCTTCACATTCTTCGATACTCAGGACGACGTGAAGGAGCGCCCGCACGCGGCGATGCTCAAGGGCTTTTCGAGCACGCTGGAGTTTCGCGATGTTGGGTTCAGCTATTCGACGGCCGAAGGCGAGCACCAGATCCTGCACAACATCGACCTTGAGGTGAGAGCCGGGGAGGTGTTGGCGCTGGTGGGGCCAAGCGGAGCAGGGAAGTCGACGCTTGTCAACCTCATTCCCCGTTTCTACGACGTGAGCTCCGGTGCGATCCTGATCGATGATCACGACATTCGCTCGTTGACGCTCGGCTCGTTGCGCAAGCAGGTGGCGCAGGTGACGCAGGAGACGATTCTCTTCAACGATACGGTGCGAAACAATATCGCATACGGCCAGCCCGACATCAAGTTGGCAGTGGTGGAGAAAGCTGCGCAGAATGCGCTGGCGCACGACTTCATTTTGCGGATGCCTCAGGGCTACGACACGGTGATCGGCGAAAAGGGCTTTCGCTTGAGCGGCGGGGAACGGCAGCGACTGGCTATTGCACGCGCGATCCTGAAGGATGCACCGATCCTGATTCTCGACGAGGCCACTTCAGCTCTCGACGCGGAGAGCGAATCGCTGGTGCAGGCCGCGCTGGCGAACCTGATGCAGGATCGCACAGTGTTGGTGATCGCGCATAGGCTGTCCACGGTACGCCGCGCAACCCGCATCGCCGTTCTCGAGGATGGGCGCATTAGCGCCGTCGGCACGCACGAGCAACTGCTGGCAAGTTCGCCGACTTATGCGCGTCTGCATTCACTTCAGTTCACCGAAATTCCCGAAGCAGCCCCGGCGGAGTCGGAGGTGCCGGAGTCCATCGAGGAGCCTGAGCCCTTTGAAGAGGTGGAGCCATGAGAATCATAGCTCCGTTGATCGCTCAAGAATCTCTGCTGCGTGATCCAAACTTTCAACTTGCCTTTGATGTGAAGTTCAACAATCCAATGAGAGAAAAATGCCCATCTATTCCATGACCGGATTTGCCCGAGCTCAGGGGAGCCTGAACGATGCACTTTCTTACACGCTGAGTGTGAAGACCGTGAATCACAGGTTTCTCGACATCCAGATGCGCCTGCCCAACGGGCTGGACGCGCTGGAGAACGATCTGCGGAAGGCGCTGAAGGAATCTCTGGTGCGTGGGCACGTGGACCTTACGCTCAATGTGGACCGCAATGCGCATTCGCGAGGGGGCTACAATCGCGATCTGGTTTCAAGCTATGTTGCGGCCTTTGCTGCTGCGAGTGCGGACTTCGGCGTGCAGGGCGAACCGGACCTCAACGCTGTGCTGCGAATTCCCGGTGCACTGCAGGGAGACAGCCGCACAGAGGACGATTTGGCCGCGCTCACAGAGAGCGTGTTGAAGCTGATCGGTCCTTTGCTCGATGAGTTGAAGATCATGCGCGCTCGCGAAGGGGAGTCGCTGGCGGCGATTCTTAACGCGACGATGGACAAGCTTGCCGAGGCGACGGCTGGTGTGGCCGAACTGCGGCCCGAGGTGGAGCAGCGCTATCAAACTCGTTTGGCTGAGCGGCTCCAAGCCGCCGTGGGGCCGACATTTGACCGCCAGCGTCTGCTGGAGGAGGTCGCGGTGCTTGTAGAGCGGAGCGACATTGCGGAAGAGTTGACGCGCATGACCACGCACATCGGGCATTTTCGCGAGTTGCTCAAGGCGGGTGGCGAGGCCGGCAAGAAGCTCGATTTCCTGCTGCAGGAGATGAACCGCGAGGCAAACACTCTTCTATCAAAGACCGGCGGCACAGCAGGACGGGGCACGAGGATTACTGAATTGGGACTAGCGATGAAGGCAGAGATAGAAAAGGCGCGCGAACAGATCCAGAACGTCGAATAGAATCATCGAATCGGTCTTCTCCCACAAACCGGGTATGGTGAGCAAGGCCGGTAGCGAACTCTGATAGAAGGCAAGAGGGACACAAGCAACGTGGCAGGGATTCTGTTTATCATTTCGGCTCCATCGGGCTCAGGCAAAAGCACACTGGTGAGCGAACTGCGCAAGCAGGTGATCGGCGTGGAGTTTGCAATCTCCTGGACAACACGGGCACCGCGCGGCTCTGAGGAAAACGGGCGCGAGTACAACTTCACGACGCGCGAAGAGTTTCAGCGTATGATCGGCGAAGGGATCTTCCTTGAATACGCCGAGGTCTTCGGCAACTTCTACGGCACGGCGCGTCAGTCGCTTGAAGAAGCGCGGAACGCCGGCCACGATTTGCTGCTCGATATTGACGTGCAGGGAGGGGCGCAGGTACGAGCGAAGATGCCGGAAGCGGTAAGCATTTTCGTTTTGCCGCCGAATCCCAGAGTGCTGCGCACGCGGCTGCGTAATCGAGCTCGTGCCGAAGGCGTGGTGAACGAGGCGGAGATCTACCGCAGGCTTTCAGAAGCCAGCAAGGAGATTGAGAAATATCGCGAATACGGCTATATTCTGGTCAACGACATTCTTGACCGCGCGGTGGCTCAGCTCGAAGCGATTGTCCTGGCGGAGCGCTTTTATCGCAATGGCGAGGCCATAGCTTACCGGTCGCGCAGGGTGTTGGAGGTCGCCGCGGCATGCCTGCAGATGAACGCGCATGAGCGGCTCAAGCCAGTGCTGGAGGCCTTTGGGATCGACGGCACATCTGGCGAGCAACAACTGCTTTTTGGAGAGGATCAAGATGACGATTGAGACCCAGTTCGATTCGAATTACCGCAAAGTTCTGGTGGCCGCGCGTCGCGCTCGCCAGATTCAGAGCGGCGCGCACGCCCTGGTCCCCACTCACTCGAACAAAGCCTGCCGTATCGCTCAGGACGAAATCGAAGCAGGCAAGATCTCCTATGTGAAGATCGCTAAAGAAGTCCAGAAGCCACTGATTGAAGGTCCGGCGATCCCCATTCTTCTCAGCTAGACTGATTCACCATTGAGAGGGTCTACGTCACGCGTGCCCACCATTCAGTGTGGGTTGCGGAATCGTGTGGCGCATGCCGTTCTTCCGCGGGGTTTGATGCAGGCTTACATCCTGGGAGCTTGCGCGGACGCAACGGCCACCTGCGCCTGTTCTACAATCGATCTATGAGAGTCACGGTGGGCGTCTCCGGCGGAATCGCCGCGTACAAGGCGGCGGAACTGGTGCGGGCCCTGCAGAAGCAGGGTGCTGAGGTGCACGTCGTGATGACCGAGGCGGCGCAGAAGTTCATTCAGCCGCTGACCTTCGCTTCGCTGACCGGGAATAAGGTGCTGACCAGCCTGTGGGATGACTACACGTCCGCGGAAACTACGGATCAGAACGGCATTGAACACATCAGCGAAGCACAGTGGACCGAGGCGCTGGTGATTGCTCCGGCCACGGCCAACATCCTGGCCAAGTTTGCGCATGGAATTGCAGACGATTTTTTGACCACGCTTTATCTTGCAACGCAGGCTCCCGTGCTGGTGGCTCCGGCGATGAATGTGAACATGTGGGAGCATCCTGCCACACAAGGCAACATTGAGCTGCTGCGCGAGCGCGGTGTGCGTGTGGTTGAACCGGGTGCGGGCTCGCTTGCGTGCGGCATGGTGGGGCCGGGACGTATGGCCGAGCCTGAGGCAATCGCCGATGCCGTGCTGGGTGCGCTGGGCAGACGACATGACCTGGCGGGCGAGATCGTGCTGGTGACAGCGGGCGGCACGCGCGAAGCGCTCGATCCGGTTCGATTTCTCGGCAACCGCTCAAGCGGCAAGATGGGCTATGCGCTTGCCGACGCGGCCCTCAGCCGCGGCGCGAAGGTGATCCTGATTAGCGGACCAACAGCGCTGCACCCGCCGGCGCACTGCGAATTGATCAAGGTGACCACCGCCGACCAGATGCGGCAGGCCGTAATCGAGCGCATGGTGGAAGCAACGCTTGTGATCAAGGCTGCGGCTGTGGCCGATTATCGGCCGGTGCATGTTGCGGATCAGAAGCTGAAGCGCAGCGGGCCGATGACCATCGAGCTTACGCCCACCGAGGACATTCTGGCCGAGGTAGTTCGCCGCAGGCGTCCGGGGCAGCTCATCATCGGATTTGCCGCGGAGACGCACGACAAGATGGAAAACGGCCGCGCCAAGTTGCTGCGCAAGGGGGCCGACGCCATTGTGGTGAACGCAGTGACCGGGGACGGTATCGGGATCGAGGCCGACTCCAATGCGGCGACTTTCCTAACGCTTTCGACGGCAATTGAATTGCCGCTGATGCCGAAACGTTCGCTCGCCGATCGCATCCTCGATGAGGTGCTCACTCTGCGCCGACCGAAGTCGTTGCTGGTTGAATTTGGTGAGTCTGGGGATGAGAAGACTCGGCAGGATGCGGTGCTGAAGGAGTCCTCGGCTGGGGATGGGGCGGCGTCGAATGCGGATGAGATATTCATTTCGGCAGCGGCCGGTGCACGCCGGCAGCTGATTGTGGAGTAGCGCGGTGGCCCGACACCTTGACGTTGCTACGCGGGATGCGCTTGTTGCGCGGATGCGCTTCTATCGCGACCTGGGTCTGACGGAGTTCTACCGCAGGCCCGCGGACGGGGCGAGTCTTGAACAGCAGGAGCCTGCGGATGACGAGCCTGAGCAGGAGGCGGCAGACGCCGCAACGCAATCCACACTCTCCGCGGAGGAAGCCATGAGCGCACGCAAGGCTCAATTCTCGTCGCCATTGATTGCTCCGGAAGTTCCGCTCGCCGGACGCGCGGCGGCGCTTGAGATCATCCGGGAGGATATCGGCGATTGCACGCGCTGCGCGCTGCACAAGGGTCGCAACAAGATAGTGTTCGGGGACGGATCGCCGACGGCGCGGCTGATGTTTGTGGGCGAAGGGCCTGGCGCCGATGAAGATGCGCAGGGCATTCCATTTGTGGGCCGCGCAGGGCAACTATTGAACAACATGATCGCTGCGATGGGCCTGACGCGCGAAGAGGTCTACATTGCAAACGTGGTGAAGTGCCGCCCGCCGGGCAACCGCACGCCGGAGCCTGAGGAAGGCGCGACGTGCTCGCCGTTTCTTTTTAGGCAGATTGACGTGGTGCGTCCGCAGGTGCTGGTTGCGCTGGGGGCAACGGCAGCAACCTATCTGCTGGGCTCGCGGCAGCCGCTGGCAGGACTTCGCGGGCGCGTGCACGCGGTGCGGGGCACGCAACTCATTGTCACCTATCACCCGGCGTACCTGTTGCGCGACCCCCGCCAGAAGAAGGAAGCGTGGGCGGACCTGCAGATCGCGATGAGGGAATTGGGGCTGAAGGCGCCGGGGAAGGGCTGAGCGATCGTTCGGCCGCGGACCCTGCGGGCATGCATCTTGAATAATCGCCGCCCCAAGGTGGTCACTTGGTGTCGAGGGCCTTCAGATTCTTGCAGCCGGTGTCATTGCCGCCTTTGCACGCTTTTTTGTAGAACTCGCGCGCCCTTTCGAGGTCGACTGGCACAGATTCTCCGCGCCTATACATATCGCCCTGGTAGTCGCAGCCATCCAGGTTGTTTCCGTCGCATGCCTGTTTGAACAGTGAGAATGCCATGGGGTAGCTCTGAACTGCACCGAGGCCATCGAAGTACATGGAGCCTAGGTATTGGCATCCCTGCGACTCCCCCCCGTCGCAGGCCTGTTTATAGAGTGCGAATGCCTTGGCATAGTCCATGGGCACGCCAAGGCCAGCACCATAGATGAATCCAAGGAATTTACAACCCATCATCTTGCCCAGATCGCAAGCCTGTTTGAAGAACTCTCCGGCCTTCTTGTAGTCCTGATCGACGCCGAGACCGGTATGGTACATATAGCCGACTCCAAAACAACCCGATGAGTCCCCACCGGTACAGGCTTCCTGGAACCCGGGCAATGCATGCGCGTAGTCCTTCTGGTCGAAGTAGTTTTGTCCCTGCATAGCCTCGACCTGAGCCATGACGGTTCGCTCCTCGCGGACGGGCCCTAAGGTCAGTGAGATCACCTTGGTTGCGTTGCCTGCGCCGGTGACGTTCTGGCTGGTGTGGTCGCGGCCATCGGTGGTTGCGGCGCTCAGGATGTGATCCCCGGCAGGCACCTGCGCACGGGCGACATCTCCGAACTGAATCGCGCCTTTCTCTTCTCCATCGATCCGCCAATTGCAAGGGAGGTCGCAGTTGACAACAAGCGTGAAGAGGCCTTCGCTTGCGCCTGTGCGTGGCGGCTCGGAGTTGGCGTGGTTTGGTTGGCTGGACGTCGAGGATTCGCGCCGCAGGCGGTTGGCAACGAGGCGGGCGGAGGCGGCGTAAGGACTTTGAGGAAACGTAGCGACGAAGTCATCGAAGTCTTGCGGGTTGTGGGTATCCTTGATGGCGTTCCAGGCTTCGAGCGCCGCGTCAGGCGAGGATGGTCCGGGAGAAACATTGACCGTGACGGGCCCGGTGAAGAGATAGACCGGGCGTTCGAGGAGTCCGTAGATTGCTGGGACTTGCTGGCGATTGGTATCGGTGGCCATCTGGCGCGCGACGTCGCGCACGGCATCGTCGAGAGACACACCTTTGGCGGTCAGCGCCTTGAGCAGGTACTGGGTGAAGAGACCGTTGCGGCTGGCGCTGTTGTCACTGGCGGTGCGGCCAGCTTCGGTAGCGAAGACGATCAGTGAACCCAGGCCCTCCATCGGGGCCAGTCCTCCTCCGGCAGAACGGGAGGCCTTGATCGGATTGTCGCGGCAGGCATCGAGCACGATCACCTTGACCGCTGCACCACGATCATCGAGGTCGCTGGCGATGCGCTGTGCTGATACCGCGTCGTCTTCCACCTCGCCCTCGCTTGCATTCGCGGGCAGATCGATGGGAAGCAAGTAGTTGATGCCACGCACCTCAACTCCGTGGCCGGAGTAGTAGACGAAGGCGAAGTCGCCGGGGCGAACGGAGGCGACAAAGTCGCGCACCGCGCGCTTCATTGCGTCGTGCGGCGCGTTGAAGACCGATTGAACGTTCCCTTTGAACCCAGCCTGCTCGAGCGCCGACGCGACGTCGGTTGCGTCGTTTACCGGATTGGCGAGCGGCTTCCAGGGGTAGTCTTTGTTGCCGATGACGAGGGCCAGACGGCGGCTGGGTTGGCCGTTATGTTCGTCGCTGTTTATCTGGAAGCCTTTTGAGTCCTGGGACAGCAGGCACGCCGCGAGACAGAGCAATGCGCAGACGACCGCGCCCGTCCGCATGCAGTGCGCGAGAGGGGAGATGCGCGTAAGGATTGCACCGGGCATAGAAAACGATCCGTCTGCGGAGGAGGAGTCGACTCAAGCATACGGGCTATTGTGGAGGTTGCCTAGCAGATGTTTAATTTGCGGGCGGGCGTGTGCCAGCGCGGCGTTGAGTGGTCACTTCTTGTCGAGGGACTTGAGATCGTTGCAGCCGTCGTCGCTGCCACCTTTGCACGCCTGGTCGTAGAGCTGATGCGCCTTTTCGAGATCGACCGGCACAGAATGGCCGAGCCGGTACATGTCGCCCAACCCGTCGCAGCCCTGCCACTCCTTCCCGTCGCAGGCCCGCTTGAAGAGCGAAAATGCCATGTTGTAGTCCCGCGGCACGCCCTGGGCACTCTCGTACCTGAAACCGAGGTTATTGCAGGCGCCAAGGACTCCGCCATCGCACGCTTGTTTGTAGAGGGCCAATGCCTTCGCGTTGTCCTGGGTGACGCCTTGGCCATGCTCATACAGAGTGCCAAGATTGTTGCAACCGCCCTGGTCGCCGTGGTCGCAACCTTTCTTGAAGTAATCGGCGGATTTGGCGAAGTCCTGGGTCACTGCGAGACCTTTGAAGTAGAGAAAACCGAGGAGACGGCAGCTTGTGCCGTCCAACGCGGAACATGCCTGCTGCAGCGCGGGCAGTGCATTTACGTAGTCTTTCTGGTTGTAATAGGTCATTCCTCGATCCGCTGCCGTCTTAGCGGTGGAACTGCTGCTTGCGATCGACGGGGGCGAGGAGGCGACAGTCTTAGTGGCGGCGGCGTTGCTGGTGATCGACGCCAGAATCTTGCACCCGTCGTTGTCGCCAGCTTTGCACGCCTGGTCGTAGAGCTGACGGGCTTTTTCGAGGTCTACTGGCACAGATCGACCGGACCTGTACATTTCGCCCAGGTTGCGACATCCAAGCATATTGTTGCCGTCGCAAGCCCTTTTGAAGAGCGAGAATGCCTGGGCGTAGTCCTGTGCTACTCCCGTAGCGTTCACGTACATAGCGCCCTGACTGGTGCAGCCTATCAGTTCTCCGCCATCGCAAGCTTTCTTGAAAAGCGAGAATGCCAGCGCGTTGTCCTGCGCTACCCCTTCGGCATTGACGTACATCAAGCCGAGAGTGTCGCAGGCGAGGAGTTCTTCGCCATCGCAGGCTTGCTTATACAGTGCGGTGGCCTTTGAGTAGTCCTGGATTACGCCGAGACCACGCTTGAAAAGATAGCCGAGATTCAAACAGCCCGGCATGTCGCCCATGTCGCAGCTCTGTTTATAGAAGTCGGCGGCACGCTTATAGTCCTGGGCCAAGCCAAGCCCCTTGCTGTAGAGAAATCCGGCGCTGCGGCAACTCGCAGCGTCTCCTCCGGAACAAGCCTCTTGAAGAGCGGGGAGTGCCTTTCCGTAGTCCTTTTGGTTGAATAAGGACATCCCCCGATCCGCGGCGGCCTTGACGTTGGCGACGCGGCCATCGCGCGCCTGCTTGAGCGAAAGGGAGACAACCTTGCTTGTTCCGCCGATGGCTGTCACGGTCTGCGTAATTCGGTCACGCCCATCGGCCGTTGTGGCAATCAGCATATGATCGCCGGGAGTTACCTGTAGACGTGCTGTGTCTCCGGGCTGAATGGTCCCCTGGCTGACACCGTCGACCTGCCAGTTGCAGGCGAGGTCGCAGTTGACGACCAGCGTGGAGGGGCCTTCATTGGCGCTTGGGCGCGGAATGTCGGGGCTGCCCCGGCTTGGCTGGCTGGGTACGGCGGATGCCGCTATCTGTCTGCGCAGCCTGTTGGCTACCAGGCGCGCGGAGGCGGCGTAAGGGCTTTGCGGGAACGCGGTTATGAAGTCGTCAAAGTCCTGCGGGTTGTGCGTGTCTTTGATTGCGTTCCAGGCTTCCAGGGCCGCGTCTGGCTCGTAAGGCGCAGGATTGACATTGACTGGCGCCGGCGCGCTTGCCAGAAAGACCGGATTGTCGAGGAGGCCGTAGAGAGCGGGAGTCTGCATTCCGCCGGTATCGTGCACCATTTGCGATGCCGCGTCGCGGATGGCGTCGTCGAGGCGCACGCCCTTCTGCGCGAGCGCGGGGAGCAGGTACTGGGTGAAGAGACCGTTGCGGCTGTTGGAGTTGTCGCTCGCGGTTTGGCCGGCCTGCGTGGGAAAGACGACAAGAGTGCCATGACCGGGATCCATTCTGCTGAGGCCGCCGCTAAGCATAGCCCGGTCTCCAGTGGCATGGATGGGATTGCTGCGGCATGCGTCGAGTACGAGCACGCTGACGGAAGCGCCCTGGTCCTGGATGTCGCTTACCAGATCCTGCGCGGCGATGGCTTCGTCCCTGATGGTGCCGGCTGTGGCGTCGGCCGGCAGATCGACGGGAAGCAGGTAATTGGTGCCCCGCACCTCTACGCCGTGGCCGGAGTAGTAAACGAAAGCAAAGTCGTTCTTGTGGACCGACTCGACAAACTGGCGGACGACGGATTTCATCTCGCGGGCTGGGCTGGGGTCGCGAAACCGGAGGTTCGTTGCAAGGCGGACCTTGAAGCCGTCGCGTTCCAGAGCTGCGGCGACATCCGTGGCATCATTGACCGGGTTTGCGAGGGGCTTCCACGCGTAATCCTTGTTGCCAATGACGAGGGCAAGACGGCGGCCCTGTGGAGGAACGGAGGTCGCCACGTCGAAGCCTTTGGATTGGGTTGCCGCGCGGCAAGGGCTTAGGGAAACAAGCAGGCAAATCGCTGCGGCCGCACGGCAACGGAGCCGCGAGAGCGAGAGAAGACCGCCAAAAAGCGAACCAGTCATAGGTTATAAGTCGAATTCAGCCCGGGAAGCCGCTTCCAGCATACGGTCAATTGTGCAAATTGCCTAGCGCATTGAGCGGAAGGAATACGCGGGACTGGAGTTCCCAATCGTTTGCAGCCAGGCGAGATACGCCGGTCTTACCTGCCGGTGAACGACTCCAGAGTCTTGCAGCTGGGTGGGTAGCCGGCATTGCATGCCTGTTGGTAGAGTTGATGCGCCTTTTCGAGGTCGACCGACACTGCTCGGCCGAATCGGTACATATAAGCAAGGCCGTCGCAGCCTGCCTGGATATTTCCGTCGCAGGCAGTCTTAAAGTGACCCAAGGCTTTTTGATCGTCCTGCGGTACGCCAAGGGCGCTGAGGTACATTGACCCGAGGTTGCTGCAGCCGAGCAACTCGCCGCCATCGCAGGCCCGCTTGAAAAGTCCAATGGCTCTTGGCAAGTCCTTTGCCACGCCCTGGCCGGTTTGGTACATGAAGCCCACGCTGTCGCAGCCGTAAAGACTGTTTCCGTCGCAGGCTCGGGTAAAGAGCGAGAACGCCAGATCGAAATTCTGTGGAAGCCCCTGGGCATTCAGGTACATGTTACCGAGATTGTTGCAGGCATCGAGGACTCCGCCATCGCATGCTTGCTTGTTGAGCGCACTGGCCTTTGCATAGTCGCGCGGGACGCCAACCGCGAGCTGGTACATGTAAGCGAGGTAGCGACAACTGGGCAGATCGCCCTTCGAGCAAGCACTTTCGAAGTCTGTTTTTGCGTGGGCGTAATCTTTCTGGTTGTAGTAGGTCAGTCCCCGATCGGCAACGGTCTTTACGGCGGTGGAACTGCTGCCTGCGTTGGACTGTTGCGTGTAGGCGTCGACCTTATTGGCGGCGGGGGTGAGCGTGAACGACGATAGAGTCTTGCAGCTGGAGTCGTAGCCGGCATTGCAGGCTTGTTCGTAGAGGCGATGAGCCTTGTCGAGGTCGACCGGCACCGCTCGGCCAAATCGGTACATATAGGCGAGGCCGTCGCATCCGGCCTGGACTTTTCCGTCGCAGGCTGAATTGAAGAGGGTGAGCGCCTTTTCATCGTCCTGCGCGATCCCGAGGGCACTCAGGTACATTGCAGCGAGGTTGCTGCAGCCTTGCAGTTCACCGCCATCGCAGGCCCGCTTGAAGAGTTGAACGGATCGGGGCAAGTCCTTTGTGACGCCGGTACCGTTCTGATACATGAAGCCCATGTTGTCGCATCCGTGGAATTCACCGCCGTCGCAGCCCCGCTGGAAAAGAGCGAATGCCTTTTGGTAGTCCGTCGACACACCCTTGCCAAACTCATACATATCCCCAAGATTGTTGCAACTTCCCATTTCGCCGCCATCGCAAGCGGTCTGAAGGAGGGAGATGGCCTTGAGGTAGTTCTGCGGCAGGCCAACCGCGAACTCGTACATGTAAGCGAGGTAGCGGCAACTGGGCATGTCTGCCTGCGAACAGGCACTCTGGAGGTCGGATTCCGCCTGGGAGTAATTCTTCTGGTTGTATTCGGTGAGCCCCTGGTCGGCAATGATCTTTACGGCGGCGGATCGGGTGTCGGCGACGTGCTGGAGCGAGAAAGTGACGAGCTTGCTGGTGGCGGCAGTTCCGGTGACGGTTTGGGAGGTGCGGGCCCGGCCATCGGTGGATGTGGCGACCAGGACGTGATCTCCGGGAGAAACTTGCGCACATGCGGCGTCTCCCGGCTGAATCATCCCTTTTTCTTCTCCGTCGACCTTCCAACTGCAGGCGAGGTCGCAACTGACGACAAGGGTGAAGAGGCCCTCGCTGACGCGGCTGGGCGACTCCTCGCGGGGTGGGTGGTTGGGCGGGCTCGCTGCCGAGGATTCCCTTCGCAGGCGGTTGGCGGCGAGGCGGGCGGTGGGGACGTAGGGACTTTGCGGGAAGGCGGCAATAAAGTCCTCAAAGTCCTGTGGGTTGTGCGAATCTTTGACGGCGTTCCAGGCTTCGAGTGCGGGATCGGGCGGAGCGAGTCCGGGAGCGACGCTGAGGGTTACGGGCCCTGTGAAGAGGTAGACTGGCCTTTCAAGCAAGCCGTAGATCGCGGGCACTTGCTGGCGATTGGTGTCCTGGGCCATCTGGCGCGAGACGTCGCGAACGGCATCATCGAGAGCGACACCTTTGGCCGTGAGCGCTTTGAGCAGGTATTGAGTAAAAAGGCCGTTCCGGCTTGCGCCATTGTCGCTGGCGGTGCGGCCGGCTTCAGTGGCAAAGACGATCAGCGAGCCAAGGCCTTCCATCGGGGCAAGTCCTCCTCCTGCAGAACGAGAGGCCTTGATGGGGTTGTCGCGGCAGGCATCGAGGACGATCACTTTGACCGCTGCGCCATGATCGTCGAGGTCACTGGCGATCCGCTGGGCCGACACACCGTCGTCTTCCACCTCATCTTCGCTGGCATTTGCGGGCAGATCGACAGGAAGCAGGTAGTTGACGCCTTTAACCTCGACTCCGTGGCCGGAGTAGTAGACAAAAGCGAAGTCGCCGGGATGAACGGACGCGACGAACTCGCGCACAGCGCGTTTCATTGCGTCGTGCTGGGTGTTGAAGACGAGCCGAACATTCCCTTTGAATCCCGCCTGCTCAAGTGCTGCCGCTACGTCCGTTGCGTCGTTGACCGGATTGGCGAGAGGTTTCCAGGGGTAGTCTTTGTTGCCGATGACGAGAGCGAGCCGGCGGCTGGGTTGGCCATTATGCTCGTCGTTGTTTATCTGAAAGCCTTTTGAACTCTGAGGTACCAGGCACGTTGAGAAGGCGACGAATGCACAAAAGGCCAGCGCCGCGCGCCTGGGATGTCCGATAGAAGAGATGGGATTCGAGAATGCACTTGCCATTGGACACGATCCATCTGCAGAGGGAGAGGTGGACTCAAGCATACGGGCAATTGGGGTGAATGGCTAGCGGGGATTCTCGCAAGCGAGATCGTCGGGCGAAGTTCTGCGCGGCAGGTTGCTTTGGGTGCGCATCCCAGCGCCTATTGCGAGGGTCCGTTCTTCTGATCGAATGGAATCTCGATCTCCACATAGCAACCCGGCGTGGTTGCATTAACGGCGGCAGCTACTTTCTCCAAATGCAAGCGCACGATCCGCCAAGTTGAGTTACCGAGTACAATGATCGCGATCTTGCGATTGGCGAGGTTTTGCTGGTAGCGGATTCTCTTGTCGGTTGTCAGCAGCAGCTCGAATTCATCATCCTCGGCTGCCCTGAGCAGGTCGCCGTTGGAGAGAGTTTCCCACCCGCGATCCCGTGCCTCTGTAACCTGATGGGGCGTAAGTGTGCCGGCGATGCCGCTCGGAGTCCCATGGTCAAAGAGAATACGCATGAGGCATTTCAGTTGGCACGACCGGAGCCGGGGGCGCATCAAGACTGCGAGCGGCAAACTCAAGGACGGCCTTAATCTGCTCCGGCGTTACATGAAACTGCTCGACGATTTCTTCGATATTTGACCCGGCCTCAAGATTCTCAAATACAGTAGCCACGGGCATGCGAGTGCCGCGAAACACCCAGGCGCCGCTACGCTTCCCGGGAACGCTTTCGACAGCGGGGCATTGGGACCAATCCAAAGCTGCCATAATTATCACCCTCGCTATGATCGTAGACCGATTTCAGGAACACTACAACGATCGCGCTACGGTCACGAAGAAGAGCCTACTTCCATCCTGCAAATTCGCTCAGCTCTGGTCCTTCCAGAGCAGAACGCCGCCCAGGATTCCCTCAGCGTTGGAGATGATGGTCACGTTTGGGGGCAGCTTGAAGTTCAGCTTCTTGGTGTTTCCGCCGCCGATGTAGAGGTGATCCCAGTTGAAGAGCTTTTCTGTCTCCTTGATGCCCTTCAGGACGAACGTGTTCCAGCGGTTTTTGCCGAACTTGTCGAGACCGCGCCGGCCGAGGTAGTCCTCGTAGGTTTTCTTCATCCAGGGATGGTGGCCGAGCTCGAGGCCGGGAACGAGGTGGCCGTTGGTGAAGAGCGCAGCGCCCATTCCCGTGCCAAGCGTGAGCACCAGTTCCACGCCCTTGCCTTTGATCGCGCCATAACCGGCAACATCCGCGTCGTTGCCCACACGCACGGGCTTGTGCCACATCTTCTCGAGGTCTTTTTGCAGTGGAAAGCCCTTGGCCCACAGCGGGTGCAGGTTGAAGCCGAGATAGGTGCAGCCATGCTTGATAACGCCGGGAAAGCCAACCGAGACACGGTCGAAGGGCGGCGAGAGCTTCTTCAATTGGTCGAGCCCCTTGAGCACGGCACGCGGGGTGGGAATCTTTGGCGTGGGCACGCGCTGACGCTCGCTGACGGGCTTGCCGTCGGCGTCGAGGACCATCGCTTTGAGACCGGAGCCGCCAATGTCGATGCAGATGGTGAGCGGGCGCTTGGCTTTTGCAAGGTCGACCGGCTTGAGAGCGGGCGCCGGAGCTTTCTTAGAAGAGGTCTTGCTGGCTTTGGCAGTCATCAGCAATGAATTGTACTGCGCGACGGCGGCTTCGGGGAGATGTTCTGTGCGGCGGCGGTATTTGGGAGATCGGCGGCTGCGGCGCCAGACTCTATACAATGCTGGGCGGGCAGGGTGGTTTTCCGCCAGACGGCCTTCCCCTCGGGAAGGCTATGAAATGCACAAGACGCCCATCGCCTAAACTGATGGCTACCTAGAATGCCCACCTACTGCGAAGTCGCGCTTCCTGTCCCACTTGACCGGACCTTTACTTATGCAATCCGGGAAGGGCAACTGCCGCAGCGCGGCGCGCGGGTGATTGCGCCATTTCGCACCGAGAAGCTGATCGGCGTTGTGACGGCGGTGGCGGTAACCGCTCCGCCTGATTTCCAGGTCCGATTTCTGGAAGCGGTGCTCGATACAGAGCCGTTGTTAAGCGATCAGTTGCTGACCCTTGCCGAGTGGATGGCGCAGTACTACCTTGCGCCGCTGGGCGAAGTTCTGCGGGGCATGTTGCCGTTGATGGCCGAGGTGCGGCGTACGGTCTACTACCGCATCAGCGACCAGGGCCGCGACGCGCTGGCGAAGACGCTTGAAGGTGAGGCGGGCCTGCTGCAGCAGGGAGGCAGGCGGAGCGCGCGGCGCAGCCGCCTTTCGCCTGAAGAGCAGGACGTGGAGCGACGGGTGCTGGAGCGGCTGGCAAGCGGCGAGCCAGCGAAGGTTTCCACGCTGCGCACTGCGACCGCTGCATCGCTGCCACTGCTGGCTTCGCTGGCACGGAGGAAGCTGATCGTTCGCGAGACGCTCGCAGTTGAGCGGGACGCGCGGCGGATGGAGCGCTTCTGCGTGCTCGTCTCGGATGTTCGGCTGCCGACATTGACGCAAAAGCAGCAAGCGATTCTGGCGGAGCTGGCTGCCTGTGGTGGAGAGCTGCCCTTGGCAGGGATTCGCTCGCGGGGCCTGCCTTCGTCGACGCTGCAAACGCTGGTTCGGCGTGGGCTGGTGCGCATCGACGAGCGCCCAGCGGCCTTTCGGCTGGGAGGACTGCTCCCTGCCGCTGCGCCCTTCCCGCTGAACGAGCCACAGACTGAGGCGCTGGCCAGCATCGTCTCGGCGCTTGGTGCGTTTCGGCCGTTTCTGCTGCACGGCGTTACCGGATCGGGCAAGACCGCGGTCTATTTGGCGGCGATGCAGCGCGCGCTGGATCGAGGATTGTCGTCGATTTTGCTGGTACCGGAGATCGGACTTACGCCGCAGACGGCGGGCTTGCTGGATGCTGCGTTTGGGCAGAGAGTGGCGCTGCTCCACTCCGCGCTCACGCCCGAGGAGCGCAGCGATCAGTGGCGACGAATCAAGCGCGGTGACGCTCCCATTGTGGTGGGCACACGCTCGGCCATCTTTGCGCCCGTTCCGAATCTAGGTCTAATTCTCGTGGATGAGGAGCACGACCAAAGTTACAAGCAGGAAGAGACGCCGCGCTACAACGGGCGCGATGTGGCTGTGATGCGGGCCAAGCTGGCCGGAGCGGTGGTGGTGATGGGTTCGGCGACGCCGTCACTTGAGAGCTGGCAGAACTCCGTGCAGAAGAAGTATCAGCGCATCGAGATGCGCGATCGCGTGATGAACCGCCCGCTTCCCGAGGTGGAAGTGATCGACATGCGGCGCGAGTTTCAGGAGACGGGCAAGGAACAACTCTTTTCGCGGGCGCTGGTGGAAGAGACACAGCAGGCACTGGACAGGAACGAGCAGGCACTTATCCTGCTCAACCGCCGTGGCTACTCGTTTTCAGTGCTGTGCCGCGCGTGTGGCGCAAAGCTGGAATGCGAGAACTGCGCCATCTCGTTGACGCATCACAAGCCGGCCGGGGACGATGCGGGGATTGCGCGTGAGGGCCAACGGCTGGAGTGCCACTACTGCGGTTACAGGCGGACGGTTCCGGCGCGCTGCCCCAAGTGCGACAGCGAGCATCTGTATTATCTGGGCGCGGGGTCAGAGCAGGGCGAGGAGCGGCTGGCGGAGATCTTTCCGGCGGCACGGATTGGCCGAATGGACCGGGACACGGTGCGCGGACGAGGCGACCTGGAGAGATTGCTGGCGCGGCTGCACTCTGGCGAGATCAACCTGCTGGTGGGCACGCAGATGATCGCCAAAGGGCACGATATACACGGCGTCACGCTGGTGGGTGTTGTGGGCTGCGATCATTCGCTTTCGATGCCGGATTTTCGGGCTGCCGAGCGTGTCTTTCAGTTGATGACGCAAGTTTCGGGACGGGCGGGACGCGGGGAGTTGCCGGGGCGCGTCGTGGTGCAGACCTACTATCCGGACCACTATGCGATTCTGGCCGCCGCGAAGCATGATTACGCGAGCTTTGTGGAGCGCGAGCTGAAGTTTCGCCGCTGGATGCACTACCCGCCCTTTGGCGTGCTGGCCAACGTGCTGATTCAATCGCAGAAGCTGGAAGAGGCCGTGGCGTGGTCGTCGGCGTTGGGAAAGTGGTTTGAGCGGGCCACGCCTGCGGGCGTGAGGGTTCTGGGCCCGTGTACTGCGCCGATCCCGCGCATCAAGGGGACATACCGGTTCCACATGATTCTGAAGGCGGAGAAGCGGAGCTCGTTGAACGCTGCGCTCCACGGGATGCTGGCCCACGCGGATGTACAGGAGATTCCGCGGCGAAATGTGACTGTGGATGTGGATGCGCTGCGGCTGATGTAAGCAGCTGCGGGGCGGCAGGCACCTGCTGTGCGGAAGATGCTCGCTATTCGCCCGAATGGAGTAGTTGGGCGTTGCGCCCAAGCATTTGCAATGGGCCGGCTGCGCTTGCGCGCAGGGGATGCCCTGCGGCACACCGCCCCCTCGACGCGGTGGAAACAGGTCATGAGGGGCAAGCAAAGCTGAGCCGGCGAGCTAACCTTGGTTGACTAACTCTTTGGGGCTTCGGCGGTTGCGATGGTGTGCAATTCTTTGCCCGGCTTGAAACGGACTGCTTTGCCGGGGGTGATGTTGACCTCGGTACCGGTGCGTGGATTGCGCCCAATTCCGGTTTTGCGGGCACGGACGCTGAAGACGCCGAATCCGCGCAGTTCGATGCGCTCGCCTGCGGCCAGAGCCTGCTTGAGGCCCTCGAAGACCGTATCCACAGCCGACTCTGCCTTGGTGCGCGGCAGTCCCGTGCGCTCGATGACTTGATGGACGATGTCCTGTTTAATCAAAGGGGTAACCTCGCTGGGGGCGACTGGATTGAATGTACTACTCTTTCTTCCGCTCATGCTACAGGTTTCACCGGATTTAGGGAATAGGAGAATTCAGAGGCTATAAGTTTCTCGTGATGAAACATGGGGCAGCCGGGGCCAGCGAATCCGGGGGCAGCATCAAAGTGTGACGTTCATCACGCATGTGCATTTCCACACATTGTCAATTGCAGTTATGTCCCTTAAGATGAACATCAAAGTTCAACTCTGCAACAAAGATTTTTCTGGAAGAGAGAAACTCTAACCGGGCCGGGAGATGTATGGCAATTCAGAGCGACCGTTGGATCAGGGAACAGGCCATTAATCACCGGATGATCGAGCCCTTCAGCGAAAAGCAGGTTCGGGAAGGGGTTATCTCTTACGGACTCTCTTCTTACGGGTACGATCTACGCGTTTCAGACGAATTCAAGATATTTACGAATGTGAACAGCGCCATCATTGACCCAAAGGCCTTTGATGAGCGTTCGTTCGTATCGGTCCAGGCCGATTCAGTCATCGTCCCCCCGAACTCATTTGCCCTGGCGCGCTCCATTGAATACTTTCGAATTCCCCGAGATGTATTAACGATTTGCGTTGGAAAGTCGACCTATGCGCGTTGCGGAATCATTGTGAACGTAACGCCATTCGAGCCGGAGTGGGAGGGATTCGTTACACTCGAAATCTCAAATACCACCCCATTACCGGCCAAGGTATACGCCAACGAAGGGCTGTGCCAGATTCTGTTCTTCCGCTCCGATGAGGTCTGCGAGGTCAGTTACGCCGATCGCAAAGGCAAGTATCAAAATCAACAAGGAATTGTTCTTCCCAAACTCTAAGCTTGGGCAAGACAGCCGCGTTGGGTAGATAGCGGACACGACAGCTTTTTATGAGTTGCGCCGGATTGCGGGATACAGCCGGCCACTTGGGCCCAGTCTTCCCAGAATCATGTCCCGGGGGGAAGCACGATGTCCTTGCTCAGGAATCTCGACCCGATCCAAATCGGATTGTTTTCAGACGAGCCAATCCGTCTGGAAGGTCTCACCTCGATCTTCGATCAGCCTTCTTCTCCAGGAGGAGCGCAACTGGTCCCCCTGGTCGGCACGCTCGAACAACTGCTCGCGCGCCACTCCGTTGAGTATCTTATGCTCGACCTTCAATGCTCTTCAATAAGCATGGAGACGCTGGCCGCAGTTCGTCGCGCTCGGCCCTCTCTTAAACTGATTGTGATCGGGCCCGAGGGCGACGATGAGCTCGTGTTGCAGGCGATCATGGCCGGTGCGCGTGCCTGGCTGGGCCTGACGGCGAGCACCGAGGCGGTACGGATGGCTATCGAGGTGGTGACGAGCGGCTCCATCTGGGCGCCCCGCCGCCTACTCTCCAAGCTGATCGATCGGCTTCTCAAGGTTCCTGATGGAGCGACTTCGCGCACGAGACCTCACCTGACCGACCGGGAAAAGCAGGTTCTCGATCACATCCTGGAAGCGCGCTCCAATCGTGAAATCGCGCATCAGCTCGGCATTGAGGAACGCACGGTGAAGGCGCATGTGGGGCGCCTGATGCGCAAGACCGGCGCGGACAACCGGATCGAGCTCTCCATGTGCGCTCTGCATCGGCCCCTGGTACCGCATACCCATGCGAGGGGGCAGCATCGTGTGCACAACGGCGCAGTGTTGACCAGTCAGTAAACTTTCCGGTTACTTAAAGACGTGGTCCTTCCGTGCCCTTGCAGGAAATGTAGTTTTTCCACACACTTGTTTACAGAAACAACGCAGATCTGGGGAAAGGAGTTCCCAGGAAGCATGTTTAACCATGCAGCCTGGGAACTCCTCTTTTTTTGTTTCTTCAGGGACTTGTCCGGCTCGCGCAGGTATTGGGGCGAGTCCGGCGTTTTTTGGCCGGCAAGCCTGCATTTGTGGTGTTGCATGGCGTGGGTCGCATTCGCCAATTCAGCGCGATTCAATCAGCTGCGGCCGCATTCTGTTGCTGTTTCGTGTTTTGTCGGCAGTTTCTTATTACTCAAATCTTAGGTCCTTTCGTACCCTTGCGGGAAAGACTTGATTTCAAGATACTCGGACACAGAAACAACGCAGATCTGGGGAAAGGAGTTCCCAGGCTGCATGACTCATGTAGCCTGGGAACTCCTCTTTTTTCAGCATCGCAGTTTTGGGACATCCAGGTTTCGGTGCGGTCTCCCACTTCAGCCCTCTTCTCCAGCCCTCCCCCAAAATTCCAGCCATTGATCGTTTCAGCCTTCCACACTTTCATTGGGTATCTCTGCGTTTGCTGCCCGACAACGGCTCTTTCGCTTTGCGCGTCTAACTCCCTTGTGCCACCGGGAATGTTGTAGGCTGTCACAGGAGATTCCGCTGGCTCGGCTCCCCAGCTCTACGCCTGGAGCGGAAAATCCTGCCTGGCTTTATCGACGCGCCTGACCGAAGCGCCTGATTCAAGCTTTGTCCTGTGAAACTGCGGAGTTAACCCCCCACGCATCCATCCGTTTTGGATGAGAAAGGAATTAAGAAATGAAGAAGGCTATTGCTCTTCTCAGCATCTGCGTCACACTTGCATCGACTGCCTACGCCTCATCGCGCGAGGACTTGAAGACGCGCATTGACAACGCAAAGATCGTCCTCGATGAAATCATGGGCGCCAAGGACAAGACAATCCCCTCCAACATTCTGCGGCAGGCCACCTGCGTCGCGGTTGTGCCCGGTATGCTGAAGGGCGCTTTTGTAGTTGGCGCTTCGTACGGCCAGGGGGTTGTCACCTGCCGCACGGGCCATGGCTGGAGTGCCCCTGTTTTTATCCGCATGGCTGGTGGTTCGTTCGGTTTCCAGGCAGGCGGCCAGGCAACGGATCTGATCCTGGTTGCCGTGAACGCCCGTGGCATGCAGGATCTGCTCAAGGACAAGTTCAAGATTGGTGGCGACGCGTCTGCGGCAGCCGGCCCCGTCGGACGTAGCGGCGAGGCCTCCACGGACTGGAAGATGGGCGCTGAACTGCTGAGCTACTCTCGCGCCAAAGGCCTCTTTGCCGGCATCGACTTGGGCGGAACAAGCGTGAGCCAGAACCAGGAGGACACTCAGATCTTCTACGGTGCGCCCCATCCGTTTGACGAGATATTGCAGGGCAGCGTCCCTGTGCCGACCGATGCGGAGGCGTTTGTCCGCACCGTCATCAAGTACTTCGTCGCTGCAAAGGCTGCGCACGAATAGACCCTGGTTCCAACCGGCCTTTTCCGGCTCCGGACGCTCGCAGCATTCGTCCGGAGCCGCTGAATCCGGTCGGCATCGACCCTCCCCGCTGGGGCCCGATAGACTGGTGACAAGTCCTTCATGCGGGAGACGCTCGAATACTGGCTGGTTCTGGCTGTCGCAAAGACGCTGGGGCGGATTCCGCGCGGACTTGCGCGCGTCTTCGGCGGGCTGTTGGCTGCCGGCGTGTATTCCGCGCTGGGCCGGTTGCGCAGTGTGGGCGAGCGGAACCTCTCATTGGCGCTGCCTGAGCTCTCATCCGAGGCGAGGAAAGAGATTCTCCGAGGGGTCTACCGGCATCTCGGCTGGCAACTAGTTGAGTTCTGCCGCATGACCCGCTACACGCCGCAGAACACAGCCAAATGGATTCGGACCGAAGGCCTGAATCACTATTTAGCTGCACAGGCCCGGGGCAACGGTGTGCTCATCGTTACCGGGCATCTCGGTGCGTGGGAGCTTTCCAGCTTCTACCACTCGATGTTGGGCCATCCCATGGGCATGGTGATTCGCCGACTTGATAATCGGCGGCTCGACGCCTACGTCAATTCTGTCCGCTGCATGCACGGAAATCACGTGATTCACAAGGACGACTTTGGTCGCGGACTGTTGACATCGATGCGGACGGGGGGGACTGTCGGCATCCTGATGGACACAAACATGACTCCGCCGCAGGGGGAGTTTGTGGATTTCTTCGGCCGGCAGGCGTGCACGGCAACCGGCCTTGCCCACATCGCCTGCAAAACCGGCGCCGCGGTGCTCCCAGGATTCATGCTTTGGGAAAGGACGGAGGGCCGCTATGTGCTCCACTTTGGCCCGGAGATTGAGATTTCACGCACGGGCGATGTGGGAGCGGATATCCTTCGAGCGACGCAGCAATGCGCTTCTGTGACTGAAGCGTGGATTCGGCGCTATCCTGACCAGTGGCTCTGGATTCACCGCCGCTGGAAGACTCGGCCTATTGGCGAGCCGGGACTCTACTAGAGCGAGCAGGTTGGGCTCGAGGTGGGCAACCCTGGAACGGCTGTGAGGGAGGCAGACATGACGCTGGGCGATTTGATCAAAGCGCTGGGCGGAAGGCTCGTTCAGGGAAGTCCGGAGACCATGCTGATCGGCGTTGACGACCTGGCCTCGGCCAGCGCGATGGACCTGGTGTTCGCCGAAGATGCAGACACAGCCGTGAAGGCCCTGGCGAGTGGCGCATCGGCAGTTGTGCTGGCGCCGGGGATGGCTGCCCCAATAGCTGTGGCCGCCGCCGTTGCCGTAGTTGAGGTCGACCAGCCTCGACTCTGGTTTTCTCGCGCTGCCCACAAGCTCCGCCTCCCCGAAGGACCTGAAGGCGTTCATCCAACGGCTATCATCGGGCCGCTGACGGAGGTTGGCGAGGGGGTAACCATCGGCCCCCATGTTGTGATTGGCCAGGTGGCCCGCATCGGTAATGGCACGCGCATCGAGGCCGGTACAGTGATCGACTCGTATGTATCTATTGGCGACAATTGCCACATCTATCCACGCGTCACCATCTATCAGGGAAGCTCGCTTGGCAACCGGGTGGTTGTTCATGCGGGCGCAGTGCTCGGTGCGGATGGATTCGGCTATGTGCGCGACCCGAAGACTGGGGCCTATACGCAATTTCCGCAGCAGGGCACGCTGTTGATCGAAGACGACGTCGAGATCGGCGCAAACTCAACGATCGACCGGGGCGCGCTGGCGCAAACGCGCATTGGCCGGGGTACAAAAATCGACAACCTGGTGCACGTGGGGCACAACTGCGAGATCGGCGAAGACGTAATTCTCGTTGCGCTGACAGGCATCTCCGGATCGAGCACGGTGGGCAACGGAGCTGTGATCGCCGGTCAGGTGGGCATCGGCGACCACGTCACTATTGGCCCGGGCGTGATTCTTGGCGGCCAGTCGGGCGTCTTCAATGGCAGCACTGTGTCGAATGACGGTCTGAAACCGGGTACGGTGCACTTTGGAACTCCAGCGCGGCCATTGCAGCAGGTTCTTCGCGAGCAGGCAACGGTTGCGCGGTTGGCACGGCGGGGCTCGAAGGAAAAGGGTGGCGACCAAGCCGGTTGAAACCAAGATCGGGAGGGCATCATGCTCGAATCCGCGATGCCGCTGCTGGAATTGCAGCCGGCGGCTCGGTTCAACGGGTCGACTGGACTTTTAAGGCGGTTCTGGTATGGCGATTCTAGTTGTGGGCGGCAGCCATCGCGGCGTTGGCAAGACTGCGCTGGTCTGCGGCCTGATGGGTGCTCTGCCGGAATATAAATGGATCGCCATTAAGATCACGTCGCACGATCATGGCCTGCCAGCGACAGTTTGGGAAGAGATGCAGGCAGGGCAGGGAACCGACACGGCCCGGTATATGTCTGCGGGCGCGATGAGGGCGTTTCTGATCACGGCCTCGGATGGCGAGATTAAGGAGCGGCTTGCTGAGCTTGAGCGGATGGTGGGGCCGGACGACAGCGTGATTTATGTGTCGAATCGCGTAGTAGATTTCATTAAGCCGGATCTTTTTCTGCTGGTGGATGATCCGGGAGCCGAGCAAGCTGCAAAGCTATCGTTCATGCGGGTTGCATCTGTGGCGGATGCGATGGTCTCGCAGGGATCCAGCGATTCTGAGAGTGCAGAGAGAGAGTGTTCAGGCTCCGACGCCGGGCGGCCGAGATTTCAGCTTGTGGCATTCGAGGGCATTTCGCCGCAGATGCTGGAGTGGTTGCGCGAGCGGATTCCCGACCTCCGCAAGCCGGGTAAGCGCAATTCAGGTCTGCGCCATGGGGCATAATCGGTTCACGAAGTGAACGTGGAGTGGAGGATATGTAATGCGCGCATTTTTGTATCTGGTGCTCCTTGTTGCATTGCCGCTCGGTCAGGCGGGCGGACAGGTGGCGAAGGGAGGTGCCGCGCAACCGATGACCGCAGCCGAATCCGAACGTGTCGACCTTGCGGTGCGCAGCTTCATGGCAACAATTGCAAGCGACGTTACTCATGACGGCCCGGTGGCGTGGCGAAAGCACTTCGCGGACTCGCCGGCGTTTTTTATGGTCAACGATGGTCAGATGGCCTTTGCCACTAGCGCCGATGCAACGAAGGGGATACATGATTTTGCGTCAACGATTCGGAGCATACGCCTCGAATGGGGCAGCGATCTTCGAGTCGACCCTCTAACGCCAAACTTCGCGGTGGTGGCTGTTTCGTATTCTGAGGAACAGACCCCTTCGAACGGCGATCGATTGCGGGTGCACGGCTATTTTACCGGGGTTGCAGAGTTTCGCGATGGCCACTGGCAGTTCCGCGACGCTCACTGGTCGTCGAAACGGGGACAATAGGCGGAGGGAAGACCGGCTCTAGAACGGCTTCTCGGTCAAAAAGGGCTCGGCCTTAACGGAGCCATCGCGCTGCTTGACGAGCATCTGCACCTTGCCCTCGGCAGCATCGAGCTCCTGCTTGCACGCCGCCGACAGGCCGACGCCTTCTTCGAAGAGCATGAGCGACTCTTCGAGAGCAAGGTCGCCCTTCTCCAGCTTGTCTACGATGGTCTCGAGCTTCTTAAGCGATTCTTCAAACGACGCCATGGCTTTTACTCCACTTTGGTTGCGGGCAGCACGCTCTCCATCACTTCGGCGGCGGCAGAGTAGCGGCCGAACGGCGCGCTCACCTGCACGCCCTGCACCAGCGGCTTAACAGCCTCGAGCATCTCCTGCGCAATCTTGATTCCTTCTCTGCGTGCGGTGTCGGGCGTGTCGGCCCGCGCCATGCGTGCCATGATCTCGTCTGGCATGGAAACGCGCAGATCGTTCTTCATGAACTCGGCGTTACGCAGGCTGGTGAGCGGCCAGATGCCCGCAATCACCGGAATTCTGTGGCCTTCGATTCGCTTGAGAAACTCCTCGAGCAGGCGCAGGTCAAAAACCGGCTGGGTAATGGAGTACTCCGCGCCGGCCTCCACCTTGTACTCGAATCGGCGCAGCTCATGTTCGATGTCGGGGACGCCAGGGTTAGCGGCGACAGCAATGGTGAAGTTGGTGCTCGCGCCAATCGAGTTGGAGCCAATGTCGAGCCCGTGGTTCAAACGCCGCACAATGTTCACCAGACCGATGGCGTCCACGTCGAAGACTGCCGTGGCGTCGGGATAGTTGCCCAGCTTTGGCGGGTCGCCGGTGAGGCAAAGAATATTGTGCAGGCCTATGGATGAGGCGCCGAGCAGGTCGGACTGGATCGAAAGAATATTGCGGTCGCGACAGGTGTAGTGCAGCACTGTCTCGATGCCGGTGTGCTGCTGAATCTGGATGCACAGGCTCTGCGCGCTCATCCGCGCCGAGGCGCGTGGCGAGTCAGGGACGTTGATGGCATGCACGCCCAATTGCGCAAGTGAACGCGCGCCTTCAATCTCTTTGGAGCAGTCGATGCCGCGGGGCGGGACGATTTCGACAAGCGTAACAAACTCGCCGCGTTCAACCAGGCCGCCGATTTGCGACCGTTGCCCCAGCATTGCTGGCGGCGTCTCTGTACTCAATGCCGGTGCGGCCTCATGTACCTCGATCCGCGCTTGCGCGTCGATGGCCCGCATTGCCGAGCGCATGGCCCGGATGTGATTCGGTGTAGTACCGCAGCAGCCACCGACAACCTGTGCGCCGGCCAGGATCGCCTTGCGCGCAAAGCTCGCCATATACTCCGGCGAGCAGAGATAGATGTTGCGGCCCTCGACGGCGCGCGGCATGCCGGCATTGGGCATGGCGGCAAGGGGAAGGTCGGTGGCCCCGCGCATCGCTTCAATCGCAGTAAGCACCGTGGCGGGCCCGGTGGAGCAGTTGACCCCGATCGCGTCTGCGCCCCACTCGGTGAGGAGCGCGGCAGCCTGCGCGGGTGATGAGCCATCGAGGCAGTTGCTGTCGTCATCTACCGTCACCATGACCAGCACAGGCAGATCCGGGGCCGTCTCGCGCGCGGCTATGAGGGCCTGGTGCGCCTCGTTGAGAGCTGGCATGGTTTCGATGATGAGCAGGTCAGCGCCGGCTGAAGCGAGAGCGGCAATCTGCTCAGAAAACGCTTCTCGTGCTTCGTCGAGTCCGGTCTTGCCCAGCGGTTCGAGTCGAACGCCAAGCGGACCTATCGACCCACCCACCCATGCGTCTCCTGCCTGTTTTTCTTTCAGATGGTCCACGGCCTGCCGCGCCAGGCTCACGCCAGCCGCGTTGATCTCTGCCACTTTACCGGCAAGGCTGTGGCGCGCGAGACGGAAGCGGTTGGCCCCAAATGTGTTGGTTTCCAGTATCTCCGCGCCCGCTTGAAGATACTCCTCGTGGATGGAGAGAATGAGCCTTGGGTCGGTCAGGTTCAACTCGTCGTAGCAACGGTTGATGGTAATGCCGCGGGAGTAGAGAACGGTCCCCATGGCGCCATCGGCGAGCACAGTTCGACTGGCGAAGATGTCCGAAAACTTCGGCATTGTATTGCCATGCTATCGCATTGAGCGGAAAGGCGTCTCTCAGACACGCGCAGGACAGCCGAGACAGCAAAGTTGCGGTTCAGTCCCGCGATTTTTTGCCCAAGGTGGCCGCGCGGCGATACGAGCGTTGGGCCCGCGTCGGGTGGGCCCGCTTTGCTATACTTCGATTGTTATTCGCTGGTTTCGAGACGGTCTGATCGGCTGGAGATTTCCATGGCCGGAGGCTTGTGAAATCAACCGCTTTCGCCGGAAACCGACGGCAAATTATTCACACCGCGGCTGTGGCCGCCGATATCGATTGCGGCTCGCGCCGCTCGTTCTGTTGAGGTAAAGGATTTTGAATAAGAGAAGTCTTTGGATAAGCGCTGCTGCGGCCCTTGCTGCCGCCGCTGCACTTGCCGGTTGCGGCACTACAACCTACTTTGCAGGGCGCATCCTGCCCCCCAGCGGACTCACCAACCGCGTCCTCATCGCGGTTCAAAATCCCTCGGCGTTTACCAAGGGCGCTTTGACGTTTGTCGATGCCTACTATGACGTCCGCAGCGGATTCAGAGGGACTCCAGGAAACTTTGCCATCTCGGGTTTTTCGGGCGCTCTGCCGATCAGTATCCAGAACATGCCCGAGCAGCAACTTGGCGCTGTCTACGGTTCCGGCGACGGCAGCTTTACCATCATCAACTACGCCAAGGAGAATACCGGTCAAACCCAATCCGGGCTCAACGGGCTCTCCTCCAGCATCTTTGTCACGCGCGATGGAAACTACACATTTGCAGCCAGCCAGCAGGCACACGTGCTGACCATCCTGGACCACACAAACGGTGGCAGCATTCCGCTGGGTCTTCCCGGAATCTATCGTGTAAGCGTGAACCCGGGCGGCTCAGTGGCGCTGGCGTTCGTGGAAAACTCGAATTACATCTACTATCCCCGAAAGCTGACGGCCGCCCAGACAACGAATTTCTCCGGCGGGTCAAGCACCTGGCCGAAGGCCGCGGTCGATTGTCAGCCGCTGAACTCGCCTACCTGGTGCCTCCTTCAGGCGCAGAGCCCTGACCACGTAGATGCAACGGGCAACTACTACGGCGCGCCCCTTACTTTTGACAGGCCGACGAAGGCTGTTTTCTCCGCGGACGGCAGCACCGCATACGTGCTCAGCTGCGGTCCGGAGTGCGGCGGAAGCAAGGCCTCCATCACGACCCTGCCCATCGCGCCGATGATATTTCTGATCGGACAGCAGTCGGGAACGCTACCGACGTCGGCAGCACTTGCCAACGCCAACCTGCCAATTCCCGGCGGCGCAAGTAATGCGCTGGTTGACGTGTCGACTATGTATGTTGTCGGGCAGCAGCCGCAGCAGGTGCAGGGCCAGACGCTCTTCGCTGGCAACTTAACGGTTGTGAATCTCTCCAGCTACACGGCTGGGAGTCCCATCTCGGTCAGCGATGGCGAGCCCGGCGCCACGAGCCGCATGCTAGAGGCCGATGACAGCACGCTTTGGATTGCCATGAGTAAGTGCAACCTCGGAGTGCGCGCTGCCACTGGCCAGCCTTACGGCTGCCTGACCATGTTCAACACCTCCGCGGGCACGGTAACGCTCATCGAGCCGTATATTGGCGACGCCACGGGCGTTGCGGGAGTGACCGGACTGCACAAGATTTACACGGCAGAAGGCGGGCAGGTGTACATCTTCTCGACTGTAGACGGTACCGGGATCAGCAACCAGTTTGTCACGGTCACAGGCACCGCCTACGATGTTGCCTACATGGACGGGCTGACCGACGGCAACAACACAGTGTATTGATTCCGATGAGATCCGTTGAGTCGGCCGAAGCTGTCTCAAATGCGACCGCGGATGCCTGCGACGTGTTGGCCATTGCAGCGCACCGCGACGATGTGGAACAGACCTGCGGCGGAACATTGCTGCGCATGGCCTCGCGCGGACTGCGAACCGCGATTCTCGACTTGACTCGCGGCGAAGCTGGTACGCGCGGGACTGCGGAAGACCGGGAGCGCGAAGCGATTGAGGCGGCGCGGATTTTGGGCGTGTGCTGGCGCGATGCGCTCGACCTTCCCGATGGCGCAATTGAAAACACTCTGGAAAGCCGGAAGAAAATTGTAGCCGTGCTGCGGCGCCTGCGGCCACGCGTCGTCATACTACCCTATTGGCGGGCGCGCCATCCAGACCACAGCATTGTTGCAACGCTCGGTTATGAAGCGTGCTTCCTTTCTGGGCTCGCGAGCGTTAAGACCGATGCCGCGCCGCACAGACCCTTCAAAATCATCTATGCGAGCCTTTATGCCGATGTGCGGCCAAGCTTCATTGTCGACATCACGCCTTTCATCGAGCAGCGCCACGCAGCGCTCATGGCTTATCGCTCGCAATACGCGAATCAGAGTGCCGGGAGCGGGCTTTTTGTTCCGGAAGAGGAGATTCGGGAGCGTACGTTTGCCGAGGCGCGACACTACGGCCTGCTTGCTGGCGTGAAATACGGCGAACCCTTCGTGCAGAAAGAAGTTGGCCTGGAGGACGACTTGACGTTGATTCCGGTGCAGTCGATTTAGAAAATGAGCGGTTGAGCGGAAGAATGCCAATTGGGTCCCTTGGGCGCAAGCCGCGTCATAACAATTCATTATAGAAATACACGTTCGAATTACTTGGATTTATAGTCAAACTTCCGTCACACTGAGCCTGGAGGTGATGAATGGCCCAGACCTGGGATCCTGCCGCATACGCTCAGAATGCTGGCTTCGTGCACGAACTCGCTGGAGGCGTGGTGGAGTGGCTCGCGCCGCTGGCTGGCGAGCGAGTCCTCGACCTTGGTTGCGGCGACGGACAACTCACAGAGCGTCTGGCGGAGTCGGGGGCGATTGTGACGGGGGCCGATGCCGATCCGCTCATGGTGGAAGCGGCAAAGTTGCGGGGTTTGGAAGTCCACCACGCAACGGCGGAATGCCTGCCCTTCGCAAATGGGGGCTTCGACGCCGTGTTTTCTAATGCCGCACTGCACTGGGTGCGCGATCAGGATGCGATGATGGCAGAGGTTCACCGTGTGCTCAAGCCGGGCGGTCGCTTTGTGGCGGAGATGGGGGGACACGGCAACATCGCTGCCATTCGCGTCGGGCTGATGGCTGTGCTTGCGCGCCATGGCCACGCCGATGCCGAAGAGGGTGTGAACTATTACGCGACTCCGGAGGCCTACGGTAAGCGGCTCAGGGGGCACGGATTCAACGTTGAGCAAATCGCGCTGATCCCGAGGCCGACACTGCTGCCGGAAGCAGGCATGGAAGGCTGGTTGCGCACGTTTCGTCGCGGTGTGATCGAAGGGCTGGCCGCCGATCTGCGCGACACGGTTGTTCGCGAGACTGTCGCGCTGCTTGCTCCTGCTCTGCGCGACGAGAGGGGCGCCTGGACGGCCGACTATGTGCGGTTGCGTTTTATTGCTCGCGTCTAGAGCGAGGCCTGCAAGTGTTTGCCTTCTACTTTGTAAACAGAAGCCCACTGCCTACCGCGATCAGTGTTGCGGCAAAGACTCGGCGCAGCCACAGCTCAGAGATGTGCTGAGCGCCGACCGCTCCCAAATATGCGCCGACGAGAAAGCCCAGCGCGAGCAGGGCGGCGACGCGGATGTCGGCGTTTCCCTTGCGGTAGTACTCGTAGAAGGCAAAGATGCCGACCGGGGCAAGGAGAGCGCCGAGCGAGGTGCCCTGGGCCTTGTGCTGATCCATGCCGACGAGCCACACAAGCGCGGGTACAAAGAGGATTCCGCCGCCGATCCCGACTACGCCCGAGACCATTCCCACCACCAGACCAAGAAATATGATCAACCAGGTCACGCTGCTCTCCTTCCAACCACTTGAGTCGGCGCGCGGCAAACAAACAGGGCCGGCCCGTACATTCAGGCTAACTTAAGTATGGAGCGATTGCACAAAACGGCGTGAGGGGAATAGTCGCGGGTAAGTTGGCGTAACTATCCGAAAAAGATTTCTAGAAAAGTTATGAGAAGTGCTTGCATTGTCCGTACGACTTGTGGCAAAGTAGTTCCTGCGTGGGAGAACGCCCGATGAAATACGAATCACAAAATTCGTTGTGCAGGCTGGAGTCGCCAAGTTTTGGCGTCACCGGTCTCCGGGCGTGGTTTATTGGAGCTGATGCTCACCGGTAACCTCGCTGGTTTCCTCCTCCTGCGCAGCAAAACTTGAACATTGAGATTACTCCGAGTGGTGAAGAAGCCAGGTCCATCGCCTTGAAAACGCCCTGTCTTCGTTTGTTCCCTCGGGCAGACTTTTTCTGAGCGACCTGCCGATGTTTCCTGTCGCCGGTTGTTATAACTCTGGGCGATAGGGAGATCTCTGTCACTAACTCGGTCTTCGAGCTAGCTAAGTATCGCCGGTGGTGAAAGAAGAGAGTTACTTCTTCTCCAAAAAGAAGGACGCGCATGGCCGAAGACCGTGCCGGATGTACTTGCTCCATGGAGCGGGGGCGTAGCCCTGATGCACAAGGCGCCGTGGCGTGGAGACTCCGAGTCCGCCTCTCTTCGCATGTTCCCCGGCAACTACGAACCCGCGCGCTCTTGCAAGGGTTCTCCTAACACAGTTCCGCCTTGGCCGGTGGTGTAGGTTTCGGTTACTTCGCTTTGAACGCGGGTGGTCGCGGGTTCGAGTCCCGCTCGGGACGCAAGCTCCGGTAGCTCAGTGGCAGAGCACCTATGCCGGACCGCTTGTTCCCCGGTCATTCATCAACCGCGGGCCTTTGAGGTCTGCCATAACGCAGTTTGCCGGTGGCGTAGGCAACGGTTACTTCGGGAGCGAAGGATGCGGGTTCGAATCCCGCCGCGTGTGACTGGCACGCGTCGTCTAAATGGCAGGACATTCGCCTTCTCCGGGACTCATTCAGACGAGGCTCTGAGAAAGCTACTGTCGCCGCTTGTTCCCCGGCATTGATTCACGGCGCGTTCTTCAATCGGCGCGCTGAACGCAGTTCCACCTCAGCCGGTGGTGTAGGTAACGGATACTTCGCCTTTAAAGCGGGAGACGCAGGTTCGAATCCTGCCCTGAGCGCGAGCTCGGGTCGTCTAGGAACTCGTTGAAATTCGCCTGATTGCGGCGTCTTTCCTTTCGATTTCCGTTTCTTCCTGTTTGAAATCTGTTTGAAGTGCGGTTCTGACCGGTGTTTATAGGGTTTGCAAGTGTCAGGGAATCATCCCCGAGGCCTGCGGCCGTTGCTCAGGCGCACTGCTCCATGGGCCTTACTGGTGGTTGAGCCATCAGCCGCGGCAGCCGGATCAGGTTGTGTGCCGCGCAACTGAAGACGAATAGCCAGTCCACTTTCTCCAGGCCTCGCAGCTTGACCTGGCGCAGCGGGCCGGTTTGCTTCAACCATCCGAAACCCTTTTCGATGAGCCATCGCCGGCTCAGGCTG
>Ga0182015_10000426_pt1 | contig 60151 bp, 54 predicted proteins | sample 712P3MmetaG_FD_120478 | JGI IMG/M metagenome (GOLD analysis project Ga0182015, IMG submission 120478) | Permafrost microbial communities from Stordalen Mire, Sweden - 712P3M metaG | ecosystem: Environmental > Terrestrial > Soil > Wetlands > Permafrost | place: Sweden: Stordalen | collected...
CATAACTTTGGAGCGGCGGGCCGCCCGTAGGGCCCCTTGGGTGTGTTCTGCCACGCCCGTTGCTTACTAGGTGGGGCGGCCCGTCACTCCTTCGCGCCAGCTTGTATTGATCATGGTGCGCTGTTGTGGAGCGCTGCTCCGGCGGCGATTATAGATCTATGCTTTGGCGCGCGATCCGCGATTGTCTCCGGCTTTTCGTGGCCTTGGTCATCACCGTTGCACCGACGCAGGCGAAGCATGCGGCAGTGGAAGCCATACATGGGCTTGTCACATCTGCCTCCGAATTGGGGTCTCAGGCGGGCGTCGAGATACTCAAGAAGGGCGGAAATGCAGTCGATGCTGCTGTTGCAACAGGCTTGGCCTTGGAAGTGGTCTATCCCGTCGCCGGAAACATTGGAGGAGGGGTCCATGCTGCCGATAATCATGCGCGATTGGACTTCAAATTAAGAGACCGCATTCAAGTGCCACATCAGAGCGGTCACCATTACAACCCATATTCGGTAACGTCTTGGCCGAAGACCCATGAGCAAAGGCATCCTACCCCGGGGCTTCTCAACCGAGACATTACTGCTCTCGAAGGCACCAACCAAGAAGGGATACTGGAAAGGGAGATGGTCCCGTTCAATCTTCGCCGGTTTCGCTACTTTCCACGAGGGAGGCGGTTTTTACCTCGCGGGAAAACGAGTGAGTTGCTTCATCTGACTACCGGAACAATAACCAAGGGATGAGCACGAGGCAGAATATATACAGCAGGCTGGGCATACCGGGCACCATCGGCGTCACGGTCACCCTCCTCGCCCTGGTCCTGTCGCTGGCGCCGTACATGGCCGACAAGGATTTCGGATTTCTCAGGGTTCCCGACTTCTCGGAGGGCACAAAGCACGGGCTCAAACTGTTCGGGCCGATTCTCCTGGCAGCCAGCCTCGTTCTCTTTTTCCCAATCTTGGAAACCGGCGCCGGCAGCCCGCGTTCCGCCGGAACCGATACACCGATGGGCGTTGTTTTCAGGAACTCATCCAGGCGCTACCTCTATATCGTCTGGCTGAAGTTTGACGGCAAGGAGGACCCCGAGCACAGCTTCACGGTGCCTCCCGGCGCCGACCAGAATGTGGCGACCTATGTCGCGCATACCTGGAACGTCTCCGACGCGAACACGGGCGAAGCCCTGCGCACCGTCGTGGCCAAGGAGGGCATGGGCACCGTGGTGATCCACTGAACCCGGCGCGCGCCTGCGCCTTGCTAGAGGAGATCGAGCTGCCCGGCGTCCGGAGGGGCCACCGTGATCTTCTTCTTCGGCCTCGCCGAAGGGGACGGAAGCGAGACGCTCGAGTCATCCCCCTCCAGGCGCGCGAGGATCGCCTTGGCACGGTCGATCACGCCCGGGGGAAGCCCGGCGAGCCTCGCGACCTGAATGCCGTAGCTTCGGTCCGCCGCGCCGGGAACCACCCGGCGCACGAACACGATCTCGTCGTTCCATTCCTTGACGGCGACCGACAGGTTGCGCATCCGCAGGAGGTGCCTGTCCAGCTGCGTGAGCTCCTGGTAGTGCGTGGCGAAGAGGGTCCGGGGCCCCCGCGAGGGGTCGCGATGCAGGTGTTCGACGACCGCCCACGCGATGCTAAGCCCGTCATAGGTCGATGTCCCGCGGCCAATCTCGTCCAGAATGATCAGCGAGCGGTCGGTGGCGTTGTTGAGGATGTTCGCCGTCTCGTTCATCTCGACCATGAAGGTCGAGTTCCCGCGCGCCAGGTCGTCGCTGGCCCCGACCCGGGAGAAGATCCTGTCCACCATCCCGAACCGGCATGAGGCGGCCGGAACCCAGGATCCGACCTGCGCCATGAGGACGATGAGCGCGACCTGGCGAATGTAGGTCGACTTGCCCGCCATGTTGGGCCCGGTGATCAGCGCGATCTGGACATCGTCGCATGAGAGCTCGGTGTCGTTGGGGACGAAGGCGTGGCCCGCTCCGGCGCCGGCCCCGCCGGACCTGAACCCCTGCTCGACGACCGGATGGCGCCCTTCCGCGATCTCGAGCCCGCCGCCCTCGTCGATCTCGGGCCGGCAGTAGGCCCATTCGCGGGCGATCCGGGCCCAGCCGGCGATGACGTCGGTCTCCGCCAGCGCGTCGGCGGTCTGGGAAAGGGGTGCGGACTCCCTGAGCACCGCGGCGATCAGCCCCTCCAGGATCTCCTTCTCGCGCAGCAGGGCGTTGTCCTCGGCGTGCAGGATCTCCCGTTCCTTTTGCCGGAGCGCGTCGGTAACGTAGCGCTCGCCCCCAACCGTGGTCTGCCGGCGGACGTAGTTGGCCGGTACGAGGTGAAGGTTGGCCTTCGTGACCTCGATATAGTACCCGAAATTATTCGTGTACCTGACCTTCAGGCTCCGGATGCCGGTGCGCTCCTGCTCCCCTCGCTCCAGGTCCGCGAGCCATGCCTTGTTGCCGCTCATGAGGGCCCGCATCCGGTCGAGTTCGCCGTCATAGCCCGCCCGCACAAAATTCCCCTCGGCGACATCCGCCGGCGGCTCGTCGGCGAGCGCGGCCGAGAGGAGGTCGCGAAGCTCGGGCAGCTCCTTCATGCGCCCGCGCATCGCGGCGGAATGGGGCCCCAGTCCGCCCAGCAGCACCCCGATCGCGGGAATGCGCCCCAGCGTGTCGCGGACGCCGCAAAGCTCGCGGGGGTTGCGCAGCCGGTTCTGAAGCCGGCCCAGGATGCGCGGGATGTCCCGGACGCCGCCGAGCTCCGCGGCCATCTCCGCGAGGCGGCCCGGCTGCGCGATGAATTCCCCGACCAGCTCGTGCCGCCGGCGGATCTCGGGCAGCTCGAGGCCGGGAGCGGCGAGCCAGCGCTCAAGCAGCCGGGACCCCGCGGACGTCGTGGTGCCGTCCATCGCCGCGAGGAGCGATCCCTGCCGGCCGCCGCGTATCGAGGCGAATATCTCCAGGTTGCGAAGCGTCGCCGGGTCAAGCAGGAGCGTCCGGGCACTGCGGTACTCCTGGAGATTGCGCAGGTTCTCGGGCTTCGCGCACAGGTTGTCCGTGGCGTAGCCGACAAGGGCGCCTGCCGGCCCCAGCGCGGGATGCTCGTTCCCGAGGCCGAATCCCTGGAGGTTGAGGACGCCCATCGCCTCGGCGACGACGCGCGCGCCCGCAGCGGTCTCAAATCGGTACCCGGGGAGCTCGGTGACGGTCCGGCCCGACGCGAATGCGTGCAGGGCGTGAACGGGAGCCTGGTCATGGGGTGCGGACCTCCAGCGCTCGATGTCGCCCTCGGCCACGAGCAGCTCCGCCGGGTCCAGCGACGTCAACGCCGGCAGGAGATCCCCGATGCCCTGCGCCGTCGCCACCTTGAACTCCCCGGTCGACAGCTCGATCCATGCGGCGTGAAGGCCGGTCCTGCCGAGCGCGACGGCGCAAAGGTACCGGTTCCGGGTGGCCTCGAGCTGGTTGGCGGCGAGCGTGGTGCCGGAGCTGAGGATCCTCGTGAGCTTTCGCCTGACCAGCCTTCCGGCCTGCGCCGGCTCGTCCTGGTCGCAGATCGCGACCTTCTTCCCGGCGGCGAGAAGCTTGCCGACGTACGAGTCGGCGGCGTGGTGGGGGAGGCCCGCCATGGGGTGCTCCTGGCGCTTGGTGAGCGTCAGTCCCAGGATGCGGGAGGCGACGACCGCGTCGTCGAAGAAGAGCTCGTAGAAGTCGCCCAGCCGAAACAGGAGCAGCGTGTCCTTCGGGAGCCCTCGCTTCACCTCGAAGTACTGCTGCATCATCGGGGTGAGTTTCTCGGGCTCGGTCATCCGCCCAATAGGAACGGCTCAACTTGCGGAATTCAATGTTGGAGCGAGGGGAAGGATCGGCACCATCGGTTTCCAGCCTCCCATGCCGACCGCACCGACCCATTCTGCCGTGCCGCTCTTCCACCGGGACTTCGGCGGCACCGGCGATCCGCCGTTCGTCATCCTCCACGGGATGCTAGGCTCATCCCGCAACTGGCAGACGGTGGGCCGGGAGCTGGCCGCAGGCCGGCGGGTGTTCGCGCTCGACCTGCGCAACCACGGCATGTCTCCGCATGCGCGGGACATGTCCTACGGGGCGATGGTGGTGGACGTCGTGGCATGGATGGACGCCCGCGGGATCGCCCCCGCGGAACTCATCGGCCACAGCATGGGGGGCAAGGTGGCGATGCTCATCGCCTGCCGCCACGCCGACCGCGTGCACCGGCTCGTTGCCGTCGACATCGCCCCGAGGGACTATTCCTGGCCGGGCCGCCGGGAAGAGTTCGAGGCGATGAACGGCCTCGAGGTCGGCGTGCTCAGGTCCCGCGCCGACGCCGAGAGCCGGCTCGAGGGGCTCATCCCGTCATGGGCCATGCGGAAGTTCATTGCGACCAGCCTTGAGCGGGTGCCCGGCGGGGGCTGGAGATGGCAGTTCAACCTGCCGGTGCTCGCCGCGGCGGTCTCCCAGCTTGAGCGCAACCCGCTTGTCCCCGGGGACCGGTTCGACGGGCCCGCGCTCTTCATCGCCGGCGCCAGGTCGGCATACGTCCAGCAGGCGGACCACGACGCGATCCGGGCCCATTTCCCGTCCGCGCGGATCGAGACCCTTGCCGAGTCCGGCCACAATCCCCACGTCGACGCGCGCGAGGCGTTAGTCCGGGCCGTCACCTCCCCGACCTAGGGGCGGCCCGGTCAGACGTCGGCCTCGACTCGCTCCTCGCTCAGGTTCTTCCAGCGGTCGAGGACGCGGCGGTGCATGTCATCCGGCGAAAGCCCGTAGGCGCCGCGAAGCAGCTCGACGCTCGACCCGTGCTCGACGAACTTGTCCGGCCAGCCGATCCGCTCCACGACGGCCGGGCAATCGGCCTCCTGGAGGGCCTCAAGGACGGCGCTTCCGAAGCCGCCCGCCAGGACGTGGTCCTCGAGGGTGACGATGAGGGGGACCACGGCCGCCTGGCTCAGGAGGAGCGTCCGGTCGAGGGGGCGGATGAAGCGCGCGTTGACGACGCCGACCGAGAGGTTCTCCTCCGCCTGGAGCCGGTCGGAGATCCTCAGGGCCTCCCTGACCATCGGGCCAAGCGCCCAGAGGACGATGTTGGAGCCTTCGCGCACGACCTCGGCGTGCCCGATTTCAAGGCGCTCGGGCTTGTCCTTCACCTTCACGCCGGCCCCGGGGCCCCTCGGGAAGCGGATGAACGCGGGTGATCCCAGCTCCAGGCCCGTATGGAGCATGTCCACCAGCTCGTCCTCGTCCTTGGGCTGCATCAGGGTAACGTTCGGGATGCAGCGCAGGTACGCGATGTCGAACAGGCCGTGGTGCGTGGGCCCGTCGTTGGGCGAGAGGCCCGCCCTGTCCATGCAGAACGTGACGGGCAGGTTCTGGAGCGCGATGTCGTGGATAAGGGGATCGTAGGCGCGCTGGAGAAACGTCGAATATATGGCGCAGACCGGGCGCATGCCCTTGGTCGCCAGCCCCGCGGCGAACAGGACCGCGTGCTCCTCGGCGATCCCGACGTCGAAGAACTGGCGCGGCACCTCGGCCGCGAGCTTCGAGAGGCCGGTGCCGCTCGGCATCGCCGCCGTGATCCCGACGACGCGCGGATCCTCCTTGGCGAACCGGACCATGGCCTGCCCGAAGACATCCTGATAGGCGGCGGGCGTCCCCGGCTTGGGCTTCACGCTGTCGCCGGTCACGGGATCGAAGCCGCCTACGCCGTGAAACTTCTCGGGGGACACGATCGCCGGCGCGAGCCCCTTTCCCTTCAGGGTGATCACGTGGATCATGACCGGCACGTCGCACTGCCTCGCGAATTCGAGGTTCTTCTGCAGCTCCTCCAGGTTATGGCCGTCGATGGGGCCGATGTAGCGGAGGCCGAACTTCTCAAAGAGGCTCGAATTGACGAAGAAGTCCTTCGTCTCCCGCTTCCATTTCACCCAGAGCTGGTTCATCTCATGGCCGTGGGGGAGACCCATGAAGAACTTCTCGAGGTCGTGGTGGATCCGGTTGTACGTCGTGCTCGTGCTGAGCCGGTTCAGGTATTTTGCCATCGCCCCCACGTTTCGCGCTATGGACCACTGGTTGTCGTTCAGGATCACGATCAGCCGCTTGGTGGACGCGACGACATTGTTGAGCGCCTCGAGCGTGATGCCGCAAGTGAAGGCCGCGTCGCCGCACACGGCGACGACGTGCTCGTCGGTTCCTTTGAGGTCGCGCGCCGTGGCCATTCCGAGCGCGGCGCTGAGCGCCGTGCCCGCGTGCCCTGCGCCAAAGGAATCGTGCGGGCTCTCCGCGCGGTAGAGGAAGCCGCTCGCGCCCCCGCTGTGGCGCAGCTTGCCGAAGAACTCGCCGCCGCGCCCGGTGAGGAGCTTGTGGACGTACCCCTGGTGGGCGACGTCGAAGACCATCGAGTCCGTCGGCGAGTCGAACACCCGGTGCAGCGCGATCGTGAGCTCGACGACGCCGAGGTTCGGCCCCACGTGGCCGCCCTGGCTCGCGGTGACCGCGATGATCTCGTCCCGGATCTCCTGCGCGAGGCGCGGAAGGTCCTGCTGGGCCAGGTTTTTCACGTCGGCCGGTCCCTTGATGCCGTCGAGGAGTCGGGTCGGGGTGGTGCTCATCAGAGGTCGCGCTCGGTCTCGAACTTTGTGAACACGACGGTGTCGCGTTCCTTTTTGAGCTGCTCGATCTTGAGCTCGGCCTCCTTAAGGCGGGCCTCGCAATGCTTGAGCAACTTGTTGCCTTCCTCAAACTTGGCCAAAAGATCGGCCAGCGGCACCTCGCCCAGCTCCATCGACTCGACAATCGCCTCGAGCTTGGACAGGGCCGTCTCGAACGACAGCTTGAGTTCCTTGTTTTCCACGGGTCGGAAGGTTGTCCCGAGCCCGCGCCTTTTCAAACAATCTTTGGCGGACTCCGGGTCCCTGCGGATCCTATCTTCCGGCGGCGACCGAGACCGGGATGCTGACCTCGCCGCTCCCGTAGCCCTTTAGGAAAAGGCTGCCGGCGCCCGGCTTGCCGCCCTCGACCGTGACGGTGACCGCCGCCTGGCCCTCGGGCACCAGGACCTCGGGCATGATCACGCTCTCGGGAATGTCGGTCGTGACATCGAGCAAAAGGCCGCCCGGGGGCGCGGGATGGGTGATCGTGAAGGTCACGGGCTGCTTCTGGCCGGGGGTCAGCGTCAGGGACGCCGGATCCACGGTCACGTCGCTCGTGTCGACCCGAAACGTGCCGACGAACGAATTGCCCGCCGCGCTGGAAAGCGTCACCTTGTAGGTCCTCCCGGGGGCGAGCGCGGGCACGAAGAACCCGAGCGACGTCGACGACTCGTAGACCGTCCGCACGGGCGTCCCGTCAAACCCGATCAGGTCCTGCGGCGTGAAGCCGCGGCCGAGCACCCCGATCCTTGCGCCGACCGGCCCGCGGTTGACCTCAAGCGATAGGACGTAGCGGCTGACCACGGCGGCGTGCTCAAGCGCGGTGTAGGCCTGGTGGGTCCCCATGACCCCGTTGCCTTCCGTGTTGTAGCTCACGAGGTAGTAGTAGCCGATGTCGTTCTGGTTCGGCGGCAGCCTGTAGTCGAACTCGAAGATCTCGGTGGAGACGTCGCTCCTCGTCATGTCGTGGCTCTCGGCCCCGACGACGATGCGGGGCGTGATGCTGTCCGGTACGACCGCGGACGTCTTCGGCACCACCCGCAGGGTGAAGGTGTAGATCCCCGAGGGGTTCTCCGGAAGGGACGACGGCGTCAGGTTTGTCAGCGCCACGTTTGCGCAGCCGCTGAGGACCGCCAGGGCAAGGGCCGCGCCCGCCGCGGGGAATAATTGTCTCGCGAAGGAAAATCGTTTGAGGTCCATATCAGAGCTAGTAATGAGGGGTGTCGCCACAGAGGAGCAAGCCAAAGCTGACGGCGCCGGACCGCTCGGGCTCTACGTCCACGTTCCGTTCTGCGCCGCCACCTGCGACTTCTGCGCGTTTTACCAGGTTCGTCCGACCGCCGAATCGGTGGAGGGTTTCATGAAATGCGTGGAGGCCGAGGCCGCGCTCGTCGAATGGCGGCCGCTCACGACGGTGTTCTGGGGCGGCGGGACGCCGGGCCTTCTCTCGCCGCGCGACCTCGGGCGCCTGGCGGGGATCGTCCAGGCGCTTCCGGGCGGGGCCGCCCCCCGCGAATGGACGGTGGAGCTGGCTCCCGCCTCGGTCACGCCGGAGCGGCTTGCCGTGCTGAAGTGCGCCGGCGTGACCCGCGTGTCGCTTGGCGTCCAGAGCTTCAGCCCGGCCCTCCTCGACGCGCTTGGGAGGGCCCACTCGCGCGAGCAGGTGTTCCGCGCCTATGAGCGGATTCGCTCCGCAGGCTTCGCGAGCGTCAACCTCGACCTCATGTTCGCTCTGCCCGGCCAGTCCGCCCCCGAATGGGACGCCGACATCGACGAGGCGGTCGCGCTGGCACCCGACCACATCTCGACCTACTGCCTCACCTTCGAGGAGGACACCCTGCTTTGGGTCAAGCTCTCCCAGGGCAGGGTGCGGCTCGACCCGGAGAACGAGGCCCGGATGTACGAGCGCACCTGGGATCGCCTGGGCTCGGCGGGCTATGCCCAGTACGAGATCTCAAATTTCGCCCGCGCCGGGCACGCCTGCCTCCACAACGTCAACACGTGGAGAATGGGGGAATGGGTGGGACTCGGTCCCTCGGCCGCCTCGCAGCACAGGGGCTGGAGGGGCTCCAACGTCGCCGACCTCCCCGAATGGGCGGCGCTGGTCGGTCGCGGGGAGCGGATGACCCGCGAGCGCACGGCCCTCAACCCGGCGCTCCTCGTCGAGGACGCCTTGGTGTTCGGGCTCAGGATGAATGCGGGGGTCGACGTTTCCCGGCTATGGTCCCGGTGTCCCGGCGCCCCGCGCGAAAGGGTGGAGGAGCTCGTCGACCGGCTCGCCGCCGAGGGACTCGTTGCGCGCGACGGACCCCGGCTGCGCCTCGAACCCAGGGGCCGCCTCCTGGCCGATTCGATCGGGTCGGAGATCATGGTCGCGTTCGACCTGCCGGCCGCCGCGAAGGCCGGGCCGGCCTGACCGTTCGCTAGGCCGCTGCGTGCGTGCCGGACAGGTGGGAGAAGAACGCATCCCTGCGGGTGCGAGCCACGCCCAGATCCTTGGTCCCGAGGGATCTGCGGATGCGCTCCTTCGTGAACGGGGTCGGGTGCACGGTGTAGTGCAGGAACCAGGTCCCATGGTTGTTCCAGAGGTGGTGGTTGGGATTGTCCGCGGCGATGCGGATTCCGGAGTGTTCGTCTAGGGTCGTCATGGTGCGTGGTCTTCTTTTTGATTTGATCGCGCAGCAGGGCTGAAAGCAAAAGACCGACCTGGGCATCAGGTCGGTCATCGCTTTCGGGAGCGTTTAGGTTCGGGGCCTTTCGGCCTCGCACATCCGGGCTTTCACCCGATCCACCGTGGCCGCTCCCGGCCCGGTTGGCAGAACCGGCTTTCGAGGGCCGATTCGTTCCTGATGCGCCGCAAATGATGGAATTCGGGGCCCATCCGTCCAGAGTTTTTTTTGGATTAGAGCTTGGTTTATTGCAACTCGTTGGTTATCAGATTGAAAACATACGCCGCTGCCCGAACCAACAGATGCCCTCCCTTCGCGTCACCGTTGCTGTCATCACCTACAACCGCTCCCGCCAGCTGCGGCAGGCGCTCGGCGGAATCATGCGCCAGGACTATCCCGCCGACCGCTGGGAGATATTGGTCATCGACAACAATTCCACCGACGACACCAAGGACGTGGTCGCCTCGTTTGTGACGGCGAACCCCGCGCCGAGGCGCATCATGGAGACGCGCCAGGGCCTGGACCACGGGCGCAACCGCGCGGTCGAGGAGGCCAGGGGCGACCTGGTGGTGCTTGTCGACGACGACATCCTCATGGAGCCTGACTGGCTCTCGCAGCTTGTCGCGCCCTTCTCCTCCGAAAGCGCGCACAAGATCGGGGTGGTCGGGGGCGAGGTCGTCCCGGTTTTTCCCGACGGCGTCCCCGTCTGGCTTGAGGGCGCTCACCGGCCGCTTGCTTTCCGGACCGATCCCGGTCCGCTGCCGGCCGATCAGGCGCCGATGGGCGCGAATTTTGCGTTCCCCAAATGGGTCTTTGTGCGATTTGGCATGTTCGACACGCGCCTGGACCGGCAGGGAGCCCGGCTTTTCGGGGGCGGCGACAGCCAGATGATAAGGCGGCTGCGCTCGGTCGGCCTCGAGGCCTGGTTTGTGCCGGGCGCAAAGGTCCTGCACCAGATTCCCGCCGAGAGGCTCACGCTGGGTTACGCATTGCGCCACGCGTTCGACTCGGCCCGCTCGCGGGTGGCGGACCAGATGCGCGTGATCCGCGAGTCCGGCAGCACGCCCCTCGGCTACATGGCCTCCCGCGCCGCGGGCAGCGCCGCCAAGCTGGTGGGCTTCCTCCTGCTGGCCATGGTCTCCATGCTCGTCCTCTGCCCGGGCGCGGCGAGGCGGGCGCTCGTCCGCGCTTGGCGCTGCTGCGGATACCTGTATCAAATCGCTCGCGCCGCCGTCGGGAAGCCCTGAAAATCGCCGGCCGAGCCCCGCCATGGCATCCAAACCCCCGGTATCCGTCTTCATCCTTTCGAAAAACGAGGAGCAGAAGATAGGTCCGGCGCTCGAAAGCGTGTCCTGGGCGGCCGAGGTTGTCGTGATCGACTCGTTCAGCACCGACCGGACGCTCGAGATCGCGGCGGAGCACGGCGCCAGGGTCGTGCAGGTCGAATTCAGGCGGTTCGGCGAGCTCCGCCAGGCGGGCGTCGAGAACACGGTCCACCCCTGGGTCTTCAGCCTCGATTCCGACGAGCGCTGCACGCCGGAGGCGCGGGACGAGATCCTGGCCATCATCGCGGACCCGGGTTCCGCCGACGCCTACCTGGTGCCACGGCAGAACTTCCTCCTCGGGCGAAGAATCCGCCACGGCGGATGGTACCCCGACTGCCGCCAGCCCCAGCTCTTCAGGCGCGGGCGGATGACCTATGTCGCCGAGGACGACGTGCACGAAGGCTGGGTCCTGAAGGGCCGGCTCGGCCGGATGCGCAACCCCGTCGTCCAGATTCCGTACCGGACGCTTGACGAGGCCATCGCCAAGATGAACCGGTACACGTCGCTCGGCGTTGCCAAGCAGGAGCGCCGCGGCGCGTCCGGCGGATTCGCCAAGGCCCTGCTCCACGCCAAATGGGCGTTCTTCAAGGCCTACGTCCTTCAGCTCGGCTTCCTGGACGGAGGACCGGGACTGGTCGTCGCCATGCTCAGGTTCGAGAATTCGTTCTACAAGCACGCCAAGCTGGCCGAGCGCCGGCTGGCGGCGCGGGGCAAGGGCTAGCCGAGCGAGACGCCCTTCGCCTTCGCCGCCCGGATGAGGGCGTCCGCCATGTCTGACGGAGTGACGGCAACCTCGATCCCGCATTCCCTGAAGACGGCGATCTTCGCGGCCGCGGTGTCCTCGGCGCCCCCGACGATCGCTCCCGCGTGGCCCATGCGGCGACCGGCCGGCGCCGTCGAGCCCGCGATGAAGCCCGCGACCGGCTTGGCGCAGTGGTCCCTGATCCAGCGGGCGGCATCGGCCTCGGCGCTGCCGCCGATCTCGCCGATCATGACGATCCCGCGCGTCTCGGGGTCGTCGTTGAACATCCGGATGACGTCCAGATGGGACGTCCCGTTGACCGGGTCGCCGCCGATTCCGACGCACGTGCTCTGGCCGATCCCCCGGACCGTGAGCTGGTAGACCGCCTCGTACGTGAGGGTGCCCGAGCGGGAGACCACCCCGACGTGGCCCTTCCTGTGGATGTAGCCGGGGGCTATCCCGATCCGGCACCCGCCGAACGACTTGTCGCCGGTCCCCGGCGTAACGAGGCCCGGGCAGTTTGGGCCGACCAGCCGCGTCCTGCCGCCGGCCATCGCCCGCTTGACGAGGACCATGTCCCGGACCGGTATCCCCTCGGTGATGGCGACGGCAAGGTCGAGGCCCGCGCCGGCGCACTCCAGGATCGCGTCGGCCGCGAACGGGGGCGGCACGAAGATCGCCGACACCGTCGCCCCCGTCGCAACAGCCGCCTCGGCGACCGAGTTGAAGATCGGCACGCGGTGCGGCCCGTGCTCGAACACCTGGCCCCCCTTGCCGGGCGTCACGCCTGCCACGACCTTCGTTCCATAGTCGAGCGAGAGCTTCGCGTGGCGGCCGCCGAAGTCGCCGGTGATGCCCTGCACGAGGATCCTGGTTTCGGGGGTGATGAGAATCGCCATGGGGGTCCGCTATGCGGCGGGGGCGGGGTGCGCGGCCTTGCGCTGGTGGAGCATGATGGCATGGCCGTCGGGCGAGCCGATGATGAACATGCGGCACGGCGGGAACTCCTGAACCTCGAGCGTGACCGGGACCTTGGCGGCCGCGATGGCGGCAAGCGCGTCGTCGATGCTCGCGACCTCGAGCGCCAGGGTGGCGCCGCCGCCCGTGGCCGGGGGACCGGCATTGGAGACGGCAAGCGCGATGCCGGCGACGTCGTACTCGATCCACCACGCGCCCCCCCCGAACTCGATCTCCAGGCCGGTCTTGAGGCCCAGCACCTTTCCATAAAACTCCCGCGCGCGCGCGATGTCGGCCACGGGATGGTAGACGAAGGCGATCTCTTTTATATGTATGCTCATGTCGGCACGGGAAAGGCTAGGCGGGTCGGGACGGGGCCTGCCCGACGAGCTTGACGATTTTCTGCGCGGCGTCGGCCATCGATTCGCCGGAGACGATGGTGAGGCCCGAGGCCGCCAGGGTCGCCTTGCCCGCCGCGACGTTGTTGCCCTCCAGCCGGACGACGAGGGGAAGCCGCAGGCCCACCTCCCGGACCGCCTCGACTATCCCGGTTGCGATCACGTTGCAGTCCATGATGCCGCCAAAGATGTTCACGAAGATCCCCTTCACGTTCGGGTCCCCGACTATGATCTTGAAGGCGGCGACCACCTGGCCCTTGGAGGCCCCGCCGCCGACGTCGAGGAAGTTCGCCGGGCTGCCCCCGAAGTGCTTGATGATGTCCATCGTGCTCATGGCGAGCCCGGCGCCGTTCACCAGGCAGGCGATGTCGCCGTCCAGCGCGATGTAGCTGAGCGAGTGCTTGGAGGCCTCGATCTCCTTTGGATCCTCCTCGTTCATGTCGCGCAGCGCGACGATCTCCGGGTGGCGGAAGAGGGCGTTGTCGTCAAACGAGACCTTCGCATCGAGCGCGAGGACCTCGCCGGCGGGGGTGGTGATCAGCGGGTTCACCTCGACCATCGCGGCATCCGTCTCCCAGTACATGGAGTAGAGCGCTCGGATCAGGCGCGCCGCGTTCTTGGCCTCCGCCCCGGCCAGCCCGAGGGCCGCGACAAGCGCGCGGACCTGGAAGTCGGCAAGCCCGTAGGCCGGGTCCACGGCGACCTTGAAGATCTTTTCCGGCGTCTCGTGCGCCACCTTCTCGATCTCCACGCCCCCCTCCGTCGAGGCGACGATGACCGGGCGCGACTCGCCGCGGTCGAGGAGGATAGCCAGGTAGTATTCCTTCTTGATGTCGCTTGCGACCGTGAAGTAGACGGTCTGCACCTTGCGGCCGGACGGGCCCGTCTGGAGCGTGACGAGGGTGTTGCCGAGCATCCTGGCAGCGACCTCCCTGGCCTCGGCCTTCGTCCTGCAAAACTTGACGCCCCCCTTGTATCCGTCGGTGAAAACGCCCTTGCCGCGGCCGCCCGCGTGGATCTGGGATTTCACCATGGTGGGGCCGTCCGGCAGCCCCGCGAGGGCGTTGACGAACTCGTCGGGAGTCTTGGCGGCCGCCCCCCTGGGGACGGGGACGCCGAATTTCTCGAAGAGGTCCTTGGCTTGGTACTCGTGTATGTTCATGGGCTACGAGGGATCTTTCACGGGACCTGCCCGGAGGGAAGCGTGCAGCGGGGCTGCGGCCACGACCCTCCAGTACTCGAAAGGGGACCCGCCTATGCCCCGGAGCTCCGAGGCGTCGCGCCTCGCGGTGAGGCCCTCCGCTGGGTCGGCCAGAAGCGCGGCCACCCCCGGGTCGCGCAGGACCGGGCCGGAGACGACGATGTCGGCGCCCGTCGAGAGGGCGCACAGGCGGGAGCACACGTTCACGGTTGTTCCGAAGTAATCGAGGCGGTCATTCTGGCCGATGGAGAGGCAGGGTCCCTGGTGGATGCTGCACTTGAGGACGAGCGGGAGCCGGGCCTTGTCCGGAGCCGACAGCGCGGACTGGGCCTTCCGCATGGCCCGGAAGGCGGCGGCGGCGTCCGTGAAGACCGCCATGACTGCGTCGCCCATTGTCTTCACGACGGCGCCGCCCTCCTCGGCCGCCGCGGCCCTCACGGTGTCGAAGTGGTTCAGGACACGGCCGAAGGCGGGGGCGTCGCCGATCTCCCTGTAGAGCCGCGTCGAGTTCTTCAGGTCGGTGAAGACGATCGCGATCGAGCCGACCGATATCCGCTCGCCCTGGCGCAGGATCTCTCTCGCGAACAGGTCGCGGAACGTCTGGCGCGACGTCACGGCCTTGGCCGTCACCGATTGGTCGCTCCATGCGACCCTCTCCACCGCGGCAAGGCGCCTTTCCGGGTCCGTGTTGATGACCTTCAGGAAGCCGTCGGGGGCGACGACGGGTTCCTCCGCGGCCTCGTGCCCGTGCCCCAGCTCGATCCGGATGAGCGCGGAACCGCCGCGCTGGATGAGGAACGTGTGCTCGACGTCGGTGCCCCGGGCCCGCACGCGATACCGGCCCTCGGGAAACGGCACCGCCATGTAAAGGTCCTCCTTGGGGTCGAGCCTCTTCTGCGCGATGACGTGCGGGGTGACCTGCGGCCCCCCCAGGCAGTAAGTCAGCCTGGGCACGCGCCGCACCGACGGGTTGGGGAGGAAGGTGAGCTCGACCAGCTGGTCAAAGTCCGCGGTGAAGTCGACCCCGCAGGAATCGCAGTGCGTCCTGGCCGAGACGGAGGAGAGTTCCGGCTTTCCAAATCTTGACCCCCGGCAATGGGGACAGCGCACGTCCCAGCTGAAGTCGAGCATCCCGCCCCGGGTGGCGTGGAGGAAGAGGTCGAGGGTCTCCCGCCGGCCGGAGCCCCAGGCGTCCGCAAGGGCGTAGGGCCGCATCTTGGACGCGTTGAGCTCATCGGCAGTCGACACGAAGTCGCTGAGCCGCGCGACGAGGGGCGCCGGCTGATGGGCCTCCGAAACCAGCCTTGAGGAGATCGATGAAAGCCTCTGCTTGGCGCCGCCAGTGACAAGCGGCGAGGGGCTGCGCTCCGGGAGCATCGGCACCACGACGGGTAGCTCGTCATAATGCCTGAAGACCCGCTCGGCGACCCTGCGCATCCGCAGGCCGATGAAGGCGAACGCGACCACGGCACCGAGCGTGTCGAGCGGCTTGACGCTCAGCTCGTAGACCATGGTCGTGCCACCCCCCGGGCGGGCCGTCAGCTCGCATGACAGGTTCATCCGCGCAAAGGGTCCCCGCGTGAACACGCGGCTGACGGCGAAACGCACCGGCTGAATCCACTCGAACTCGCGCTCCTCCCACTCGCTGACCACGCCGAAGTATGCGGACCTCAGCCTGCGAACGCCCGGCTCGGCGGCCGGTTCGCCGGCAGAGCGGGCACGGACTTGGAAGGGAGGGAACCCGCAGTCCCGGTTGAACCGGTCGGTGTCGGAGATCCGATGCCACAGCGCCCACGGCGGCGACCTGAAGTCCCAAGTCCAGCGATAATTCTTTTCGGAATAGGCCACGGGCTCACGTAGCGAGGAGCTGCCTCGCAAGGAAGGCCGCCTGGAGCGCCGAGAGCTCCCTCAGGCCCTTCTGGGCGAGGGCGATGAGGTTGCCGAGCTGCTCCTGGCTGAAGGTCGACTCCTCGCCGGAGCCCTGCACCTCGACGAACCTGCCCTGGCCGGTCATGACGACGTTGAAGTCCACCTCCGCGTCCTTGTCCTCCAGGTAGGCAAGGTCGAGGAGCAGGTTCCCGCCGAAGAGGCCGGCGCTGACCGCGGCCACCGAGTCGATGAGCGGGCTCTCCCTCAGCCGTCCCCCGTCCAGGAGCTTCTGCACGGCGAGCCTGGCGGCGACATAGGCTCCCGTGATCGCCGCCGTCCGGGTGCCCCCGTCCGCCTGCAGCACGTCGCAGTCGAGCCAGAGCGTGTTCTGGCCAAGCTTGTCCAGGTCGACCGCGGCTCGAAGCGACCGGCCGATGAGCCGCTGGATCTCGACCGTGCGCCCGTCCAGCCGGCCCTTGTTGATGTCGCGCGCCTTTCGCTCGTGGGTCGAGTAGGGGAGCATCGAGTACTCGGCCGTGAGCCATCCGCCCTTGACGCCCTGCTGCTTCATCCACGTGGGGACGCCGGGCTCGATCGTTGCGGCGCAGATCACCTGCGTCGAGCCGTAGCGGACCAGGACGGAGCCGGTCGCATGGGGCGCGAAGTTGGCCTCGAATGAGATCGGTCTCAGCTCGTCCGGCCTGCGGCCGCCGGTGCGTTCGAAGGTGGCCATGGATCTATTCGGAGCCGGGCCGCCCCGGGGCGCGCTCCTCGCGCTCGGTCGGCTTGATTTTCATGTGCTTGACGGGGCTGTCCTCGGACATGAAGGCGATCAGCCTGTCGTTGAAATCCTTGGCGGGGTCGTGGCCCATTCGCTTGAGGGCCTGGGTGAGCGCCGCAACCTCGACCAGGCGCGCCATGTCGCGCCCGGGCCGCACGTAGAGCTCGATGTGGGGCAGCTTCATCCCAAGGATCTCATAGCTGTTTTCCTCGAGCCCCGTCCGCTCCTCCACGACGTCGGGCGTCCACTCGTGGAGGGACACCACCAGGTCGATCCGCTTCTCGAGCCGGATGGACTTCACGCCGAACATCTCGGCGATGTTGATGATCCCGATGCCGCGGCACTCCATGTAGCCGCGGTTGAGCGCGCGGCTCGACGCCATGAGTTCGCGCTCGTCGAGCAGCTTGATGATCGTGAGGTCGTCGGAGACGAGGGAGTGCCCGCGCTCGATGAGGGCGAGCGCGCATTCGCTCTTTCCGACGCCCGAGTCGCCGCGAAGCATCACGCCGACCCCCTTAACGTCCAGGGTCGTCGCATGCTCGATCCCGCTGGGGGCGAATTCATTGTCGATGCAAAGCGTCGCCAGGTTCACGAGATTCATCGTGATGAGCGGAGTCTTGAAAAACGGCAGGTCCATCTCGGTGGCGACCGCGAGCATCGCCTGGGTCGGGTTGTAATTGCGCGTGAGGATGATGCAGGGGACGCTGCGCTTCGCCATTTCCTTGAACGTGATGATCTGGTCGAGCTGGCTCCGGGTCTTCAGGAACGTCATCTCGGCCGCACCTATAACCTGTATCCTCTTGTTGGCAAAATACTTGAAGAATCCGGTCAACGCGAGGGCAGGCCGGTTGATGCTCCCTTCGCGGATCAGCCGGTGCAGCCCCGCGTCCCCGGTCACGAGCTCCAGTTTGAGCTTTTCGCGGTAGGTGTCGTAGAAATGGGCGACAGTAATGCCGTGGATGGCCTTCTGCATGGCACAAGTTCAGCACATTAGACGAGGGGAACGCCACGGAAAAAGCACCTGGGCGCCGTTGGCGGCCCTCATCCCGTCAGAGATTGAAGTCCTCGCCCAGGTAGAACTTGCGCGCGTTCTCGTCGCGGATGAGAAAATCCCCCGTCCCCTCGGTGAGGACGCGGCCCTTGTGGATCAGGTAGGCGCGGTCGACGATCCTTAGCGTCTCGCGCACGTTGTGGTCCGTCACGATGATGCCGATGCCCCTGTTCTTGAGATGCAGCATTATCTTCTGCACCTCGGCCACCGAGATCGGGTCGATCGCGGCGAAGGGCTCGTCCATGAGGAGGAAATGCGGCCGGGTAACGAGCGCACGGGCGATCTCGAGGCGTCGCCTCTCGCCGCCTGAAAGCGTGTACGCCTTCTGCTTTGCCACCTGCTCGAGGCCCAGCTCGCCAAGGTGGTCCCTGAGGCGCGCCTTCCTCTCGCTCCGCGGGACGTGGACGGCCTCGAGGATCGCCAGGATGTTCTCCTCGACCGTGAGCTTTCGAAAGACCGAGGCCTCCTGGGGCAGGTAGCCGATCCCGCGCCTCGCCCGCTTGTGCATCCGGAGCCGGGTGATGTCGTGGTCGTTGAGGAAGACGCGCCCCGTGGTCGCGGGGACGAGGCCGACCACCATGTAGAAGATCGTCGTCTTGCCCGCCCCGTTCGGCCCCAGGAGCCCGACCACCTCTCCGCCCTTAATCCGGAGGTCCACGCCGTTGACGACCGTGCGGGTCCCGTAGGTCTTGACGAGACCCTCGGCGACGATCGACGGGGTATCCATCTTATTTCGCGGGCTGGCTCTGGGGCGGGGCGCCCTCGGGCGCCGCGGGCTTTTCGGAGGGGAACCCCAGGTCCTTGATGCCCGGGAGCGAGATGTGCGTGCGCTGGCTGGGCGTTCCCTCGATCACGGCCCTGCGCTGGCCGCGGTAGAGGATCATGCGTGGGCCCGTGGCCTCGTAATGCTCGCTCTCGATCCGCACGGTCGGGTTCTCGGTCAGGACGATGCGGTCCTCGCCGGGGAAGACCTCGGCCCGGCCGCAGGTCGCCACTCGATCCCCCTGGATGATCCTCACGTTGCCGGTGGCGAGGAGGTACTTGAACTGATCGTGCTTTCCAAGCGTCGAGCCCTTCTCGGAGATTCCCGTCGCGATGACCTTCAGGTAATCGCAGTAGAGCGTGATGTCGTTTCCGGTGGCCACGACCTGGTCGTGGAATGTCGTCGTGCTCTCGGTGTCGGAGCTCACCGATTCGGCGATTCCGGCGCACTCGACGGTCGTGGTGGGGGGTTCCGCGGCGCGGGCCGCGGCGCCCAGGGCCAGCGCCGCGACGGCGGCCAGGAGGGGCAGGGGTCTCATTTGAGGATGTCCGGCATCGCGGCATGGAACACTACGCGGGCGTTCCGGGCGATTAGAACTCTTTTCTCGTTGTAGAAATAGGTCCAATCGTCGCCCGTCACCTCGACATCGTCCCGAACGAGATGGACGGACTTGTCGCCGCGCGCGATCTTCTCGTTGATCATGAACGTTGCCTCGGGGCTCGAGATGACGGAGTCAACCTTGGCCTGCGCGTCGCCCGAGAACACCGTAACAATCATCCCGGAGATGTCGATCCGGTCGGCGCTGATGGGCCGCACCTCGTCGCCCCGGAGCGTCATCTGCCGGAAGCCCTCCTTCGTGAAGAGCGGAAGGGTCCAGTTCCTCGCCGGTGGGGCGACGATGGCCTGCGGCGCCGCGGCAACGAGCGTGGAGGCAAGGAGGGCGATCGCCGCAAGGCCGGCCTTTTTTCGCGGATTCACCGGGACTGTGTACGCGGGCCGGCTCGCGGGTTCCCTCCAGGGAGCGCCCGGGCCTTGAGCAGCAGGTCGCAGACCTCGCGGACGGCTCCGTAGCCGGGAAGCCTGCGGGTGACGTAATCGGCCGCGGCGAGCGCCTCGGGAAGCGCCCCAGGGACCGAGATGCCGATGCCCGCTGCGGCGATGGCCGGTGCGTCCAAGAAATCGTCGCCCATGTAGGCGCATTCGCCCAGCGGTATCCCGAGGCGCGCCGCAAGGCCGGAAAGCGCGGTCAGCTTGTCGTGCTTGCCCTGTATCACGTGCGCGATCTTGAGCTCGGTGGCGCGGAGCGACGTCGTGGCCGACGGCCGCCCCGAGATCCAGGCGAGATAGAGCCCCGAATTGCGCAGGAGTATGAGCCCCAACCCGTCGATGATCGAGAACCGCTTCGTCTCGGTGCCGTCAGAGTTTATCGCGACCGTGCCGTCCGTCAGGGTGCCGTCGACGTCCATTGCGAACAGCCGGATCCGGGCCCAGTCACGTTGCGTTGGCTTCCTTTTTTTCACGACATCCACTCCGTGATGACCTGGATCAGCCGGTCGTTCGTCGGCCTGAACGCGGCCTCCAGCTCGGGTGCGAACGGAACCGGCAGGTCCAGCGCCGCGACGCGAAGCGGCGGCGCCTTGAGCGGCGCCCGCGCCCCCTCGACGATCCTGGCGACGATTTCGGCGCCGAACCCATGGGTTTTCCTGCCCTCGTGAAGCACGATGAGCCGTCCCGTCCGGGCCGCCGAGGGCGCGATCTCCGACAGGTCCAGCGGGGACAGGCAGCGCAGGTCGAACACCTCGATGTCGCATTCATACTCCGCCGCGAGATAGTCGCATGCCTCCGTAGCCACGTGGAGCATCTCGCCATACGTCACGAGCGTGGCGTATTCGCCGGGCCGGACCCGCTTGGGATGCCATATCCCGCGGTAGCCGGGATCCCAGGCGACCGGATGCTTCCCGCGCCGGTAGAGGCCCTTGTGCTCAAAAAGCAGGACGGGATTGTTGTCCTCGCAGGCCGCGAGCAGCGCGTTGAAGGCGTCCTGGGGATTGCTCGGGTAGAGGGCCTTCAGTCCGGGCATCGAGAGGAAAAGGGACTCGAGCTCCTGGGAGTGGAACGAGCCGAACGTGAGGCCGCCGCCGCAGGGGAGCCGCAGGACCATCGGACAGGAGGCCCCCGACCGGAAGTGCATCGTGGCCGCGTTCAACGTGATTTGCGTCGTGGCCTCGGTCGCGAAGTCCGCGAACTGGAATTCCTCGATCGGCCTGTGGCCGTTGACCGCCAGCCCGATCGCGTATCCGGTGCACGCGCTTTCCGCGAGCGGCGTGTTGAGGACCCGCGAACGCCCGAAGTCGCCATAGAGGTTCTCGGTCACCTTGAACGCGCCGCCGTAGGTCGCGATGTCCTGGCCGAGGACGATCGACTCGGGCCGCTCCGCAAGCACCTTGCGGATGCCGCGGTTGAGCGCCTGGGCCATCGTGACGTTCTCGGGCTCCGCGGGCTCCTGCCGCCATGCGAATGGGGGCGGGGGAGGGGCGAAGAGGTCGGCCTCCATGCCGGCGGGATTCGGGCGCGGGACGGCGATCGCCACCTTGACGCATTCCTCGACGTACGCGCCAAGTTCGGCGTCGAGCGCGTCCACCCGGCCCGCGCCGGCCAAGGCGGCGAGCGACTTTCTAAACGCGGGAAGGGGGTCCCTTGCCGCAAATGCGTCGGCCTCGCCCGGGCGTAGGTAAGTGCAGGTGTCATAGGCCGCGTGGCCCCGCAGCCGGAGGGTTCGCGCCTCGACGAGCATCGGGCGCGAAGTCGAGCGCACCTTCTCGATCACGGCCCCGAGCGCCCGGGCGGCGCTTCCGGGATCCCCGCATTCGAGCACCAGGCCCTCCATCCCGTATCCTGCCGCGCGGTGCCAGAGCTCGGTGCCCCGCATGAACTGCTCGTCGGCGGGTGTCGAGTACGCGTAACCGTTGTTCTCGACCACAAACACGATCGGCATCGACAGGAGGGAGGCGAGATTCATCGATTCATGGACGTCGCCCGTGCTCGATGAGCCGTCCCCGAAGAATGCGAAACCGACAGCCTTGCGCCCGAAGCGGCGCTGGGAATCGGTGGCGCCGAGCACGGGACCGCACATCGCGCCCAGGTGGCTTATCATCGGCAGCGACCGATGTGCCGGGTCCCCGTGGTGGATGTTGCCTTCGCGGGCACGGGTCGGGCTCTCGGCGTTGGCGAAATACTGGTTGAGGTGCTCGCAGAGGTGCCCGCTCCAGATGAGGTGGCCGCCGAGATCGCGATGGGTGAAGCAGACCACGTCCAGCGCCTTGTCGGCCAGGAGGGCCAGGGGAACGATCATCCACTCGTTCCCCTGGCCGCCCGTCACCGTTCCCTTGATCAGGCCCTGCCGGAAAAGCTCGAGGATGCGGTTGTCCGCGACCCGCGCCAGCTGCATCCAGGCATAGACTTGCAGGAGGGACTCGGTCGGATTCTTTTCCAGGTCCGAGGCACGCAGGTCGCGCGACGCAAGGATGGCGGGAGCGTTGGGAAATGCCATGGCCGGGGTCTGACGCTGATCGTCGTGCGCCGGGTGGGCAAGCTTGCCGTCGCCGCCGCCGGGCGCCGGGCCTTTGCGTGGTCTCATCAAGCCCCGTCGATCTTCCGGATGCGCGCGATATGCCGTCCCCCCTCGAAGTCGGTGGTAAGCCATGTCCGGACGATCTTGATCGCCTCCTCCTGCGTGATGGTCCGTTGCCCGATCGAGAGGCAGTTGCCGTCGTTGTGCGACCGGTTCCAGATCGCGACCTGCTCGGTCCAGCACACGCCGCACCGCACGCCCCTCACGCGGTTGGCCACGATCGCCTCGCCGTTGCCCGATCCCCCGAGGACGATACCCCGCTCGAATTCACCGCGCGCAACGGCCTCGGCGACCGGGCGCACGAAATCGGGAAAGTCGCACGGCTGCTCCGAATCGGTGCCCATGTCCCTGACGGTGTGCCCGTCGGCGAGAAGCACGGCCTTGATCAATTCCTTGTACCTGAATCCGGCGTGGTCCGATCCGACGGCGATCGTGTAGGTGCGGGGCATGGGGAGGGGTGATTTGGAATAGGGGATATTTCGCGGGCCCGGGGCGGCGGCAAACAAATACGGCCCCGCGGCCCGTTCCCTGCGAGTGGCCCGTCACGCCCCGAGCGCCTGCCAGAATTCCGCCGGGTCCCCCAGGTGCTCAAGGACTGCGTCCGGATTATGTGCGGCCAGGGCGGAGACGGTGGATCCGCCCGTGGCGACCGCGAGGACCCGGGCGCCGAACGCCCGGGCGCAGAGGATGTCGTGCGGAGTGTCCCCGACGATCCAGACGCGGTTCGCGGGAAAATCGACCCCCCAGTGCCCCTGGGCCCGCCGGAGGGCATGGGGCCCCAGCTCGTTGCGGACCTCGCTGTCATCGGCAAATGCCCCGATCGGAAAATAATCCCAGAGGCCGTGGAATCTGAGCTTCGTCTCGGCGCCCCTTCGGAGGTTGCCGGTCAAGAGTCCCTGGGCGACCTCGGGGTGTCCCGCTGCGCGAACGAGGATTTCCGAAACACCCGGCAGCACCCGGGCGCCGCTGTTCGCGAGAATCCCCGGCAGGGCGGCGATGTAGCCGTCGGTATAGCTCGCGATGTTCTCCCGGGTATCCTCGATCCCGAACCTCGAGAAGATCTGCCGCATGATCCATGGGTCCGTGCGACCGGCAAAGTCGATTCCCGCAAGCGAGCCCGAGACGCCGAAGACGGTTTCAAGGGCCGATTGCAGCGCCTTCATGCCGGCACCTCCAGAATGGAGAATTGTGCCGTCTATATCCCATAATATCAGCTGTTTGTGCATGTTGTGCGAAACTCCGGGCCGCCGGGGGCGTCTAACCCCCATGTTGCCGCCCTCGTGGGTCACTTGCCCGAAGCTTCAGAAATCTCCCATAGCCATGAAAACTTCCAGAATTTTCTTCATCGCCTCGGCTGCGGCCTGCGCGGCCCTGTTCGTCGGCTGCGCAACGCCCGAGTCCAGGATCAGCCGCAGCCCTGAAATCTTCGCCCGGCTGACCCCCGACCAGCAGGCGCTCGTCAAGGCGGGCCAGATCGCAGTGGGATTTGACATGGATGCGGTCAAGCTCGCGCTCGGCGATCCCACCCACGTGACGATCAACACCGACAAGAACGGGCAGCATGAGGTCTGGCACTACGTCACCTACGAGGATTACCAGGGCGTCGTGATCTACACCGGCTATTATCACCGCTGGGGAGGATGGGGTGGCCCGCGCTTCTGGGGTGACGCCGGGTACTATAACGGCTATCCGGTGCGCATCCACGACCGGATACGCGTGACGTTCGACACGAACAGGCTCGTCGAATCGATTCAGCAGGAAAAACCCTAACCGGCCTTGTCCGCGGCTTCCGCCTGGCGGACACGGACCTCCACGCTGAGCGAGCGGGTCTTTCCCCCGCGATACGTCCCGCTCACCGGCCGGATGTCCGAGTAGTCGCGCCCGGAGGCGACCTTGATGTAGCGCTCGTCGGCCGGCCTGTCATGGGTCGGATCGAACGCGGCCCACCCATAGCCCGGGACAAACGCCTCGATCCACGCGTGTGACGCCTCCTCCTCGTCGGGATCCCTCCGTGACTGGATGAAGTATCCGCTCACGTACCGGGCCGGGATGCCGAAGGTTCGGCATAGGCCAAGGGCGACATGGGCGAAATCCTGACACACGCCGGTCCGTTGCTTGAGGGCCGCCGTCGCCTGGGTGCGCACGCCCGTGGTCTTAGGCTTGTAGGTGAAGCTCTTGTAGATGTGGTGGCCCATGCGCCGGACATCCGACCACACGTCGCTCCTGCCGTCGCCGAGCGCGTCCTGGGCCTCCTTCCACAACTCCACGTCCAGCGGCACATAGTGGGTGCCCGTCAGGAACTCCGCGAGGAGCTCGCGTTCGGGGCTCGCCTCGAGCTCGGAGTACTGGACAACGGGGACGGCCGGGCGGCAGACGTTCGGCGTCGTCTCGACTTCTGAGACCGCCTCGATCACGAGCCTGCTGTGCTCCGCCGCGACATCGAAATAGATGACGGTGTTGCCGTAGAAATCGACGTATTCGCGCTGCGGCGCGTCGGGATCGGTGCTCAGTTGGAAGCCCCGGCACGTCTGGCCGGCGTCGTCCAGGGGCTTCAGTCGGACCTCGTTGAAACTGTCCTGCGCGCTGCCGGCGTAGACGAACGTGGTTCGGTGAAGGAGGCTGATCAGCATGCGAGCCTTTCCGGATTTCTGTAGGCGGACGTCCTCATTGCTGCTGCTGCTGGAGCTGCTGGTCCTCCTGAGTGGCCTCGGCCGGGTAGAACATCGTCGTCTGGACGACTTGGTCGCTTATCCGGTCCAGGGTCTTGCCGGTCTCGACGAGGAACTCGTGCAGGCCGTCGCGCAACACCTCGTCGATCGTCAGCGACTGGAGGTTGGCGAGCAACCGGCGCGAGGCGCGCGCGGCCTCGGTGCGCGGGCGGGCGCCCGACTCCCCGAGGATCCGGCGAAGGAACTCGTCGATCTGCGCGACGCAGAAGTGGACCGAGCGGGGGAACGAATCCGAGAAAATCAGAAATTCCGCGACCTTCCATGGAAGGATCTCCCGGACATAGAACCGGCGGTAGGCCTCGAGCGCACTCGCCGAGCGCAGCACCGCCTGCCATTGCGCGGTGTCCAGCGCACCGCCGACGTCTGTGGCGTTCGGGAGCAGGATGTGGTACTTGACGTCGAGGATCCGGGTCGTTTTGTGTGCGCGCTCCACGAACTTTCCGAACTGGATGAACTCCCATCCCTCGCTCCGCGAATAGGTCGAGTCCGTGAGCCCCTGGAAGAGGTGGGAGTTGCGCTTGATGTCCTGGAAGAACTCGTACGGTCCCGCGGCCCAGACGTCCGTCGTGCTCCGCGCCTTCAGGAACAGGTAGAGCTCGTTGATCGTCTCCCACATCTCGATCGAGATCTGGTCGCGGATCATCCGGGCGTTCTCCCTGGCCGCGAATACGCAGGCGAGGATCGAGTTGGGATTGCGCAGGTCGAAGGAGAAGAACTCCGTCACGGACCGGCTGTCCGCCACCTCGTAGTGCTTCTCGAACAGCTCGTGGTCCCCGGAGCTGCCCAGGATCGACCCCCAGTGCTCCTTGAGGTGCACGTCATCATACCCGCGGAAATCGAGGATGAACTGGAGGTTCACCTCGAGCAGGCGCGCGATGTTCTCGGCGCGCTCGATGTATCGGCTCATCCAGTACAATGAGTGGGCGACGCGCGAGAGCATCGCGTTGGCCTGGGGCCTGGGGACGGGGATCTTAGGCGACGCGGGCATTTCCCTCTTTCGTGGAAGCGTCATTTGCCCGCCTCGATGACCCAGGTGTCCTTGGAGCCGCCGCCCTGGGACGAGTTCACGACGAGCGAGCCCTTCCGGAGCGCCACCCGGGTGAGGCCGCCAGGCGTGACGACGGTCTTCTCGCCGCAGAGCACGTATGGCCTGAGGTCGATGTGGCGCCCCTCGAAACCATGGTCGCACCAGGTCGGCGAGCGCGAGAGCATGATGGGGTCCTGGGCGATGAAATTGCGCGGGTTGGCGGCGACCTTCGCGCGGAAGTCCGCCACCTCCTCGTTCGTCGACGCGGGCCCGATCAGCATCCCGTATCCGCCCGCCTCGTTCGCGGACTTGACCACCAGCCCGGCCATGTTCTCCAGGATGAAGCTCAGCTGCGCCGGATCGGACGCCAGGTAGGTGGTCACGTTTGGCAGGATCGGGTCCTGGTCGAGGTAGTACTTGATGACCTTCGGGATGTAGGCGTAGACCACCTTGTCGTCCGCGACGCCGGTGCCGATCGAATTTGCGAGGGCGACATTGCCCGCGCGGTAGGCGGCCACCAGGCCCGGGACGCCGAGCATCGAGTCGGACCTGAACACGGCGGGGTCGAGGAAATCGTCGTCGATCCTGCGGTAGATCGCGTCGACGGGCAGCAGGCCCGCCGTCGTGCGCATGTACACGCAGGTGTCGTGGACGACCAGGTCGCGGCCCTCGACGATCGGGATGCCCATCTGCCGCGCGAGGAAGCAGTGCTCGAAGTAGGCGCTGTTGTACACGCCGGGCGTGAGCAGCACCACGCTGGGCTTGTCGCTCCGCGAGGGCGCGATGTGGAGCAGGGCCTTGAGAAGCTCCTCCGAGTAACCCTCGACGGGCCGCACCCCGTAGCTCTGGAACAGGTTGGGAAAGGCGCGCCGCATGGCCGAGCGGTTCTCGATCATGTACGAAACCCCGGACGGGCAGCGCAGGTTGTCCTCGAGCACAAGATAGCTGCCGTCGCGGTCGCGGATCAGGTCGGTGCCGCAGATGTGGACATAGATGTCGCGCGGGACCGAGAAGTTCATGAACTCGCGCCGGAAATGCTTCGCGCTCAGGATCTGCGCGGCCGGGATGACCTTGTCCTTGAGGATCTTCTGCCCGTGGTAGAGGTCGTGGAGGAACAGGTTGAGCGCGGTGATCCTCTGGATGAGGCCCGCCTCGAGCCGCGACCACTCCCGCGCCGGGATTATGCGGGGGATCAGGTCAAAGGGGAAGATGCGCTCGGTGCCCTCCGCGTCGTTGTAGACGGTGAACGTCACTCCCCGCCGCAGGAAGGCGAGGTCGACCGCGGCCCGCCTCCGCTCGAACTCGGGGACTGCGAGCGAGGCGAGGCGCTCGGCAAGGAGGCGGTAATGGGGCCGCACTTCGCCGCTGGTCGCGTACATCTCGTCGAAGAACTCTCCGGCGTCGTAGTGGGTGCTTAGGAGCGACACGTGGTTTTGGTTTAGCCCGTCGCACGCGGTTCAGCAAGTCCCTTGCCAGACTGCCGCCCCGGGCCGCAGGGCAGGCGCATTATGAGTCGGTGGCCTGGAATTTGAACGGCATCTCGATCTTCACGTCCACCGTCCGGTCGTCCGCCGCGGTTGCGGGGCGGAATTTCCACTTTGCGAGCGCCGTGGCGCAGCGCCTGCCGATGTCGTCATCCGTCGTCTTCTCGACCTTGACGTCGATCACCGTCCCGTCGCGCTGAACGACGAACGAGAGGGTGACCTCGGCGTCCATCTTGCGCTGGCTCGGGCTGAGCTCGGGCCGCGGCGATTCGTAGCTCACCGGGAGGCTCTTGACCTCGCTCGCGTTGAACACCCTGTCCCTGCGCAGCAGGCTGGCGGTGAGCTTGAGCGTCTGGCCCTCCGGTATCTCGCACGAGATCGGCGTGGGATCGTAGCCCGGCAGCGTCAGCTCGAAGGATGCCATCTTCGGCGTGAGGTCATGGAGGAAGAGCGGAGTTGAGCCGAGGCGCATGCCGTCCTTGTCGACCCAGGCGCCGCTTGGGTCGCTCGAGAGCTCCAGCGATCCGTCCTGGTACCGCGTCTCCACCGGCACCGTGGCGCCCTTTTCAACCGTGAACTTCTCGACGTGATCATGGCACCCTGGGCGGGTAAAAGTCGCGATGTAGTCGCCGCCGGGGAAGTCCGCGTATTTCGCGGGGGTTCGGCCCGACCGCACGGGTTTGCCGTCGGGTTTCGAGGCCTCGCGGATGGCGAATGCGAGGTCGTCCGGGCTGCTCGTGAGCGTGAGCGTCCCCATCGAGGACCCGAGCTTGATCGTGCCGAGGTCCGTCGTCTTGGACCCCGTGATGTCCGCATTCAGCGCGACCGATTGATGCCCCGCGAGCGTGATGCGCAGGCTATGCGCGCCCGGGGCGATCCCGTCGAGCTTCACGGGCGACGTGAGCGGCGCGGCGCCGTCGATCGACACGGAAGCGCCGGCCGGCTCCGTGGCGAGGACCAGTGTCCCGGGAAGCTTGCTGATCCGCACCTCCTCGACCTCGGCGAGCACCGTGCGCCGGGTGGCGTCCTCCGTCTCCTTCTGCGTGGCCGCGATCGCGCTTTGAACGGCCTTGCGCGACTGCGCGGCGCTGTCCTTTGCGATCTGCTCGGCCTCCTTCAGGCGCACCTCGGCAAGGTGGTGGGCCAGGGCCTCCTGCTGCTCGAGGTCATGCTCCTTGATCTTCTCCATCCTTGAGTCGAGCACGACCGCTATCGAGGCAAACACCAGCGCCGCCGTCGCGATGATCCCGACATAGCGTCCCACCTTGCTCTTGGGCTGCCGCTGCTCCTGTCCTTCCGGCTGCGGAATCCCGGGATTCGTGCCCCCGGGGGGCCGTTGCCGGAACTTTGTCGTGTCAAAGGGAAGGCTGGTGAGGACCGGCTTGGAAAGCGGGGCGCCGGCCGCCGGGCCGCTGCGGGCGCCCTGCCCGCCGGCCGGAGGGGCGATCGGCGTCTGCGCCGATGAAACCGGCTCGGGCGTGGGCACGGGTGGCGGCGTGAAGCGCGGCGGTGCGAGCGAAGGGGCAGGCGCGGCGGCCGGCGCCGGAGTCCGCGCGGGGAAGGGTCCCGCGGGTCGGGCGGGGGCCGGCCCGTCCTCGATCAGCGGAGGCATCGGCGGCTTTGGGGAGGGCACCCGTGCCGATTTCAGGGGCATCGGAGGGGGCGCCGGGCCCTCGGATGCCAGGAAGGGCTTGGAACGGGTGGCCGACGGGGCGGGCTGTTCCTCGGGTTCGGGTTCCTCTTCCGGCGCGGGCGCCTCCACCACCTCCTCTTCCTCCGGACCGTCCACCTCGGTCCAGGCCGGGGGCCACGCGTCCTTGGCACGCCGGGTTGATGCGAGGAGCTCGAAAAGCCCGGCGGAAGACGGCGAGAAGGACGCCGCCACCGCGTCGTCCGCGAACTTGAGCCCGAGATCGCCGGCCAGCTTCTTGATATCGGGCGCCCAAGGCGACGTTCCCGCCACGGCCGCAATATCCCGGATAAACCAAGCCTGCCGGCCCGTGAGCCCGATGCACGCGAGCGCGGGAGGGTCCTCCGTCTTGGGGAGCAGGCCGAGCGCCTGCTTGAGGTCCGCGCCCACGATGGCGCAGATCTTGGGGCCCGGTTCCGTGAAGTCATAGCCCTCGTTGAAAAACAGCCGTGCGCCCGCCCCGCGGAACTTGAGCTTGAGGGCCATCTGGACGGCCTCGAACACCGCGCCGAGGCCGACGGAGCAGGGCGCCACGCCCTCGACACCGTTTGCGGTGACGAGCAGCACGCGGGACCGGTCGGTGCCGAGGTCCCAGAGCGCCACCGATCCCTTGCGAGCCGCGCGCAGCGCGCGTGACACCGCGGCAATCCTCGCGAAGGCCGCCGGCCCCTCGCCGGCCGCCTCCAACTTGGTGCCCGGGATGCCGCCCGCGACGCGCCCGAGCGATTCGCAGGTGCAGTGGGCGAGAAGCCATTTTTCCGTCCCGTCGGGGGAGATCGGGCCCCCGTTGGCCGCGCTGCAGGCCGCGAAGGCGTACGCGTGCCTCGATCCGCTGTTCGCGGCGGCCGCGACCGCCCGCTGCGCCTCGTCGGTCCGGTCCAGGAGGGCCTCGGTGTCGTTCGAGAGGTGCCAATCGACGCCGTCCGGCCAGACGCACGTGGCTTCGAGCCCATCCGCCGACCCTCCGGGGGTCACCGCGCCGATCAGGGCCTCGAGGGCCGCCTTGTTCTCAATGACGCACTCGCCGCCTGCCTCGATCGTCCCGTTCACGGCACGCAGCGTATGCAGCGTGTGATGGGTCAATTCGACGATGACTTGGACTTCTTCCGCCTTGGGCATGTTCGGCTGTCAATGGACGGTCATTGGCCGCGTCATGCCTTGACGAAATGCTTCATGCTGTCCTGGAGCTGGCGGTGGCGCTCTTCCAGCACGGCTTCCTTTGCGGCGAGAGCGGCGATTTGCGCCTCCATTTTTGCACCCTGCTCGGTAAGCTGGGCCTCGGCCCGCACAAGCGACTCGGCGCGCTCCTGCAGCCGCAACCTCTCCACTTCAAGGCTCGCCTCCTTCCTGTGGACCTCGGCTTCGCGCGTCTTTACCCCGCTCTCGATCTCGGTCCGGATCGCGGCGAGCTTGGCCCTCAGGTCGGCAAGCGCCTTCGCCTCCGTCTTGATCCTGGCGTGGCTGTCGGCGGTTTCGCGATCAAACGTCGCCCGCTCCGCCTCGAGCGCCACGCGTTCCTGCGCGATCCCGTCACGGGCCCTGGCGAGCTCCGCCTTTTCGGCTGCGATCTCCCCGCCGCTCCGGGTGACTTCGGGATCCGGCAGGGTGACCATGGCCCTTCCCCCCTCGGCCGTGAGCCTTGCCAACTTTCCCTCCCACTGCGCGCACTCGGACTCGAGATCCCTCAGGCGCTTCTCCGCGTCGCCCTGGAGCGCGCGCGAGATGGCGGAGGCCGCCTTGGACGCCGCGGCCGAGGCCGAGATGTCGGCCTCCAGCGCGGCGCGGTCCCTTTCAAGCTTTGCCTGGAGCGACACGGCTGCAGCCTCGCGCCTGGCAAGGGCCTCTTCGCGTTCGGCGGGGGTCAAGTTCAAGACTGCGCCCCGTATGCAATAACGCTCCCATCGGAATCCCGGGGCAGGGACGCACGGTCGCGGGCCGCGCATTGCGACCGCAACGAATTGAAAGGTAAGGTTTTAGCCGACACCATATTGGCTCGAATTAACGCTCGGGACGAACCCAGCAAGAATCCCACTTCCCGGCCCCGGTGTCAAATAGCATGGATCGCCGACTTGGAAACCGCGAGCCCGGCCTCCTTTATCGCCTCGCTCATCGTCGGGTGGGCGTGAATCGTGCGCCCCAGATCCTCCGCGCTTCCTCCGTATACCATGTGGGTCACCACCTCCGCGATGAGTTCGCCGGCGCCCCTTCCCAGGATCTGCGCGCCGAGGATCCGGTCCGTCCTGGAGTCCGCCACGATCTTCGCGAAACCGTCGGTCGAGTCGTTCGCGATCGCGCGGCCGTTCGCGGCAAAGTTGAACCTTCCGACGTTTACCGCGATCGCCCCGGCCTTCGCGGCGTCCTCGCCAAGCCCCACGGAGGCGACCTCCGGTTCGGTGTACACGACCGAGGGCACGAGGCCCCAGTCGATATGCCCCGCCTTGCCGGCGATCCATTCGGCGGCTGCCGCCCCGTCCTCCTCGGCCTTGTGCGCGAGCATGGGCCCGGCGACGACATCGCCAATGGCCCAAATGCCCGGCGCACGGGTTCGAAGGTGGCCGTCCACGATGACGCGCTTCTTCTCATCGAGGGTGACGCCGGCCCTATCAAGCCCGAGCCCGTCGGTGTAGGGCCGGCGGCCAACGGCGACGAGGACCTTCTCGGCCGGGAATTCGAGGGACTTGCCGTCCCGATCGGCCAGGAGCACGGGCCGTGCTCCGTCGGTCCTCATGCCGGTCACCTTGGCGCCGGTCTCGATCTTGATTCCCTGCTTCTGGAGCAGTCGGGAAAAGGTGCGCACGATGTCGTCATCAAAGCCCGCGACGATCTTTGGCAGGAACTCGACGATCGTCACGTCGCTGCCGAGCCTCGCCCAGACGGAGCCCAGCTCCACCCCGATCGCGCCGCCCCCCACGACGACGAGCGACGAGGGCACCCGCTCGAAGGCGATCGCATGATCGCTCGAGACGACCGTCCCGCCGTCGAATTTCATGAACGGGAGCTCCATCGGCGCCGAACCCGTCGCGATGACAAAATTCTTCGCGGAGATGGAGACGGTCCCCCCGGGGCCCTTCACGGTGAGGGCCGCCGGCGAGGCGAACTCCGCCTCGCCCTGGTAGACGGCGACCTTTCGCGCCTTTGCCAGGGTGGCGACGCCCCCCACGAGCCTTGCGACCACGGCGTCCTTGCGCTTGAGGAGAGTGTCGATGTCGGGGGAGACGGGGCCCGTCCTGATGCCGTGCGAAGCCGCGTGGTCGCGGGCGAACACAAGCTGCTCGGATGAATAGAGGAGGGCCTTGCTCGGGATGCATCCGACATTGAGGCACGTGCCGCCCAGGGTGGGGCGCTTGTCGATCAGCGCCACCTTGAGCCCGAGCTGCGCCGCGCGGAATGCGCAAACGTAGCCGCCCGGGCCCGCCCCGATCACCGCGACGTCATACGGGTCCATGGAAAGCGATCAGAGGCCCAGAAGGAGACGCGACGGGTCCTCGATCTCCTGCTTCACCTTGACGAGGAAGGTGACGGCCTCGCGGCCGTCGACCAGGCGGTGGTCATAGGTCAGCGCGAGGTACATCATGGGGCGGATGACAACCTGGCCACCGATCGCGACCGGCCGATCGTTGATCGCATGCATCCCGAGGATCGCGCTCTGCGGAGGGTTGATGATGGGGGTTGAAAGGAGGGAACCAAAGGTACCCCCGTTCGTGATCGTGAACACGCCCCCCTCAAGGTCTGCGAGCGTGATCTTCCCCTCGCGCGCCCTGCCCGCCGCGTCGGTGATCGCCTTCTCGATCCCTGCCATGCCGAGGGCGTCGCAATTGCGGATGACGGGAACCATCAGTCCCTTCTCGGTCGAGACGGCCACGCCGATGTCGTAAAAGTGGTTCTGGACCAGCATGTCCCCCTCGATCTGGGTGTTGATCGACGGTACTTCCCTGAGCGCCTGGACGACCGCCTTGACGAAGAACGACATGAATCCGAGCTTGAGCCCGTTCCGCTTGACGAAGTCCTCCTGGTACTTCTTGCGAAGTTCCATGACGGCGGACATGTCGACCTCGTTGAATGTCGTGAGCAACGCGGCGTCGTGCTGGGCGGAAACCAAGCGCTCGGCGATGCGCTGGCGCAGCGGGGTGAGCTTTTTCCTCGTCTGGCGGGCGCCGGGCTGCGCCACGGCCGCGGCCGCTGGCGGGGCCGGCGTCGGCGTCGGCGCACCCGTTGGGCGCGTTGCCGGTTCCGCCGCCGATATCATGTCGCCCTTTGTCACCCGGCCGCCCTTGCCCGTGCCGGCCACCGCCGCCGGGTCGACCCCTGTTTCCTCGGCCAGCCGGCGGACCGCCGGGGACCTTGCGGCGGGCGCGGCCTCCTTCGGCTGGGGCGCAGGGTCGGGCGCGGAAGCCGGCTTCGGCGCCGCCGGCTTTTCCTCGGCCGGGGGGGACGTCCCCGCGCCCTCCTCGATGGAGGCCACGACCTGGCCGATCTTGACCTCCGCGCCCGCCTCGACCTTCAGGGTGATGACGCCCGAGGCCTCCGCGTTGCCCTCGGACGTGATCTTGTCCGTCTCGAGCTCGAAGAGCGGCTGGTCGCGCTTGACCGAATCCCCGCTCTTCACATGCCATTTCGCGAGGATGCCGGTGCTGATCGACTCGCCCATGGGCGGTATTCTGACTTCGATGGGCATCGCTAGAGGCTGTAGGCGTCCTTGAGCAGGCCCGCGAGCTCGAGCTTGTGGAGCGCGAGCGAGCCGACGGCCGGGGAGGCCGAGGCGTCGCGGCCCGCGTAGGCGGGGGTCCTTCCGAAAATCTGGGCGAGCTGCGGGGCGATCCAGGACCAGGCGCCCATGTTCTGTGATTCCTCCTGGCACCAGACGAGCCGCGCCTTGGGGAACTTCGCCGCGATTTCCGCGAGGCGCACGGCGTGCAGCGGGTAGAGCTGCTCCACCCTGAGTATCGCGGCGTCCCGGATGGCGTTCCGCTCGCGGTGCTCCAACAGGTCGTAGTAGACCTTGCCCGAGCAGAGGATCAGGCGGGCCGGCTGCTCCGGCGAGGCGGGATCCTCGAGGATCTCCTGGAATCCGCCCGCGGTGAAGTCGACGATCTTGGAGACCGCGGCCGGGTGGCGCAGGAGCGATTTCGGCGACATCACGATGAGCGGCTTCCGGAAATCGCGCCTGACCTGGCGCCGCAGCAGGTGAAAATACTGCGCCGGCGTCGTCACGTTCACCACCTGGATGTCCTCCTCGGCGCTGGCCTGCAGGAAACGCTCGAGGCGGGCCGAGGAGTGCTCGGGGCCCTGGCCCTCGTATCCGTGCGGGAGCAAAAGGACGATGCCGCAGGTCCGCTGCCATTTCGACTCGCCGCTGACGATGAACTGGTCGATCACGACCTGGGCGCCGTTCGCAAAGTCGCCGAATTGCGCCTCCCAGAGGCACAGCATGTCGGGATAATCGAGCGAATAGCCGTAGTCGAAACCGAGGACCGCCGCCTCGGAGAGCAGCGAATTGTAGACGCAGAAGCGCGCCTGCTTCGCGTCGAGGTTCTTGAGGGGGGTGTACTTCTCCCCCGTTTCGCTGTCGGCCAGGACCGCGTGCCGGTGGCTGAAGGTTCCCCGCTCGCAGTCCTGCCCGCTCAGCCGGACGGGCGTTCCCTCGACGAGGAGCGAGCCGAAGGCGAGCGCCTCGCCGAAACCCCAGTCGACGGGGCCGCCGTCCCTGTGGGCCTGGATGCGCGCGTCCAGCAGCCGCCTGATCTTGGGGTTGACCTTGAAGTTTTCCGGCACGGTCGTGAGCCCCCTGACAATGCGATCGATCTCGTCCGCCGGCACGCCCGTCTGGACCGGTGTGTGGTGGTAGTCGGGCTGGAATTCCGCCGTCGACCCCTTGAACGGGTCGGCGGGCCTGGCGCGCTTGGCGGCCTTTCCCGCCTCGCGCGCCTTCGCCTTGGCGAGGTTCTCCTCCAGCGCCGACGAATACTCCGCCCTGATCGCGTCGCCCTCTCCGGCGGTGATCGAGCCCTCCCCGACAAGCTTCTCCGTGTAGATGGCGGACACCAGGGGATGGCTGGCGATGGTCCTGTAGAGCAGGGGATGCGTGAACGAGGGCTCATCCGCCTCGTTGTGGCCATGCCTGCGGAAGCAGTACATGTCGACGAACACGTCGCGCTTCCACCGCACGCGGAAGTCGAGCGCGAGCTGCGAGACCATGCACACGGCCTCGGGATCGTCGCCATTCACGTGGAAGATGGGCGCCTCGATCATCTTCGCCACGTCGGTGCAGTAGCGCGTCGAGCGCGCGTCGCCGGGGTCCGTCGTGAACCCGATCTGGTTGTTGATCACGAAGTGGACCGTGCCGCCGGTCCGGTACCCGGGCAGCTGGGAGAAATTCAGGGTCTCGGCCACGATGCCCTGGCCCGCGAGGGCCGCGTCGCCGTGGATCAGCAGCGCGAGCACGCGCCTCCTCTCCTCGGTGTCGCCGCGGATGCGCTGGCGCGCGCGCACCTTGCCCTCGACGACCGGGTCGACGATCTCGAGGTGGGACGGGTTTGCCGCGAGCCGGACCTCGACCTTCTTCCCGGAGGTCGTGGTGAGCGTCGACTCGTATCCAAGATGGTATTTCACGTCCCCGTCGCCCCCGACCGTGTCGGGGACGTAGTTCTCGGAGAACTGCTCAAACAGCTGGTCGAACGACTTGCGCATCACGCTGGCGAGGACGTTGAGGCGGCCGCGGTGGGCCATGCCCATGACGATTTCCTCGACACCCGCGTCGGGGCAGTGGTCGATGACGGCGTCGAGGGCCGCGATGATCGTCTCGCCGCCCTCCAGCGAGAATCGCTTCTGGCCGACGTATTTCGTGTGAAGGAATTTCTCGAAGAGCTCCGCCTTGTGCACACGGCGCAGGATTCTCACCTTCTGCGGCCGAGTGAAGGCCGGCTGCAGGCGGGTCGATTCGATGCGTTCCTGGAGCCAGAGCCTGCAGTCCTGGTCCTGGATGTGCGCGTATTCGACTCCGACATGCCCGCAATAGGTCTTTTGAAGCGAGTCGATGATGTCCCTGAGCTTCATCTGGCCCCCGCCGAGGTAGGTGCCGACGTCAAAGGCGGTGTCCAGGTCCTCGGTGCCGAGCTGGAAGAGGCCCAGCTCCAGCTTTGGAACCGGGGGCGGCGGGTCGGACAGCGGGTCGAGGTGGGCCTGGAGGTGGCCGATGGCCCGGTAGGCGGCGATGATGTAGTGGACATGCGACTGCTTGAGGCTGTCGATGATCGGGGAGCCGGTGCCCTGGGCCTCCAGAAGGCCGCCGATCGGGCCGCCGTTGCTGCCGAGCGAGAAGCCCTGGAAGAACGCGCGCCATGTCGGATCGACGCCATCCGGGTTGTCGAGCCAGACGCGATACATCGCCTCGATGACGTCGGCGTTGGCGCGCGTGGGTAGGGTTATTGAATTCATGGGGTTAAGCCCGAGCGAAATACACGGGCCGTCTTGGTAGGGTTTGGGCACAGTCTGCATGGGACCCCGCCAAACTCAAGCACGCCGGAAGCACCGCAGGAACGTTGCAATCGGGCTTCACATCCGCCGCTACGGTATTAGATTGGGTTCTTAAACCGCCGTGGAAGACCGGATTAAGGAATCTCTCATCGCCCTCATGGACGGCATCAAGCGCGCCGATGGCGGCGCTATCGCGAGCCAGATGGCCATGCTGGACGGATACCTGGAGCAGGCCCGCGGCACGCTCCATCCCCAGCTTGTGCATTTCCTCGAGCGCCGAAGCTATCCGAAGGCGCTCCTGTTCCTGGGGGGCGAGTCCGCCATCCCGGCGGGATCCTGCGGCGGGAGGCCCTGACGTGGCCGGCCGCGTGTCCACGGACGGCGGCCAGGGCCTCGGCCAGAATCCCTTTGGCGCACTCGTGGGCTCCGGGCTTCCGCGGGGCCCGGCAACCGTCCCGGCGCGCGGGGCCGAGGCAAAGCCTCCGGGAAAAGACCGGGGCAGGGTCGACATCACCCGCGAGAAGGGGGGCAGGGGAGGCAAGAGCGTCACCGTTGTCGACGGGTTTGTGGGCATCGGGCTTCCCGAGAAGGAGCGGCTTGTGAAGCGGATGCGCGCGGCCTGCGGATGCGGCGGAACGGTCAAGGAGGGGCGGATCGAGATCCAGGGGGACCAGCGCGAGGCGGTTTCTCGGATCCTCGCCGATGCCGGATTCCGCCCGGTGTTCGCCGGGGGGTAGGCGGGCGGCCAGACTACGCCGCCAGCCCCGCCGCGAGGGCGAGCGCGCTCTTTGCGCGGTTGAGGGTATACAGGTGGTATCCCGGAGCGCCGCTGGCAAGGAGGTCGCGGATCTGGCCGAGGGCCCAGTCGATCCCGACCGACTCGGCTATCTCGGCGGCCTCTCCCGCCGCCTCGAGCCTGCGCACAAGCGTCGACGGGAGCGACGCGCCGCACATCGACGTGAAACGCTGGATCTGCTTGAGCGAAAGCACGGGCATGAGCCCCGGCACGATGGGGACCGAGATGCCGCGCGCCCTGCAGCGCTCGACAAACCGGTAGTACGCATCGTTGTCGAAAAAGAGCTGCGTGGTGACGAAGGCCGCGCCGGCGTCCACCTTGCGCCTGAGGTTGTCCAGGTCGGCGTCGGAAGACTGCGCCTCGGGGTGCTTCTCGGGATAGCCCGCCGCCCCCAGGCAGAAGTCGGGGTGGCGCGCCTTGAGCAGGCTGACGAGCTCGCTCGCGTATCTCAGCCCGTCGGCGGCCGGCAAGAATGAGGAGGAGCCCTTCGGGGGATCGCCGCGCAGGGCCATGATGTTGCGGAACCCGTCGGAGTGGATCCGGTCGGCGATCTCGTCCAGTTCGCCCCGCGAATGGCCCACGCAGGTGAGATGGGGCATGACCGTGAAGCCAAACTCCGTCTTGAGAAGCCCGCTCACCTGGGCCGTCCGCTGGCGCGTGCTCCCGCCGGCGCCATAGGTGACCGAGACGAAGTCCGGGGAGATGGACCTGAGCGCCGCCGCCGTCTTCCGGAGCGCCTCCACGCCCGCGTCGTCCTTCGGCGGGAAAAACTCGATCGAGCGCAGCGGGCGTCGCTGCGCGAAGAGCTCGGAAAGGGGCCGGTCGGTCAATGGCACATATCAACGCATCTAGAAATGTTGATATGTGTAAAGGATAATCCGGCGGCCCAACGGCCTGCGGCACCCGTTCACCTCGCCGTTTCGATGAAGTCCCCGACCGCAGCCCACAGGTCGCCATCCCCGACCGCGAACACATCGTTGTGGCCGCCGCCCACGACCGGGTAGGTCGTGACCCTGCTTCTCGTGGCGGCGGCAAGCCGACGGGCCATGTCCGGGGGCACAATCTCATCCCTCATCCCGTGCACGATGAGGATCGGGCATGTGACCGAGGGAATCTTTCCAATGCTGTCGAAGCGAGACCGTATGATCAGGGACACGGGCATCCACGGTTCAAGCGCGTGCGCGACGTCGTGAAGCGTCGTGAACGCGCTGATCGTGACCAGGGCGACGACCTTGCGGCGGCTCGCCAGGTCGATCGCGACCGCCGATCCCATCGACCAGCCGGCCGCCACGATTCGGTCGCGGTCGATCCCGGGACGCTTCTGGAGGTAGTCATATGCGGCGTCGGCCGCCGCATAACACCCGCGCTCGCTCGGCCGGCCGCCGCTCATGCCGTAGCCGGGGTACTCCGGGACAAGGACATTCATCCCCAGCCGCCGAAAATGGCTGAATTCGCCGGCCATCTGGGCGGCGTAGGCTCCGTTCCCGTAGAAGAAAATCACGGTCGGCGCATGGCCGGAGTCCGCCGCGGGCTCGCCGCCGGGGCCGAGGGACCCGCCGAACTGAGCGACGATCCCCGTGCCGTCCGCCGTCTGCAGCGGGATCAGCTCGTAGTCGCCGCCCGGCGGGATGATGGCATCGGGGCGTCCCTGCGAGGCGGCGCCGGGAAAGACGAGGGTTTTTTCCAGGGAACCGCATCCGCCGAGAATCCCGCCGAGGCACACGAGCGCGGCGGTCATGAGCACCCGGGGCGCGGAACGCTTCAGGCGCATCCGCTATTTCTTCTTCGCCGCCTCGAATAGCTCGGCCGGCTTCTGCGGCAGCTTGGTGAATGTGTAGTCGTCGACCTCGAACGCCCGCCGCTTCATGAGTTCGTTGATGGCCGCGTGCGGGTCGGAACTCGAGACGACCGCAAACACGGGTCCGGCGGGAAGCGTCTCGAACTCGGGCGCGACGGGCTTGGCATCCGCCTTGACGTCCGTCGCCTTGCCGATCGGGGCGATCCCCTCCTTGGAGTCCGGGACAGGCGCCTTGAGCTTCTTCTCCTCGGGCTTGCGGCCCATCGCGACACTGAGGGTCTTGCCGTCAAAGGTCGTCAGCCTGAAGGTCCTCATGTGCGCCGCCGCCTCGGCCGCGGCGGCGTCCTTCGGGTCAACCGTGTCCGTGAACCGGAGCGAAGTGAGCGAGTTCAGGACCGACGCCACCTGGTCCGCTATGAGCGCCTGGCCCGCGGGGGTTTCGGCCGCGGTCCAGGGCGCGTCCTTCTTCGCGCGGCTAGCGACCACCTCCTGGCCCCCGTCGAAGGGGATCTCGATCTTCGCGACGTCCTCGGGCTTTACGCTGACGAGCTGCGCGTTGGCCCATCCCTTCGCGTCCGTGTCCAGCCAGACGTGCAGGCTCGAGAAATACGCCCGGGGCTCGCTGCCGAACCGGATGAAACGCCCGTTGCCCTGGTCGGGCGTCTTCCCGAGCGTCACGCTCCAGATCTCCTTACCCGCCGAGTCGTCGAGGGTGATCGACGAGTCCTTGAACTCGAGGCGCGCGAGGCGCTCCGGATTGGCCGTGACGAACCGGTCGACCTTGGCTTCGTTCAGGTCCTGGACGAAGCGCGATATCTTGTCGAAGTCGGCCGGCATGTCGAAGTAGCTCGGCACGCGCCACGATCCGTCGGCATTGCGCGCGAGCTCGACCTTCTTGCCCTGGTCCGAGATCACCAGCCCCGACGCCTGCGCCGCCGTGTCCGGGCCGAGGAGCGGCTTGCCCACGCGGGGATCGTCCGAGGGCGCGGCCTCGGGCCGGTCATTGAGATAGGCGGCGATCGAGAGCGCCGCGAGGACGGCGATCGTGATGACGAGCGTTCGAAGTTTCATCGCCGGGTCTGGAGTGCCCTCTTCATTGGACGGGCCGCCCTCAGCGCCTGCGGCGCCAGTAGAACAGGAAGCCGAATCCGCAGACAAGCAGCGGGGTGCTGAGCAGGTTGATCGCCAGGAGCTTGTTCTCCAGGGCGTCTATCCCCTGGCGGAGCGAGAGCCGGATGCCGCGCCGCTCGCCGCGAAGCGCCGCCTCCTGCTTCTGGAACTCGTCGATGGCGCGGGTCGCCTCGGGCGAGGCGAGAAGCCGTCCGCCCTCGCTCTTCTTGCCCTGAAGCTCCGAAAGCTTGCCCTGGACCTCGTTGATCCTGGCCTCGAGCGCCGTCAGCTTCTCGCTGTACTTCTCGGCGGCGTCGGCCTCCATCGCGCGCACGACCGTGAACGGGCGCACGGAGTTGCCCTTTCCGCGTATCGATATCAGGTCGCGGGAACCCGCCAGGAAATCCAGCGAGTTGGCCGCGAACGAGAGGTTGTCGTTGATGGGCTCGGCGGCGGACTGGCCCATGAAGTTGAACTTGCGGACGCTGTAGTCGTCGAACAGCCAGTCGGTGTCCGCGACGATGATCAGGATGGAGGAGGTCTTGGACTGCTTGAGCGAGTCCGGCGCCGGCGCCTTCGCGGCGGCCTTGTCATCCTTCTTCTCGGGGACCGGCTGCTCGGCGTCCTTTGGCGCGCCGTCCGGGAATGCCGTCCGGAAGCGGCCCGTCACGAGCGCCGCGATCGTCTTCTTGCCCGAGGGCGTGATCTGCCGGGCGACCTCGTCGGGCTGCGCGAACTGGAGCGCGGCGACGGGTATCTCGCCGGACTTCGGGGAGGTCTCCACGAGGGGCGTGAACGTGAGCTCGGTCCCGGGCTTGAGGGCCACGCTGCCCGCCTCGACGAAGAGCGCCGAGCCGAGCTGGGCCGTCGGGAGCGCCTTTGCATTGAAATCCTCCTGGGTCAGGTTGATCCACACGGGGTAGCGCACGCGCGACTCGTCGCGCAGCTGCACCTCCTCGGCGTTCTCGAGGTCGCCCACGACCTTCTGAGGATCATAGGCGATGCCCCAGCCGCCGAGGAGCACGGGAAGATCGCTGGAGACATTGGGCTGCGGTCCGCCGAACATGGCGGCCTGTCCGCCCTGGCGCTTGAAATAGAGCGACGACGGGTCGACCGCGAGGAACACGGGCTTCCCCGCAAGCAGGAACTGGTCGATCGCAAACTGCAGCCTGGGGGCCAGGTTTTCCGGATGAATGACCGCGAGGACATCAAGGCCCGCGGGCAGCTCCGTGGCGGACGCCTCGACGGGCACGATCTGGTAGGTATCCTCCCATTCGTTGACGACATACTGGCCCTCGGTTCCCTGCTGGCCCATCATCGGCATGCCGGCCGAGCCCTGGAGCGGAAGGCTCGTGATCAGGCCGAGCTTCTTCTTCTCGGTCTGTCCGACTCCGTAGATGAGCTCGGAGACATCGTATTCGAGGAATTGCTCGCGCTGCGGGTTGAGGGCGCCGATCACCTTCTGCTGCTCGGCCTGCGTCGCGACGAGGCCGAAGTAGAACTGGCTGCCCCCCGGGATCGTCTGCGGCTCGATGCCGGCGGCCGTCGCCTTCTCCTCCTGCGGCGTGTCCGGCTCGGGATCGATGACGTTGAGCCGGATTTTCCCCTTCGAGGCGCGCACGTACTGGCGCAGCATCTCCCTCACGCGCTCGGCGTAGTTCTTGTACTCGACGAACTGGCCGCTCGTGTTGCGGGAGAAGTAGAGGTCAAGGGTCGTCGGCTCGGTTATCTTCGCGAGCAGGGCCTTCGTCCCGGGAGACAGCGTGTAGATCTTCTCGGACGTCGCGTCATACCGCGCCGGGACCGAGGTCGCCAGGTAATTGGCGAGGACGAGCCCGACCAGCAGGAGGACGATTGCGAGGGCCTTGCTTCCGGATGACATGGCGGATCGTCGGGGGTCAGCGCTCGAGCGCGATCACGTTGAGGAACAGGGTGAACACCATGAGCGACAGGAAGAACACCACGTCCTTTATGTCCACGATGCCGCGGACCATCGGGTTGAAGTGCGTGATGAAGCTGAAGTTCGAGATCGCGTCCGCCGCGCCGACCGGCAGGAAACCCTCGAGGAAGGCCGTGAACCCGCTGTAGCCGAGGAACACGAGCACGGTGCAGATCAGGAGGCTGATCACGAAGCTGATCACCTGGTTCTTCGTGAGCGCCGAGGTGAGCGAGCAGACGCTGAGGAACCCGCCCGCCATGAGGATGGCTCCGAAATAGCTCGTGGAGACGACGCCCCAGTCGGGGCTGCCCAGGTAGCCGATGGTGATCGCCATCGGAAAGCTCAGGAGGACGGCCAGGGCGAGGAACGCCCATCCCGCCAGGAACTTGCCGATCACGGCCTCGAGCGTCGTCACGGGCAGCGTGAATAGGAGCTCGGCCGTTCCGGACCGCTTCTCCTCCGACCAGAGCCGCATGCCGACCGACGGCACGATGAAGAGGAAGAGCCACGGGAAGAACCCGAAATAGGTGTCGAGGCTGGCGACCCCGGCCCTGAAAAAGCCGCCGAACCGCGAGAATGCGAGCGCCACGGATATGAGGAGGAAAGCGACCAGGAAGACGTAGGCGACCGGCGTCCGGAAATAGCCGACGAACTCCCGCTTGAAGATGGGGGCGACCTGCTTCATGCGTCCGAGTCGGTGAGGCTGCGGAAAATCTCGTCCATCCGCGATCCCGGCCGGCGGGCGAGCAGCTGGGCGGGAGACTCGTCCGCGACGACCTTGCCCCGGGAGATGATGATGACCCGCGTGCAGATCGCCTCGACCTCCTCGAGTATGTGGGTCGAGAGGATGACGGCCTTCTGCGCCGCCATGTTCTTGATGAGAAGGCGGACCTCGTTCTTCTGGTTCGGGTCGAGCCCGTCGGTCGGCTCGTCCAGGATGAGGGTCGCCGGATCGTGGAGGAGCGCCTGAGCGAATCCGACGCGCTGCTTGTAGCCCTTCGAGAGGGTCTCGATCGTCTGGTTGCGCACGGAGACGAGGTGGGTGAGGGAGACGGCGCGGTCGACACGGGCCCGTCTCGACGCGGCGTCGCGAAACCCGCGGATCTCGGCGATGAAGCCGAGGAATTCGGCGACGGTCATCTCGGGGTACGCGGGGGCGTTCTCCGGCAGGTAGCCGAGCCTTTCCTTCACGGCGACGGGGTCCTTCGACACGTCGATCCCGTCGACCATCGCGGTCCCGGCATCCGGCCGCACATAGCCGGTTATCATCTTCATGGTCGTGGACTTGCCGGCTCCATTGGGCCCCAGGAAACCGAGGATATCGCCGCGCTTCACCGAGAAACTGACGCCGTCGACCGCTCGCAGCGAGCCATAGTTCTTAACGAGGCCTTTGACTTCTATCATGGGTTTTGTAGGACGCGGGCGGGGGGCGGAAGATCCGTGGGAAACGGACATAAGACCGTTAGTTCCATGCCTATTTCAAGTTGAAACTTCCGCGGCGACCCGCGAATCGCCGCGCTCCCGCTCCGTCTTGAGCCTCAGCTGCCCGCACGCAGCCGCGATGTCGTGGCCCTTTTCGCGCCGCAGGGTCACCGACACCCCCGACCGCTCGAGGATGTCCGCGAACGCCAGCTGCCGGACCACCTCGGGCCGCTTCCAGGGAAGGCCCTCCACGGTGTTGTACGGGATCAGGTTCACGTGCGCGTGCAGGTCGAGCGAGATGTCGCGGAGCCTTCGCGCCTGGTCCATGGAGTCGTTCACCCCCTCGATGAGGATGAACTCGAGCGTGACCATCCTTCCATGGCGCTCGCTGAAGGTCCTGACCGCGGGCAGCAGCTTTGCCAGCGGGTAGGCCTTGTTGATCGGCATGATCCGGGCCCGGACCTCGTCGGTCGCCCCGTGGAGCGAGATCGCCAGCCGGAAGCCCAGCGGCTCGTCGGCAAGCCGGATTATCTTGGGGACCAGGCCGCTCGTGGAGACCGTGATGCGGCGCGCGCCGAACCCGAGGCCCCAGTCTGCATTCACGATGGTGAGGGCCCTGATGAGCGCGTCGTAGTTCGCGAGCGGCTCGCCCATCCCCATGACGACAATGTTGTCGAACGAGGCGAGCTCCGCGCGCGCGCGCGGCGTCCGCGCGTCCTCGGCATAGCACACCTGGAGGAGCTGGGCGACGATCTCCCCGGCGCCCAGGTCCCGCTTGAGCCCTTCAAGGCCGCTTGCGCAGAACACGCACCCCATCGCGCATCCCACCTGCGTGGAGATGCAGATCGTCTTGCGCGAGTGGTCGACGCCGACGCCATCCTGGGGCGCGCGGATGATGACCGTCTCGATGAGCGAGCCGTCCTCCAGCTCGAGGAGGAGCTTGTCCGTCACGTCGGCCGAGTGCCGGTTGAGGACAAGCGACGCGGGCATGAGCGCGAATGTCGCGTCAAGCCATGACCGCAGACCCTTGGGAAGGTTGGTCATGTCGTCCCAGCTGCGCGCCCGCTTCTTGTAGACCCAGTCGAGGATCTGCCTTGCGCGGAACGGCTTCTCGCCCCGCTCGGCGAGGGAGGATGCCAGGGACTCCAGCGTCTCGCCCGTGAGCGGACGCTTCGCGGGTTCAAACTTCATCGTTTCGAGACCGCCCGGTTGATGGCGCTCACGATCGCCTTGATCGAGGCGAGCTCGATGTTGGTGTCGATGCCGGCGCCGAAATAGGCAGCTCCTCGCGCCATCTTGATCTGGATGTAGCTAACGGCCTTTGCCTCGGCGCCCGCGCCGAGCGAGTGCTCGGCGTAGCTGACGACGTCGAACTTCGGGAGGCCCGCCGACCCCAGCGCCCGGACGAAGGCGTCGATCGGGCCGTTGCCGGCCCCGGTGAGCGTGTGGGGCGTCCCGTTCGCGACGATGCGCGCCTCGCATCTGACGGTCGAGTCGCGCTCGGTCGTCTTGAAATGCTCGAGGGCCACGGGCGCCGTCCGTTCCAGGTATTCGCGGCGGAAGGCGTCTCTAATGTCGGCAGAGGTGAGCTCGGTGCCCTTCTCGTCGGCCAGGTCGTTGACGATCCGTCCGATCTCCTTGTGCATGGGTTTGGGCAGCTGGAAGCCGAACTCCTTCTCGAGGATGTACGCGACCCCCCCCTTCCCGGACTGGGAATTGATCCGGATGATCGCCCGGTAGCTTCGCCCGATGTCGGCGGGATCGATCGGGATGTAGAGTACGTCCCACGGCTTGCCCGCCTTCTGGTGCGAAAGCGACTTCTTGATGGCGTCCTGGTGCGAGCCGCTGAAGGCGGTGAACACGAGCTCGCCCGCGTAGGGCTGGCGCGGGGGCACCTCGAGCCGCGTGCAGCGCTCGTAGACGTCGCGAATCGCGTTCAGGTCGCTCAAGTCCAGGCCGGGGTTGATGCCGTGGGTGAGGAGGTTGAGGGCGACCGTGACGATGTCGAGATTGCCGGTCCTCTCGCCGTTCCCGAAGAGCGTTCCCTCGACGCGGTCGGCCCCGGCCAGGAGCGAGAGCTCGGTCGCGGCGATCCCCGTTCCCCGGTCGTTGTGGGTGTGCAGCGACACGATGGTCGAGTCGCGGCGGGTCAGGTGGGTGCACATCCACTCGATCTGGTCGGCATGGACGTTGGGGGTCGCGTACTCGACGGTGGCCGGCAGGTTGAGGATGATCTTGTCGGCGGGCGTCGGCCCCCACACGTCGGACACCGCCTCGCAGATCTCGAGTGCGAAATCGAGCTCGGTGCTCGTGAAGCTCTCCGGGGAGTACTCGAGGCGCAGCCGCATGCCCGAGTCCACGAGCGGGCGGCAGTCCCGCTTGAGCTGCTCGACCGCGCGGACGGCGATCCGGACGATTTCCTGCTTCGGCAGGTTGAAGACGTACTCGCGCTGCCTCGGCGACGTTGAGTTGTAGAGGTGGAAGATCACGTTCCTCGCGCCCCGGATGGACTCGAGCGAGCGCGCGATCAGGTCCTCGCGGCACTGGCAAAGGACCTGGATCGCGACGTCGTCCGGCACCAGGTTTTCCTCGATCAGGCGCCGCGTGAAATCGAACTCGATCTGGGAGGCCGAGGGAAACCCCACCTCGATCTCCTTGAAGCCGATCCTCACCAGCATCTCGAAGAACTCGATCTTCTCCTCGACGCTCATCGGCTGCGCGAGGGCCTGGTTTCCGTCCCGGAGGTCGACGCTGCACCACATGGGCGCGCGCGAGAGGGTCCGGTCGGGCCACTTGCGGTGGGGCAGGGGGACCGGGGGGAAGGGGGCGTACTTGGAAACGGTTTCGGGCTGCATGGAATGGGAGGGTTGAGAGTGGCGGCTTTCCGCAGGGAGTACAACGCCGTCTCGGTCGGCAAGGGACCGCGGCGAAACAGGGATCCAGGCCTACGCACGACCCGCCGCTAGGCGGCGTCCTTCAAAGGTCGTGCGCGCGGGTAAGTCGGAGGGCCTGGAGGGCGGGTGCCATCTCTGCCCTGATTCATCGGCGGGAGCCGCGGAAAGTCAAGAAACAGGAGGTCGCCGCAGGGTAACCTTGGCCTGGCAACCAGCGTCTTGCAGAATATGTCCGATGATGCCTCGATCCTAACATGCCTGAAGACCAGCCGTTTGATCTGGCCGGCTGCCTTGATCGCGTCCGAAAACGAGATCAGGACGCGGCACGGGACCTCGTCGAGCACCTTCACCCCCTCGTCATCCGCATCGCCCGCGCCCATCTGCCCCGCAGGGTCGCGGAGGAAGACCTTGCCCAGGAGATATTTCTGAAAATGTTCACCCGAATCGACCAATACCAGGGAAACGTTCCGTTCACCCACTGGGTGTCCCGCATCGCCGTGACGACCTGCATCGACCAGCTGCGCGCCCAGAAGCGGCGGCCCGAGCTCCGTTGGGCGGACCTTTCCGAGCGCGAGACCCAGGTTCTGGACTCGGCGGTCTCGAACGAGAACGATGTCGCCCCGGACGACGCCCTCGAGGCCCGGGAGCTCGTCCACAAGCTCCTCGACCGGCTCAGTCCCCAGGACCGGCTCGTGATCCAGTACCTGGACCTCGACCAGAAGACCATCGCCGAAATCAGCGCCCTCACCGGCTGGAACCAGACCCTGGTCAAGGTGCGCGCCTTCCGCGCAAGACGGAAGTTGCAACGGTTTTACCGTGAACTTACGGAGAGTGAGAGATTATGAGCACATTTGACAGGACATGGCGGAAGCTAGCCGCCGCCGCGCGGCGGACGCCGCCCGCCGGGGATGAGTCGGCGCCCTACGGGTTTTCGACCCGCGTCGCCGCGCTGGCGTTCGCCGCGCAGCCGCCGTCGCCTTCCGCGTTCGCGAGGCTTTCCCTGCGCGCGGCGGTCGTCGCCTGCCTGCTTGCGATCGTGGCCGTCGCCGTCAACTTCTCGGCGATCACCGGCGCTTTCGACGACGACTCGGCGGTTGCCGCCAATGACGATCCGATCGCGGAGGTCATCAACCAGGGCTCCTGACCCGTGGCTAAAACCTGGCAGGTCATACTGGCCACCGTCGCCATCTTCCTCGCGGGCCTCGTGACCGGCGGGGCCACGGCGCTTGGCATCGTCCGATGGGTCGTCCGCCACCCCAGGGTTAACCCGGCACAGCTGATGCCGCCCGGCCCGCGCCCTGGAAACATGCCCCAGCAGCTCAACGTCCAGCTCATGCGCAGCTTCGTGAAGCAGCTCGACCTCACGCTTGCGCAGCGCGCCCGGATTGTCCCCATCGTCAGGCGCGCCGTGGGCCAGCTGACCCGCGACCGGCGCGAGATCCAGCTCACCTCCGCGCTCGCGATCGAGAAGATGCAGGACGAGATCTCGGACGTTCTGACGCCCGAGCAGCGCGCAAAGTTCGAGGAGCTCATCAGCCAGCAGAGGGCCCGGATCCAGCAGATGAAGCAGAACGCCCTGGCGGCTCAGCCGCCTCCCGCGAAATAGGTGTTGCGCGCCCCGCCGGGAGGGGCATGTTCCGCGTCGGCCAGGCGCCATGCATGGGCAGGCGCGCGAACCCCGCCAGGGCCGGAAGGCAGCAACGGTACCGACGTTCTACCAGTGCCGTGGAGTGCCTGGCCACTTCATCTTTCCTCCGATACCACCCTTGTCCGAATCTGGCTATCAGGTCATCGCGCGCAAATGGCGGCCACAGACGTTCGGCGACGTCGTCGGCCAGGACCATGTGGTGCGAACACTCAGGAACGCGATCGCGCGCGGCCGGATCGCGCACGCCTACCTGCTCGTCGGCCCCCGGGGGACGGGCAAGACGTCGATCGCCCGGATCTTCGCGAAGGCGCTCAACTGCACCGGCGGCCCGAACGCCGATTTTGACCCGGCTGACCCCGCGGTCGTCGCGATCGCCGAGGGCAGCCACTTGGACGTGATCGAGATCGACGGGGCCTCCAACAACAGCGTGGAGCAGGTGCGCGACCTCCGGGAGACCTCCCGCTACGTGCCGGCGCAGGGAAAGTACAAGATCTACATCATCGACGAGGTGCACATGCTGTCGACGGCCGCCTTCAACGCGCTCCTCAAGACGCTGGAGGAGCCGCCGCCGCACGTGAAGTTCATGTTCGCGACCACCGAGGTGCAGAAGGTCCTTCCAACGATCCTCTCGCGCTGCCAGCGCTTCGACCTGAAGCCGATACCGGCCGACCTGATCTCGGGAAGGCTGAAGGCGATCGCCGCGGCCGAGAATGTCAAGGTGGACGCCGCCGCGCTCGCCTGCATCGCGCGGCTGGCCGACGGAGGAATGCGCGACGCCCAGTCGATCCTGGACCAGATGATCGCGTTTTGCGGCGGCGAGATTGCCGAGGCCGACGTGCTGGACGTCTACGGGCTCGTGGCCGAGGGCAAGGTCGCCGAGCTGGCCGCCGCGCTTGCCGCGGGCGACCACCGCCTGATCGTCTCCATCGTGGACGAGTGCGACTCGGCGGGCCGGGACCTTGTCCGGCTCCTGACCGACCTGCAGTCGCTGGTCCGGTCGGCCCTACTGGAATCGATCGCGTCGGGCGGGCGCAGCGGCCGGCTGGGGGGCGCCCCGATGACGACCGAGCAGCTGACCCGCCTTCTCGACGGCCTTCGCGAGGGCGAGGGAAGCGTCAAGCTTGGCCTTGCCGAGAAGATCAATTTCGAGGTCACGCTGCTCAAGGCCGTGGAGGCGAGCCGGGCGAGGGCGATCGACAGCCTCATAAAGGAGCTCGCCTCCCTCGCCGGCGAAGCCGGGGATGCCCCTTCCGGAGACGAAAAAAAAAAGGGCTGATTGATCGCCTGGAGGCGAGGCTGGCTGCGGGCGCCCCCGCATCCGACGGGGCAGCGGGCGGCGAGGGCGAATGGCCGGACGAGTCCGACGAATCCGCCTTCCTCTCGGAATCGGCTGCGCGCGGCGAGGCCCAGGTCCCCGTTCGCGACAGGAACGCGGCCCCGACCCTCGGCGTGAGGCTGCCGCCCCTGGCCGAGCTTGTGGAAAAGGTGCCCGCGGACGTGCGCGGGATCCTGGACGACCTGTTCCGCGCGAAGTTCCTCACCGTCCGGAGATACCCGGACGCGGCCGGCGGCGACCCGGCGCCATGAACAGCGGGTCCGCCCGGTCGCAGGCCGCCTTCGAGTGGGCCCGCGTCGCGCTCCTGGCGGCGAACCTGGCGTGGACGACGCTTTGCCTCGGCGGATACCTTCCCGCCGCCCGGGTGGGGATGGCCGCGATGACCGGGGCGCTGATCGCCGTCCACCTTGCCGATCCCGCGCGCGGGACGCGGGCCCACCCGGCCGGCTGGCTCTTTGTTCCCTTCCTGGCCTACGCCGCGGCGAACGTCGCGTGGGTGACCCCCACGCGCTGGCTGGGCTGGACCGACTGGCTCAACTGGGCCCAGGCGGCCGCGGTGTTCTGGGTCGTCCTGAACGGTGTGGTGACGCCGGCTTGCAGGCGCTTCCTGTGCGCCGTTCTCGTCGTCCTCGGGGTGCTGGCGGGTGCCCTGGCGTGCTACCAGCACTTCGTGAGACCGGACTGGATCATGCTGGGCCGCACGCAGGCGGCGCAGTTCATCGGCAGGTCGAGCGGGCCCTTCGGGATACCGAACAGCCTGGGGGTGTTCATGGCGCTTCTCATCCCGCCCGTGGGCGCCCTCGCGTTTGGGCCCGGGCGCCCGGCCGCGTTGCGTGCGGCGTGCGGCGTGGCCCTTTTCGCCCTGGCGGCCGGATTTGTCCTTGCGATAAGCCGGGGCGCATGGATCGCCCTCGCGGCGGCGTTTGCGCTCAAGCCGCTTCTCACGCCGGGTCGCAGCATCGGCCGCCGGCTCGCGGCCGGCGCGGGCGCGGCCGCGGCGGCCGTCCTTGTCGCCGCGGCGTTCTATCTCGCGTTTCCGGCGATGCGCGCCCGCGTCGACCAGCTCGTGAGGAACGCGGGAGAGCGCTCGCGCCCGGTCATGTGGCGCGGCGCCTGGAGGATATTCGAGGCGCACCCGGTCCGGGGCGGCGGTGCCGGGAGCTATGACGCCCTCTTCGAGGGGTACCGGCCCGAGGGCAACAAGGACCAGCCGATCTACGCCCACTGCGACTACCTGAACACGCTCTCGGACTACGGCGCCGCGGGATTCGTCCTCCTGTTCGGCGCCGCGGGAATCGTGGGATGGCGGTGCGCCCGCGCGCAGGGGCTTGCCGGCGCGGCCTTCACCGGGCTGCTCGCGTTCGCGCTTCACCTGCTCGTCGACTTCGATCTCAAGATTCCCGCGCTGGCCATGATTTTCGCGACGGTCGCGGCGCTCGTGACGCGCGAGGCGTGGCCGCGGGAAGAGCCGCAGGACACCGGCGCAGGAACCGCCCGGCGCGCAACCCGGGCCGCCTCGCTGTGCGCCGCGGCGTCAGTCCTCGGGTTCACGATCCTCTGGGTCATCCCGAGGTACCGGGCCGACGAGCTCCGGCGAAGCGCCAGCGAGAAAATCGACGGCATGGTCCGGTCGGGCGCCGACATGTCCGGCAAGCGCGGGGACCTGGAGGTCATCCGCGCGCAGCTCGACGCGGCGGTCGAGCTCGATCCCTCGGACGCGCAGGCTTGGTGCGACCGGGCGTTCGCCGATTCGCTCTGGGCCTTCGTCGACCCCCCGGGGTCCAGGGAGCTCGGGACCGAGGCGGCCTACGATGCCGGCCGCGCCCTGCGACTCTGCCAGGTCATCGCCGAATTCTGGATTCGCCGCGGCGTGGGACTCGACATGGAGGGCCGCTGGCTCAAGGCAGGCGACTGCTTCGTCCGCGCCCTGGAGCTCGCGCCAGCCCGGCCCGACTGCTGGTATTATCAGGCGTACCACCTAAGCCTGGTGCCGGCGGAAACCCGGCACGCGTTGGAGGCCGCCGACCACTGCTTGCGTCTTGACCCCGACTTCCGTCTTGCACAACCATTGCGTCAGCGGCTAGCCGCAAGGCTCCAGCAACCTCCCTAAACGCCACCTTCATGTTAAACAAGATATTGTGCGTCGCCGTCTTAGGGGCTGTCGCGGGTCTGGCTCCAGCCGGCGCGCAATCGCCGACTCCTCCGGCCGCGCAGCCCGCGGCGGCCGCCCCCGGAAGAATCAAGGGGCAAATCGTCGCGGCGCGGGTGCAGGGACATGTCACCGCCGTTTCCAAGGTCAATCCTGATGGGCGGTTGCTTCACGACGGTGACCAGGTCTCCGAGGATTCCACGGTGGTCACCGCAGGCGGCGCCAGCGTCATCCTTGTTTTTTCGAATGGAGCGACCCTGGACCTGGCCGGCGATTCACGGCTCAAGATCAATGAATTCGAGCAGGATCCGTTTTCCACCGACCTCAAGGCATCCGACATCAAGGAGGAGCCGGGCACGTCCGTGACCAAGCTGTACCTTACGAAGGGTGAATTGGTCGGGAGGGTCGCGCACCTGAACGTGGACAAGGGCTCGGAATTCACGGTCCGGGACCCCGTAGGGGCGGCCGGCATACGCGGCACCTTCTTCAAGCACGTTTTCATCCTCCTCAAGCACCACAAGGCGCACCTTTCCCTGGAGACGTATGAAGGCTTGATCCAGTTCACGGGCCTGGCCTCGGGTCCCATAGACATCGCCGCGGGCCACAAGTACGAGGCCGACCTCGATTATAATCCGAATGACCCGGACAACCCGGAGGATTGGCCGCCGCCAACGACGCTGATCCTTAACGGCTTGTTTATTTCCCCGGCTGAAGCGGCTGAATTCCAGCTCGAGCTGCAGAAGTTCTTCTCCGCCCTCGAGGGAATCGTTTTCCCGAGCGGGCAGCCGCTGCCGCCCCCGCCGCCGTCGCCTCGCCTTGATCAGCCCACCCCTGGCGCCGGCGGCCCGTAGGGCCGCGGCCCGCAATCTGCTTTCATTGCGGGCCGGCGCTGAATAGCGTTCGGGCCCGTGGCATCCCTGAAAAAGTCCGCGCTATTCCGGCTGCGCTGGCTGCTTCTTGCGTGCATCCCGCTCGCATGGTGCGTGATGGCGCACATGGGAGTGCTCACGTCCCTGGAAAACAACATGGTCGACTGGCGCTTCCGCTACCGGGGGCCGATCGAGGCGCCGGTGAAGGTCGTCTACGTGGATGTGGATTCGATATCGCTGGATTCGATCGGAAACATGCCGTGGAGCCGCGAATATTTTGCGACGGTGGCGAGGACCCTGATCGATCGCGCGGGCGTCAAGGCGATCGGGATGGACTTTGTGTTTTCCGACGCGGGCGTCGCGGAGTCGGTCGACCGGGCGAAATACATCGCGGGGAACCGCGCGCTGGGAGCCTTCCTGTGGAAGACCCCGTCGGTCGTGGTCGCCGCGTCCTTCACCGCGATGGATTACCACGATCTCAACGGGAAGAAGAAGATGCGGGAATTCCCGGACGTGAGCCGGCCCGACCTGCCCCCGCTGCACCAGATCGAGCCGCCGGAGCTTCCGTCGCTGAGCATCGCCCCGGGCAGGACGGTCAGCCCGCCCGGCGTCGGGCTCATCGACACGGTCAACGAGGGGACCCGGTGGGTCGCGCTCTATGCGCCGACCGCCTCGCGGACGTACTACGCGATGGCGGTCGAGCTCGCCCGGATCTACTACGGCATCGACCGGAGCGGGATGAAGGTCGAAGGCGACCAGCTTGACATGGTGCGCGCGGACGGGTCCCTCGCCGCGAGCATCCCGCTCACCCGCAAGCAGGTGCTCGAGATCAACTGGTTCTCGCCCTGGTTCAACGCGGCCTACAATCCCCGCGAGAGCTTCAGCGTGGTCTACGAGTATTCCCAGCTCCTGGGATCCGACAAGCCCGCGGAACGCAGGAGCGCCGAGGAATTCTTCGCCGATCCCCTCTTCAAGGACGCGGTCGTCCTGATCGGCCCCACCGACAGGCTCCTGCAGGATCTGGCGCCGACCCCGTTTGACGATGCGCCGGTGCCCCGGGTCGGCGTCCACGGGAATCTCCTGAAGACCATCGTGTCCGGCCGATACATCCGGCGCCTTCCCGAGGTCGGAGCCTACGCCCTGATCTTCGGCCTCTCCCTCCTCGTCTCCGCCTTCGCCGTAGCGGGAGGGGGGCGCACCGGCTTCATGAAGGCGATGGCCGTCCTCTCGGCGGCGGTCTACGTGGCCGTCGCCTTCCAGCTCTTCAAGGTGAGCCACGTCATCATCCCGGTTGTGGCGCCTCTGGGCGCGGCGTTCACGACCAGCTTTGCGAACCTCGTCTGGCAGATCGTGGAGGAGCAGAAGCAGAAGGGCCGGATCAAGGGCATGTTCAGGGCCTATCTGTCGCCGGCCCTGGTCGAGAGGATGGTGAGCTCCGGGGAGGAGCCCAAGCTCGGCGGGATCGAGGAGAACATCACCGCCTACTTCAGCGACATCCAGGCGTTCTCAAGCTTCTCGGAGAAGCTGTCGCCGTCGCGCCTGGTGGACCTGATGAACGAATACCTGACCGCCTGCACGGACATCGTGCAGGCGGAGGGGGGCACCCTCGACAAGTACATCGGCGACGCGGTGGTCGCCATGTACGGCGTGCCGCTTGCACTGCCGGACCACCCACTGCGGGCCTGCGTGGCCGCCCTCCGCGTCCACAGGCGCGTCGCGGAGCTGCGCGAGAAATGGACCCGCGAGGGCGACCAGTGGCCGGACATCGTCCACAAGCTCCAGACCCGCATCGGGCTCAACACCGGCTCGGCGGTCGTGGGCAACATGGGAAGCCACACGCGGTTCAACTACACGATGATGGGCGACACCGTGAACATCGCGGCCCGCATGGAGAGCGGCGCGAAGAGCTGGGGGGTCTACTCGATGTGCACGGAGGCGACGCGGTCCGAGTGCGAGAGGCTGGAGCCGGGCAGGGTGGTCTTCCGAAAGCTCGGGCGGATCGTCGTGAAGGGGCGCGCCCAGCCGCTCCCGATCCATGAGATGGCGTCGCTGGCGGAGCATGCCACCGACCCGCTGCGCGAATGCATCGCGATCTTCGAGCAGGGTCTCGAGAAGTACTATGGCCGCGACTGGGACGGGGCGATCGCGCTCTTCCGCCGCTCGGAGGCCCTGGAGGCGAACGGCGTGGGCCGGGCGCCGGGATCCGAGAGCAATCCGTCCCTCGTCTACATCAGGATCGCGGAGGACTACCGCTCGGGGCCCCCCCATGCGGATTGGGACGGCGTCTACCACATGAAGGAAAAGTAGGCCCGCGGGTCAGACCGTGATGCGCCCCTTGAGGTAGGGGGCCGCGCGGCCGGCCATCCTCACGCGATCCCCGTCGAGCTCGCACCAGAGCTCCCCACCCCGCCTCGAGAGCTGCCTCGCGTGGAGCTTTGCCTTCCCGAGCCGGTCGGCCCAATAGGGGACGAGCGTGCAGTGAGCCGAGCCGGTGACGGGATCCTCAGCGATCCCCGCATCGGGCGCGAAGAACCGCGAGACAAAATCGCAGTCCTTTCCCGGGGCGCTCACGATGATCCTTCCGGGGGTCGCGGGAGCGAGCGCCGCGTGATCGGGCGCGAGCCCGATGACCTCGTCCGCGGTCCCGTACACGCAGAGCCACATGCGCTCCGACTTCAGGACCTGGGCGGGCCTGGCGCCCAGGCCCCGCAGCAGCACATCGGTCGGTTCGGCCGGACCCGCGGGCCGTGCCGGAAAATCGAGCTCGATCAGCGGGTCGCGGGAGGAGACGGAGAGGGGTCCTGACCTTGTGTCGAAGACGACCGGCGACTCGAGCTGGCCGAGCTCGTTGAAGAGGACATGGGCGGTCGCAAGCGTCGCGTGACCGCAGAGATCCACCTCGACCGCGGGCGTGAACCAGCGAAGGTCGGCGCGCGCGGGGCCCGTCCGCACGAAATACGCGGTTTCGGAGAGCCCGTTCTCGTTGGCTATTCGCTGAAGAAGCGCGTCCTCGAGCCAGGAGCCGAGCGGGATCACCGCGGCCGGGTTGCCGCCGAAGGGCCGGTCCGTGAACGCATCGATCCAGTAGATGGGCAGGTTCATGCCGCCCGTTTCATTCAGTGGTTCCTCGTGTCCGGGGTCGCCGGCGCCGCCGGGGCGGAGTCGTGGGAGGGCGCCGGCGCGGATTCGTGGGAAGCCGGGGCCGACTCATGGGCCGGCGGCGGGACGGATTCGCGGGGCGCGGCGTCGCGGGCAGTCTCCGGATGGCCGGCTGGCGCCGCGGCTTCGGCAATGGCGGGCGACGGCGGGTTTCCGGGCGACGGGACGCTGCCCTGGGCCCGCGGCGTGGCTGCCGGGGAAAGGGCGACCTGCACGGATTCGTTTGCCCGAGATTCGCCGGGCGGGGGCGCATAGGCGGGTTGCAGCCTGGGCCGGTCCATCGGGGGCGCCGCCGTCCTGGGGAGCGGCACGGCCGCGCCCGTTGCGCCTTCCTGGACCCGGAGATCGCCGGTATGGGTGGGCGGCGGATTCGGCGCGCCCGCCATGGGACGCGGCAGGGGTATGGACTCTCCATGCCGGTCCCGGTTGGGCGGCGAAGATCCGGGATGGTGCCCCGAAGGGTGCCATGGCCGGGTGCCCGGCGGCCCGTGGCCTCCGCCGAAATGGGGGTAGCGCCATCCGCCGGGCCCGCGCCACGCGTCCCAGCCCCCGACCCAGATCGAGTTGCCGCCCCAGTCAAAGCAGTAGGAAAGCCAGAGGCCCACGGGGAGCGCGGCGCCATAGTCGATGAGCGGCCCGTCAAGGCCCGTGCCGGATTCGTCGGCGTAGACGGCGTCGGGATTATAGGCGGGCGCATAGATCGAATCCGGCTGCGCGGGAAGGATCTCGATGTTCTTGCCGACATTCATCACCCGCTGCTGGGGCGTGGATACAAGCGCGCCCGAGGCCACCGCGCGGGCCCTCAGGCGCTGGATGGACGCCATCACGTCCGGAGGCGACGAGAGAAACGCGTGGCCAAGCGCCTCCGTCCACTCGATGTTTTCCGCCATCCACGTGAGGATCGCGGGATAATGCGCGAGCGCACGAACGCTGGGATCCCAGGGCTGTCCGTCCAGCCGGGTGGGGTCGCCGTACTGGACCAGGTATGCCGAGGCCGCCGATATGTCCGCGGGCACGGTTGAAGCCGGCAGGATGATCGCGAGCAGCGGATCCGGATAAAGCGCGATGGGCCCCAGCAGCTGGTCGGTCGGGTTTGCGGGGGAGGATGGCGCCTGGGGGGGCGGGTTGTCCCCCGCAGCCCGACCATGCGGCGCGAAGGACAGGCAAACCACGGAAGCCGCGGCAAACAAGAGGGCCGGGGACGCCTTGCGGAGTGCCATGGGCAACGGTGTCGGGTCGCGCACGCACATGCAAGACGCGCGGCGGGCGAAAATAGTCCTTTCACCGGCAGTTCCGGCGCATACGATGGGTCCCTGACCCCCGATGGCTTCGTTTTCCCCCTCTGGCGAGCCGGCCGGCGTGCCGCCCTCCGAGCGGCTCGTGTCGCTCGACGCGCTGCGGGGCTTTGACATGATGTGGATCGCGGGCGCCGACTCCCTGGGAGGGGCGCTCGGGCATATCGACGGAGGCCCGGTGGCGCGGGTGCTGGCCCGTCAGCTCGACCACGTGCCATGGGCCGGCCTCCATTTCGAGGACCTGATTTTCCCCCTGTTCATTTTTCTCATGGGGGTCGCGATCCCGTTCTCGCTTTCCCGGACCGTGGAAGTCTCGGGGCGGCCTGCCGCCGTCGCCAGGATCTTCCGGAGGGCCGCCCTGCTTTTCCTGCTCGGCGTCTTCTACTATGGCGGCCTGTCCCACCCGATATCGGATGTCAGGTGGGCCGGCGTGCTCCAGCGGTTCGGTCTCTGCTACCTTGGCGCGGGGCTCCTGTTTCTCTACGTGAGGCCGCGCGGGCTCGTGGCGGTTTGCGCCGTGCTCCTTGTCGGATACTGGGCCCTTCTCAGGTTCGTTCCCGTCCCGGGCATCGGGGCCGGGCACTACGCCGAGGGGCAGAATCTCGCGAACTGGATAGACCGGAGGTACCTGCCGGGCCGCATGTGGGACGGCGACCACGATCCCGAGGGCTACCTGAGCACGTTTCCGGCCATCGCCTCCTGCCTGCTCGGCATTCTCTGCGGGCTGCGGCTTCGCGATGGGAGCATCGCCCCGAGACGCAGGGCGGCGACGCTCGCGGCCGCCGGCGCAGTCCTGCTCTGCCTGGGTCTCCTCTGGGGGATTCCCTTCCCCATCATAAAGAAGATATGGACGTCGTCGTTCGTTCTCGTCGCCGGGGGAATAAGCGCCCTCGCGATGGCCGCGTTCTATCTCGTGATCGACGTATGGAGGATCCGGGCCTGGGCCGCGCCCTTCGTCTGGGTGGGCGCCAACGCGATCACGATCTACCTGCTGTGCGATATCGTCGATTTCGGCGCGCTCGCACGCCGGTTCGTCGGCGGGAACATCACCTCGTGGCTCGACGGGATGCGGCCGGGCCTGAGCGGCCTGGCCGAGGCGGTCTTCAGCATCTTCCTCTGCTTCGCGGTCGCCCGCTTCCTCTACCGCCGAAGGATTTTCCTGCGGCTCTAGGGGAATCCGCCCGCTATCGCGCCGTTTCCCTGCCCAGGCGGCAGATCTCGGCGATCGCCGCGGCGAGGCTGGCCGCGCCCTGCCCAAGCCAGCGCTCGCCCTTTTCCGCCGTCGCGGCGGTGGCGTCTCCCATGATCCCCGACTTCGAGACGTCCTTGGACGCCCATGCCACCAGAGCGGGCGCGGCGACCGGGCGCACCTCGCCTGGATCCTCGATCCGGGCGGGGAATTCGCAGACGGCCCTCGAGGGATCCACGAGGCGTCCAGCTGCCGCCATGACCCAAGAGGTCTCGACCTCGCCCGCGTGGATCCCGAATGCCGCCTCCTGCGCCGGGATGTCGGAAACGGGCTTCGACTGGAGGACGCCCGCGCGGAGCCCGTAGAGGGCGCGGACCTCCCGCAGCGTGGGCACGAGGACGGGCATGTTTCCGCCGTGCGTATTGATGACCGCGAGCGAGCGGAATCCCCACGCGTCAACCTGGCGCGCGACGGCGAGGATCTGGGAGCGGAGCGTGTCCCTGGAAATCATCAGCGTGCCGGGGAAGCCGGTGTGCTCGTTGCTTTTCCCGATGGTGATCGGCGGCGCGACATAGCATGAGGCGCCGGCCGGGAGGCGCGCGAGCACGAGCGAGAGCCACACCTGGCCCATGAGGGCGTCGACGGCCACCGGCAAATGGGGCCCGTGCTGCTCGATCGCGCCGGTCGCGAGGATGACGGGAGCCCAGGACCGGTCGGGAAGGGCCCGGATGCGGCGCGGGGTCATGGCCGGCAGATAGCGGTCGCGATAGCTCGGGAACGTCATGCCGGGGTCAGCTTTGCGCTCAGGGGGGGCCGCTCGTGGATGTCGGAGATGAGCTTGGCGAGGCGACCTGCGACAGCCGCAAGGATGGCCGCGCCCTCGGTGCGGGCCTCCTCGATGGGAACCGGTGCGCCGGCGAGCGGAGCGACGGATTCGTCGCCCCAGGCGGCCGGAGCGTCGGGTGTTCCGGGAGTGGCGGCCTCGGGCTCGCTGCCGCAGAGCGCGGTCAGAAGGGTCTGGAGCCTGCGGCGGCTGCGGCTGCGAACGGGGTGAAAATCCAGGTCGAGGGCGCTCAGGTGGACATGGAACATGTGCAGGCCCCGCGACACGCGAAGGTCGCGCGCGGCGGCGCTGCAGAGCTCCTCGCTCCAGGGGCTTGAGTTGATGATGACGATCTTCCTGAAGCCGGCGGCCGCGACCGACACCGCCACCTCCGAGATCAGCGCGTGCGCCGTCGGCTGGTCGACGGGGAATGCGCAGCCCGGATCGGCGCCGAAGGCGAACCGCAGCGGGGGGGTGACAAGGGGCTTGCGGTCCCTCGGCACGAGGCGGCTGGCGTCCCGGATGGCGTGCATCAGCACCGTCTCCTCCGCGTCGAGGGGATGGCCGAGTCCCCAGTCCGCCATTCCTGCCAGGGGCAGGATGACCACCGTTCCCCCCCGGTCCGGCCACGCGTCGATGGCGGGCGAGGAGAACCAGGGCCAGAACGTGGCATCGTCGGCCACGCAGAGCGCCGGGCTGCTCGCGGAAGGAATGGCTGGAGCCGTCACGCGCTCATTTTATGGCCGTCGCCTCGATCTCCACGCAACATCCTTCACGGGCGAGCCCCTTCACCTCGAGCAGCGTGCTCACGGGCTTTGAATCCGCGAAGTAGCGGTTCCTGACCGCCGAGAATTTCTCAAAGTCAGCCATGTGGGTGAGGAAGGTCTGCACCTTCACGACGTCCCCAAATCCCATGCCGGCCGCCTCAAGTATGGAGCCGATGAGCCTGAACACGAACTCCGTCTGCGCCGTCGCGTCGAACGGGGCGACGACATTGCCCTCCCGGTCGATCGGAAGCTGGCCCGTGAGGTAGAGGGTGCTCGAGCCGTTGTGCTCCACCAGCAGGCCTGGGCTGTAGGCCCCCCGGGGGGCGGGGTGTTTCTCCGGATAGATGAGGGTCTTCTTCATTCGGTGGGCAGGGGAGTCGATTCTCTGGCCGGCCCATTATCCGGGAAACGGGCCCGTCTTCCACGAAATTCAGCTCCCGGAAAGAATGGGACATCAACCCGCCGCCCGCGGCTGCGGGCCCTCCATGGGCTCGATCCTTCCCAGCAGGAAGACAAACGCGA
>Ga0182015_10000427_pt1 | contig 60136 bp, 58 predicted proteins | sample 712P3MmetaG_FD_120478 | JGI IMG/M metagenome (GOLD analysis project Ga0182015, IMG submission 120478) | Permafrost microbial communities from Stordalen Mire, Sweden - 712P3M metaG | ecosystem: Environmental > Terrestrial > Soil > Wetlands > Permafrost | place: Sweden: Stordalen | collected...
GCCGGCGACGGAGGGCAAGGGTGCACGAACGTCCTCTACGGTTATGGGAAGAAGATCTTCTGGAACGTCGGGGGCCAGACCCAGATTACGGAGTACAAGGTTCCCCAGACGCCGATCAAGACGCTGTCTGTCCCTTACTCTTTTCCAACCAGCTGCGCCATGAATACCAGCGGCGATCTTGCAGTCGGCATCTTTTTCGAGTCGGGCGCGGGTGGCGGCGACGTCGTGATCTTCAAGAACGCAAGCGGCTCGGGCACCGTTTACACCACGCCGCTGGACGCAGAGTACTTCGACGGCTACGACAACCAGGGGAATCTCTTCGCCGATGGCGTGACCAGCAGCGGTTACTTCGCGCTCGTTGAGCTCCCCAAGGGCAGCGTAACGTTCAAAACGATCACAACAAGCAACTCAGTGCGGTTCCCGGGCTCCGTGCAGTGGGACGGCACCTACCTCACCGTCTTCGATCAGGATGCGGACGCGACGTATCAGTACATCGTCAGCGGGACGAAGGCGACGTTGAAGGGCACTGTATCGTACTCGGGTGTCGGCGACTGCGCGCAGACCTGGATCGTTAAGGGCATTGTCTACTGCGGGGATGCGCGTAACGGAGATGGTGAGGTTTTCAAATACCCAGCCGGCGGTTCAGCGATTGCGGTGCTAGGGAGCGGTTTGCCCGAGCCGCTCGGCGTGACGGCAGCAGAGAAATAATCATCGTTTCTGGTTTACGTAGCGGACTCACTAATGAGGAGCACCGGTATATTGATAGTATGCCGGTGCTCCTCGTGGCGCTACGGATATGGCAGTCGTGCAGTCGCTAAGGCGCCAGATTGCGGCTAGGATCGCTGTGCCGGCCGGGCGGCGCCTCTGCTAGTGAGAAACCCGAATCTTCTCACGGATTTTCTCACCGAATACGATCCGATAGGCCTCGATAAGGATCGATTCGACGGGCTTAGCGTGCTCGAATGATACTTGCGAGGACTTATGAGGTTCGTGTCCCAGGCCGTGGTGTATGAAAGGGCCGCCCTCGTAGCATAGAGAGCGGCCATCGTGGCTTCGGCGAAGGTTGTTTTTGCACAAATAACCGACGCGAAAGGAACCACGATGACCAAGGCTAGTATCGCACTTACCGACCTTGCCGAGAAGGGGGCCGACGTCGATCTCGTCCGCGACATGCTCCAGCTTGCGGCCCAGAAGCTCATGGAGATCGACGTGGAGGCCCTGTGCGGCGCGTTTTGCGCAACTGCACGTATCCTCCCCTTTTAAAGCGCTTGCTGATCCTTCGACGTGGACGACTGGCTACTTCCCGCGCATTCCGGCAAGCTCATCGAATCTAATGATTGAAAGCGGGTCGAGCATCTCCGCCTAAAGGGGTCGAGTTTCAGAGGTATTGCAACGAGATAATGAGGAGCGTATTGCTTGGCGAGGTTGATCCTAACACTGGCCCGGCTTGCCGCTCCTGAGTATTAGCCATACAGCGATAACGGGAGACAAGGCAATATTAGCGACGACAAGCATGAACGGAGGAACCGTCATGCGAGGCCTGCGTAACATCGCGCCACGATGGCGGCGGCCGTCCGTGCGGTTAGAGGGCCGGTCGTGCGGCGGTGGACGCCTAGCCGGGCGATAGCGCCTCCGACTGCCCTAAGCAGGCGAGGAATTCGCCTCCTCGCTGCATGAGTCGAGACGATGATGTCGTCCCACGCGAGCCTCCCGTTCATCGCGATCCGCACTGCCCGGCTATTGCTCGAGCCAATCACCGAAGGCCATGCTGATGGCATGTTTCGGGTGCTCGACGATCCGTCGCTTTACCGTTACATGCCGAGTGAGATTCCAACGAGTCTTGCGTGGCTGCGCGAACGTTACCGCGTACTTTCCCTGGGGGTGTCACCCGATGCCTCGCAGTTGTGGCTGAACTGGATCGTCTCGCGACTCGAGGATTTCACCCCCATCGGCTACGTACAAGCCTCGATACCGCCCGGCCTCGGCCATGCGCTGATGGGGTGGACGATTGGACGCGCAGCCCAAGGACGTGGGTACTCGCGCGAATCGGTCCGCGCGATTTGCAGCCATATTATGCGCAATGGCATCGCAGAGGTTCGGGCCACAATCGATGAGCGCAACGCCCCGTCGATATCGGTGGCGGAAAGCGTCGGCTTTGTTCGCGAGGCCACCGCGATATCCGAGGACGTGCTCGATGGGGTCCGCGGCAGCGACCATCATTACGTCTTGCGCGCCCTACCCTCGTGATGCACCATTCGTCGATAACACCAGAGACGGAGGGCATCGTTTCTCAGTCGCCTGCACGTCAACGACAACGTGAAAACTGGCGGCTTCGATCATTGCTTCCCTCCAGCGGCCTCGGGTTGTGAGGGTCGCAGTGGAAGCGCACCATTAGAGCACCGCACGTCGCGGTGGGGACGCCACATTTTTCAGCCGTTTACGGTTGTTTTTTTGCGTCTCGGTCGTTGCCACTCTGATGGAGGGTCAGCCCTGAGACGATTCCCGTCGCACTGCGATGGAACGTGACCTGCGCGTCGACGACTTTGAAGTAGAACTCGTCCCTGGCCGACGGGTATATTTCGTACGGCAGTTGCCCCGTGACTTGGAAGAAGACCTGACCGCCCTTCGTGCTGACCGTAAAAGTCGGCGTTCCGAGAATCGCATAGATTCCCGCATATTCTTCAAGGGCGGAACGATCGAGCGCTACAACCGGCGGATATACCGGAGTAAGCGTCGCCGCCATCGGTTTACCATTCGCATCGAGGCGATAGACTGGAATGTGCCGTCCGCCTTGGGTGAGAATCAGTCCCACGACATTGCTGCCCTGTCGCACGAACTCGATATAAGCCATGACGATACGATAGTAGAAATGGTCGGGCCGCGAGGGATAGATTACGGCAGCGGGCTGACCCGTAATGCGCGCGTAGAGCTTGTCGCCGGCACGATAAACAGTATACGTTAGCCCAACCGGCGCGTTCGCGTAGGTCCCGACATACTGATCCAGCTGGGCCGTGGGCACTGTCGCGGTTTTCGCCGGCGGCATCACGGGATAGCTTGCGTCGAGCATGTGTGCTCCGATATCGGTGATCGCCGGACCGCTGCTCAGCAACACGACGCCCTTCGAGCGGTCCGCGGTCATCGCAACCAGAGCGTGGTAGCCCGCGGTGTCGCCACCGTGATCGATTACGTGGCTCGCGGTATTCGTCCACCATGCGAGGCCGATCTCATGGCCAGCAAACGTGTCGCGTGGCTGTTGGGCGAAGAGACATGCCTCGGCGAGTGGCTCTTGGCCCATATTGCACCGCAGGTACTTCACCATGTCGTTCAAATCCGAGCGAATCCCGCCAGCGCCCGCAAAGGCGTCGGTGAAATCCCACGGGTGAACCACGTCGCCGTCGATATTATGTCCGATCGCGAAGCGAGCCCGGTCAACCGGCGTGAGAGCGAGAGCCGTCTCGTTCATTCCCAGCGATAGCAAGACTTGACTGCGAACGAGCTGCTCGTAGCTCGTGTTCATTCGACGTGCAAGTGCAAGCCCCAAGAGGCCGAAGCCGAGATTCGAGTATTCGAAGACGGCACCGGGATCACGCGTCAGCTTATACCTGTTTAAGAATGAATAGAGATTATCGACGGTATAAGCGGCGTACGGATCGTCTCCGGCTTTGCCAGCCAAGTTACTGGGTAGGCGCGGAAGGCCCGAATGCTGCGTCGCGAGATTCAGGAGCGTAATCTGCTTGCCACCCCTAGACGGCACGTGAATCGATGTCGGAAGATACTTTGCAACGGGGTCCGAGAGGCTGACCTCTTCCGCCAGCACCATCCGGGCGAGCACCGTTGCCGTGAACGTCTTCGTCACCGAACCGATTTCGAAGAGCGTGTGTGCATCGAGTGGCCGCGCCGTTCCACTCGAACCGGCGAGGTACGTCGTCAGCTTACCATGATCGAGGAGCGCGGCCGCAATACCGGCACCAGGGATCGTTGCCGCGCGGGCGTCCAGCAGTGATTGAACATCAGTGGAAGGCGGAGCCGGCTGGGCGGGCACCGGAGCGGGCAGCGTCATCGCAAACAACAACCCCGCGACCAGCACGCGTTTCATCGATGGCCTCATCACCTCGGGATATTTGTTGGCAAGACGCTTTCCCATTTCCTATAAGGATGACCCTGTCTACGTCGGAGTGTGATGCAAGGCATCGACTCCGCCGGTTAGGGCTGCCGTCATATGGTGATTCAGATCGAAGCCATACACGAGATCCTAGATACGCTCATCGCGCTTCGACATTGGCCGACGCGAGAATCCATATCCAACGAAGTCGCCCGATCCACCTCATCTGCTAACCCATTACCAAGTTGCTGACTTGGGAACGAACTTTGTGCGAGCGCAGAAGCGGACTAACTCGCCTTCAATGCTGCGCGGAGCTCCTTCCGAACTACGTCGCGCACGACTTCGGGCAGCGGGCGATGGTCTTCTCTCGTAAAGGCTTTCAGAGCGTCGTTCATTGCCGTCTGATAGCCGCGGCCCTCGCGTTCAGCCTGAGCCCGGAACCAATTCAAGATATCGGAGTCGATCCACATCGTAATGCGAGTCTTCCCGTCGTGGGGAAGCACCGCTCCGCGCCGGCCGTGGCTGAAATCGTACGAACTCGCCTTTACACGCGACTCGCGCGTCGTAAGCGTGCGCCTAACCTTCTTTGCCATAGTATTGCCTTTTCTCACTTGTGGTCGCCCGTCGCGACGAGGAGCTGCCCTAGCGCATCGATACCTACAGTCATAAAACGTTGCTCGGCGAAGCGCCGATCTTCGATCGTTAACGCTTGCGCATCATCCAGCGCCGTAGCGGCATCGGCGAACGAGATGCCGTGCTTCCTGTAGTTGGCAGCGGCCTTCCGCGCATCCCACCGAACCTCCACCGTATGCACATTGTATGTTACCATCAGTCGCGCGTCAACTTAGGAACTCAGGGTCGGCGTCGAGGGAGGCCGACCCCCGGGGAAATGCCCGAGCCCGAGCACGAACGCGGCGGCGCTACCGATCCATTGAAATCGATTCCCGCATACAATCGAGTGTACGCTTTTCTCCGCGAGCGTAGCCGCGCTCGGGCTCTTTGCACCACTCTCGTAGTGCGTTATTGCTGTGGGGGTCGTATCAAGTTTTTTCGACAAATCCGACTTGCGAAGCCCACAATATTGGCGAGCAAGTCACAGTCGGAACGGGTTAAACAGACCGATGCAGGCCTTGGCGAGCTCAAGACTCTGCTTCTAAGTCAAACGACGCTTTGCCGCCTTGCGTGAAGGGCCGGGTTTCTGGGATTGGCTCGATGTTGACGTCTGGTCGCTCGCGGTGCTCACCACCTCGACGATCTGACTCGGACTTCCACTGGAGCTCGCGGTGAACCATGGATTGCCCGACGCGTCGACCGTAACGCTGATCGGATTGTAGGGGAGGTTGTACGCCGTCTGGTGGTTTCTCGAAGCGACGCGCCAAAGCGCGCCGGTGTCTTTAAACGGACTGCTTCCCGTCACCCAGACCGCGTCTTGGGCGCCGGCTATGCCGCTGGGATAGGCCGAGCCAGTGACGCCCTTAAAACTGAGGCGGAGCAGTGCGACCTTTTTCTTCTGCAGCACGCCGAGAAACAAATACGGCGACGACCCGTGGAGGTAGGGAGTTGTGGTGAACCACGGCACGCCGCCCGGGCCGATCGTCATCGGATCCGCGGCTTGGTGCGGACAGCAGGGCACCCGTTGGCTCACCATATGCATCGGAAGCCGCAAGAGATGTTTGCCGCTCGCCGGGCGCTCGTAGAGCTGCGCGCGCATTTGTGCGTTGGCCGCCGCGAACCAGAGATTCCCACTCGCGTCGTCCGCGAGCGAACCGTCGGCTGTGAGATTCTTCGGCAGCACTTGAACGGCGACCGTACCCTGCGAGTTCACGCCGGCGAGCACGGGCGGCGCGCCGAAACCGATGATGAACGGCTCGCCGCCGGGGCCGAAAGCGATTCCCTCGGCCTTGGTATCGGTATACGACGTATTGGCGTATTCGGTAATCGTTCCCGACGGCGTGATCTCGCCGATGACGATGCCGCGGTAATCTGAGAACCACATGTTTCCGTCGGGTCCGGCGGCGATCGCATTGGGCTCCGCACCGCCCGGCAAGCCGGCAGTGTACTCGGCGATGGTGCCGCTCGAGGTGATCTCGCCGATAGCCGGGGTGCCGCCGTCGGTGAACCAAAGCGTGCCGTTCGGGCCGGCCGCGATGTCGATGGCGGAGGCCGTGCTCAGAAATCCTTTGGTCTCACCAGCAGTGTAAACCTGAAACTGCAGTCTGCCCGAGCGCACGATCCGCGCCGGCGCGCCAGCGGACGGAGAATTCGGCGCAGTGGCCGTTCCCGCCGTACAGGCAGCGAGCGTCACCGCCGCGACGCCCAGTGATAGAAACCGCGACGCAATCGTCATACCGCGCATTTTAACGCTCCTCCGCCGTTTGCTCAATCGCTTTTCTGTCGCGGCACGACGCCCGCATGGTTTCGATGCGGGCGTATGCCGTTAAGGATCGCGACGCTATTGATCCGGTGAGGTGATTTGCATCAGTCGCTGCAGCTGTTCTACCTCCTTGATCACCTCACGTCCGGTCAACGTGATCGAGCCCGTCGTGTATGGCTTTTTGTTCGAGTCGATCAGCGTCGCCGAACCCGAACCGCCCTTTGCCGAGAGATGCGAGATGACGAGCGACGAGATTTTACCCTCCTGCGCGACCGTGACGTGGTTGCTCCCACTCTTCAGATTCGGAAATCCGTCCGCCTCACCATTGAAATGCTCGCCGTAAATCGGCTTACCGTTCACGGTCGTTATCAAATAGGCGCAGCCGATCTGCTTGTTCTTCATCGCGAAGGTGCCCACATAAAAGTAGTATGACTGGGGCTTAGGAGTCGCCGTGGGCGTAGGACTCGGCGACGGAGTAGGCGTCGGCTTGGGAGTCGGCGTCGGCTTTACTTTGGTGTACTTCTCGAGTATCCAAATCGACGAGCTCGACGTTGCCGTAAAGGTCGTCCCCTTAACGTTTCCAGTAGCGACGTAACTCAGGAAGGTCCCCAGGGGGCCCTCTTGTTTCGCCTTACATTCAAGCGATAGCGGCGATGCCATCGCGAGCTGCGGCGATGAAAGCGGCGGGAGTTCTTGCGACATAGTGGGATTGTAGCCCACGCCTCTATTCGCACCCTGACACGCAACCAGCATAGCTGCGACAAAGAGCACAACGGCCGCGCTTGGTCGGCATAATTTATTCATGAGAGCCTCCGATTCGTTGTGTGTGCGACGAGAATCTCGCATCCACCTCGACGACCGTACGCGCGGCCTCTTCCGCCTTCGCCACGATCATCTGCCTCATCCGGGGTGCCGCCGAGCAGGTTTGGCAGGGTTCTATCCTCATAACAACGCGCTTACGAGCGCCTTAAGCGGTCGCCAGCCTACTGCTGGGCAGGCCGGGAACCAAGCTTGGGCTGTCGGCAAACGGAGAAAGCCGCTCGGCAGGAGGGGAAATCTAACTTAGGTCGCACTACAGAGGCCCGTCCCCAACCGATCGCCTCGGGTGAGGGCGCGTCATTTCCCCGACAACAGTTAAGGAGAGTTCCTCTATGCGTTTCTTAACCGCAGCCCTGTGTACGACGGTAGCTGCAGCACTTCTCGCCGCATGCTCGAGCAACGGATCCTCGCCGAGCTCGGCGATGCCGGGCGGCTCCGGCGTCACCTCGATGGCGCACCACGGGCTGATCCCGCAAATGGCCATTCCGAAGAACTTGCTCAGGCCGGCACGCTATCACCTCACCAAGCTCGCCGCGTCGTATACCAGGGGTATTGCGACCGCCACTTTCGGTAGTCTTGAAGAAACCAGCACCAACTATATCTTCACGAAGAACAACTCTGCCAACGGGCCGCCGGTTTGCACGAGCACGGACAGCACGTATGGCGTGAACAACGTCCAATCGGACAGCGCCGGCGATCTCATCGTCCCCGACGCCTTCGCAGGCGTTGCGGTCTATGCGCCGCCCTTCACCAGCAGCTCGTGCGGAACGCTGCTCGGAACCATCAGCGACCTTTACGGCCAGGCTGCCGACGCGGCATCGAATAACGCGGCGACTGGAACGATTGTCGTCGGACACGCGGCCGGCGAAGTCGCCGTGTGCACCCTCGCCAGCCTAACCTGCAGCGAGCTCAACAGCAACCTGGACAGCTTCACGCAGGTCGCCATCGACAAGGCCGGCAACTGCTACGCGGACGGGGATGATGCATCGACCGGTCTAGTAGTACTCGACGTCTATACCGGCTGCACCGGAAATCCCGTCGTGGCCACCGGTTTCTCGGAGAGCTACTTAGGCGGCATCGCCGTCGACAACAAGGGCAACCTCACCGCGATCGCGCTGCTAAACTCCGGCTTCAGCACCCCTAGCACGGTGACGACCTATTCGGGCTGTGCCACGGGCGCCTGCAGGCTCGTCAGCGGTCCGACCAACCTGACCGGAGAGAGCATCTACGGTGGCATCGGCCGTCAAAACCAACGGTACGTTACGGCTGACTTAAGCACCGATGAGATGGAAGTCTATAGCTACAAGAGTGGCACGGGCGTCGGCTCGATGATGTACGACTTCAATAACGGGCTCAGCGGATGCACGACCTCGCTAATCTCGTTCTGCGAGGCCGCCACGTTCTTGCCGAGCGGAGTAAAGTAGATCCAGCACTTCCTATCGCGATAACCACAAATGAAATGGCCGGCTCGCGCCGGCCATTTCTCTTTCTTACCGCCTTCGTCGGCATCGCATCAGTCGTCGCCGATAAAGCTTGGCGGTTTAGCGTGCCATCGCGAGCTTCGATCGCGCTCGATCCAGTACGCGTCCGCCTTGCTGCCGGCGAACTTCTTAAACGCGCGCGGCTTTTGATCGTAGTCGAAGGCGTCGGTCGCCGGGTCATGCGCCCGCGCGTCGCTTTTGGATAAATGCGGCAGGGCAAAGTTGTCTTCGATATAACGCAACACGCTGGACGTTTCGTATTGCACGTGCGTGACGTAACCTTGCTTGGCGTAGGGCGAGATCATGAGCAGCGGTACGCGAAATCCAAGCCCGTCGTAATCCTCGTAGACCGGCTTCACGGGGTCGAACCACCCCCCCCAGTCGTCCCACATGACGAAGATCGCGGACGAATTCCAGAACGAGCTCGTACCGACCGCGTCGACGAGCGAAGCTACCCATGCCGGGCCGCTGCTCGACTCCACTCCGGGGTGGTCGGAATTATCATACGTCGGCGTGATCCAGGTGACACTGGCGAGCTTTCCGGCCGCGATGTCGGTGAGGAATTGCGAGGCTGGGTTGATGACGTCGTTCGTCCAATCCGACCCGTCGTAGATGCCGCTGTCGGCCTGATACGAACTCCAGAGTCCGCCGTCGCCGTCGATCGCGCCCGTGTAGAAGCGCCAGCTCACGCCGGCGCCATCGGCTTCACTTCCGATCGTCGAGTAGCCGAAGCATGCTGGGATCATTGAACCGTAGGTGCGCTTTGCCGTCAGCTGGTAGATTTTATCTGCCGGGCCTCCCTCGCATCCCCACTGACCTTCGGGTGTGTCCACCGCCCGGCTCGCATAGGCGGCCACGATGTACTGGTGCGCGATGAAGCTGCCGTCGAGGTTTGACGCAAACATCTTGTCGGCCAACACGTACTGCTGCGCCATCTTCCAGTACGGATCGACCTGCGCTTCGGGGACGTATGCATAAGGAGCGTGCTGGGGAGCCGGAAGATAGGTTGCCTCTTTGTCCCACCCGTCCATCTTGCAGTGCGTTCCGGGGAGCTCGCCTTTTTGCGCGTCGCACGCCGCAAAAAATGCGGGTGAAAAGTGGCCGATATCCCAAACCTGCGCGAGCCCCTGCGCGCGCAGGCGGATTTTATGGCCCTTTTCGTCGTAGCCGTAATTCTGCGTCGTCGCTCCGGGATAGCCCATAAAGAGGTTGTTAAACGAGCGGTTCTCCTGCACGATGAAGATGACGTGCTGAATGGGAGTCGCGCTGCGGTGCGAGATCCGATGCGATGCGTGGGCCGCCGGCAGCACGTGAGAGAACGAGCCGTTCGTACTACAAGCACCTAACGCCACGAGGGCGAACGGCACCAGACGCTTCAAACGCACGTTGAGGGAAGCTCCTTTCAATTCGTCCCGCTATTGGGCATTTCATGACGCGACCCTGCGGCCGGCGTTCGAGTGATGCGGGTGCCAAGGCCGTACATTGCTAATAGCTACGAGTTCATGCAATCGATAAACGCTTACCGAGCGCTCGGTATCTTGCTCTGTTTCGTCGAGCTTGGGGGTTGCGGTTCGGGGGCGCCCCCCGTTGCGGCGCCGCTGGTGAGTCAACGCGATGCCGTCACCGTACGCCCAGATCGCGACCGCTCGTGGATGACTCCAGGCGTAAAAAAGACTCCTCTGCTCTACGTCTCCGACGTGGGAACCGGCGACGTCGACGTCTACGCCTACCCCGGGGGAACGCTCATGGGAAAGTTGACCGGCTTCGTTCGTCCAGCGGGGCTGTGCGTCGATAAGAAGGGCAACGTTTTCGTGACGGACTTGTTCTCACAACGAATTCTCGAGTATGCGCACGGCGGTACGGAACCGATCGAAACTCTTACGGACGCCGGCGAAGACCCAGGCGACTGTGCCGTTGACTTGGCAAACGGAGAGCTCGCCGTAACGAACGTTAGCAACGCCTACAGCGGTTCCGGCGACGTCGTAATTTATCGCGGCGCCAAGCGCAGACCCAAGAAGTACACAGACCGCGCGCTCGTTTACTACCAGTTCTGCGGCTACGACAATCGCGGAAATCTCTACGTGGACGGCGCATCGTTGGGCGACTTCCAGTTGGCAGAACTTCCTGCGGGAAAAACGGCATTCGAGAACATAACGCTCGACGAATCTATCCGCGATGCCGGCGCGGTGCAGTGGGATGGCGGAAGTCTCGCGGTCGGAGATTATGAATCAAACCGCATTTATGAGTTCAGCATTATCGGAACCAGTGGCAGCACGGTTGGCGTAACCAACCTCGGCGGCGCCGACTTCGCGATCGGATTTTGGATCCAAGGTCACACTGTGATCGGCCCCAACGACGACTCCCAGAACGTAATGTTTTGGAACTATCCGACGGGCGGCTCGCCCACAAAAACGCTCGATGGGCTAAGCTATCCGTGGGGCGCGACGGTGAGCCCCTAGCACCTACATTACCGCTTGGCGCGGGTTGAGCCAGGCGAACGCGCGTCGAAAGATCACGATCGAGAGCACGAGCATGACGAGAGCGACGACGAAGCGCCGCAACGCATCGAAGCGCGCGCCGCCGAGTACCCGTTCGCGCACCCTGCCGGGTTGCGCTCCGGTCGATTGGTCCGTGTCCGGCGCTTGAGCCATGCCGTGCGGTTGCCCGAAACGCGCGTCCATGGGGCCCGTCAACATACGATGCGTTGCCGTCGGATGAACGATGCGGAAGGCGTTGCTGACGACGCCCGCGACGCCGACGAAGAAAATCAACACGGCGAGCAGGCAGATGAGGTAGCCGAAGATTTCGGCGGTAACGGAATGACGTTCCATAGATTTTTCTCCCCTACGTTCAATCGTAACACCGCCGAGGCTGCCAAAACCCTGAGAAAGCGGCCCGGCGCCTGGGCGTGGCGGGTGCGGCAGGGTTGGCGGCCGCGCCTTCTCGTTGCCGGTGCCGGATCTTGCGACGCCGCCGGGGCGAATGGCGAGGCAAGGGACCTGCCGAACGTTCCACCTTGGGATGATGGCGAACTTACGGGTGCTCTGCCTGCTTGCGGCCGCTGCGCTGCTCGCCGGTTGCGCTGCCGCCGCGCGCGCTCAAGAGGTTGGGTCCTCGTGCACGTCGAGCATCCAAGTGCTCTTCAACAGATATACGACCACCCCCATCGAGAGCGGGTCGACGATCTGGTTCTCGGGCGTCCTCGAGGGCGTCTCCGTCGGTAAAGGCGATTTGGGAACCACACCGATTCTGATCAGCGTGCGACAGTCGCGCATCACCTTTGGGCAATGGCAGCACGTTATCACGCTGCCCGACAGCAGCATCACGATCGAGCCATCGACTCGCGACCCGCAGCGGTGGTGGGTCAACCGCTCGGCGTGGTCGCTCACATACGCACCGTCGCAAATTCCGGAAGCCTTTTTCGACGGCATGCCGTACGAGGCACCCGAGCCGTTCATCCCTGGCGTAAGCGGCCCGGTCACGTGGACCGCGACGTTCACCGCCTCGCGTCCCGGCGTGACCGTACACTGGGCTTGGAGCGCGGCGGTGTACTCACACTTCGGCGTGTTAGGTCACCTGCTGGTGAAACCGTTGACCGCGCCGATCGCACCTTTCCCTCCGCCGGCCTCAACGTATCAAAACGACGATTCCGCGGGCACGCCCGAAGCCTACAAGCAGTTCGTAATCGCGGGCGGCATGGGCACCGGAGCGCCGCAGTACACCGGCGCGCGCAGCGAGCCCGCGTCAGTTATCGCGTGTCCGTCATCCGTGCCGCTGCCGCCGGCAGGACCCATCCAACAGATGTCTCCCGCGCTGCCGCATCACTTCGGTGTCGGGTGGATCGTGGCGCCTTCCTTGATTGCGCCCACGTTCGCCTGGCCGGTCTCGCAACGGATCTCGCTCGCCGACAACAGCGTTTGGCAGGCCGTTGTGCGCTGCTATGCGACGGATCTTTGCGCGCTCGTTTCCTATCCAAACGGCGACCAAATGGCGATCTACTCCGAAGGCGCCGCGTATTGCAAGCCATACGTCTTGCACTTTAGTCGGACGAATAGCGGTCGAACAATTTATTCGTTCTCGCGTGACGTCGACTACGACGAGCACCCGATTGCGCATCGCTCAAGCTGCGCGCGAACGCGTCCGACCCACATCGGCATGGACGGCGGCCGCGTGATCCTGGGGATTTCGCAGAACGCCGACGGCTCGCTCCGATTTCATTTTGCCAAGCCAGAGGGTTAGGCTGATCGCAACGCGCAATTGCGACTGCTCTCGGCTAGCCCGGCGCGCCGATTGAGCGCGCTTCCTTGGAGGTACCTCATGCGATCTCGGCTCGTTTTACTCGCTGGTGCGCTCGTCGTGCCCTTCGTGGCAGCCTGCGCGTCTCAGTCGGCGACGACCCCTCTGCAAGCGACGGAGAGCACGCCCGTGCAGTCGGTCCGAGCGGACGTCCGATTCGGCTTGACTTCGAAGCAGATCGAGTCTACCGATGCGCGACGCGGCAACGGATACTTCCATGGGACCAAACACAAGGCGACCCTGTTCGTTTCGGACATCGACTCCGACGCCATCCTCCTCTTCCCGGCGAACAAGAAGAATCCGAAGCAAAACGGGAGCATTGCCACCGGCATCGATTTGCCGGTCAACGTCGCGGTGGATCTCCACGGCACGCTCTACGTCGCCAATAACGGGAACAGCACCGTTACCGAGTACCCCTTCGGTACGACGAGCCCGAGCGTGACGCTGAGCGGAGGGCAGCTCGTCTATCCCAACGGCATCGCCGTCGACAACAAGGGCACCGTGTACGTGACGAGCGGCGCGACCGCCGGGTCGTGCTACGTGTTGGTCTATCCGAAAGGCGCCTCGACGCCGAGCGAGCAGATCAATGGATTCGATCTCCCGGTTGGCCTCGCGATCGACAAGAGCGGTAATCTCTACGTCGGCGACGCCATTCAAAATGCCGTTTGGAAAGTACCCAGCGGTTCGACGACGCCGAGTAAGCTCACCCTGAACGGCTTGGACGATCCGGTCGGCGTCGCGATCGATCCAAGCAATAATCTCTGGGTAGCGAACGACGCAAACAGCACCGTGCTCGGCTTCCATCTCGGCGACACCTCGGCGTTTACCACGATCACGAGCGGACTTTCCGGGCCCTACTCGATCGCATTCGAGAAAAGCGGAACGCTCTTCGTGGGCAACAGCCTGCACTATCCAGGAGATGTCGCGGGCTACAAGAGCGGCTCGACGACGCCATTCGAATCGATTAGCGTTGGGAACCCGACCGGCCTCGCGGTATACCCCAAAACCAAAGATTAGTGAATCCTTTAAGATTGGCTCGGTACACCGTTGGCGCATCGGCAACCGCCGCAATCCTCGCCGCCTGCAACGGCGGCGTTTCGCAATTGGCTCCTACCGACTCGCAGACGAGGATGGATTCCTCCGCGAAGACCGGTAGCCTGCTCTACATCACCGATAGCGGCACCAACACCGTGGTCGTCTATTCGTATCCGAAGCTCAAGATCGTGGGCACCCTCACCGGCTTTACGAGCCCGCAAGGCGATTGCGTCGACAAAGCAAACGACGTTTGGATCGCCAACACCCAAACGTCGCAATTAATCGAGTACGCACACGGCGGCACGACGCCGATCGCGACGTTAAACGACCCGAATCAGTATCCGGTGGGCTGTTCTTTCGACCCGACGAGCGGAAACCTCGCCGTTTCGAACTTCTACAGCACCAACGGCCCGCCGGGCAGCGTTTCCATCTTCAAGAATGCGTCGGGATCGCTGCCGCCGACACGCCACCGAACTTCGCGGTCGTCTACTATTTGGGGTACGATCCCAAGGGACGTCTCTATCTCGACGGCATCGACAGCGGGAGCGCATTCTTGTTTGCGTCGTTTAACGGAACGAAGTTCAAGAGTATTACGCTCAACCACGCGATCGGCGGCCCCGGCGCAGTCCAGGCCGTTGGGAACGACATCGTGGTCGGCGATCAGACCAACGGTGCCAATGCCGCTTACCGGTTCGCGATTAGCGGGTCGACCGGAAAGCTGGTGCGCACGACGCCGCTTACCGGTGCTCACGACATCGTCCAATTCTACATTCTCAACAAAGCCCTGGTCGGTGGAGATTTCAATCCCAGCGGGTCCACGGCCGACCGATTCAACTACCCCGCGGGCGGAACGCCCACAAAAACGGCTTCCGGTCTCAGCGCGCCGATCGGCGCGGTAATCAGCCAGTAGTCCAGAGTGTTTTCTTCTCGAGCAGCGGCTACGGGCCGAGGGCAACGCCAATGGGTAGCGCCAAGTACGATCCGGTAACCACTTGCCGCGGAGACTGCGATCCTTCGTGCGCGTCGAGTACAAGAATGGAAGGTGGTCCATCCGCGGTCGAGCCACTCGTCGAGTACAGCACCGATCCCCGCAGCGCTATGCCGACCGGCGCAATGAGCGGCGGATTGCGAGATGCGATCGTGCGATTCGGACCGCTCTTGCCGTTCGCGGTGGCAGAATAGCCGAGAATGTTGCTGTCGCCGGCGTTTGCGACGTAAAGCTCACCCGAATTATTATTCGGCGCCATGCCGGTCGGAGAGTTTTGCTGACCCGTTCCAACGATCGCTCGCGCAAGCGTCGGGTCTGTAACGGGCGTCGTAAACTCGCTGACCTCGTTCGAGTCGGAGACGAACATATCGCCGGAGGCATCAACGGCGACGCCGTTCACATCAGGGTGGCCGTCGGGAAGCGCGATTCGCTGGAGCGTTTTAGCGTTGCCTTTCGCACTCGGTGCGTAAACGGCAACATACCCGTTCGAAAAGCCCCCGACGAACTCGTCACCTACACGGTCCACCGCGACGCAGCTGGGCACGAACGGCAGGACGAGCTCGCGCTCGGGCTGGTCGTAGCCTTTGGCGCCCTTGGGATAAACGAAGAGCGACTCGGCGTCTTCATCGGTAACGAGGAGATCGCCGTTCGAGCCGATGGCGATGGGACCGGGATTGTAAGGAAGCACGAGCGACGAACCTGCCGGGGTTTGTAACGTGCCACTCGCATTGCGTACGAAGCGGAAGACCGATTTTCCGTACCAGTCGCTGACATAGAGCGCGTTCGCCGCTAAAAGCTGTACGCCCGATCGCGGGAACGTCTGTGCCGGGGAACTTGCTCCACTCGGCAGCGAGCCTCCGCCGCTGCAGCTCGATACCGCGAGACCTGCGAGTATCGAAAAAGCGGAGATTTCTGCGAACGACCGTTGGAGATTCACACCGTGCCTCCCATCCGACGACTGCAACCTGCACCAGACGTTTCGTCTCGAGAGCTTAACCCCTAGCGCGAACGACTAAATCTCAAATTACGCCGCACTGCCTCGCGCTACGACGTGCGTCCGTAACGTCGGCGGTCGCCAATCAAGAAGGTCCGCCAGTGTGCTTCATGAATTCCGTGGGGCAAAGCAACCAACAAAGGGGCGGGTAACTGCCACTCTGCGGAGGCGCGATTGAAGAAGCTCGGTCCGAGAATCTTTGTCCCACTTTTGGTCGCAGTCGCCTACGTTGCCGCGGCGAAGCTCGGCTTCACGTTGGCGTTCACGACGAAGCAAGTGACGGCCGTATGGCCGCCGACTGGCATTGCGCTCGCCGCGCTCCTGCTCTGGGGGTATCGCGTCTGGCCGGGAATTTGGCTGGCTGCATTCGCAAGTAATGCGCTCAGCTCCGAGCCGGCTTGGACAGCCGCAGCGATCGCGACGGGAAACACGCTCGCGCCGGTGTTCGCCAACTTCCTCTTACGACGCTTCGGTGGTTTCGAGAATGGGCTCGAGCGCGTGCGCGACGTTCTTCTCCTCGCGCTGTTCGGGTCAGCGATTGCAATGACGATATCTGCGACCAACGGCGTCGCCGAGCTCGCGCTTGCCGGAATCGTTCCGTGGAGTGCTTTCCCATCGGTTTGGTGGGTATGGTGGGCCGGCGATGCGATGGGCGTGCTGTTCGTTACTCCGCTGTTGCTCACGTGGTTCGGCGCCAAGCAGAAGGAATCTGCGGAGGGTAGCACGCTCGAACTTGCCGCTCTCGCCGCGACATTGCTGGCGGCAAGCTCAATTTCGTTTCTCAGTAATCTTCCGCTGCGCTTTTCGGTTTACCCGTTTATCATTTGGACGGCCCTGCGTTTTCGACAGCGTGAAATGACTGCAGCAATTGCGGTTATCAGTGGTCTCGCCATTTGGGCAACATCGCACGGTTTGGGTCCCTGGGCCTCGGGCTCTCTCGATTCGCGACTCGTCCGACTTGACAGTTGGATGTCGGTTCTGGCGATAACGGGCCTCGTGCTCGGCGCGACCGCGGCCGAAAGGCGTACCGCTCGTCTCGACCTTCAAGCACTGTTGACGCAGACGAAGAGATCGGCGGTAACGCTGCAGACCGCATTCCTTCCCGAGCATCTCCCGCAGCGAAGTGACGTTCGGTGCGATGTGCTGTACATCGCGGCGGAGCGCGAAGCGCTCATCGGCGGCGATTGGTACGACGCCTTTGACCTGCCCGACGGACGGATTGCTTTTTCGATTGGCGATGTGACCGGTCATGGACTCGATGCGGCCGTTACCGCATCGCGCCTTCGGCGGAGCATTTTCGCCGCGGCCCACGACGACGCAGATCCCGCGGAGATCCTGATTAAGGCCGACCGCGAGCTCGGGTCGCGCCAGGAGGCTCCCGCCACCGCGTTGGTCGCCATCCTGAGCCGGGATCTCTCTACGCTCAGTTACGCCAGCGCCGGGCATCCGCCGCCGATCGTTGCGGGCCCACGTACCCCGGCGCGCTTGCTGACGCACGGCGGTATCCCGTTCGGCATCGGCCTTCCGATCGCGTCGGAAACGCACGCGGTAGCCTTGGATCCCGATGCGGCGATTCTTTTCTACACCGATGGGCTCACCGAGTTCAAGCGAGATATCGAACGCACCGAACGAGCGGTGTTGCAGGCCGTTACGCGTTTAGTTGACAACCCGAACGTGGATAGTCCGGCAGTTTTCATCCAACGCAGCGTTATGGGTTCCCAAAGACCCGCCGACGATACAGTGCTCCTGGTGGTCCAACTCAGAGCCGGACTGCAAAAGTCCTGGCATTACGATTCAAGAAGCCCGCTCAGCGCGCATGCGCTGCGCCGCGAGATCACGAACTTCATACGTTCGCTCGCGCCTAGCGAAGACGAGCTGTTTCGCGCGGAGCTCATCATCGGTGAGGCGCTCGCAAACACCGTCGAGCATGCGTCGGGCTCAGTGAGCGTCGACATCGATTGGACCGATGCGTATCCGGTCGTCATCGTTTCTGACGCCGGCCCAGGATTATCGCACTTTGTGGCAACCTTGCCCGCGGACGCACTGAACGAAAACGGACGCGGTCTTTTTCTCATTGCGTCCCTGGCGCGAGATGTGCAAATCGAAGCCCAACCTGGAATGGGCACGAGAATGCGCATCGTTCTGCCGACGAAACGCGCGGGAGCGGTGGATTGAGTCTTCAGGCCGTTTCGCCGGAATCCGCGAAGCCTGGGCCGGGGAGCGCGTGAGCTGCCCGGCAGGCGGGGATAAGCGGTCCATGAACGCGTCCGAAATCTTCGAGGGAAAGGCTTTTGGTCTCGGGGGCGTGCCGTTCGGCAATGAGTTTGGCTACGTCACCGATGACGATGCATACGCGACGATCGAAGCCGCGTGGGAAGCGGGGGTACGCTACTACGATACCTCTCCCTGGTACGGTCTGGGACTTGCGGAGCGCCGTCTGGGAACCTTTCTGCACAGGCAGAATCGCAGCGAGTACGTCGTATCCTCGAAGGTCGGTAAGTTGCTCACCGCGTCGCGCCGCAACAACGCGAAAGAGTATTTTCCCTTCACCCCTTCGCCGAACAATCTCCGTTACGATTACACGGCCGATGGCGTCAAACGCTCCATCGACGACAGCCTGCAGCGGTTAGGCGTCGATGCGCTCGACGTCGTCTTCGTTCACGACCTCTCGCCCGACAATCCGTGGCTGCCGGGTCCGTGGGAAGAGCAGTTTGAGATCGCGCGCAACGGCGCGTTTCCGGCGCTGAGCAAGATGCGTGACGAAGGCGTGATCAAAGGCTGGGGGCTTGGCGTCAATTCGCCCGAACCGATTCTTAAGCTCATGGACGTCGCCGACGCGAACGTGTGTCTCCTGGCACGCCAATACTCGTTGGTCGATCACGAGAACGCGCTGCATCAGGTTTTTCCAAAGGCCCGCGAGTGCGGAATGACGTTTGTGGTCGGTTCGTCGCTCAACGCCGGTTTCATCAGCGGCAGTGCGCGCTTCAATTACGGCAAGGATAACTACAAGATTCCCGCCGAGGCGATCGAGAAGCGCGATCGGTTGCGCGCGGTTGCAGCAGGGCACGGCGTCGACCTTCGCACCGCCGCGCTGCAGTTCTCGAGAGCGCCCGACGTCGCAGCCGCACTGGTTGTCGGTTGCGCGAGTCCGCAGCAGGTGCTCGCGGACTACACATCGCTCAAGACGAGCGTTCCGCCTGAGTTCTGGTCGGATCTGCGGTCGGAGGGCTTGATCGAAAACGACGCCCCCGTACCGCCTCGATCACAGGCCGGAGCGCTGTAGTTCCTCGCTGGTGTACACGAACGGAACGTTGGCCGAAGTCATGATGCGCGCGATATCGCGGAAGATGACGCTGGCGACGCCTTCGGGGGGGTTCTCGGCTTGGTACGTTATCCAGTCAACGATGGTCGTGTCGGTCGCCGGGAAGTAGTAGTCCGCGGTATTGTAACCGGGAAGCGCGCCGGTATAACCGTACCAGCCTGCGCTACAGTTGATGCCGAGACCAAACGCAGTGTTCCCGAGGAACTGTTTGCATTCCGAGAGTGGATGATAGTTCGCCGGACCGCCCGTCTTTCCAGTGGCGTACAGTTTGATCCAACGCCTCACGTCCCCCATATCCGAAATCATCTCGCCGGCCGACCCCATGAACGCAACGGGAATCGTGTTGCTGACGTCTTCCCAGTTGCGCTGCTTGTCGAGACCGTAGCCGTGTGCCCACGGGTCGGGCATGGCTTCCGTTTGAGGGTAGGAGGTCTGGGTCAACCCCAAGGGTTCCAACAACCGCTTGCGGATCTGATCGCCGACGCTCTCTTTGGTGATCTCCTCGATGATGAGCCCGAGAAGCAAATAGTTCGTATTGCTGTAGTGGTAGCCTTTCCCGGGTGGAAAATACGGTTTCTGCTGCACCGCCCAAGCGACGAGCATGCGCGGACTGAAGTTCTTCGGCACGACCATGTTCAAGTGCGCGAACTGCGGGGTATTATAGGCCTCGAAAAGCCCACTACGCATATTACAGAGTTCGCGCACGGTGATCTTATTGCCGTTTGGTATGCTGACACCCAGCGGGAAGCGGCCGACGGGGTCGTCGAGGCTAAGTTTCTTTTCGGCAATCAGCTGCAGTACGACGCTAATAACGAACGTTTTGGTGTTACTGCCGATGCGAAAGTGGTCCGCCGGCCCCAGCGGCCGCCGCGTCGAAAGATCGGCAAAGCCGAACGCGCGCACGAAGCTCGCACCTTTCCCGTCCCAGACCCCGATCAGAACCGCGGGGATTGGAGCGCGGCCTCCGTACGCTTTCCGATCCTTTTCGACGGCTGCGACAATCGCAGACTGGATAGACGCACTTGCCAGCGAGGGTGTAGTATCGGCGCTGCGCGCGATCGAAGACAGTAAGACGCAACCTACGATAAACGCGATCGTAAATTTCTGAGAAGGCTCCACAGCCGCACGTTTTCGGTGGCGGGAAAGAATTTCCCAGACTGGACGCGCCTAAGTACTCGACAAAGGTCGCACCATGTGCTAAGGTATCTCGAATACCGCGCCTCGCAATCTCGTTTCTAGCATTTATTCACTTGGAGATTTATATGGCTGGTACCCATTATTTGCGTATTTCGCGGCGGAGCGAAGTTCTGAATGCGGCGTAGACCTCTACGGTTCACCGCAGCGTCGCGCCGCCGCGGGGAACGCGGGCAGGTTTTGGTGCTCATCGCCGTTTGCATGGCAGCGTTAATGGGTTTTGCGGGGCTCGCCATCGACGTGGGCTATTGGGAATACCAGCAGCGCGAGCAACAGAATGCGGCCGACGCAGCCGCCCTTGGCGGCGCACAACAACTCGGCTACACAAACTGTCCCGATAGCGGCGGCGCTACGAGCGCAGCTCAAACCGATGCTGCCGCAAACGGCTTCGCAAACGGCGGTAATGTGACGGTGACGGTTCAGAATCCACCGAGCACGGGACCGTACGCCGGCGACAACTGTGCCGTATTCGCTCAGATAACCAGGAATAACGTCGCATCTTTTTTCGCCCGAATGTTCGGCTATGCGGCCGCTACGGAGTCTACCCAAGCGGTGGCCGTCGTCACCAGCGACAACCCCGGTTGTCTTTATCTTCTCGATCAAAGTGCGACCCTGAACTTGAACGGCGCGGTGATCCTGGCGCCGCGCTGCGCCGTCTACGCCAACAGCTCCGTCGTCGAAACACTCGCGAGCGTCATCACCGTGAAGAATTTCGGGTATGCCCATTCGCTCCAAGAGAACCTCCTGACGCTATTTCTTGGAGCACAACCCCAGCAGATGCTGCCGGTCGCGGACCCCTGCCCCGAGATAACTAGTTGCGCTTACCTTGCCGGAAATCCACCGTCGACGAATGCATGCGTACCCTTCATAAACAACTCGATACTGCCTGCGACCGTGCAACCCGGTTGCTACAGCGACTTTGAGAACAACCTCGGCATCCTGACGATGTCTCCAGGGACGTATATCTTCACGGGTCCGGTCAACAACACCGGATTAATCAGCGGGAATGGCGTTACGATGTACGTTACCGCAACCGGTGGACCCGTTAGCTTTGACGGCAGCGTCGCGCTCTTAGCGCCTCCTACGTCGGGAAACTATGCCGGGGTGCTCTTATATCAGGTGCCGAGCAACACGAATCCAGTTCGGTTTAACGTTTCGGTAAGCTTAAGCCTGGCCGGGTTGGTCTACGCCCCCGGTGCACTTGGAGAAATCTTGGGTCAAGCTAACGTGACGTTTGGGCAGTACGTTGTTTTCGTGCTGGACGACGCAAAGCTCCTCGTGGGCGTCAATCTGAGTCTGCCAGGCCCCACGACCGGCGGCTCGCTGATAAAACGAGCGGTTCTGGCCGAGTGAGCCGTTTACGCCACTCCGATTCCGGCAGCAGTCTTATCGAATTCGCGATCGCAGCCCCCGTACTTATCCTTCTGCTGATCGGCCTCATCGAAATGGGCCGCTTCACGTTCTTTTCGATTCTGGCTGCTAATGCGGCCCGCGCCGGCGTCCAGTACGGAGCCCAGAATCTGGAAACGGCCTACGACACTTCAGGCATAACCAGTGCCGCGCTGCAAGATGCCCAAAATCTTCCCAATTGGACGGCCGCGAATGGGATAACGGTGAACCAACTCTGCGCGCTCGACGGAGGACCGCCGCAACAATGCTCGACGCCATGGGGATCGAGCCCGCCGGTGGACACGATCTACTACGTTCAGGTTCAGGTCTCCGGAACGTTCAACACGCTGTTGAACTATCCAGGAATTCCAAACCCAGTTCCGATCAGCGGCAGCGCAACGATGCGCGTCGCAACGCAATAATCGTTCGTTAAGCGCTTAGCCAGCGCTTACCGCAGAGCCGCCCCGTCTAATGACGCCGGGCTATCCGCCGCGTCGCGAAGGCCGTACCCCATCGTACTTTTCCAGTCCCGCTCCATCGCGAGGTAGCACTCGCACGCTGCGGATTCAAGGCCTCCTCGACTCTTAATGTTGATGTGACCGCGTGAATACGAAATGAAGCCTGCTTCCTGCAACTGCGAGGCTGCCAATGCAACGCTGGCGCGGCGAACGCCAAGCATTTGCCCCAAGAACTCTTGGGTCAACAGAAGCAAATCGCCCTCGACGCGGTCCTGGGCCATGAGCAGCCAGCGCGCGCACCGTTCGGTCGTCGGGTGCAGCGCGTTACAGGCACTCAATCGCGCCGTGGCGCTCAACACCGCTCGCGCGTACCGCAGCGTGAACGCTCTGAATTCGGGATCGTCGTCGATGGCGCTACGAAAGTACGCAGCCGGCAGGCTGAGGGCACCGTCGGGAATCTGCACGATGCTCCGCTGATTGACGCTGGGCTCACCCAAGACGATCGCGAGACCCGTCATTCCGTCTCGCCCGATGATTCCGATCTCGGCGGTATCGCCATCGGACATGTCCAAGACGACTGAGATCACGCTGTTGGTTGGAAAGAGCACTTTTTCCGTCGGCGTTTCATAGTCTTCAATGAGCTGATTTCGCTCCAACTTGACGCTAACCAAATGAGGCTCTATAGCTTGCATTGCTCGCTTGGGAAGGTGCCTAAGGAATAAATTGCCGCTTGCTAGCCGCGGCGGTTTGGAATCCAGCATCGAGATCGCCCTGTGCCGGAGCATAGAACACCGGCGGTTTAGAGTACGTCTCGATGGGGGTGGCCGAAGCGTCTATGGCGAGGCCGGCCAACCGGCGCACACGTGTTAAATTTGCGTTCGAGTACTTATTGACGTTCCCGTTACCTCTGGCAGGTCCTTTATTTTTGTACGAGACCGTACATACGAGCGTTACGGATGGAAGCGTACAGAACCGGCGGCGCGAGCACGCTATAGTGCTCTTAAGCCGCAAGACTTGTTATGAACGCCGCATGATCCTTCGCCTCTCAAACTTTCTTCCGACGGAAACGTTCTTTTCGTATCTTTCGAGCGTTCCGCTTTGCGAGACCGATTCGAACGACGAACGCAGCGTCTACCGGTACGAGTGCGGCTGCGTCGGCGTCAGAAACGTCTCCGACCACTGCACGCGCGCGATTTGGTGCTCCCTGCACCGCCCAACCTCGACCTGACCTAGCTCCTAGTAGGAGAACTCTTGGAGCTGATCGGCGCCGGGGCCGTTCACCCAGCCGATCCTCGACGTGGGATTGACCGAGATACGCACCGGGATGACGGAGCTGAAGTCGGAGAAACTGAAGCTGTTGATGGATTCTTCGGGGGTTCCGCTCTCGTTGTAAACCTGGATGTTGCTGCTCGAAGGCGACGTGCTCGAGACGGGCTGGGCAACAAGAAAGAGTCCGTTGACTGGGTCGTTTGCAACGAAAGCTCCCGCATAGAACTGGCCGCCGCCGTTGGGCAGTAACTCGTGCGTACCGGTCTGCTTGGCGACGTCGTAGAACTCGACGCCGCCGTCGAGCTCGGTGGTGGTACACGCAATGCCGGTCTTTGAGTCGTAGCCGATGCCGTTGGCATAGCCGCACCCGACCGAGCCCGAACAGTTGACGCCGGAGAAGTGCCGTAGCTCGGCGAAGTGGCCATAACGGCGAGATCGTCGACGGTGTCCTCCGCCAGCTGCGGCTGCGTGCCGAGCGAGAAATCCGTCGCGCCCAAGGCGGTTACTTTACCGAACGTATTCTTGCCAACGTCAGAAACGATCAGCGACGACGGATCGGATCCTTCGCGCTGGTAGCCGTATACGACGCTCGTATCGGTACTTTGATTCGGCGCCCATTCCATCACGTTAAAGAGCTTGAGCGGAGGAATCCACGTGCCGTTGAGGCGCTTCCGCGTCACCGGATTCAAGAGGTGGTACATGTCCTTCGCCGGGGTTTGGCCCGGTATGCCGGCCTTCTGAAAATCCACGAGTCCGACGTCACCGGCAAAGATGCCGTCGGCGACGTAATCGTCTCCCTTGGCGACCGGTTTGCCCGTCCGCACGCCGAGAGTTCTCGTAATCTTCCCGGTCGTTTCGTCGAACGTCTGCACGGAGATTTGCGCGCTTGCGGCCGAAGCTAAGAGGCCGTCGTTGCCGTTTTCATCGATATCGAAGCCGAAAATCTGGCCGCCGTCGGAAGTGGTGAGCACAGGACCCAGCGAGCCGCCGGGGCGGCTCACGACGAGGTGCTCGAGCGAAACTGCGCCGCCGGCCGGGGTCGTCCCAGCAGCGCAGGCGCAGAGAGCGAGTACCATGAGGCAGAGGCCGGAGCGTATTAGCGTTAGCACTTGCGCGTAAAGTTGTAGCCCGATCCCCGGATGTGCTTTCCGTCGGCGGAGAGCGTCAGCGTGTGCGTTCCGTAGTAGGTCAGAGTCGCGCTCGTGCCGTCGAGGTTCCAGTTGCCTGAAACGCCGTCGCTGTCGGTGAGGCCGCCGGCGAGATCCATCGTCAGCGTGAGCTTCGGGTCGGCGTCGGAGACCCACGTGCCGACTAAACTCGTCGTGGCGCAACCGCTCGGAACGGGCGTCGGCGTAGGCATGGCGGCCAGCGGCGTAATGGCGCCGCCGTAAAACTTGTGCGCGATATCGAGGCAGAGCGGACCCGCCCCGAACGGATTTGCCGGCAGCTGGACCGCGCAGATGAACGTCGCGACGTAGCCTTTGGGTAGAGGATAGCAGCGCACAGTCGCCGCGGATGAGGGCGCGCCGGTGACGACGTTTTGCCCGAGCGCCATCCACTCACCGCTGCCCGGAGATGACTCGGTCGCGCCGGGCAGATAGGCTTCCAACGAAGCCTTCGCCTTCGCGCTGCACTCGTCGGCCGTTCCGGTCGCGCTGACGTACCGGATGCCCGCCGACATTTCGACCCGCGCGAGCACGACCATGGCCGGCACGAGCGAGAGAAACAGCAAGGTCGCCCCGGCGACCCTGACGCCGCGCCGGAGGCTCATTTCGCGTCGAACGCCGCGGAGAGCTTGGCGCATAACGCGCTCGCGCTGTCGGCGTTGGGCGGCACCTGCGCCGCACAGGTAAACTCCACGACGTAGCCGGTGCCGACCGGAAAGCAGTGGATCGACGCGACCGCCGTCGTACCGTCGGCGGTAACCGCTGGAGCGTAGCCTTCCCACTCGCCGCTGGTGCTGCCGCCAAGCGCCAGCGAGTTCTGCAACACGCCGTCGAGCGCCGACTTCGCGGCCGCATTGCAAGCGCTGACCGGCTGATTCTCGACCACCTTTTTCGCGCCCACGAACATGTCGAGTGCGGCCGGCGCCTTGGCCGCGGTGCAGCTCAGCGCCAACCCGAAGCCCGCTGCGAGCGACACAATGCGATAGGGAAGCGTCTTGATCACGGCAACCTCCTCGAAGGCAGGGCGTTAGACGGCTCTTGGCCTCTCCCCTCGCGCTCGTAACGCAGGAGCAGCCAGGCTACGTGACTCACATGCAGTATGAATTTGGGAGTATCTTGAAGTCTTTGTCGAAGAAAACTGCAGCCTGGGGCGCGCTTGTCCAGCTTGGATACGCAGCGGCCCTCGGGTCTGCACTCGATACCGGCGACTAAACTCAGACGGGGGCGTAGCCTATGACGACGTCACGAAAAAAGATTGACGCCATCTACGACTTGCGCGTGGCAGCCGAGAAAAAAGCGCGCGCGGAGAAGGCGTTGGAAGACGAACCCAGCGCGGAGCGGCGCGACGACCTGCTGCACGCGCAAATTAGCCTCGAAGAGAAGACCATTGCGGCCATTGAAATCTGCCATGAGTGCGGGCACGCGCACGAACCTGACCGAGCGCACGAGGCCTAAGACCGCTTGCGCGCGCTTTTGATCAGACGTAGCCCGGTTCCACCATCGAGGAACTCGAGCCCGTCGAGTACCGAATGCATGATAAACAGCCCGTATCCTCGCGGCGCGCCTTGCGGCGGAGCGGTCACTCGTTCCGGCGGTTCGAATCCGCGCCCGTAATGGCGTATCTCGGTCATTAAGCGGTCGCCGTCTAACCAGCAATCGACCGACATCGTGGGGCCGCCGCTGTGCTCGGCGCAGTTTGCGAGTGCCTCGCCACACGCGAGCTCGAAGTTGACCAAGTCTTCTCCGGAGAGCCAGCTTGCGGCAAAGTTGGTAACGAGCTTTCGCGCGCGTCGCGCGCCCGTCGGCGAACACGGGAATTGTCCGCTGAAACGCAAGGCCCCGCTCACCGCACGGCGTGCGGTCTACGGAGGCGCAGGCGATTCAATCTGCGGCCCAGTGCGCAAGGGCGCCGAGCCGATACCCGCTGCCTCCCGAATGGCCTTCACATCGTTGACGAGGGCAGCCCCAGCGGCGTCCCCCGGCGGACACTCCAAATCTCCCGACGTCCAGCCGTGCCACGTCACGTGAGTGGAGCTGCCGAAGGAAGCGCTCTTGATGCAGCCCGTCGTTGCCGCGGTGCTGTGCTGCGCTGCGGCGAGATCGGTGAAAAACTTTTTCACCATCTCGCCGGAGAGATGCAACGATTTCGCGGTGCCGTGCTGCATCGTCAGCGATCCGGTGCCGTCAGGCCGGACGGCGATCGTATATCCTATGGTGTTGGTCGACCCGCCGTTGACGATGACCGCTTGATCGCTCGTTCCGGCAGCCCCGACCGCCGTCGGCGCGAACGCGCAAGCCGCCACCTGCACTGCGATCCTACAAAATTTTCCGATCATTCACACCCCCTACCCAAGCAATGATCTGTTCACCTGATCGTTGCGCGTATTCGCCGCAAGAACCTATGCGGGGCCGTTTTTCCACGCCGCTCGGCAAGGATCTCATCGTGGTGAGCGACGGGACCGAGATTCTCGCCAGCGAGTTTACCGCCAGGAGCCGTCGCAAACTCTTCCAACCAGGCGACGCACTGCTCGTCGAAGCGGGCGCGCAGGTGGCGGCCTATTTCGCGCGGCGCCTCGAGCGGTTCGATTTGCCGTTGCATTTCGAGGGAACCGAGCTGCGTGTCGCCGCCTGGCGCGCCGTCGCGTCGCTGCGCTTCGGGGAGTTCGTTTCCTACGCCGACGTCGCGCGCGCCATCGGTCGCCCCAACGCCCATCGTGCCGTCGCGGCGGCGATGTCCGCATCACCCTGCGATCTTTTCATTCCGGCGCATCGCGTCGTCGGCGCCGACGGACGTGTCCGCGGCGCGACGCCCGGCTCCGTTCGGACTCGACTGGCGGCCTTCGAACGCTATGGAGCGTAAGCGGCGTTTTGGATCGTTTCGTTCAAGAATGCCATCTGATACGCGACGATATCGCGCACGAACGGAAACTGCGGATGGCGTCGCTCCGGTGACAACGAGTAGCGCGTCCCGTCTTTGTGGAGAATTCCCCACTTCACCATCCGAGGCAACGCCGCACGGACGAGCGCATCGGGCCGGCGCCGCAGTTCCGGGTCCACGAACAGTTTCGGCGGCAGCTGCGCGAGGCGCTCGCGAACTGCGTCGCATGCCTGTTGCACGGTAAAGGCAACGTCGCCGCGATCGTGCAGCCACGCGCCGAGGACTTGGCTAACGACGATGGGGCGAATTGCCGCGAGCTTTTTGACCATCGGCGCAGTGCCCAGCGGTTCGATGCGGTAGAGCATCGAAAGCCGCTCCGAGACGAACGGATCGTAACTCACGCCGAAGAGATAGATCGTCGCCAGGGGTGCGAGCCGGTCCACCGCACCGCGCATCGGACCGATGCGCCCGTCGTACGAGTACTTGCCCTCAGGTGTCAGGTAAAACGTGCCGCCGCGCCGCACCACGTCCTCCAATCGCGCGAGATCCTCGTCCACGTCGGCCCGCGTTTCATCGAGAATCTCGCGCCGATATGGTTCGCGCACCGTGGATACTTTTACGACGGCGCGCGCCCGCTCGAAGAACTCACGCCGCCACAGATCGCTGGTTTTCGTTTCCGCCGGGAAACGGGAGGCCACGCGCTCGTCGAAGATGGTCGCGATCGGCAGTGGTCCATGGCGCCGCTGCACCGACCAGGCGAAGGCCGCTAACGCGCGCGATCCGAGCTCGTTTTCCAACGGCAGCATGCCGAGCGTCATGAAGAGTCGTCCGGCGTTGAGGCGGCGCAGCATGAAACGCAGCCAGGGAATGCGGTCGGCGAAGAAACCCGGCTCGTACATTCGGTGTGAGCTCGCGGTGAAGATCGGGTGACGCCACGACCCGCTCTCGACGGTCGTGCTCGAAACGATGGCCGGGGATTCGAAGTCGTGCTGATGGTTGGCGACGAGTAACGTGGGACCGCGCCGGCGTGGCAGTCGTCCCCAACGGCGCATGCGATAGGCGAGGTGATCCCAGACGTAGTTCGAGGTTATTGCCCCGAAGCGCACCGGCCAGCCCCACAGCGATGAGAGCGGGCGCCGCCCGATGCGCAGCACCGACAGCGATGCTAGCGCGAAGCTGAAACCGGACAACCCGAAGACGGCTTGGTAGCCGGCGCGCGTACCCCCGAACAGCCCGATGAGCCAGCCGCCGACCAACGGCGCGATGATACTCGGAATGCTCGTGGCGATGCCCCAAAGACCGAGGTCGCGACCGACGTCGCGCATCTTCGGAATCGCGTCCATCGCCAGCGCCCACCCGCTGGACATCACACCGCCAAAACCGATGCCGAAAAGCACGGCAAAAGGCAGCATCCACGCCAGCACCGGCGCGAGCGCGAATCCAATGGTTGCGGCTGCCATCGCTGCGATCGCCAATGCGGTAATGATTTTGCGCGGCGCGCGATCGGAAAGCACCCCGAGGTAAATGCTCGAGATGACGGCGCCGACTATGGTCGAAAACGCGTACAACGCGGTGCCTGCCGACGGATTGTCGATCTTCTGCACGTCGCGAAAGAAAAACAACACGAACGTTTGCAGCATGGTGAGCCCGAAGAAGACGAGCGCTCGCGCCGCAAAGACGACGACGAAGTCGTGCCAATCGCGGACGTGCGCGTGATCCTCACCATCGTAGGTTCCGTCGCTGATCTTTAACAGTGAAAGCGCGCCTACGGCCAAGATGATCGCCGTCGCCTTGAAGGTCAGCGACGGATCGGGCATGGAGCCGGCCACGGCGAAACCGAGCACGGCGCCGACCAGGGTTGCGGCGCCGCGGATTCCCGAGACGATGCCCCACTGCCGCCGCGGCACCGATTCGGGGAGCAGCACTTGGTAGGCGCTCAAGGCGACGTTCACGCCGATCGTCGCAATCACGAGCAAGATCGCAAACCATGCGAGCGTGTGAACCGTGCTGAGCGCGGCCAGCGCTCCGATATCGATCACGATGCCGGCGGCAACGAATGCTCGACGCGAGCCGCCGCGTCGCCGTAGCGCATCCGAGAGCCATCCTGCAAGCAGCGGCACGAGAGCCGTTGCGAGCGCGACGATGCTGGCGAGAACCGCAAGCACCTCGACGTGATTCTCGGGAGCCAAGCGGAGCGTCATCGCCGGCACGGCGATGGCCAGCAGGGCCGTGTCTTGCACGGTCAACGGCACCCACAGCGCGTTGAGCATGACCCAGCCGCCAATTTCGGGCAGATTGCTCGAGGAGAGACGCACGAGTATTGGCGCTATTGTTTGACGGCGTCGATGAGAACGATACCGCGGCCGCCGAAATCGCGCAGCTGAGTCAGCGCTGAGATTGCCGCGCCAATCGGCGTATCGGGATTGCTCGCGTCGGTAAGCGAGAATCCGGTCTGGCGCCGTACCTGAGCGTCGAGCGGATCGCGCAGCATCTTCGGCATGTACTTTATCCGTCCAATGAGCCCCAGCATCGGTCCAGCCTTCTCGTCGAGGGTTTCGGGATCCACCGCCATCACGACGACGCCGTGACGTTTGCCGTTTTCGGTGTCTGTAAACGCCTGAAAGTCGAATCCCAGGTCGCGGGTGTGGGTACGCACCGTATCGATGGTGTTGCCGGTCAGCGCAACCGTGTAGCCGGGCGGCGGATTTGCCGCGAGATCGCCCAGCCACGTCTCGAGCGCCGGCATCATCGCCTGCGTGCCAGCCACGACGTCGTGGCCGTCATACGTTCCGGCCCCCTGCGCGAAAACGGTGCGGTCGGTTGCGCCGGGCTGAGCCGAGATGGTGCGCCGCCAATGCCGCGACGACAGCACGGCCGCGCCGTCGAAGAGCGGAAAAGCGATGGGGTTGGACGGCGCGGAGGAAGGGCCGCCTCCCGCGCCGTGACCGCCGCTCGCACATGCCGTCAGCGCCGCGACGAGCACGGCGACATACGTTCGTTTCATTCCGACAGGCGTTTCGAGGAGAAGGTCATCGCCCCCCGTAAGCCTTCACACGTGCCGCTTTCCTATGGATCCTATCTGAAGATTGACGAGCTGTTGGGATTGCAGCAGCCGCTGTCGCGGCCAGCGCATCACGACGAGATGCTCTTCATCGTCATTCACCAGGTCTACGAGCTGTGGTTCAAGCAGCTCTTGCACGAAATCGACGCCGCTATGGCGGCACTCGATGCCGACGATTTGCGGCGCGTGTCGAAGCACTTCAAGCGCGTGCACGCAATTCAGCGGCTGATCGAACAGCAAGTCGAGATTCTCGAGACGATGACGCCGCAAGACTTCAACCAGTTCCGCGACCATCTCAACCCCGCTAGCGGCTTTCAATCGGTCCAGTTTCGCGAGCTCGAGTTTGCCTGCGGCGTCCGGCGCACGGAAGTGCTGAAATGGATCGAACTCAACGACGCGCAGCGCGCCCGTCTCGAGCGGCGTAACGAAGCGCCCTCGCTCTACGATCGCGTGAAGGCGCTGCTGCGGCGGCGCGGTTTTGCGGTCGACACTTCCAGCGATCTCATCGAAAGTTTTCGGCGCATCTATTCGGACGAGGCGACGAACCGCGATCTCTACTTCTTGCTCGAGGAACTCATCGAGTTCGACGAGCGGTTCTTGCTCTGGCGTGGTCGCCACGTTCGGATGGTCGAACGCATGATTGGCCAGCGGCACGGCACCGGCGGCTCGTCAGGCGCGGCGTACTTGCAAACGACGTTGGGCTACCGGTTCTTTCCGGAGCTGTGGGACGTGCGCACCTACTTCGGTGAGGGCACGTACGCGTGAATCAGCGGCGCGACGAGTTTCCGATTCTTGCCGATTCGACGTATCTCGTCAGCCACTCGATGGGCGCTGCGCCGGTGCGCGCCCGCGCTGCGCTCGAGGCCTATTGGGACGAATGGGCCGCCGACGGGCCCGAAGCGTGGGAACGTTGGTTGCCGCGCATCGCCGAGATCGCCGATGGCATCGGCGCCATCGTCGGCGCGCCCGAAGGCTCGGTCTTCCTGGGCCCTAACGTCTCGGTACTGCAGGGTGCAATCGGCAGTTGCATCGATTTCAGCGGCGAGCGCAACGAGGTTGTTTACGAAGCCCTGCAGTTTCCGTCGCTGACCTACGTCTGGCGCGAATGGGAACGCTACGGTGCGGTCATCCACGTGGTGCCCTCGGACGACGGCCGAACGATCCCCACCGAGCGCATCGTCGCATCCATCGACGAACGCACCGCGCTCGTGGTGGTGTCGCATGCCTACTACGTGTCGGGTGCGTTGGCCGACGTCGCCGCGATCGCGCGGCGCTGTCGCGAAACCGGCGCGCTGCTCTGTGTCGACGCCTATCAAACGACCGGCATCGTGCCCTTCGACGTGCGCGAGCTCGAGATCGACATGGCGACCGGCGGATCGCACAAATGGCTCTGCGGCGGCCCGGGCTGCGGCTGGCTTTACGTGGAGCCCTCGCTCGCGCCGCAGCTGCGTCCCGCGATTACCGGCTGGATGGCGCACGAGCGACCCTTCGCCTTCGAAGCCGCACCGATTGTCTACGCCGAATCGATGTATCGCTTCGGTCACGGTACGCCGACGATTCCCGGCTACGTCGTCGCGGCGCCGGGGCACGAAATGATTCGGGAGATCGGCGTGCCGCAGATCCGCGAGCACAACATCCGGTTGACCGAGCGCATCATCGCACTCGCGCAGGAGCGGGGGCTGCGGATCAATACGCCGCTCGATCCCCAGCGCCGCACCGGATGGATCGGCATCGACTTCGACGGCGCCGAGGCGGCCTGTCGGCAGTTGATCGCACAGCGCATCTTCGTGGATTTTCGGCCCGGTTGCGGCATTCGTGTCAGCCCGCACTTCTATACGATCGAGGCCGAGATCGACGCCTTCTTCACCGCGCTGGACCGGTTCACATGATCGGGTCGATGATCGTCGACCACACCAAGACTGGCGCCGCATTCCGGCGCCTTTCGCTTCCCGTTGCGGTGCAGATGCTCGGCGATCAGCTGCTCGGCACCGTCGATACGATTGCGATCGGCAGCCTCGGCACGATCGCGCTGGCCGGCGCGACGGCGGCGAGCGCGCTCTTTACCGCGTTCGCCTTCGCGCTGTTCGGTTTCTCGAGCGGCATGTCGATCGTCGCCGCCCAGCGCATTGGCGCCCAGGATCTCGACGGGTACGCCCGCACCGTTCGCGCGGGCATCGCCGTGCCGTTCGGCGTCGCGATCGCCATTTTCGCCGCGAGCTTCGTCGCCGCGGTGCCCGCGATGCATTGGATGGTCGGAGCGCTGCCGAGTGCCCACGCCGGCGCGATGTACTTCATCCTGCGTTGCGCTTCGCTGCTCCCGATGATCGTCTCGGCGACCTTGAGCATCGGTCTGGGCGCGGCCGGCAATCGACAGCTAGGGATCTACATTCTGCTGCTCATCAATGCAGTGCACATTCCGCTGCTCGTGATCCTGGGACTGGGCTGGTTCACCCATCATCCCTATGGGATGGTCGGTGCCGGCGTCTCCTCGCTGCTCTCCGAGAGCGTCGCGGCGGTCTACGCAATCGCTTATGTCGCGCGCCGTCCGCAGTACGGTATCTTCGCGCAGCGCGAGCTCTCGTGGCCGCTGGCGATTCGGTGCGCTCGCCTTGGGTTGCCCGAAGCCGTCTTTTTGCTGGGAGTTCTCGCTCCCGACGTGTTCATCGTCGTCATGCTGGCGCCGCTCGGCGCGATCTTCCTCGCGGCGTTTCGCGCGCTCAACGTCGTCTCCGATCTCACCTTCGTCGTGCCGACGCCCCTGCAGAGCGCCGCGCAAGTGGTAATCGGCCAGCGTTTAGGTGCGCGCGATCCCCAGGGCGCGCAGTTCTTTCTGCAGCGGGCGCTGCGGGTCTCGTTCGTCATCACGACGGTGACCGCCGCGGTCACGGCGCTGCTATCGTGGCCGCTGGCCTATCTCTTCACGCTCAACGCCGCCGTCGCAAGTATGGCGGCACTACCGTTGGCCCTGCACATGCTGACGCTGCCGCTCAAGGGCTGGGCGATGGTCTCACTCGCGCCGATCCGCGCCTCCGGCGATACCCGCTTTTCGATGACCGTGGGTTTGGCGTGCAGCGCGCTGGTCATTCCGCTGGCGTGGATCGGCATCGAGCGGCTGCATCTCGGGCTTTACAGCGTACCGCTGGGATGGATCGTGGCATGGATGGTCCGCGCGATCCTCACGCAGTGGAAGCTTCGAGACGGCTCGTGGCTGCGCCGAGCGCCGCTGGCGGCGTAACGGCGGGTTTTCCGCGAAGGTTGGTCCAACCGCGGCACTATGGCGTTTACCGAGGGCTTCATCTCGGAGCTGGTCGGCCGGCGGGCGACGATCGACGATTTGCCGATCGGTAAAGTCGCCGACTTCCTCGTGGGCAAGCCCGATGCGGTCTTTCCGCAGGTCGACGGTCTGGTGATCAAGACGCCGCAGGGCCTGCTCTTCGCGCCGATGGAGACGGTGGCCGACGTCGATCGCAACGGCAGCGTCGTGTTGACGATGGTGCCGAAAGACCCGGCGCCGCCCGAGCAGGACGAACTCTACCTCGTTGCCGATCTGCTCGACAAGCAGATCGTCGACGTGGACGGCCGCAAAGTCGTGCGCATCAACGATATCGAGGTCGCCAATGCGAACGGGCGGCTGCGCGTCGTCGCGGCCGACGTCGGAATCGCCGGCCTGCTGCGCCGCTTGGGCCTGCGCTCCGTCGGCCGCAATTGGCTCGGACGAATCGGCAACGTTCGGCGTTCGATGATCGCTTGGGATTCCGTGGCACCGATTCGCGACGCCAATCCGTCGCAGGTCCGGCTCTCCGTCAAACAGAGCCGCCTCTCCCGGCTGCATCCATCGGAGTTGGCCGAGATCATCGGCGATCTGTCGTCGCGGGAAGCGGCGGCCGTCGTCAAGCAGCTCGACGACGAAACCGCCGCCGACGCGTTCGAACACCTCGATCCGGATACGCGCAAGAACCTCATCGAAGACATCGGTACGGAACGTGCCGCGGACATCATCGAAGAGATGGACGCGGACGACGCCGCCGATCTCCTCGCCGATCTCCCCGAAGAGCAGCAATCCCAACTCTTCGCCGAAATGGATGCCTACACGGCCGGCGAGCTGCGCGCGCTGGTCCAGTACCCGGAAGACACCGCGGGCGGCATGATGACCACCGATTACGTCTGGATCTATCCGCACCGCACGACCGAAGCGACGATCCGCAAGATTCGCGAGATCGCGCCGGTCTCCGAGTTTATCTACTATTTGTACGTGCTCGACAAGAACGACCGTCTCTTGGGAGCGCTCTCGCTGCGGACGCTCTTGCTCGCGTTGCCGACGGCCTTCATCGAACGCATCATGGACACCGATCTCGTCACCGTCGCGCCGGATACGCCCGCCGTCGACGTCGCGTCGACGATTGCGAAGTACGATATGCTGGCAGTGCCGGTCGTCAACGAGGCCGGCACGATGCTCGGCATCGTCACCGTCGACGACGCGATCGACGCGATCATGCCCGACGACCTCGCCAAGAAGCTGCCGCACATCCGCGCCCACCATCATCGCCATTCCCCAGCCCCGTGAAGCCCGACGAGCTCGTGGATTTCGCCGAAGCTCTCGCGCGCATCACGGCATCCGGCGGTGGGCCAAAGGCCCTCGCCGCGCATCTGGCGCGCGTCGCCCAGGGCAGCGTTCTGCTCGAGGATTCGCACTGGCATCATCTGGCCGCCGCCGGCTCCGGAAGTATTCCGGGTAGCGCGCGTAGCGTCGTCGAATCCGGCGCACCCGGACGCGCGTTGCGCGTGCTCGGCGGCGACGTTCACTTCGGCTGGCTCTCGCTCTTTGGGACGAACGCCGACGCCGACGGCGAGCTGCTGCTGCGGCTCACCGCCGCCGCGATTGGCGTCGAACTGGCGCGCGACGGCGCGATGCCAGGCTCGCGACGGGGCTCGTTTTGGAACGCGCTGCTCGACAACGCGTTCGCCGACGCGGCCGCAGCCCGCGAGGACGCGATGGCCCGCGGCGTCGCGCTCGCCCCGCAGTATTGTGTGGTCGTGCTCGAAGGCGAAAGCGCGGACACTTCCGCTGCGAGCGCCGGTGAGCTCCGCGCGCTGGCATCTCAGGCCTTCCCCGGCAACGATGCCGAGGGTGGTCTCTGCGAGCGAGAACAGCGGCTCTACGTCTTCGTTCCGGCCCCGCGATCGGTGGATGCGAGCAATGCGCGAACCGCCGCGGGGTTGTTGCCGCGCACCGCGGCGCGGCGAAAGTCGGCGCTGCGCATTTCCGGCGGCGTTGGCACGGTCGAAGGCGTCGCGACCGTCGCCCGCAGCGCGGCGACGGCGGAGGCCGCGCTCGCTATCGGACGGCGCATTTTCGGCGCCGGACACGTCCCGGCGTACGATGAGCTCGGCGCCTATCCGCTCCTCTACGAAGGTGCGGAGGTCGCACGCCTGCGCGCCTTCGCCGCCGAGGTGTTGGCGCCGCTGCGCGCGTACGACGAGAAGCATCAAACCGAACTCGAGCGGACGCTCAAACTCTACTTCAGCGTCGGGCAGAACATCAAGACCGCCTCGGAGCGTTTGAACGTCCATCGTCATACGGTTTTCTACCGGCTGCGGCAGATCGGCGAAATCGCATCGCGATCGCTCGACAGCGCCCACGACCAGCTCACCTTTCGCTTAGCGGTTGCCATCGATGAACTCCACGCCTAAGAGGCCGTGGCGGCGGCCCACCGGAAAGCGCGAGGTCGTGAAGCTCGCGCGCGAGGATGACGTGCGCTTCGTGCGGCTCGTCTTCGCCGATATCTTCGGCGTAAGCAAGAACGTTTCGATTCCCATGGAGCGGCTCGAAGAGGCGCTGGACGGCCGCATCACCTTCGACGGCGGATCGATCGATGGTTTCGTGCGCGGCGAGGAGCTCGATATGGTGCTGCGCCCCGATCCCACCACATTTGCAATCTATCCCTGGCGCGCGGCGCCGGAGGGCCGCGAGGGGCGGTTGATCTGCGATATCGCGATGCCCGACGGCGCGCCGTTTGAAGGTTGCCCGCGCACGACGCTGCGCCGCGCGATCGAACGCGCATCGGCGCTCGAGGGGCTGCGGATCGGTCTCGAGATCGAGTTTTACCTCTTTGCGCGTGGTTCGACCGCGACCGCCGACGTCGGCTCGTATTTCGATTTCTCCGCCAATGACCGCGGCGAGGAGGCGCGCAACGCTATGGTCGCCGCACTGCAGTCGATGGGCGTACCGATTGCGTCAGCGCATCACGAACACGGTGCGGGTCAGCACGAGATCGACGTCGCGCACGACGACCCGCTCGTGGCCGCCGACCATGCGCTGACGTTGCGCACGATCGCCAAGCACGTCGCCGCCGACTTCGATCTCGACGCTACCTTCATGCCAAAGCCGCTGGAGGAACACGCCGGCAGCGGTCTGCATGCCGATTTCCGCTTGAGCGAGGAGAGCGACGAAGCAACTGCGCTCTACGTCGTCGGCGGATTGCTCGCGCACGCCGCGGCCGCCACGGCGATCTGCAACCCGACCGTCAACTCGTACAAACGTCTGGTCGCCGCCTGGGACGCGCCGATCTATGCCGTCTGGTCGGAACGCAGCGCCAACGCGCTCGTACGCGTGCCGCCCGGGCAAAAACCGGCGCGCATCGAGATGCGGAGTCCCGACCCGGCGTGCAATCCATATCTGGCGCTCGCGGCGCTGATCGGCGCCGCGGCCGACGGCATCGAACGCGCCATCCTTCCCGGTCCGGCGTTTGCCGGCTCGACGTACGATCTCAGTGAGAACGAGCTCCGCCAACTTGGTATCACCACGCTCCCGAAATCACTACGCCAAGCGATCGCGGAACTCGATGCCGACCCGGTCGTTCGGAGCGCACTGGGCGACCATCTCTACCACGCGTTCCGCGATGCGAAGCTCACCGAGTACGAGCAGTACCGCCGCGCCGTGCATCCGTGGGAGCGCGATCGGTACTTGCGATTGTACTAGCTCAGGGCTTCTCTTCTGAGCAAGATCCACGCGTGTTGCACGTCGCTGCGTTGCGTCCGCAGGTTTCCAATCGCGAGACGGATTGCGTAGCGGCCGTCGATCTTCGTATGTGAGAGAAAAACCTCGCCGGTGGCGTTGACCGACCGGAGAATTTCGGCGTTGAGCATTTCGAGTTCGACCTCGTCGTGCCCCGGTGGAGCGTAGCGGAAGCACACCACCGAAAGCGGATGTGGCGCGAGCACTTCCCAGCCGGGTTCGGCTTCTACCCCCGCGGCAAACTCCTGTGCGAGCGCGATATGCTGCCGTAGTTTATCGCGGATGCCTTCGGCGCCGAAGTGCCGAAGCACGAACCAGAGCTTGAGCGCGCGGAAGCGGCGCCCCAACTGCAAGCCGTAATCCATATAGTTTACGGCTGCCTCCGGCGCCGTGAGATACTCCGGCACTAGGCTGAACGCTCGGCGCACGATCGATTCGTCGCGCACGAAGAGCACCGAGAGATCCATCGGCACGAACATCCACTTGTGCGGATTGACGACCAGGGAATCGGCGAGCTCGACGCCATCGAGCATCCAACAGAACTCCGGAACGATTGCGGCGCTGCCGGCATAGGCAGCATCCACGTGCAGCCAGACGTTGCGCGCTCGCGTCACCGCGGCAATTTCGGCGACCCGATCGACCGAGGTGGTCGAGGTCGTTCCCACCGTCGCAACGACCGCCAGCGGCTGCATTCCCGCGACTCGATCGGCGTCGATCGCTTCAGCCAAAGCGTCGGGGCGCATGCGAAACGAGTCGTCGCACGCGACGCGCACGACGTTCTCTTGTCCAACGCCCAGCGCAATCGCCGCCTTCTCAACGTGCGAATGCGTCTCCGCGGTGATGTAGACGCGTAAGGCCGGAAGCTCGCGGCCCGTCATTCCCCGTTCGCGTATCTGCAGCCCCAGCGCTTCGCGCGCGGCCGCCAGCGCGGTGAAGCCGGCGATGGAGGCGGTGTCGTAGATGATGCCGGTCCAGCCTGACGGCAACGCCAACAACCGGCCCAGCCACCGCATCGTCACCTCTTCGAGCTCCGTAGCCGCCGGTGACGTCCGCCAAAGCATCGCCTTAACGTCGAGCGTGGCCGCCAGTGTCTCCGCGGCGATCGCCGCGGGCGCGGCGCTGGTCGCGAAGTAGGCGAAGAAGCGCGGGTGATTCCAGTGCGTCGTGCCGGCCACCACGATCCGCTCGAAATCCGCGAATATCCGTTCGAACGGCTCGCCGGTCTCCGGCGCCTCGGCGGGTAAGGCCGCTACGATCTCGCCGGGTTTAAGCGAGGGCATCACGCGATAGCGCTCCGGATGCCCGAAGTAGCTGCGGACCCAGTGCACGACCCGGTCGAAGCCGCCATCGAGCGCGTCGTCCTCCATAGGTTGGAGTGTTGGCGAAGGCGACGGAGAAGGCCCTGGCGTGAAGCCCGAGCAGATACTGACGCCGCATGCGCCCGCTCCGATCGGGCCGTATAGCCAAGCCATCCAAATCGGAGCCGAGCTCTACTGCAGCGGGCAGATTGCACTGGATCCGCAGACCGGTCAGCTCGTAGAAGGCGACATCTCCGCGCAGGCGGAGCGTGTACTAGAAAATCTGGGCGCCGTTCTCTGCGCCGCCGGCTGCCACTACGCCGACGTCATCAAGACGACGATCTTCCTCCTCGACATGAACGATTTCGCCGCCGTCAACACGGTTTACGACCGGTACTTCGGCGCTACCAAACCGGCGCGCTCGACGGTCGCCGTCGCCGCGCTCCCGCGCGGCGCCCGCGTCGAAATCGACTGTATCGCCCGAACGTAAACCGCGGTTAGGGCTCGGCAGGCATCGACGACGCCATGAGCCGCGCCGACTCTTCCTTCGCAATCTGCGCGACGTCGGGATCGAGCGAGGCCTGTGCCGCTTTGAGCTGCTCGAGCGCGAGAGCTTTCTGCCCTTGGGCGGCATAGGCGCGCGCGAGCAAATAGCGTACGCGACCGTCCCACGGCGCGGCCGCCACGCCCTTGACCAGGGCCGCTTGCGCCAGCGCGTAGAGGTCGTTGTGCTCGTAGTCGATTCCGAGATTGACGTACGATTCAGGAACGTACGGATCGACGGCGATCGCTTGGACGTAGTATGAGACCGCGCGCTTCCAGTCGCCGCGCATATCTGCAAGGTAGCCAAAGTTCACGATGGCTTCGGGGCGTTCGGGTTCCAGGCGGTGCGCGCGCACGAACGTGCTCCAGGCGTCACCGTACTGCGCCGCTTGAATCCTCGCCACGCCGAGGTTATCGAGACACGCATAGTTGACCGGATCGATGTTGAGGCAATCCTGCAAGTATCGCATCGCCGCACTCGCATCGTGCATATCGAGGTAGGACATGCCCAATCCGTTGAGCGCCGCGATCGAGTTGGCATCGTCGTCTAGCGCGCGCCGGAAATAGAGGATCGCCGGCCCCGGCTGATGCAGCGCTTGGTAAATCTCGCCGAGCTCTTCCTGGGCATCGGGATCGCTGGGTTGATCCTTGGCCGCACGGATCATCTCGCCTTGGTAGTGCGGCAGATCACCTTTGCGCAGATGCAGCAGCACGAGGTCGCGAATGGAGTCGGTCCCGGGCAGGGCGCTTTGGAATTCATCGATCGCTTCGTCGACGCGATTTTCGGTCGCGAGGACGACGCCCAAACGGTTGTGCGTCTCTTTGTCGTTGGCGTCGCGGGCCAGCAGCGCGCGATAGACGCTCTCGGCTTTATCGAAGCGTCCCTGGCGGTAGTAGAGATCGCCCAAGAAGCGCGCCGCGTCGATGGCGTCGGGGTGACTGTTGACGAAGTCGGAGAGCTCGGCGACGGCTCGGTCGAGGTCGCCCGCAGCGATGAGCTGCCGCGCGTACAGGATCGCGACCTGTTGGTCGGCCTTCTGATGCGCGTCGATTGGGATGATGATGCTGTCGCCCGAAGCGGCGCGGGCCGTTCCCCCTATGGCGATTGCCGTCGGCACGACGGCCAGCACAAAAATGCAGAGAACGCGTCGAATCATCACAAGTACCTCACCGCTGTAGTATAGCGCACGGGTGCTGGCAACCGTGACCCAGGCCGTCCGCCGGCTAGCGAACGAGCGGCAAGACGTTACTGGGAGTGAGGGGGTAAAACGCCATCACGATCACCGCGACGGCGCAGAGGGCGGCGCTGGTCCATGCAAGCGGCACGAAGGGCCGCAGGTCGCTCGCGTGATGCTCGCCCTCGGGGGCATACATCGCGCGAATCACCTTGGCGTAGGCGTAGAGCGAAATTGCCGTGCCGACGATGAGCGCCGCGGCCAGCCAGAGATAGCCGTTGGCCACCGTTGCGGCGAGAATCAGAATCTTTCCCAGGAAGCCCGCCGTCGGTGGCAATCCGGAGAGGGCCAAGAGGAAGATCGTCATCGCCGCCGCCAGCCATGGCCGGCGCCGTCCCAATCCCTGATAGTTCGCCAGCCGCGCGCCCGCCTCGTTTTCATCCGAGAGGGAGGCGGCCACCGCGAAGGCGCCGAGATTCATGAACGTATACGCCGCCAGGTAGTAGATCGCGTAGCGTAATCCTAGCGGTGTTCCTCCGGCGAGCGCCACGAGGATGTAGCCGACTTGCGCGATCCCCGAATACCCGAGCAGACGCTTCAAGTCGTGCTGCGCGAGCATGCCGACGTTCCCGGCAATCATCGAAATGGCGGCGACGATCCAGATCGGCAACAGCAGCTTGCCGCTGACTCCCACCGGCAGCGCCGCATAGGTGAAGCGCGCAAAGACTGCCAGCGTTCCGGCTTTGGTAACGACGCTCATGAAGGCCGTCACCGGGAGCGGGGCACCTTCGAATACGTCGGGCGTCCACGTGTGAAAGGGAACCAAACTCAGTTTGAACGCAAGGCCGATCAAGAAGAGACCGCCGCCCATCCAGAAGAGCGGATTGGAAGCCAGCGCGGGGTTCGTGAAATCGGCAAGCGCGACGCTGCCGGTCGCGCCGAAGAGCAACGCCGAGCCGAAGAGCAGAAAGGCCGTCGCGGTGGAGCTGAGGATCAAATATTTGAGCGCCGATTCTCGCGCGCTCTTGCGATCCACCGAAGCGCACATCGCGTAGAGTCCGAGCGAGAGCAGCTCCAAGCCGAGGAAGATCGTGATGAGGTTGGCGGCGCCCGCCATCAACATCGCACCGCACGCGCTCCACAGCATGATCGCGACGGTGCCGGCGACCCGCTGCTGCGGACCTACCGTGCCGAAAAGGATCAGCGAACCGGCCGTGGCGATCAGGATGATCTCTTCGAAGACGGTGGCGAAGCCGCCGGTGATAAATCCGCCGAAGAACGCGTCGTGGTTCTGACCGAACTGCCCGGCGGCGACGAGCGCCGCGCCCAACGTCCCGAGCAGCGCGAGGCCGATGGAAACGTACCGGTTCCCGGCGCGCTCGCCGAAGAAATCGCTCACAATCACCGCCAGGCCTGCGACGGCGAGAATTTCGATCGGATAGAGCGCCGTCCAATCGGCGCTGGTAAATGGAAGCGTCACGGCGGCGCCACGCTCTGCGTCGTGACCGCGCTCAACTGCATCAGCAATGGTGCGGGATAGACGCCGACCAGCAGCAGGGCGGCGAGCAGCGGCGCGACCGCGAGCCCTTCGAGCAGCGTGAGGTCGCTGCGCACCGGTAGATCGCTGCGCTGGGGCCCGTTCATCACGTCCTGGTAGAGACGCAACATGTATGCTGAGGCCAACACGATCGCAATGAGGGCAACGATCGCCGGCCAAACGTAGCCGGCTTGATAGACGCCGATGAGGATGACGAGCTCGCCGACGAACCCCGCTAAGCCGGGCAATCCCAACGCGGCCAGCGCCGCAATGCAGAGGGCGCCGCTCAGGCGCGGATTTCGCCAGCCTAAGCCGCCCAAGCGCGTGAGATTGCGCGTCTCTTCGCGCTCTTCAACGTAACCCAACAGCAGGAAGAGCGCCGCCGAGAAGAGCCCGTGCGCCACGATATAGACGAGCGCTCCCGCTAGTGCTAACCGATTCCCCGAAGCGATGGCGATGAGGATCAATCCAAGATGCGACAGCGACGAGTACGCGACGATCCGCTTTACGTCGTTTTGCGTCAGCGCGACGACGGCGCCGTACAGCAGCGAAATGCCGCCGAGCACGAAGAGCGGTGTGGCGTATTCGTGCACGTACTCGGGAAGAAGGACCGACGCGATGGCCAGGAAGCCGTAGAGACCGGCCTTCGATTGCACGGCCGATACCACCGCAACCATCGGCGGCGGCAGCGTGCTATATGTCGGCGGCATCCAAGTGTGCAGCGGCCAGACCGGCGTCTTCACCAAGAACGCAAACGCAAAGCCGGCAAAGATCCAGGGCGCCCAAGCGCCGACCAACGGCGCGGTACTCCCGCCGATCACGTCGGTCGAGCCGTAGATGATGCCAAACGCCGCGGTCGCCAGCAGCAGCGTCAATCCGCCGGCGAAGTTGTAGATGAAGTAGCGCCAGGCGGTCGCGGGATGCTCGCCCCAGACGACGAGCGCAAAGAAGACCGGCACGAGCATGAGATCCCAAAAGAGGGCGAAGACGAGCAGGTCACGCGCGAGGAAGAGGCCGAGCATCGTGCCTTCGAGCGTGAGCAGCACCGCGACGAAATCTCGCGTGCGCTCGACCCGCGTCACGGCAACCGCGCAGGCCGTGCAGAGCGCGAGCAGCAGCGCAAGCCAGATCGAGAGCGGCGTCGCGCCGAAGTGGAACGCCGCCGTGAACGGCCGTGACAACCAGCGGACGCTCCAATCGCCGGTGCCGGCGGCGATCAGCGTCCCGAAGGTCACGGCGGCGACCGCCGTACCGATCGCTCGCGACAGCGCGCGGTCGTTGCGCGGCGCGAAGAGCAGCAATCCACCGACGACGATCGGCAAGAGAATCGTGACGATAACGAGGGCCATCTAGCGAGCTGCCGCGGCCAGCGCGTAGTATGCAATGAAGCAGGCCGCTCCGAACACCAAGATCAGCGCGTAGAAGCGCAGCAGTCCCGTTTGGAATGCTCGAACCAGTCCCCCGAGGCCGCGCGCGATGTAGACGAGCTCGCGCACGGCCCCATCGATGATGTGCGGATCGAGTACGCGCCCGAAGAGGTCGCCCAACTGCAGCGAGCTGCGCACGAAGACCCAATCGATCACATCATCGGCGTAGAAGAGGTTCGTCAAGACGCGCGGCATCGTCGCCGTTTCCCGTTGCAGCCGTGCCGCCGCCTCGCGCTGCGCGACCGGTGTGGCGTAACGCTGCCAGGCAATGAAGGCACCGATCGCCACCGCAACGAGCACCAGCACTGACGTTAAGGCTTCGGAGAGCGCGGGCGCGCCTGCGCCGGTTGGCGCGACGGGTATTTGCGCGCCGAACATCGGCGCGAAGAAGTGCGCCCACGGCGACGCGTCGCCGCCGAACATCAGCGCGCCGCCGATGGCGACGCTGGGAACGACCAGCACGGCCACGGGCGCATTCATGATCCACGCCGTCGGGCCGCCGAGATGGAGGTGCGCGTCGCCGCGGTACTCCCCTAAGAACGTCACGAAGAGCAGACGCAGCATGTAGTAGGCGGTGATGCCGGCAGTGACGATGCCGACGGCATAGAGCCACGGATGCCCGTGCGCCAAGGCGCCGTAGATGATTTCATCCTTGGAGAAAAACCCGCTGAAGGGCGGGATCCCGCAGATCGCGAGCACGCCGGTGAGCATCACCCAAAAAGCAAACGGCATCCGCTTCCAGAGACCGCCCATCTTGCGCACGTCCTGCTCGTTGGACAAGGCGTGAATGACGAGGCCGGCGCCCAGAAAGAGCTGAGCCTTGAAGAATGCGTGCGTGAAAAAATGCGCGATGCCGCCTTCGTAGGCCCCGACGCCGACGCCCATGATCATGTAGCCGATCTGCGACATCGTCGAATAGGCGAGAATTCGTTTGATATCCCACTGCGCCGTACCGAGGATCGCGCCCGCAATCGCGGTGACGCCGCCGACGGTACCGGCCAGCAGTTGCGCGTCGTGGCTGGCATTCCAGAACGGCGCGCAGCGCGCGATCAGATAGACGCCGGCGGTCACCATCGTCGCAGCGTGGATCAAGGCGGAGACCGGCGTCGGGCCTTCCATCGCGTCGGGTAGCCACGTGTGCAGCGGAACCTGTGCCGACTTCGCGGCGGCCCCGATGAAGAGCGCCACGCAGATCGTCAGGATCACCGTATTCCCGAGGTGTCCCGACGCGGCAAAGGCGTCACCGAAGCCGATCGCGTGCACGTTGGCGACGATGACGAAGATGGCGAACATCATACCGACGTCGCCGACGACGTTGATGACGAACGCCTTACGAGCGGCCGCTACCGCCGTCGGCCGATCGAACCAGAAGCCGATCAAGAAGTACGAGGCCAGGCCGACGAGGCCCCAGCCGACGAGCAGTCCGACGAAATTATCGGAGAGCACCAGCGTGAGCATCGCAAAAACGAAGAAGCTCATGTACGCGAAGAAGCGCGCGAACGCGACGTCGCCATCCATGTACCCGATCGAATAGAACACGATCAAGAAGCCGACGCCGGTGATGATGAAGGTCCACAACAACGACAGCGGATCGAGCAGCAGCCCGAAATCAAACCCCGGCATCCACGAGAACAGCGCCTGATTCGCACCGAGAGCCCCGCCGACACTCTGCGTGCCAGCCGGCCATGAGAGCGCCGCCAGCACAAACGACACCGCAACCAGACCCGATACCATCCATCCCGCCGCCGTCCGCAACTGCGGCCCAAACGCCCAGCAAACCACCGCCCCAAACAACGGCAGCAACCAAAGCGCCACGACCATCGGATACGACCCGCTAACCCCGAGCAATTGGTGCGTCATCGCCACAACCCTAAGCTGCATGGCTGAGCTTTATGGCTTGGGGCCGCGACGCGGTGGGTGCGGGGCCTCTGATGGAGGAGCGAAGCCAGGATGGCGAGAGCCCTTCGACTCCGCTCAGGGCAGGCTACGAAGCGAGCAGCTTTTTCACACGATGTGAAAAAGCGCGCGTCCCCGAACCCGCCGCGTCGCGGCCCCAAGCCATAAAGCTCAGCCATGCAGCGACCTCACATCATCGACATCCACATACTTCTCGGGCCGGAAGGTCGTGACGATGATTGCCAGCCCGATCGCTGCCTCCGCGGCGGCGACGGTGATGACGATGAAGGCGAAGACCTGGCCCGCATTCTGCAGCCACAGCCGCGCGAAGGCGATCAGCAGTAAGTTCGCGGCGTTGAGCATGAGCTCGACGCTCATCAACATGATCAGGGGATTGCGGCGCACGACGACGCCGATCACCCCAATGAAAAAGACGACCGATGCCAGCGCGACGTAGTCGTTAATCGGCGCAGCCATCAGCCTTTGCCCTCGCGCAGAACGGCCTCACGCATCGCGCGATCTGTCCGCGCCTGGGTGCGGCGCGCGTCGGCATCGCTCATCAGCTCGCCGCCCAGCGTGATCACGCCGATGACGGCGACCATGAGCACCAGCGCCGTCACCTCGAAGGGCAGCAGCTGTACGGTGAACAGCGCCTTCCCGAAATCTGCGACGCTGCCGAAGACGTTGGCGGTGCCGACCGCGCCCGTCGGCGGCATGGCCCGCCCGCTCGCGTGCGCCACGGCATAGATCAAAAAGCCCAACGCGGCCAGCGTGAAAACGCCGGCCGGCAGCCAAATTTTCGGCAAGCGATTGGGACCGGTCGCAAAGGGCGCGACCCCACTGCTCAACAGCGCGATGACGAACACGAAGAGCACCAAAATGGCACCCGAGTAGACGATGATCTGAATGACGGCCAGAAACTCGGCGGAGAGCGTTACGTAGAAAACCGCCAGCGTCGCAAAGTTCAAGAGCAGCGCGACGACGCTATAGACGGGCTTCTTACCCGCAATCGTCCAGACCGCGCTCGCGATCAACACGATGGCGAGACTCCAGAACGCAATCACTCGACGGCCTTCGAATCGTCGATCAACGTCAGCCCCTTGCGCTGGGTCTTCAAAATTTCTCCGCGCCACGTCGCGCCGTAACCGCGCTCGACGTCGGTCGTCCCCTTGATCTCGGCGACGCGTCCGAGATCGCCGGGGATTCCGCCCGGACGGTCGTCGGGCGCCTCGCCGACGCCGGCACCGGGCGGCACCAGGAGTCGTGACTTCGGATAGATGAACGATCCGCGGCGAAAATCCGCCATCTCGAAGCGCGGCGTGAGGACGATGGCATCGGTTGGGCAGGCCTCTTCGCACATGCCGCAAAAGATGCAGCGCAACTCATCGATCTCGTAGCGCGCGGCGTAGCGCTCTCCAGGAGAGCGACGATCGTCGGGTGCGTTCTCGGCGCCGATGACCGTGATGGCGTTGGCCGGGCAGACGCTCGAACAGAGCTCGCAACCGATGCACCGCTCCTTGTCGTCTTCGTAGCGCCGCAGTTCGTGCAGTCCGTGAAAGCGCGGCGCGTGCTGCTTCTTCTTCGACGGATATTGGATCGTCGGCTTGCGCCGGAACATAAAGCCGAACGTTATGGCGAGGCCGCGCAGAATCGCACCGACGTTGTAGAGCCGTTTGGTAGAAGCCATCGCGCTAGCCGGTGACCGCCACGACGATGGCGGTGACGACGAGGTTGAGGGTCGCGAGCGGCAACAAGAACTTCCAGCCGAAGGCCATCAGCCGATCGTACCGCAGACGCGGCAGCGTCGCGCGCAGCCACATGTAGAAGAACATGAAACACGCCACCTTGACGATGAACCAGACAACGCCGGGAATAATCGTCAGGTGCAGCGGTGCGTTCCAGCCGCCGAAGAAGAGCAGCGTGGCCAAACACGAGACCGTCAGCATGTTGACGTACTCGGCGATGAAGAACAGTCCGAAGCGCAGTCCCGAGTATTCGGTGTGAAAGCCGGCCACCAGTTCGGTCTCGGCTTCGACGAGATCGAAGGGCGCGCGGTTCGTCTCGGCGACGGCCGTGATGACGTAGATGACGCATCCGACGAACTGCGGGAGGACGAACCACCAGCGCGCTTGCGCGTTGACGATGCCGTCGAGCGAGGTGGTTCCGGCGAGCAGCAGGACGCCGATCAGCGAGAGCGACATCGCCAGCTCGTAGCTGATCATCTGCGCGGCGGATCGCACGCTGCCCAAGAGCGGATACTTCGAACCGGAGGCCCAGCCCCCCAAGCAGATGCCGTAGACGCCGAGCGACGCAATCGCCAGAATCAGCAGAATCCCGGCGTTGACGTTGCCGATTGCCCAGGTCTGTCCCGACGAGGACGCGCCGAATGGAATGATCGCGTAGACCGAAAAGGCCGTCACCAGCGAGATAAATGGGGCAAGCTTGTAGAGCAGCCGATCCGCCGTTTCGGGCGTGAGGTCTTCCTTGAGAATGAGCTTCGCGGCATCGGCCGCGGGCTGCATCAATCCCCAGGGCCCGACCCGATTGGGACCAGGCCGCAGTTGCATCCAGCCGAGCACTTTACGCTCGACGAGCATGGCGTACGCGAACGACGTCACGACGACGAAGAGCAGCAGCGCCGATTTCAACAGAACCGCCAACCACCACGGCATCAGGTGGTTCTCATTCCGGCGATCCACGGATCGTGCAGCCACGTTCCGCCTCCGCCCATCACGCTCTCACTCGCACTGTCATCCTGACCCTGTCGAGTGTCAAAGCGGTCGTCGCCAAGCGTGAAATCCTCGGGTTGCGCGGCGGCCGCGGCGATCACCGCGCGATCGAGATCGCCGGCGCTCGGCAGCTCGACGCCGAGCTGCTGCGCGAGCCCGTAGAGCAACTGCAAATCTGAGAGTACGCCGTCGGGCGGCTGCAACGAAGCGTTGACGGGAAGCAAGTTGCCCGCCAAATCGATCGTCGTGCCGTTCTTCTCGAAAGCGCCCGCAACCGGGAGCACGAGCGAGGCGCGTTCGGTCGTCTCGGTTGGAAAGAGGTCGCTGACGACGAGGAACGGGACGGCCTCCAATGCTTGCGCGGCGCGCAGCGCTTGGGGCGCGTTGCGCACCGGATTGGCCCCGAGGATCGAAAGCACTGCGAGCTTTCCGCTTCTCGCGCGCTCGAACATCGTCGCTGTATCGTCTCCGTTCCTTGGCAGCATGCCCATGGCTTCGGCGCCGCGCGCGTTGGGCTGTTCGCTGGCGATGAAGGTGGCAACGTCACCGTGCCCTGCGAAGGCGTGCGCGTAGCGCGCCCCGAGCACCGTGTCGACGCCGTCCCAGACGAGAACGATGCGTTGCGCGTCGCCCACCGCCGCAAGCGCGGCCTCGGCAGAGCTCTCCTGCACGATGCGCGCGCCGCCGCGCAACACCGCCTTCTGAATTCGCAGCCAGAGCACGGGAGCCCGATCGAGCGGCGAGGTGCCCGCGATGACGACCGCCTGGGCGCGATCGATCGCGTCGAGCGAGCCGCTCGCACGCCCGGGCGTTGCCTGCCGCTGGCGCCCCGCGCGCCAATCGAGATTCCGCACGCCAAGCGTACGGAACAGCCGCGCGAGCAGATACGCCTCTTCGTTCGTCAGCCGGCCGCCGCCGATTGCTCCGACGGTTTCCGCACCGCCGCTATCGAGTGCGTCACGAATTGCCTTCGCCCACATGAGGAACGCATCGTCCCACCCGATTTGCGTCCAGGCTCCCTCTTTGCGGTAGAGCGGCTGATTGAGCCGATCCGGTGACGTGTAGAAGCCAATGTTGTAGCGCCCGCGATCGCAGAGCCAGCCATCGGAGATGGGATCGTCTTCCACGAGCATCGTCCGCAGCAGCGTGCCGTACCGCACGTCGGCGAACTGCTGGCAGCCGACTGAGCACTGCGTGCAGGTCGTTTTCGTTCGCTCCAGATCCCAGGGCCGCGATTTGAAGCGGTAGGTCTTTGACGTCAGCGCGCCGACCGGACAGAGCTCCGTGACGTTGCCGGTAAACGGATGCACGTACGGCCGGCCGTGTGCCGTGGCGATGATGTCGCGCACGCCGCGATCCTTAACGATGAGCTGGCGCTCCTGCGCGATGATGTCGTCGAACCGGACGCACCGCTGGCAGACGATGCAGCGTTCCTCATCGAGGACGATCGTCGGACCGAGCTCGACGGCCTTCGGCTTGGGCATCTTGGGATCCGCTACGTCGGAGGTCGGGCGCGCGTACGCCATGGAGTAATCCTGCAGATCGCACTCGCCGCCTTTGTCGCAAATCGGACAATCGAGCGGATGGTTCACGAGGAAGAGTTCGAGCACGATCGCGCGCGCCGCATCCACGCGCTCTCCGCTCGTACGCACGACCATGCCGTCGGCGACCACGGTGTTGCACGCGATCTGCAGCTTCGGCATGCCTTCGATCTCGACCATGCAGATGCGGCAGAGGCCGGCCGGTCCCAGCTTCGTGTGGTAGCAGTAGACCGGAATCTCTTGCTTGATGACCTTCGCCGCTTCGACCAGGAGCGTTCCCTTGGGAACGCTCACCGGCACGCCGTCGATCGTTAGGCTGACGAGTTGCGTCTGCGCGGGAGCCGTCGTACTCATGCCGGCTGCGCCTCTCTCTGCGCGATCCGCGAGCTGAACTGCTCGGGAAAGCGCTGCAGCACCGATTTGAGAAAGGGTTCGATCGAGTCGCCGAGCGGACACAGGTTCAATCCGGTAATCGATTGTGCAACCCGCGCGAGCATCTCGATATCGCCGGGAACGCCCTGGTTATAAACGAGCCGGTCGAGAACGCGTGCCATCCATGCTCCGCCCTCGCGACACGGCGTGCACTGACCGCACGACTCGTGTCCGAAGAAGCGGACGAGATTGTGCGCGGCTCTCACGAAATCCGTCGTGTCGTCGAACACCACCATTGCACCGGAGCCGAGCATCGAGCCCGCCTTTGCTAAGCTTTCGTAATCGTACGGTAAATCTAGCTGCTCCTCAAAAATGCATGCCGACGAACCGCCGCCCGGCTGCACCGCCATCAGGCGTCTTCCCGGACGAAGGCCGCCCGCGATCTCGATGAGCTCCCGCACGGTGGTTCCGAGGGCGATCTCGTAGTTGCCGGGCCTCTGCACGTGACCGGACACCGAAACGATCTTATATCCCTTGCTTCGCTCGGTCCCCACCGCTGCGAACCACTGCGCGCCGTGCTCGAGAATCGGAACGAGATACGCGAGCGTTTCGACGTTGTTGACGACCGTCGGCAAGCCGTAGAGCCCTTCGACGGCGGGAAACGGCGGCTTGAGACGCGGCTCGCCGCGCCTGCCTTCGAGCGAGTTGAGCAGCGCCGTCTCTTCGCCGCAGATGTACGCGCCCGCGCCGCGGTGCACCGTGATCTCCACGTCGAAACCGCTGCCGAAGACGTTGCTTCCGAGGTAGCCGGCTTGTCGCGCTTCGTCGAGGGCCGCACAGAATATTTCGTAGCCGCGCTGGAACTCACCACGAATATAGATAAACGCATGGTGGGAAGCGATCGCATACGCGCCGATCAGCATTCCTTCGATGACGAGGTGGGGCGTCTGCTCGAGCAGCATGTGATCTTTGAACGTACCGGGCTCGGCCTCGTCGCAGTTGCAGACGAGGTAGCGCACGTGCTTGTCTTTCGGAAGGAACGACCACTTTCTTCCGGTCGGAAATCCGGCGCCGCCGCGGCCTCGCAGGCCTGATTGCTCGGCGATATTCAACACGTCGACGGGCTGGAGCGCGCGCACGACGCGCTCCCACTGCTTGTAGCCGCCACGCTGCCGGTAGACATCGATGGAGCGCAGATCGACCTCGCCGATACCGGCGGTCAACACCTTAGTGACCGGCATGCGTTTCCGCCTCGCGGCTGGCGTCGACGACGGCGCGCGAGTCGACGACCGCCCGTTCCGACGTCTGCGTGAAGAACTCGACGTCGCGCGCGATGATGTGATCGAGCATGATGATGCCGCTGCGGTCGCCCACACCCCCGGCGTTGTTGGGCCGAGGCACCCCGCGCGCGCCCGGAGATTTATCGCCGGCGGCGATTTGGTCGTCTTGCGGGATCTCCCAAGTGGCTTCCGGCGGATCGGTTTGGGTCATCGGCGGCGTCGAGTAGGTACCGGCGCGCATCGCCTCGAGCATTGCGTCGACCTTTGCCGGCGTTAGGTCGTACACGAAATCGAGGTTCACTTGCATGCAGCTGGCACGGTCGCACGCGGCGAGACACTCCACTTCTTCGTACGAAAAGATCCCGTTCGCGGTCGTTTCGAGATGCGCGATGCCGAGCTTCTCGCGGAAATACGCCATGATGTCTTCCGCGCCGCAGATCGCACACGCCAAACCGCGGCAGATCTGCAAAACGTACTTCCCAACCGGCCGCCGATAGAGCAGCGTATAAAAGGAGACCGTCCCTTCGACCTCGCCCATCGTCAGCTGCAGCATCTCGGCTACCGCGCCCATTGCCTCAGGCGTCACGTACCCCTCGTGCTCCTGAAAGAGATGCATCAACGGGAGCAACGCCGATCGCGGCTGCTCGTACTGCGCGATGATACGCTCGCACTGAGGCTTGAGCCGCTCCAGCAACGCCGGAAAGTTCTTCTGCCGCTCCGTCATGCGCGGTGCTCGGCGCCTCCGCGCGAAACCGCAGATAGTGCGGTGCAACGAAACAACCTTCCGTCCTCGCTGTCGCTGAGAGTTGCATCGCTGGCGAGGCGTTGCGATGGAATGGTGCGGGGGGTCTGCACGACGAGCGGAGCCCGGATGGCGGAGCGAGGAGGCAGGCAGCAGGAGCGTAGCCAGGATGGCGGAGCGACGAGCGGCCCCGCACCATTCCATCGCAACGCCTCGCTCACCGGTCCACCTCCCCAAAGACAGGGTCGAGGGAACCAATCATGACCACGAGGTCCGCAATGAGATTCCCCCGCGCGATGCCTTTGAGCGCTTGGAGGTTGTAGAGGCTCGGCGGGCGGGTGCGCACGCGATACGGGCGGTTCTCGCCGTTGCTCACGATGTAGTAGCCAAGTTCGCCGCGCGGCCCCTCGACGGCGAAGTATACGTCTCCCGGCGGAACGCGGAAGCCTTCGCTCACGAGCTTGAAGTGATGGATCAGCGCCTCCATCGAGAGCGCGATCGTTTCTTTGGGCGGCAGCGCGATCTTCGGGTCGTCGACCACGACCGGTCCTGGCGTATCGAGCCGCTTGCGCACCTGCTCGATGATGCGCAAGGATTGGTCCATCTCATCGAGACGGACGAGGAACCGCGCGTAGGCATCGCCGTCGGTGCGGGTCGGGACCTCGAAGTCGTACGTCTCGTACCCGATGTACGGAAACGCGCGGCGCACGTCGTAAGCAATTCCGCTCGCGCGCAAGCTTGGACCGGTGACGCTCCAGTTCACCGCCTCTTCCGGTGTGAGCACGCCGACGTCGATCGTCCGATCTTGAAAGATCGGATTCGCCTGCAAAAGGCCGCGCAGTTCGCGCATGCGTCCGGGAAGCTTTTCGATCAGGGCGTCGAGTCGCTCGATATAGCCCTGCGGCAGGTCGCCGTTGAGGCCGCCGACGCGCACGTAGTTCGGATGCATGCGCGCGCCGCCCGACGCCTCTTGCAAGTCGAGGATGTTCTCGCGCAAGTCGAAACAGTAAAAGAACACCGATATCGCTCCGAGATCGATCCCGTGCGTGCCCAACCACACACAGTGCGAAGCGATGCGCGTCAGTTCGGCGATGAGGACGCGAATCGTCTGCGCGCGCGGCGGAATGCGCTCGGTAAGACCGAGCAGCTTTTCTACCGCCAAGGCGTAGCAGAGCGCGTTCGACGACGGCGCGAGATAGTCCATGCGTTCGATCGCGGTCTGAGCTTGGGTCCAGAAGAGCCCTTCTGCGGTCTTCTCGATGCCGGTGTGCAGGTAGCCGATCTCCGGATCGACTTTGACGACGTTCTCGCCGTCGATTTCGAGGACGAGCTGCAGCACGCCGTGGGTCGACGGATGCTGCGGTCCCATCGAAAGCACCATCGTGTTGTCGCTCCTCGATAGAACCTCGGGAGCGACGGGAAGGACCGAACCGCTCATTGACGCGCTCGCTTCACTTCTTCTTGCAGCGCTTCGAGGGTGCGGCCGGAGGGCGGAGTTCCCGCGACGACGTTGGTCTTGCCTGCGAAAGCCGGCCGCGGCGCGCGTTCCCGTGCTGGGCCGCGCATCGGGTAGTCCTTACGCAGCGGATAACCCTCCCAATCGCTGGGCATTTGAATCCGCCGTAAGTCCGGATGACCGGCGAAAGCGATTCCGAAAAGATCGTAGATCTCGCGTTCCGCCCAATCCGCCGATTTCCAAAGGTCGCTCACGGTCGGCAGCGTCGTTCCCTCGTCGATGCCGCAGAGAACGCGGACCCGCGCCGGCGTTCCGATCTGTGCGGGCGATGCGGGCAGCGGCGCGAGCCGAAGCAGATGATAGACGACGTCGAAACGCGGCGAACGCGCCAAATAATCGACCGCACCCAGGTCGAGCAGCATCGCGTACCCATCGGCGCGCAGCAGCTCCAGTTTCGCACGGAGCTCCGCCGGACCGACGCGTTCGATGGTAGCATCGTCGATCGGCGGGCGTAGGCTGGGCGGGTCGATCGCGGCTCCCGCGATCGGCGGTTGTTGCGTGCTCGGCATCGTGTGTGTAGAGTTTTTGCCTTAGGCCCTAGCTAGAATTCCACCGCGACCGCCCTCGCGGATCTGCTGCTGGATCAACGTGACGGCGTAGAGCAGACCATCGGGAGTGGGCGGACATCCGGGGACGTAGACGTCGACGGGAATGATCGTATCGACACCTTGGATGACGGCGTAGTTGTCGAACATGCCACCGGAGCTGGCGCATGCACCCATCGAGATTACCCATTTGGGATCGGCCATCTGATCGTAGAGCCGTTTCACGACCGGCCCCATCTTCTGCGCGACCCTTCCCGACACGATCATCAAGTCGGCTTGCCGCGGCGAGCTGCGAAAGACTTCCGATCCGAGCCGCGCGATGTCGTACTCGGGCGAAGTGACGCTCATCATCTCGATGGCGCAGCATGCGAGGCCCATCGTAAGAGGCCAAACGGAAGAACTCTGTGCCCAACGCGCCACGTCGTCGAGCCGCGCAAGCATGAAGAGTCCCGGACCTACCGCCATACGAAGCCGCCTTTTCGCCAAACGTACGCGTACCCGATTCCCAAGACCACGATGAATACGATCATCTCAAGCAGCCCGAAGACGCGCAGCGCGTGCATCTGCACGGCCCACGGATAGAACGACGCCGCTTCGACGTCGAAGATCACGAAGAGCATCGCGACGAGATAGAAGCGAACCGGGAAACGGCCGGCGACCGGCGACGTCGGCTCGACACCGCATTCGTAGGCCTCACTCTTATGCGGGTTCGGTTTCGCGCGTCCCAGCAACCCCGGAAGCATGTTGAAAAACACGGCTGCCGCAACCGCGACGCACAGGTAGACCGCGACCGGACCGTACGGGTTCATGCTCGCCAAAGCTTTGTGCCGATTACGGGCTATACCTGTCCTTCAACTGAGGTCGCTTGCTGGTGAGCGCCCGTTCCCAGGGGGACGGCGCGGCACCTAAACCGTAGACTCCGCTCATGCGGTTTGCAGTATTGGCAATGATCGTGTTCTTCGCGCTCGGCGACGGATGCGCACCTCCGGCAAATGTCGTAGGCGTTCAAGATTTCGGGCGCGTCACCGGACGCGTCCTCGACGCAATGACCAACCGTCCGATTGGAAACGCTCTGGTTTCCGTCGGCTCCCTCTACACCGCTCGCGGCGACGTCAACGGCGCCTTTACGCTTCGCGCGGTTGCGGGAGATCAGACGGTCACCGCGCGAGCGGCCGGATATGACACCGCTACGGCCGACACCACGATAACCAAAGATACGACCGTTTCGATCGGTTACATTCGCCTCGTGCCGCTCACGCGTCCGATGGGCCAGCCGACGCTGGCGCCGCCGGTCATACCCACGCCGAAGCCCTCTGCATCACCGAGCGCGACCGCCAGCCCGGCGAACGCCGCGACGCCTACCGCAGGCGCCAGCCCCTCCGCAAGCGTTCCGCCGCCGCCAGGCTAGGGTAGCGCTACCGGCCGAGGTCGCAGTCGATCGGCACGCCGGCGGCTCGCAGATCGACGGCATAGCCAGCCACGACGAGGTAGGAGCGTTCGGCATGCTTGGCTAGGCGCTGAACCATACGTCCCATCGCATCTCGAAAGAGCCGCGCGGCTGCTTCTACCGGAACCACGTCCCAGCCGAACTGCTCGCTGACCGCGATGATCGAGGCCGGCGACGCGAGCATGGCGTCCACGTACTCCGCGGCCTCGACGTCGAGCTGCGAGGCAAGGACGTTGTAATCGATCTCGAGGAGGTCGATGCGGTTGGCGATGCAGGCCGATAGCCACGTGCCGAGCGCATCGACCAACAGGCACGCCTCGGGAGGTGCATCGCGAAAGAGGGCGAGCTGCGCGCCGCGCGGCATTGCGGCCGTTTCGACGGTTCGCCACGACGCGGGGCGATCGCGAACGTGACGGCCGAGCCGTGCGCGCCACTCGATGTCTTCCGGCTCTCCCGCGGCCGTCGCAATATAGGTAACGTCGCGGCCGCTTTCGAGTGCCAGCCGCACGGCAAAGGCGCTCTTTCCGGAGCTCACCGGGCCCGTGACGAACGTTACCGCCATCCGGTGCGGCCATTCGACTTTGGGCGGCCTGACGCCCCGCTGCGACGAAGCGTGCTGCAGACGTGAATCTGATAACCGACATCCTGTTCGCGACCGGCGGCATCGCCGTCGTGCTGCTGACGCTCAACGACATCTTTCAGTCCGTCGTCGTACCGCGCGCGACCGGACGCCAGTTTCGCGTGAGCTTCTATGTGTGGCGCACGATGTGGCAGCTCTGGCCCAAGATCGCCTGGCGCGGTTATCCCGCGGCTTCCGACCGCCGCGAAGATTTCTTCGCCACGTTCGCGCCGCTCATGCTGATCATGCTCGTCGGGGTCTGGGTAACGCTGCTGGTCTTTGGCTTCGGGCTGATATTCTGGGGTCTCCGCGGCGGGTTCGCGCCGGAGTCGCGTTCCTTCGGCACGCTGCTCTACTTTGCCGGAACCTCGCTGCTGACCATTGGGTTCGGCGACGTCCTGGCGCGGACGGCCGCGCCACGCTTCTTTTCCGTGTTGTCCGGGCTGGCGGGTCTGTCGCTGCTCTCGATTACCACGACGTATCTCTTTTCGATCTTCGGCTCGTTTCAACGCCGCGAAACGTTCGTCGTCACGCTCGCCGCTCGCGCCGGCTCTCCGCCCAGCGGCGTTAACCTGCTCGCAATCGCCGGATACTCGATGACGCGCGAAGATATTCCCCGCCTCATGATCGACGGCCAACATTGGGCGGCGCAAGTGATGGAAAGCCACCTCGCCTATCCCGTTCTGGCGTTCTTCCGCTCGAGTCACGACGACCAATCGTGGATCGCGACGCTCGGCACGCTGCTCGATGCTGCGACCCTGCTGATGACGACCGTGGAGGGTCAGCGCGACGGCCAAGCGCGAATTTTCTACAACGTCGGGCGTCATGCGACCCACGACCTCGCCCGGTATTTCAGGGTCTATTCGACCGAAGAAGACGCCGGTATCGAACGCGCGGAGTTCGACCATGCCTGCGACCGTCTCGTGGACGCCGGCTACGCCGTGGGCGATCGCGACCAAGCCTGGAGCAGATTTGCGAACCTCCGCTCGAGCTACGCCTCGCATCTCAACGTGCTGGCGCGGTTCTTCGAGATCCCGCCGATTGCGTGGATCGGCGACCGATCGTCCATCACGTCGCCGCCGCATCGCTGAGCGTCGATAGGCGCGCGGCGATCGCGGCGCGCAGCTCGGCAGTGCCGGCGCCGGTCTTCGCGCTGACGTAGAGGGCCGGCTGATCGAGCGCTTCGGGGACCGCATTGTCGACCTTATTGAAGATGGTGAGCCGAGGTGCGCCGTCGAGCTCGAGTTCGTGCAAGATTGCCTCGACGGAACGGGACTGCCGTCGCCACTGCGGATTGCTCGCATCGAGGACGTGAACCAGCAGATCGGCGTCGCGCAGCTCTTCGAGCGTTGCGCGAAAAGCCGCGACGAGATCTTTCGGGAGATCGGTGATGAACCCGACGGTGTCGGCGAGACGCACGTAGTTGCCCGGCGAGAGGTAGGTGCGGCGAACCGTTGGATCGAGCGTCGCGAACGGCCGGTCCGCGACGTAGGCATCGCCGTGCGAAAGCACGTTGAGCAGCGACGACTTCCCCACATTGGTATATCCGACGAGCGCCGCGGACGGCTCTCGACCGGGGCCGCTCCGCCGCAGGGCGCGCTGGCGGCCGACGGCGCGCAACGCGGCATTGAGCGAGGCGATGCGCGCGCCGATGCGCCGGCGATCGACTTCCAGTTTCGTTTCCCCGGGACCGCGCGTTCCGATCCCGCCGCCGAGGCGCGAGAGATCCGCGCCGCTGCCGATGAGATTCGATTGGCGATAGCGCAGCTGCGCGAGCTCCACCTGCAGCTTGCCTTCGCGGCCGCGAGCGTGCCGAGCGAAAACGTCGAGGATGAGCATCGTGCGATCGACGATGGGCAACGGCACCATCCGCTCGAGATTCTTGCGCTGGCGCGGCCGAAGATCGTTGAGCACGAGCAACAGGTCGATGCCTTCGGCATCGGCGCGGGCGGCGATCTCAATGGCCTTACCGCTCCCAACGAGCGTCGCGGCATCGACGGCGTCGCGCCGCTGGATGATGCGATCGACGATCAGCGCTCCGGCTGCACCGGCTAGCGCCGAAAACTCGTCCAACTCCGTGTCGATGCTTTCGTGCAGGGCACGAGTCTCGACCGCGACGATCAAGGCTCGTTGCATCAGCTCGCCGGCCGCATCGCGATGGGCATTAAGCGATCGAGCAGCCACGCAATGGCTTCGTTATACTGGGGACCGGGTCGCTCCAGCAGATCGGAATCGATCTCGTAGACGCGGTGGCGCATCACCGCATGGAGACTTCGCCATGGCTCGCGACCGAGAATCGCCGTCAGCCGCGCGGCGCGGTCCGCAACCAGCACGTCGGGTTGGTGCGCGAGCAGCGCCTCGGCACTGTACTGGCCATACGCAGCATGCAAATCGTTGGCGGCATTGCGCCCTCCGGCTAGCGCGACGAGCTCCGCGATATACGAGGACGAGCCGGCCGTCCAAATCGGCGCGCCGTCCAGCACCACAAAAACGCGGGGATGCCAGCGGAAGCGTGCGACGCGCCGGTGTAGCACTGCCGTCCGCGCGCGCAGCAGTTCGGCAACGGCGGAGCCACGCGTCGCATGGCCGGTCAGTGCGCCAATGGCTCGAAGGTTGACGAAAATACTTTCGTAGGTATCGTCGGGCAAGAGCACGACGCGCAGGCCCGTGCGACGCAGCGGCTCGGTGAAGCGCGCTTGAGACGGGATGCCCAGAACCAATCGCGGACGAAGGGCGACGATCGCCTCCGCGTCGACGCTGCTGACATCGGCGACCCGTGGCAAAAAGGCCGCGCGGGGATCGTCGGTAAACGCCGAGACCGCCGCGAGCTCTTGGCCCGCACCCACCGCGTAGCAATCGTCCGCGAACGAAGGCACGAGCGTCACGACGCCGCCGGTGCGCTGGATCGGCGACCGCGGCGCACACGAGGCCAGCCACAGCAGAGCGAAGAGGGAAGCCGCGCAAATTCGCACAAGTGGCGATTCTACGTTTTGCGCGGGAAGCCGGTGAGAAGCCGGCACGGTCGCGCCACTGTATGCGGGGAGCCGCTCGACGTCACTGTCCGGGAACGGATGGGAAGGCACGAGCACCGGCAACGATCCGCGAGTCAGGATACCACGCAAAAACGTTCGAGCACCTCCGCCTCGCGTAAAGGAAGGAATTGCCATGGTATCGCTACTTGCCGCGCTGGTTGCGCTTGCCCCGTCGCCCTCACCCAGCCCCACCACCGTGCCGCAGATCGCGCACGTCGTCACCAGCGATCGCGGCGTCGAGTCGCTGCAGCGAACGGCCCGCACTACCTACGTCGTCACTTCGGCGCAGATTGCCCGCGACGGGGATCGCACCGTCGCCGATGCGCTGGAATCGGTTCCCGGCGTTAACATTCTTCGTTACGGCGCCTTCGGCGCGGTCGCCGCTGCCGGCATTCGCGGCAGCTCCTCGCAGCAGGTGCTGGTACTCGTCGACGGTTTGCCGGTTGCCGGAAGCCAGATCGACGACGTCGATCTCGAGCAGATCCCGGTCGCCGGCGTCGATCGCATCGAGATCGTCGAGGGCGGCGGATCGACGCTCTATGGCTCAGGCTCGATCGGCGGCGTCATCAACATCATCACGGCAGCCAACGTGCAAC